>Ga0315336_1005181_pt1 | contig 14516 bp, 15 predicted proteins | sample ASW5metaG_FD_204512 | JGI IMG/M metagenome (GOLD analysis project Ga0315336, IMG submission 204512) | Ammonia-oxidizing marine archaeal communities from Monterey Bay, California, United States - ASW #5 | ecosystem: Environmental > Aquatic > Marine > Intertidal zone | place: USA: California...
TAGGATACAACGTGGCAGGCCAAATATTGGTGAGGCAGGCCGACGCCTAGCTAACTGCCCCAGGCCGCGGTAATCTCTTTGACTGGATTTCCGGTGTCCGTTCTTTAAACCTTTCAGCCGCGAGTAGCAGGCAGCTTACCCTTCTCGCTGATTTTGCGTAACCATGAGCGTTTGCCGCACCGCGCCCCAGCCTTCAGACATTGGGCGCTCCGGAAAAGGTAGGAAATCACCGTCCCGAAAGACTTTTACCAGCACGAACACCGGGCCGGGCTGCTCCATCACTTCTTCCAAGCCGATGAGCAATTCTTCCAGAGCGTTGAACTCGTAAGATTTGGCGTATCCCGCTCCCTCCGCCATCGCCAGCAAGTTCACGTTGTCCGCCCCATGGATGGCTAGACCGTCGGTGGAGGATTTGTTGGCGTCGTCGAAGACGAAGTGGACCAGGTTTTCAGTTTCGGATTGTCCCACTGTGGCCAGTGATCCCAAGTCGGTTCGTAATGTCGCATCGCAGTCCAAGACCAGCACTTTGCGATTGGGCTGAGCTATGGCCAACCCCAGACCCACCGCCGGGGCCCGGTCCATGCAATCAGTCAGATCGATGTCCAGGTTGCGGCGTTCGGAAACATCGTTCCATTCCCGAAGCGCCGAGGAAGTTGCTACCACCAAAGCTTCCTTACGGTGGAAGTTGATTGCTTTCGTCGCGTCCATCGAGGGAATCACTAGGGTCGTCCTCCTCGGTATTAGAAAGTTCGAAATCAGGTCGTTCGGCATTATCCGAGTTGTTGGTGTGGCGCCTGCCCCCAACTACCATGTACATAGCAGCGAGGATAGTCAGGCCGCCCATTACGCCTACGGAATAGTTGATTTCTAAGAAGGCTTCGCGCAGCCACCAGAACCCTAGGACCAGTCCCCCGTAGCCTAGCAGCCTACCGAATAGCCCCTTCATCAACGATTTTAGCATCTACGGGCCTTAAGTTGGGAAATTGAAATCACCGGCAACTATGGAGTTTCCATAACAACAAATGAGGCGACGACCAAGCCATCACCTCGTTTCGTTCTAATGCCGACCAGCCACCTGGAAATGAATGACGGGTTGCGCCGGTCGTAGGGAATCGACCTATCCTTTGGTCAAGGCTTCTGGTAACTCCCGGAACGCAGTCTGAACCGACCGTCGAGGACGAGGCCGGAATGCCACCGGAGTTTCTTCTACTTCAGGCGTGATTTCGAGGTGGATAAACACGGGGCCCTCCGAGGCCAGAACCGCATCGATGCCCGTGGTAAGGTCTTCCAAATTATCGAAGGAAAAGACGGCGGCGTACCCTGCGCCCTTGGCCATGTCCTCCCAGTCAATCTTGCTGGCTCCCGGGGTCGGCTGACCACCGGTGACCGCATACACCCCGTTATTGAACAGGAAATGGTACATGTTCTTGGGGGCTTTGTTGGATAGAGTGACCAGAGTCCCCAGGTTCATTAGCAGGCTGCCATCTCCATCCAGGACCATGATCTTGCGGTCTGGTTGGGCAAGGGCTAAACCCAAACCCACTGACGAAGCTTTGCTCATCGCCCCGGATATGGGGAAATCTAAAGCATCATTGGAGCTTATGCTGGGCAGGCCGAAGCCTACGTTGTTGGCGTTCATGGTCGCTACGAAAACCGAGTTCCCACGCTTGCTATCCAGAACTTTTACCGCATCGGTATTGCCTATCATTGTTAGTTATTCTCCTTCGACGTTGACTATGCCCCGAACTCGGTGCCTACCAGGACGGCCACGGGCTTGTTCGTACGCTCCGCTTCTTCCAAGGCGGAAGTGATGCGTCCGGCGTCATAATCGGCCTCTATCAAGTAGTAACTGATGCCCCACGCATGGAGGATGTGCTCGATGAACCGAGCCGCTGAATCGGTGGTGATGCCGTGGCGGCTCCAACCACGATAGCCTACCAGCATGACCAAGGGCTGATTGATATCCAACCCCAGGCCGCGGATGGAGTCACCGGATTCGAAGATACCGGTGTTTTGGATCAGAACCACTGGCTTCATCCCGCCTACCCAGAGACCGGCGGCGATCGCCATGGTTTCGCCTTCCCGGCATACTGGGACAAGGTCCAATGTAGGTTCGTTGGTCAGTAGTTGATACATGAAATTGGTCTCGCTGTCTGGCAGCCACACCACGTGGGTGAAGTTGTTTTTCTTCAATTCTTCGATGATTGCCGCAGGATGCAGCACGGTTTCTTGGGTGGTCATCTAGTCTCCTTTTCAGGCAGGCGTGTTCCGAGGGTATGGATATGGGTTGGGGAATCGGCCCCATTATATTCGGAGCGGAGATTGAGCGTCAACGACGTCTGGGGCAATCTAGGCATTCTGGAGAAATCTACTTACCACCAGATCGAATCTCCGCTGGGCCAGGTGCACCGGAGCAGGCGCGTTCTTCAAGATGTGCAACCAGATGGTGGTTGGCTGATTTAGGTAGAGGCGGATCAAGGATTCGGCGGTTTCTATCATCACTCCGGTGGCGAAGGAGCTGAGAGGATTGGGTATCGGGGTTCTGGGCTTGGGAGCGGCCAGGTAGTTGAAAAGGGCCACCAGGACCGCTTGGATCGCGTCCTCCGTATCCTCGCCACGGGTGCGGAGATGGGCTCCCTTCAGGTAGTTGGGGTACCGGTCGAACAGCCAATCAAGCATCACCGGGCTAAGGGCGACGTTTTCGGGGATGTGGAAAACCTCGCCGGATTCGCTGCCGCTGAATTCGTACACAGGTTCGGCATTGCTGAGTTCCGGGTTCGGTCCGCGCATCGGAGGAGTAGACGTACCGGACAGGTACACCGGCAAAAGCACCGGCGGATGGAAGTCTTGGACCAGATCTCCCAGGGCCAGCAGATAACTCGTGCGGGCGATAGTCACCGCCAGCGGTTGGGTGTCCATCCCTTGCACTTGGTCCAGGATGAGAAGCAATGTGTCGAATGCGTCCTCACCCCGCTCGAGCAGACCATGCTTTATGGTGCGGACAGCTCTTGCCAGAAACTCTCCCGACCCACAGCATGGATCTAAGACGCTATGGTTAGGGTCGACGGGCGATCCTGTCTCTTCGCTTAACACATATCCGGCCAGCCACCTGGGAACGGGAATTACGCCGGAATCGTCCTCCGAAGGTGCTGCCATGAATCGCTTATACAGGTCCAAGAGCACATTAGATTCGCAGCCACTAAGGTTGTAGATGGACAAGGAGTCGACGAGGGTTAACATCAAGGCGAGGCCTTGGTCGAGAACTGGGTGGCAGAGCAGCCAGGTGAAGAAGTCTTCCTCGATGAAGTTGGTGATGTACCGCTCTTGGAAGAACTCGCCATCCAGTATCTTCGTTAATTCTTCCGCTTCGCTGGGAAGGGGACTACCGTCCAGAAAGAGACGAGCCACCAAGCGGGCCAACAGGGCCAAGTAGGTTTCTCTGATGAAATTGGCTTCATCGTCTTCCGGGGCGCCGCTACCGCTGGGTCGGTATGTACCCCACAGACGGAACCGAAGCGACACTTCCGGAACGTCCTTCACGTACTGAAATAGCGACAGCAACTCGGGATATGTCTGGAGAAACACTGGACTGTCCGGGCCGAATGCCGACGCCATAGTTTGGGCGTCGGGCGTTTCCTTACCGGGACAGGATCGGGTCAACGGGCGGTCGGGCAATGCGTTCTCTGTCAGTCTGGACCGGGCCTAGAATTCAGCGTTGTTGGGGGTTCGAGGGAAGGGCATCACGTCCCTGATATTTGCCACCCCGGTAACAAATTGCACCGTGCGCTCGAATCCCAGGCCGAATCCTGCGTGAGGGACTGTTCCGTAGCTGCGAAGGTCCAGGTACCACCAGTAATGCTTTTCGTCCAAACCGGATTGTCGCATGCGTTCCAACAAAACATCCCGGCGTTCTTCCCGTTGGCTGCCGCCGATAATCTCGCCGATCCGTGGCACCAAGACGTCCAGAGCGCGGACGGTTTTCTCGTCCTCGTTCATGCGCATGTAGAAGGCTTTGATTTCCTTAGGGTAGTCAGTCACGATGACCGGCTTCCCCACCTTGGTCTCCGCCAGATACCGCTCGTGCTCCGACTGCAGGTCGGAACCCCACACCACCGGGAATTCGAAGGATTCCCCGGATGCTTGCAAGATATCCACGGCTTCGGTGTACGTCAGTCGTTCGAAGTTGGAGTTAACGATTCCCTCCAGAGTGGAGATGGCGGTCTTGTCGTACCACTGATTGAAGAACCCCAAGTCCTCCTGGCAATGATTCAGCACGTACGTGAAGACGTGCTTCAGGAACTCCTCGGACAAATCAGCCAGCCCGTCCAGGTCGCAGAACGCAACTTCAGGCTCCACCATCCAAAACTCGGCCAGATGCCGCGATGTGTTGGAATTCTCGGCCCTAAAAGTGGGTCCGAATGTGTAGACATCCGAAAGGGCCAAGGCGAAGCTCTCCGCCTCCAACTGGCCGCTGACGGTCAGGAAGGTGGGCTTGCCGAAGAAGTCCTCTTCGACGTCTACCGATCCGTCTTTCATAGGCATTTGTTCCAGGTCAAGGGTTGTTACCCGGAACATGGATCCAGCGCCTTCGGCGTCGCTGGTCGTTATCATGGGCGCTTGGAGGAAGAGGAACCCCTTCTCTTGGAAAAAGCCGTGTATCGCATAAGCAAGGGCGTTTCGGACCCGGGCCATAGCGCCAAAGGTGTTGGTCCGTGGTCTCAGGTGGGCGATATCTCGCAAGAACTCTACGGTGTGGCGTTTTTTCTGAAGGGGATAGGTATCCGGGTCGGACTCGCCGACGATTTCTATCGACGTGGCGTGAATTTCGTACTTCTGGCCTTTGCCGGGAGAATCGACAAGCGACCCGACGACGCTGACGCTACAACCGGTGGTCAGGGCTTCGACGGCCTGGAAGTTGGGTAGTGACTCATCAGCGACTACCTGGATGTCCGTTAATGTTGAGCCGTCGCTAATCTGGACGAAGGAAACGGCCTTTGACGAACGCCGAGTCTTAACCCAGCCTTGCACCAAGACGTCGTCTCCGGCGCTTTCGCGGCCTAGAAGTTCACGGATTTTACTGCGCTGCATCGGCCCTATCTCCTGGGACCAATTCTAGCATTGGGAAAGGTGTGTTGGAAGGGATTAGAGCGTCGGCCTCTCCGTGTGCCATTGGGTGGCCTGTTCGTAGGCGTAGGCGATGTTCAGCAGCCTTTGTTCGGAGAGATGTGGCCCGACGATTTGCATGCCCACGGGAAGTCCCTCAGAGAAGCCGCAGGGCACTGAGATTCCAGGCAGCCCGGCGATGTTGGCGGGTACGGTGCAAACATCTATCAGGTACATCTCCACCGGGTCGTCGATCTTCTCTCCCAATCGGAAGGCTACGACAGGCGAAGTGGGAGTGACCAGAGCGTCAACCTGCTCGAATACCCGGTAAAAGTCCCGGCGAATCAGGGTCCTGGCCTGCTGGGCCTTAAGATAATAGGCATCGTAGTACCCTGCGGACAACGCATAAGCTCCCAGGATCACCCGGCGTTTCACCTCGGGGCCAAATCCGCCGGCGCGGGTCCGCTCCATCGCCTCCCACATGTTATCGGTATCTTGATACGAGAAGCCGTACTTCACCCCGTCGTAGCGGGCCAGATTGGCCGAGCATTCGGACGGGGCGATGATGTAGTAGCAAGCCAATGCATACCGGGTGGTGGGCAAAGAGACCGGCTCCACCCATGCTCCCAGACCCTCCAAGGTCTTGATGGCTGCCTGCACCGACTCACGGACGCCGTCCTGCATGCCGTCGACGAAATATTCTTCGGGCACTCCCAGGCGGTACGGACCCCCACGTGCTCCCCCCTTCGCAAGGGGGGAAGAGATGGCATACTCTTCGAGATTTAACCTGTAGTCCACGGTTGGTTGGCGTAGGGATGTGGAATCCTTGGGGTCGTGGCCCACGATGGCGTTCAAAACCAGGGCGCAGTCGGTGACGTCCCGGGTGATGGGACCAATCTGGTCCAGCGACGAGGCGTAAGCCACCAGACCATAGCGGCTAACCATGCCATAGGTGGGCTTCAGACCCACTACTCCACAGAGGGACGCCGGCTGGCGAACGCTTCCGCCGGTGTCCGAACCCAGGGCGTAGACTGCCTCGCCAGCGGCAACCGCTGCCGATCCTCCTCCGCTGCTGCCGCCTGGAACCCGTTCCAGATCCCAGGGATTCCGAGTAGGGAAGAAGGCCGAGTTTTCGCAGGAAGAACCCATGGCGTACTCGTCCATGTTGCCCTTGCCCAGCAGAACGGCGCCCTGGAACAGTAATCTCTCGGCCACCGTGGCGTCGTAGACCGGCACATAATTCTCGAGCATTCGAGACGCACAGGTCGTTGTGACACCCTTGGTGGAGATGACGTCTTTCATCTGCATGGGTATCCCCGTCAACGGCCCGGCTTCACCTGCAACGATACGTCGATCGGCTTGTTCGGCCTGCTTGAGCGCCAACTCGGACGTCACGGTGATGAACGACTTAATCCGCTCCTCCAATTTGTCGATGCGTTCCAAGTGCGCGCGGGTAAGCTCAACGGATGAAATCTCCCGTTGAGCCAGCTTTTCCGCGGCTTCATGTATCGTTGTCATTTCTTCTGCGGCCATATAGTCTATTCCTCCAGAACCGCCTTGACCCGGAAATACTCGCCTTCAGGGTTAGGCGCGTTGCGCAGCACATCTTCCGGATCCAAAGAGTCTTCGTCATCGTCGTCACGCATGACGGCTTGTAGGTCTATGGCGTGACCTGTGGCCGGGACATCGGTGGTGTCTAGCTCGCTGAGCACCTGGAATTGTTCCAGTAGTTGGGAAAGCTGGCCTTGGAACAATTCTACTTCTTCAGGGGTCAAGCTAATCCTGGCCAGGAGCGCTATCTGTTCAACCTGGGCGCGTTCAAGGGACATGCAAAAATCCTATAGGGATGATGAATTCGTTGATAAGGCAGGGCTAGTTCATCTCGGACCCACCGGAAACGCTGATGGACAGACCGGTGAGGTAATCGGACTCGGCAGAGGCAAGGAAAGCTGCTGTGCGGGCGATATCGTCGCCGTCGGCCACTCTGCCGAGCGGCACGGACTCGGACCGTTCCCGAAGCATCAAGACCCGGTGTTCTTCGGCAGATTGGCCTTCAGGCGCCAAGGCGGCGGCGATAAAGTCCGCCCGCTCGGTGTCGACCAGGCCGGGGCAGATGGCATTGACGTTTATCTTGTACTCGGCCAATTCCTGGGCGATGGACTGAGTGAAGCCGATGAGCGCGAATTTGGAAGAGCAGTAGGCAGCGAACCGCGCCCGGCCCCGCTTGCCCGCTCCAGAGGATATGATGACAATCTTGCCGCCGCCACCACGCTCTATCATGTGAGTCGCTACGGCACGGGAGCACAGATAAGTGCCTTTGACGTTGACCCGCATGACTTCGTCGAAAGCGTCTTCTTCCAAATCCACCAGCAGTACTCGATCCCGGCCCGGCTGGGATCCCGCGTTGTTCACCAGAATGTCGATGTGACCGAACCGATCCAAGGTCTGGGAGACCATGTCAGCGACTTGAGCGCGGTCCGAAACGTCGGAAAACAAACCCATCGACTGACGTCCCAAGGCTTCAATCTCGTTGACCACGCTGTCCAGCCCCTGCCACCCTGCCTGGCGGTCCTCGGGTCGCATGGCGTCGGTGCTGCGCTGAATGTCGGTTACAACTACGTCCGCGCCCTCTTCGGCCAGGCGCAGAGCGATGGCCCGGCCGATGCCGTGGCGTCCACCAGCTCCCGTAACGATAGCTACTTTTCCGCTTAGGTCGTACATATTATATTCAGTCCTAGGTTCAGTATCGGGCTAGTGTCTAGATTCTACCACCGAAGCTGCCTGGCGTTGGGCTTAGCCGGTTGCTTATTGAGACGGAGACGATAAGTTGTTCCGCCGCCAAAGGATACCCTTAATGGGTGAGAATAGTAATGCTAGCAGGAACAACCCGGTGGCGACCAGGACGATGCTGGGACCTGATGGTAGATCGGCGTAGAAAGACAGGTACAGGCCCAAGACGGTGGCTATGAGGCCCACGGCGACGCTGTGGGCCATGATTGAGGGCATCCGGTGGGCCAGGAGCATGGCGGTAGCCGAGGGTGTGACCAGCAGCGCCAGCACCAGGACGATGCCAACCGCTTTTAGAGATGCCACGGTTGTGACTCCCACCAACACCGGCAGCAAGTATTGAATGAACCGCACAGGGATTCCTGACGCAGCTGACATGGTGGCGTCGTAGGACGTGAACAACAGCTCTTTGTAAAAGGCGGCTATCACAAGGGACACAGCGGCGGCGATGCCCCCAATCAGCGCGACCTCGGCCCAGGATATCCCAAGTACGTTGCCGAAGAGGAGACCGAAGAGGTCGGCCGCATAGCCGGTAACCCGGCTCATCAGGATGATTCCCAGGGCAAAACCGCTGGCGAAAATAATCCCTATGGATGCATCAAGGCGAAGGTTGGCCCGGCGGCTGATGAAGGTGATTAGTAAGGACGCCGGGATGGCCCAACTCAAGGCTCCCCAGAAGATGTTGCCGCCAAGAAAATACGCCACCGACATACCGGCCAACGACGAATGAGCGACGGCATCTCCCATGAACGCCAGACCCTTCAGGACGACGAAGCTACCCACCAACGCACAGACCACTGCAGCGAATCCGGCGGCAAGAAATGCCCGCTGCATGAAAGGGAATTCCAGTGGCTCAATCAAGACGTCGATCAAAGCGGGTTGATTCCCTTACTAACGCGAAGCATGCCAAGAGCCAGCGAGAATCGGAACCCCTCCCAGTTCGTCCTGAGCCTGTCAAAGGACCCGGCGAGGTGAATCAGGTTGTTGGCATATAGAGCGGACCGCATCACTTGCCCCCGGAGTCGCCGATATCGGTAGGGGGAGCGTGGGAATGATGCTGATAGGCGTAAGCCTGGCCGTCAACGTGCACCAGTAAGAGGTGGGTTCCGAAGGTCTCACCAAGGACATCTTCGTTCAAGACTTCTTCGGGCGTGCCGTAGGCCACTAAACGCCGGTTCAAGCAGGCGGCTTTGTCGCAACGTTGCGAGACGCAGGATAGGTCATGAGTGCTTAGGACAACAGTGGCGCCACCTTCGCGTAGCCGTCCGATGATGTCCAGAAATTGGTGCTGGGCCGTGGCATCCAGGCCGGCCATCGGCTCGTCCAGAAGCAACAGGTCCGGGTGGTTTGCCAACGCCCGGGCTAGAAGTACTCGGCGTCGCTGGCCGCCAGACAACTCGCCGATGAGCCGGTTGCGCAGGTCCAAAATCCCAACCCGTACCAGGGAGTCCTCCGCCGCCTCCCGGTCCTCTTTGGTGGTGCGCCTCAGGAGTCCGCGCCGAGCGTATCGGCCCATGAGTGCGACATCCCCGACGGTAACCGGGAAGTCCCAATCAACCTGTTCCACCTGGGGCATGTAGCCCACCTGGCGTCCGTTGTTGGCAACCGGTTCTCCCAATACCCGGATCCGGCCCTGCCAGGCTGGGACAAGGCCGAGCACGGTCTTCAAAAGAGTCGACTTTCCAGCGCCGTTGGGACCGATTATGCCCAGGATGTCGCCCTTCGAAACCCGGAGAGTAACGTCTTCCAACGCCGCATGGCCGTTGTATCTAACCGATAGACCTTCGATGGTCAAGGCCGGCGTTGCAGCCGTGCCGGGTTCGTTCACAACGTTTTGAGCGTGGCTGTGCCCGTCCGTCCTATCATGTGAGTCATCTGGGCAGGGGGTCTCAGACGGTTTTACCGGTCGCATCTATATCCTCATCGCTTTCAACGCCTGCCCGTATCCTCTGAAGAGGGAGGGGTGCGGAGTTAGTGGCGAAAGCTTCAGTCAGCGAAGCAATGCTGCTAGGTTTTCTGCGTTAAGGCGCATCATGCCGATGTAAGTGGCGGCTCTGCCGTCCAAGACGTCAGAGTAAATGGTCCCAACCTCAACCCCGGTGTCTTCGGCGGCTAGATCGATGGCTTTCGATCTGAATTGGGGTTCGGTAAACACTGCCGTTATTCCCTCTTGACGTACCTGTTGCTGAAACTTGGTGATGGCATTGGGAGTGACTCCGCCTGCGTCGTTGCTCACTAAGGCCGAAGTGCGCCATCCGTAGCGGCCGCCAAAGTGGCCGAAGGCGTCGTGATAGGTCACCAGATGTCTTCGGGACTGGGGCACTTCACCAAGTATTTGGCTGATTTCAATGTCCAAGTCCAACAACCGCTGGGCATATTTGTCGGCGCGGTCTCGATATACTTCCGCATTGCCCGGATCGGCGGCGGACAAGCCACCCTGGATGAGGCGAACGTAATGGACCGCGTTGGCTGGATTCTGCCAATAGTGGGGGTCCGGGCTGCCGGAGAGGGCGGTTAAGCCCTGAGAGGCGACAATGTGGACCGTGCCGTCACTCATGGCATTCTCTATCATCGGGTTTAGAAAATCGTCCAAGCTGCCGCCATTGGAAACTATGAGTCTGGCCTTGCTGACCTCGATGCTGTCGTTGGGAGTTGTTTGGAAGGAGTGGACATCAGTGCCTGCGGGTATCAGCGCAACGACTTTGGCGCTGTCTCTAGCTACATTCTGTGCAAGGTCAGCCAGCAAGGCGGTGGTGGTTACGACCCGCAACGGATTATGGGTTTCGGATGTCACGCCGCCGCATCCCGCCACCGTGACTGCCGCCAAGATTGCCATAGCCAACAGCGCGCCACCGCTGGACGGCAATTCTTTGAACCAGTCAATCATGCGCTGACGACCGGTCAGTCTTAAGTTGTTATCGATGCCTGGTATCAATTTAGAAATCCTTTTGAGATATAGTATCAATGAGGGGTAAAAAAGAGACTAGACCGTGCCCGCCTGGGGTTGGCAATCATAGCACCGGCCATAGACCTCCAGCCAGTGGCCGCTAAGCTGGAAATTATGAGCCGCCGAGACTTGCTGGAGCAGGTCTTCGATGTCACACCCCAGCAGGTCTTGAGACGCTCCGCATTCGACGCACAGCAGATGGTGGTGGTGCCCCTGATGGCTTAACTGGTAGTGCAGGTTGCCGTCCTCCAAAAGCACCCTGCACAGGGCTCCGGAGTCAACTAGAAGTTTGAGGGATCGGTAAATGGTCGCCCTTCCCACCTCTGGCAATTCCTGGCGAAGTTGTTCGGCGGTGAAGTGCCCCTGCTTCCCAGCGATAGCTTGGGCAACCGCTTTCCGCGGCGACGTTGACCGGTAGCCCTGTTCACCCAGGGTGTCCAGCAGTTGTTCAGCTAGGGGAATCGCTCTCGTTCGAACCATAATGATACGAAGTCTCGTTAATTTCTAAACACTATCATGGGAGACTGCCGAGGTCAACGTGCCGGTTGAAAATGAGGTGCATGTTTGGGGTCGTCATTCCGGCGAAGGCCGGGATCCAGAGAACCCCTATATTTCAGACAGTACGATTGCTCAGACAAACCCATTAGATCCTCGCCTGCGCAGGAATGACGGGTGCATTGTTGCCTTGGGAACATAATCGCAGATAGATCAATATGTGATTCAAATTACACCGCTCACCGTAAATCAGGCCGGTGAGTGGATCCTTGTGGAAGTTACTAACCGCGGCATAACTGCTTGATTCGGCCGGCGGGAGAGACGAACTCAGCCTGAAACGCGGGCTTGTTGTGTTACCGACGGCGTAGATCCATGCCACTTATTTCCCGATCAGCGTCTTTACGCTCGTTGGCTTTCTTTATTTTGAAAGCTTGTTGTTTTCGACATCTAGCTGGAGTTGTTCCAGTTCTTCCCAACGTGCGTAGTCCTCAGCCAAAAGCCTTTTCAAATCTTGTAGCCTATCGTTCATGGCAACAATATCTGCCCTGTCCTTTTTGTAGAGTTCTGGATCTCCCAAGGTCTGGAACAACTCCTGCTGTTCCATTTCGAGGCACTCAATAGTCTGGGGCAGTGCATCCAATTCCTTTTGCTCGTTGAACCCTAATTTTAGTTTTGGCCTGGGTACCTGAGCCGATGTGGTGCGTTGTTTGTTGGCAGGCGCCCTACTAGGTTTTGCTTCCTCGGGGCGCTGACGCAGCCAGTCATCATAGCCACCCACGTACTCCTTCACGACGGAGTCGCCTTCAAAAACGACGGTGCTCGTCACGATGTTGTTGATGAACGTCCTATCATGGCTGACGAGGAGAATCGTTCCTGTGTAGTTAATCAAGAGGCCTTCAAGAAGGTCAAGGGTCTCGATATCAAGGTCGTTGGTGGGTTCATCCAGTACAAGGAGATTGGAAGGCCGCGCGAAGAGACGGGCGAGCATGAGGCGCTTGCGCTCCCCACCGGAAAGAACAGAAACAAGAGAGCGAGCTTGATCTGGAGAAAAGAGAAAATCTTGCAGATAGCTGAAGATGTGACGGTTCTTCCCGTTAATGGTAACCGTATCATCGCCGTCGCAGATGTTTTCTACGGCGGTCTTGTTTTCGTCCAATTGCTCAAGGAGTTGGTCGGAGTAGCTGATTTGCAAATTAGTGCCGAGGCGGATTGTTCCAGTAACCGTACTGAGCATGCCAAGAAGTAGGCGCAAGAGGGTTGTTTTGCCGCTGCCGTTGGGACCCAGAATTCCAATCCTATCGCCCTTCAGAATCGTGCTGGAGAATTTTGAGATTACCTGAGTATCGCCATAGTTAAAGCCAATATCGTCTGCCTTTGCCACCAATGTTCCGGAACGCTCGGCCTCTTGGGCTTCCATCTTCACCTGCCCGGGACGGTCACGTCTGGACCTGCGCATCTCGCGCATTCTTTCCAGTTCCCTCACTCGGCCCTCGTTGCGCGTCCGCCTAGCCTTGATACCTCCCCGAACCCAATGTTCTTCCTGTTGTAGTTTCCTATCGAACAGAGCGTTTTTCGTCTCTTCTGCCTCCCGGTAGGCGCTTCGCCGTACCAGGAATGTCTCATAGTCGCAGGTTTGATCAAACAGGCTGCCCCGATCAATCTCCACTATCCGGGTAGCGATCCGCTGCAAGAACATCCGGTCGTGGGTAACGAAGATTAAGGCACCTGTAAACTGAACCATCATTTGTTCCAGTTCTTTGATGGAATCAATATCCATGTGGTTAGTTGGTTCATCAAGTAGGAGGATATCCGGCTCACCAACAAGCGCCCGCGTCAGGAGCACTTGACGTTTCAGACCAGCGGAAAGAGAACTGAAAGCGCGGTCAGCATCCACCCCAAGTTCCGAGAGGCTTTTGCTGACCTGTTCCCTCTTGTACCACACTCCTTCCATATCAAGGTATTGGTGAATGCGGTCCAATTCTTTGTCTAGAGGCGGAGTGCCTTCATGCAGCAACCTGTCGTTTGGGGATGGATTCCGTGTGATTAGGTCAACGTATTCTCTGCTTCCCCTGGCTACTACATCAAACACGGTTCCGGGTAACTCATTTGGCACTTCTTGTGAAAGATAGGCGGAGCGTACACCTTTTTGGACTGAAACAACGCCGGCGTCTGGCTTGACGATTCCCTCTATCAGCCGCAACAGCGTTGATTTCCCCGACCCGTTCCTGCCTACCAGTCCAACCTTTTCTCCTCGTTCAATGGTTAAGTTGACCCCGTCAAAAAGTGGGACGCCTAAAAAGGCAAGGGATATTCCTTGCATACTTATGAAGGCCATAAAGGGAAGTTACCTCACCACCACTATTTTCTTAACGCGACCCACTTGACGGCTTTCCAACCAGGCTTTTATGACCTGTCTTGAAGGGATGTTTTGAAGCTTGTACAACCCCACTCTGGCGAAATCCAAAACCAACATGCCCCAAGTTTAACGACTGCTTGCCATCCGGTCTGGTCAGGGGATGAACTAACATCCGCGGGGCACGGAAAGGACTTGGTTTTGAAGTGGTATGGTCAGAATAACACGGCGCATCGCCCAACAGAAATCAGGTCAGTGGTAGATATGGTGTATTGGATTATGATGCCAGAGCTTGAATAATATAGAAGTCGTTTTGATAACTACAGGTTTAGCGGCTTATGCCGGAATCGGTACTACTAATCTTCAGATCTTAACCCCAATGTACTTCATAGTTGTAGAGTTTAGTTTGCTACCATTCTACCGGTACCAGCTGTCTCCGGCAGGGGACCAGTGGTCTCTGGATGGAGTACTCGGGAAAGCTGGGTGAACGCGCCCTTCATGGCCCTGGGATGCAGCCAGATGCTATTGAACCCCAGGTTGGTGTAGTTGGCGATGACCCGGGATGAGGTGAACTGAACGCCTTGGCCCTGTAGGTAGGAATCCATGGCCAGGGAGTCCTCGATCTCGTAGATCGTCAGATAGATTCCCTCACCGTATCGTTCCAGGAACCTGGCTGACGTGGTATCGCCACTGGTTGGTTGGGCCAGTTCGATGAACGTGTTAAGGCCTTCCATAGGGATGACCGCTATCTCCAGGTCGGTGAAGCTGACTTGGAATCGCTGAGTCGTCTTGAAACCGAACATCTCTTCCCAACGCTGGGTGGCTTGGTCC
>Ga0315336_1005182_pt1 | contig 14514 bp, 13 predicted proteins | sample ASW5metaG_FD_204512 | JGI IMG/M metagenome (GOLD analysis project Ga0315336, IMG submission 204512) | Ammonia-oxidizing marine archaeal communities from Monterey Bay, California, United States - ASW #5 | ecosystem: Environmental > Aquatic > Marine > Intertidal zone | place: USA: California...
GGCCCATCACAATTTGAACCGAAAGGACCAAGACAATGCGTAAGACAATCATCACCCTGGCCGCCGCGGCGGTCGTCTCCCTCGGCGCCGCCGGTGCCGCTTCCGCCGCTCCGAATAGCGGCCTCGAATTCGGTGCCGAGAACGGCGCCGGCATCCAGAAGGCCAGCTACGGCTACGGTTACGGCTCGCGCTACCATCGCCTGCGCTGCAAGCGTCTCTACAGGCTGGCCTTCATCCACGGTTCGGCCTGGGCCAAGGCGAAGTACTACCGCATCTGCCGCAGGTGGGGCGGTGGCGGGTATCGCCAGCTCTGCAAGCGGCTCTACTACAAGGGCTTCGTGCTGGGTCACCCGCGGGCGAAGTTCCAGTTCCGTCGCCTGTGCCGCGGTTACGGCTCCAACTGGGGCTACAAGGCCCGCATCTGCAAGCGCCTCTACTACAAGGCGTTCGTGCTGGGTCTGCCGGGTGCGAAGTACAAGTACTACCGCATCTGCGCGCCGCGTCGGGTCATCAGCTACTAAGCTGACCGACCATGAACCGAACGAACTAGGCGGTGGCCAATTGGCCGCCGCCTTTTCGTTTGCGCGCGCGGTAGACAGCAGCGGGGTTGGGACGGCCTGTTCTTGATCCGGAGCGAGTGTCAGTGGGGTAGTTGCAAGAAGACACGTGAGTGATCAGGACCGTGTCGCCAGCATCCAGGTCACCTCGCACGAGAAGACGACCGTGTCGTCCTGATTGAAGATTTCCTGGAACGCCACGACGTATCCGCGACCGGGCTTGCTGGAAGCCGTCTTGCTCTTGATCTCGACCTGGAGGCGCAGCCGGTCGTTGGGCCGGACCGGCGCCGGCAGCTTAATGCGCCATTCAAAGCCGCCGAGAAAAGCCAGTTGGGAGAAGACCGGGATGGCCGAGCGATACCATAAGGTCACCGTGTAACCGGCACTTGCAATCAGGCCGCCAAAGGGCGTCGCCTTTGCGGCTTCCTCGTCGAGATGAAAGGGCAGTGGATCGTTGCGGCGGGCATATTCCAGCATTTCTTCCGGGTCCACGACGACCTCGTCGCCCTGGAACAGCGTCCCCTCTTCCAAGTCGTCCCAACAGATTTGTTCCATGATGCAGTTCTCTTACTCCTCGTTGCTGGCAGTATCATCGAACGTAAGCCGGCGCCCAGCAAGATTGTCCGACGGTATGCGGTGTGTGTGCAACACACTTGAACTCCGACTAACATTGTCGTATATTAAAGGCGATCAAGTCAGTCGGAGTTTCAAATGAGCCATTTCGGAAGCGGGACCGAGCAGGCGCTGCACTGCCTTCTCTTTCTGGTCGGCCGCCAAAACGAAGGTCTGCCGAGCGCGCGGGACCTGGCCGAGTTCCAGGGCGTCTCCCCGTCCTTCGTGGCCAAGCTTTTCACCAAGCTCGACAAGGCCGGCATCGTCAAATCTGGCGAGGGCGTGCGCGGTGGCTTCCGCCTTGCCCGGCCGGCAGCCGAAATCAGCGTGCTTGATGTGGTCGATGCGATCGAAGGCGAGAAGCCGCTTTTCCGCTGCCGCGAGATCCGCAAGGACTGCGTACTCTACGGCGACGAACCGCCGCGATCCGCGACGGAGGGGGTCTGCACCATCCACCGTGTCATGCTGGAAGCCGAGCGCACGATGCGCGAAAGCTTGGCCCGGGTTTCGCTGGGCGATCTCTCTCGGCAGACGGCCAGGAAAATTCCGAAAGCATTCCAGGCCGCCGCGCGGTCCTGGTTCGATTTGCGGCAGGCCGAGCGCGGCTTGACCCTCCCGAAGAACCTCAATCGAAGTCTCTGATCGAAAAATGGCCGGAGGAACGGACGATGCATGATCTGGTAATTGTGGGCGGCGGTTTCGCCGGCATGTGGGCGGCCCTGGGCGCGGCCCATGAGGTAGCCGAGAACGAGGCGGACATCGCGATCACCGTAGTCTCGAAAGATCCCTACCTGACGATCCGCCCGCGGCTATACGAGCGCGATCCGGAAACCCTGCGCGCGCCGCTGGCGCCGGCCTTCGAGCCGCTGGGGATCGCGTTGGTCGAAGGGGCGGTGACCGGGATCGACACCAAGGACCGAAATCTCACCCTGGAATGCGCCAACGGCGGCACGACCTCACAGCGGTACGACACGCTCATCGTCGCCACGGGCAGCGAGCAGCGACTGCCAGCGGTTCCGGGGCTGGCGGAGCACGGGTTTGACATCGACACTTATGACGCGGCTGTCGCATTCGACCGGCATCTGGCGAAAGTCCTGGACGCGCCGCCGGAGCCGGGCCACGACACGGTCGTCATCCTGGGCGCCGGGCTCACGGGTGTCGAGCTCGCCCTGGAGATGCGGGACCGGATCGCTGCCCACGCCGATGCCGATGCCGCCGAGCAGGCGCGGATCGTGCTGGTTGAGCAAGCCGATACGGTCGGCCCTGAGCTTGGAAGCAATCCGCGCCCCGTCGTGGCGGACGCGCTGCGCGACGCTAAGGTTGAGCTGCGGCTGGGAACGCGCCTTGAGCGGGTCGAGCTGGACGCCGCCATCTTGAGCTCCGGCGAGCGCATCGCGACCAAGAGCGTGGTGGTCACGGCCGGGCTCAAGGCGAGCGCGCTTGCCCATGCCCTGCCGGTCGAATGCGACGAACTTGGCCGGGTTCCGACCGACGAGACGCTCCATGTCGCGGGATTGAGCAACGTCTTCGTTGCCGGCGACATCGCCCGGGCATACGCGGATGCCGGGCAACTGGCCTTGATGTCGTGCCAGCACGCCATGGCGATGGGCCGGCTCGCCGGCTACAACGCCGCACGTGAAGCGATCGGCTTGCCGCTGAAGCCCTACAGCCAACCCAACTACGTCACCTGCATGGACCTTGGGCGTTCAGGCGCGGTCTTCACGACGGGGTGGGAGCGCGAGGTCCAGATGACCGGCGCAGAAGCCAAGGCGCGCAAGCAGATGATCAACACGCAATTCATCTACCCGCCGACCGGCGACCGCGAGGCGCTGCTCGCCGCAGCCCATATCGATGCGCGGCCGGGGCGCTAGATCGACCTAGATCGATTCAGGACGAGGCATTCGTGGACTAGGCATATCCCGGTGCAAGGCTTTTGGCCCTGCCAAGCCATAGCCTGCCCACTCCCGACCGGTTTTGTTACCTCTGGCAGTCCGGGGCCAGCCCACTCCCCCACCCGACCACCCATGAGCATACGATCCCGTGGGTGGTCGGGTGGGGGAGTGGGCTGGCTTTGGCACTGGCAGAGCCAAAGGTCGGGTGGGCTGGCCACGGCCCGACAAAGTCAAAGAAGCGCCAGTGCGAGGCGCCGGCCCGGAAAGGATCAGTCCTTCAGATCCTCCCAGAGCTCCTTCACCTTGGAGAAGAAGCCTTCGGATTCGGGGTTGTTGTTCTTGCCGCCGGTCTCTTCGAACTCGCGCAGGATCTCCTGCTGCTTCTTGGAGAGGTTGCGCGGGGTCTCGATGGCAGCCTCGATATACATGTCGCCCCGCGACTTGGAGCGTAGGACCGACATGCCCTTGCCGCGCAGGCGGAACTGGGCGCCCGACTGGGTGCCTGCCGGCACGTTCACGCGCGCCCGCGTGCCTTCCACCGTCGGTACCTCGATCGAGCCGCCGAGTGCCGCCGTCGTCATCGGGATCGGGACCCGGCAGTAGACGTTCGTACCGTCGCGCTGAAAGAACGGATGCGGCGCCACGGTGATGAATATGTAGAGGTCTCCCGGCGCCGCGCCGCGCAAACCGGCCTCGCCCTCGCCGGTCAGGCGGATGCGCGTGCCGTCGTCCACGCCGGCGGGAATGGTCACCGAAAGCGTACGTTCCCTATGGGTGCGCCCCGCACCCTGGCAGGCCCGGCAGGGGTTCTGGATCACCTGGCCGGCGCCGTTGCAGGTCGGGCAGGTACGTTCGATGGTGAAGAAACCCTGCGTCGCCCGCACCCGGCCGCGGCCCTGGCAGCCGCCGCATGTGGCCGGCTTGGAGCCGCCCTCCGCGCCGCTGCCGTCGCATTCCTCGCAGGTGACCGAAGCCGGCACCCGGATTGTCGTCTTCTTGCCTTCGAAGGCCTGCTGCAGGTCGATCTCCAGGTTGTAGCGAAGATCGTTGCCGCGAGAGGCCTGCTCCTGGCCGCGACGTCCGCCGCCGCCGACGAAATCGCCGAACATCTCATCGAAGATATCGGCGAAGCCGGCGCCGAACTCAAAGCCGCCCGCACCGGCGCCGCCGCCCGGTCCGCCGGCCCCGCCGCCGAACGGGCCGCCACCCTCGAAAGCAGCGTGACCGAACCGATCGTAAGCGGCCCGCTTCTCGCCGTCCTTCAGGATGTCGTAGGCTTCGTTAACGTCCTTGAACTTCGCTTCGGCGTTCTTGTCGCCCGGATTGCGATCCGGGTGCAGCTTCATGGCGAGCTTGCGATACGCCTTTTTCAGCTCATCGTCAGACGCGCCGCGCTCGACGCCAAGGGTCTCGTAAAAATCACTTTTGGCCATTCAGGACGCTCCCGCCGCTAAGCCCCTGCCAGAACCGGCGCCGCCCGAGCCCTCCCCGAAAACCAGCGGGCCTGGGCAGCGCGTATCGGTCATGGTCGCGGCAGCGTTACGCCGATTTCTTTTTGTCGTCGTCGACTTCCTCGAAGTCGGCGTCGACGACTTTGTCGTCGTCCGGCGGAGCGGAACCGGTATCCCCGGTTCCAGTATCGCCGGTGCTCGTGGCCTCGCCCGCTTCTTCTGCGGAGGCGGCCTCCTGGCTGGCCTTGTAGATCGCCTCGCCCAGCTTCTGTATCGACTGTGAGAGGGTCTGCGACGCGGCCTCGATGCCGCCCCTGTCGTCGGCCTCCAACGCATCCTTCAGCGTCTTGACGTCGGCCTCGATCGCCGCCTTGTCTTCGGCGCCGACCTTGTCGCCATGCTCTTCGAGGTTCTTCTCCGTATCGTGGACCAGGGCTTCCGCGCGGTTGCGGGCTTCGATCAGCTCGCGCTTTTCCTTATCCTCATCGGCGTGGGCCTCGGCATCTTTGACCATGCTGTCGATATCGGCGTCTGAGAGGCCGCCGGAGGCCTGGATGCGGATCTGCTGCTCCTTGCCGGTGGCCTTGTCCTTGGCCGAGACCTGGACGATGCCGTTGGCGTCGATGTCGAAGGTAACTTCGACTTGCGGCATGCCGCGTGGAGCCGGCGGAATGCCGACCAGATCGAACTGGCCGAGCATCTTGTTGTCGGCCGCCATCTCACGTTCGCCCTGGGAGACCCGGATCGTCACCGCGTTCTGGTTGTCTTCTGCGGTGGAGAAGGTCTGCGACTTCTTGGTCGGGATCGTCGTGTTGCGGTCGATGAGCCGCGTGAACACGCCGCCCAGCGTCTCGATGCCGAGCGATAGCGGCGTCACGTCCAGCAACACTACGTCTTTGACATCGCCCTGCAGCACGCCCGCCTGGATCGCCGCACCGATGGCAACCACCTCATCGGGGTTGACGCCGCGGTTGGGCTCCTTGCCGAACAGGTTCTTGACTGTCTCGATGACCTTGGGCATGCGGGTCATGCCGCCGACCAGGATCACCTCGTCGATGTCGGAGGCCTTCAGGCCCGCATCCTTGATCGCGGCCTGACAGGGCTTCTCGGTCTTTTCGATCAGGTCGCCCACCAGCGCCTCGAGCTTGGCCCGGGTCAGCTTGATATTGAGATGCTTCGGACCCGACGCGTCGGCGGTGATGAAGGGCAGGTTGATCTCGGTCTGCTGCGCGGAGGAAAGCTCGATCTTGGCCTTCTCGGCATGTTCCTTCAGACGCTGCAGCGCCAGTTTGTCCGTGCGCAGGTCGATCGACTGCTCCTTTTTGAACTCGTCAGCCAGGTAGTCGATGATGCGCTTGTCGAAGTCCTCACCGCCGAGGAAGGTATCGCCGTTGGTCGACTTCACCTCGAACACGCCGTCGCCGATCTCAAGGATCGAGACGTCGAATGTGCCGCCGCCGAGATCGTAGACGGCGATGGTGCCGGAGCCTTTCTTCTCAAGCCCGTAGGCGAGTGCGGCCGCGGTCGGCTCGTTTATGATGCGCTTGACCTCCAAGCCAGCGATCTTGCCCGCGTCCTTGGTCGCCTGGCGCTGCTGGTCGTTGAAGTAGGCGGGGACAGTGATGACCGCCTCGGTTACGGTTTCGCCGAGATAGGCTTCCGCGTCTTCTTTCATCTTCTGCAGGATGAAGCCCGCGACTTGCGAAGGCGCGTATTTCTTGCCCTGTGCCTCGACCCACGCGTCGCCGTTCTCGCCTTTGACGATCTTGTAAGGCACCAGGTCGACGTCTTGTTTGACCTCGTCGTCGGTGAAGCGCCGCCCGATCAGCCGCTTGATCGCGAACAGCGTGTTCTCGGGATTGGTGACGGACTGGCGCTTGGCGGATTGCCCGACAAGGCGCTCGCTGTCATCCGTGAAGGCGACCATCGAAGGCGTCGTGCGTGCACCCTCCACGTTTTCGATGACCTTGGCCTGGCCACCTTCCATAACCGCAAGGCACGAGTTGGTCGTGCCCAGATCGATACCGATTACCTTGCTCATTCTTCCCTCACTCTATTTCCGGCAGACCCCATCAGGCCCGTGTCGGCACCCGGAGGGGCCCCCAATGTGAAAGCAAATAAGAGCTGAAACCGCCTGCTGGCAGGCGTTACTCTCTCCGGCGCTTGATATGGGGAGGAAGCGTTTGCGCCGCAAGATTAAGCATGACAATCGTATGCACACCGCCGAATCTGTAATGGCGCGCCGAGCCCCGCCAGGATCTGATTCACCATGATCGTCTCCGCCTCCTACCGGACCGATATACCGGCCTTCTATGCCGATTGGTTCATGGCCCGGCTGGAAGCGGGTTACGCCGATGTGCGCAACCCATATGGGGGCCCCGACTACCGTGTCGATCTCACGCCCGGCGCCGTCGACGGTTTCATATTCTGGACCCGCAATCTGGCGCGCTTTGCCGCGCCGCTCGCCGAAGTGCATCGATTGGGCATTTCCTCCGTCGTGCAGATGACCGTCACCGGTTATCCGCGCGCGTTGGAAACCTCGGTGGTGGAGCCGGCCCGCGCGGTCGAACAATTGCACGCCGTGGCCGAGCGCTACGGTCCCCGCGCCGCGGTCTGGCGTTACGATCCAATCCTCGATTCGGAACTGACGCCGCCGGATTGGCACCGCGAGAGCTTCGCCAACCTGGCGGCCGAACTTGCCGGTGCGACCGACGAGGTCGTCGTCTCCTGGGCCACGGTCTACCGCAAGACGGCGCGCAATCTCACGGCAGCCGCGCGGGCGCACGGATTTGCGTGGTCGGACCCGCCCGACGATGAGAAACGCGCATTGTTGTCCGATTTGGCCGGCATCGCTGCGAGACATGGAATGCGAATGACCTTATGTAGCCAGCCGGGTCTCTTGGCGAATGTTGGTAGCTGCAAAGCTCCTGTGACCGCCGCACGCTGCATCGATGTGGGCCGCTTGTCCGACATCGCGGGCCGGCCTATAGCGGCCAAACAGCGGGGCAATCGCCCGGGCTGCGATTGCGCCCAATCCCGGGACATTGGCGCCTACGACACCTGCCCGCATGGCTGCGTCTATTGCTATGCCGTGCAAAACCGTGCGCTGGCCCAGCGCCGCCACAAGGCGCACGACCCGGGGGCGGCCAGCCTGACGGCTGAAAGCGTTGGCCGTGACGCCGCCCCATCAAGTCAGCCGCAAGTGCCTGAGAAACCCGCCTAGGCGGACGTGTCCACCGTCGAGCCTTTCTCGCCGTCATTCGAGCCCGAGGTTTGTCCGTCATCTGCTTTGCTTGGGCCCTTGGCGACACCCACCATGGCTGGGCGCAGCAGGCGGTCGCTGATCGTGTAACCGCCCTGCAGCACTTGCACGATGGTCCCCGACGGATGGCCGGTGTCCGGCACCTCCATCATCGCCTGGTGCAGGTTGTGGTCGAATTTCTGGCCCTCCGCTTCGATCGGCTTGATGCCGTGGCGTTCAAAGACTGAGAGCAACTCCTTCTCGGTCAGTTCCACGCCAAGGACCAGGTTCTTGATCGTTTCGTCCTTCGCGGCGGCATCGGCCGGCACCGCCTCGATGGCGCGGCGAAGATTGTCGGCCACGCCGAGGATGTCGCGGGCGAAGTTGGTGGCCGCGTATTTGAGCGCGTCCGCTTTTTCCTTGTCGGCCCGGCGACGCACGTTCTCCAGCTCGGCCAGGGCGCGCAGATGTTTGTCACGAAACTCCGCCACGTCGGCTTCCAGCGCCGCCAGCGGATCGACGCCGGGCTCGGACGCTTCGGTCTGCACCTCGACCGGCTCACTGCCCTCCGCGGCCTCCATGGCGGTATGCTCGCCGGCGGTTTCCGCAGCTTCCGCCGTCTCGTCGCCGCCCGAGGCTTCACCTTCCGGCGTGTCGGGTGCGGCCTGGTCGTTGGCAGGTTTTTGCTTGCCCTTTTTCTTCTCAGTCATTGCGTCTCGATTCCATTGAGCGGGGACATTCGTTTGAACGGGCGCCCGAATGATCGCCCCAATAATCGCGGTGGGGGATCAGCCAAGCAGCTTGCCGACCACCTTCGCGGTGTGATCGACCATGGGGATGATCCGCGCGTAGTTGATGCGGGTCGGCCCGACCACGCCGATGGCACCGATGATGCGCTCGGCGCGGTCGCGGTAGGGGGCGACGATCATGGAGCAGCCGGCGTGGTTGAAGAGGTCGTTCTCCGAGCCGATGAAGATCTGCACACCCTCGCCGTGCTGGGCCGCGTCGATCAGGCGCAGATAGCCTTCCTCGCGTTCCAGCATCTCAAAGAGCGCGCGCACCCGCTCGATATCTCCGAGCGCGGTCACGTCGTCGAGAAGATGGGCGTGCCCGCGCAGGATCAGCGTGCCCTTGTCGCCGTCCCCGGCCCACGTGGCGAGCCCGGCTTCGACGATCTGCTGGGTCAACACATCGAGCTGCGTCTTGTGCTGCTCGATCTCCGCCGCGATATCGGCTTGCGCCTCGCTCAGCGTGCTGCCGTTGAGCCGCGCGGCGAGATAGTTGGTCGCTTCGGTGAGCGCGGAGGCCGGCATGCCGATCGGCACGCTGACGACGCGGTTCTCCACCAGCCCGTTCTCCATCACCATCACGACCAGCGCCCGGCCCGGTCCCAGATTGACAAACTCCATATGGCGGAGACGGTTCTCCATCTTGGGTGAAGACACCACCCCGGCGCAGCCCGATAAGCCCGAGAGCGTGCGCGAGGCCTGGTCGAGCATCTGCTCAAGGCTTTTGCCAGCGGCCGCGCATTGCACCTCGATATCGGTGCGCTCGGTCTCCGCCAGGTCGCCGATCTCCAGAATGCCGTGCACGAACAAACGCAGCCCAGCATCCGTCGGAATACGGCCGGCGGAGGTATGCGGCGCGAAAAGCAGACCGGATTCCTCAAGGTCCGCCATCACGTTGCGGATCGTTGCGGGCGAGAGATTGACCCCGTCGGCACGGCTGATCGTGCGCGATCCGACCGGCTCGCCATTGTCGAAATACGACTCAACAATGCGCTTGAAAATCTCACGCGAACGCTCGTTGAGCTCGGCGATCGGCGATTTCTGCATCTCGGTCATGCGGTGTAGCGCTCCCTTGCGGTGTCTCGCGCGCCCAAAAGTTCAACGTCCGGCCCAAATGTGTGGCCGGAAGGCTATGCCAGTAGAATAGGGCCAGAATGTAGTGAGGGGGGTTCGGCGCGTCAACGAACCGGCCCTCCTTGCAACCGCCCGGAGCCACCCGGTGCCACTGTGCCGCGAAGTCCAATCCCCGTCCGATGCCCGACCGATGCCCGATGGACGAGGCCCCCCGCGCGCGCTAGCTTGCCGGCTTATTATCGCTTCAGGGGTTCCACATGTCCGATACTTCCAATGGCTGGGCGCGCCCGTCCGGCCGCGCCGCCGATACGCTGCGCCAGGTGACGTTGACGCCCGGCTGGTCCAAGCACGCCGAAGGTTCGTGCCTGATCGATTTCGGCTCCACCCGGGTGCTTTGTACCGCCTCGGTTGAGGAGCGCGTACCGCCTTGGCTGCGCAATTCGGGGCGCGGCTGGGTGACGGCGGAGTACGGTATGCTGCCCCGATCGACCCACACCCGGACCGACCGCGAGGCCGCGCGGGGCAAGCAGTCGGGTCGCACCCAGGAGATCCAGCGCCTGATCGGCCGCTCTTTGCGGGCGGTCACCGACATGCAGGGGTTCGGCGAGCGGCAGGTGCGGATCGACTGTGATGTCCTGCAGGCCGATGGCGGCACCCGCACGGCCGCGATCACCGGCGCCTACGTGGCGCTTCAGCTTGCCTTCGGGAAATTGATCGAGGCCGGCGAGATCGACGAGAGCCCGATGTCGACCGAAGTGGCGGCGATTTCGTGCGGCATCTATCGCGGCGTGCCGGTGCTCGATCTCGACTACGACGAGGACAGCAACGCAGACACCGATGCGAATTTCGTGCTGACAGGCGACGGGCGTTTGGTGGAACTCCAGATGACCGCGGAGAGTGAGCCCTTCAGCGAAGCCGAGCTCACACATCTCCTCAACCTGGCCAAGAAGGGCGTGATCGAACTCGTCGTGCTGCAGGCCAAGGCGATTGCCGGCGGCTAATGTTGGCGGTTAGCGACCCGGCTCGATGCGAAAGACCAGCGCTTTCGGCGTCCGAAACCTTCATTTTCCGGCACTTTTGCCCTTTTGTGGTCCGTTCGGCCGCGGATGGCGGATCATTCAAGACTCGGGTGGCTCCGTCTGAAGGCGGCAACCCCGCGCTTGAAGAACTCGTTTCAGGCGAGTTGGACGGTATCTGCGCACCGGCATAGGGCTTGCTGCCTGATTGAACCGGTGTTGTCCTGAACCTGCCGTAACGGCGGACGGGTTTCGCTTGGCCACTACCCGGCCAATTGCGCCGAACAACCCGCAACGTGACCGAATCCTCCGCAAGGCTGGAGTTTCCAGTTGCTTCATTTTTTCATTTTTTTTACCGTTTTGTGATCGATTTGCCCAATGGACGCCAAAGCCATTGATCGCGGACCCGCCCCCTCCGAGGACCAGGCCGATCTGCTGAAAGAGCGCGTAGACGGCGAGTTGATCTCGCTTCTATGGCGTAGCGCCGTGGGCGCCACGATCATTCACCCGCTGCTGATTGTTGCGGTCTATTTCGTGATTGAAGGCCAGGTCCCGGCGTTGAGCCTTTGGATCTGGATTTCCGTCTTCGCCGTTCTCGTAATGGGGCGGGTGATAATGGTATCCGCGTGGGTCATCCGGAAGCCACAAGGCAAGGAGCGGCTGCGCTGGGGGCGGTATTTTCTCGCCACTATGCTGTTATCGGTCGGCTTCTGGGGCAGCGCCGGTCCGTTATTCCTGCATCAGCTGGGGCCGGTCGAACAGATCTTCATTTTCGTCATGGTTTTGGGTACGGCAGGCGCTTCGGTCACGGCGTACAGCCCACATCGTCCAACGATGATCATCGTTCCGGCCGTGATGTTGTTGCCGCTTGCGGCGGCCGCCATGTTCCTCGGTGAGCAAGCCTACGCGATCTTGGGCGCTTGCGTCGTCCTCTATTACCTCTATCTCATGCGCGCCGGGCTGGACCACCACAAGACCGTCGCCGAGGCCCAGAGATTGCGCTTTCAGCGTTCGGAATTGGCCGAAAACCTGCGCGCCGCGCGCGACGCGGCGCAGGACGCGAACGAGGCCAAGTCGCTTTTCCTGGCCAATATGAGCCACGAATTGCGCACTCCGCTCAATGCCATCCTCGGCTTCTCGGAGATGATCAAGCTCAAGGTCGGGGGCAGCAATGCCGGCAAGCGCGATGTCGAATATGCCGGGCTCATCCACCACAGCGGCAGCCACTTGCTGTCGCTGATCAACGATTTGCTCGATGTCTCCAAAGCCGAGGCCGGCAAGATCGAGTTGAACAAGGAGAAGATCGAGGTTGGCGACCTGGTCACGAGCTGCCTGCGGTTGATCGAACCGGCGGCCGAACAGGCGGGCGTCCTGATCGAGGCGCCGAAAAAAGGCGAAGCGGTCCCGCTCTACGCCGATGCCCGCAAGATGCGGCAGGTCGTGCTCAACCTGCTGGCCAATGCCATGAAATTCACGCCTTCAGGCGGTTTGGTTTCCATTGTCTACGGCGTTCCGTCGGAGGGCAGCGTCACTCTCAGCATTTCGGACAACGGGATCGGCATGACGCCCGAGCAGCAGAAGCGCGCCATGCAGCCCTTCGTGCAGATCGAGCAAGGCTACGATAACGCGGTGCCTGGCACGGGGCTCGGCCTGCCGCTGGCAAAGAAGCTGGTGGAGCTGCATGACGGCAGTTTCGAGATGATCAGCGCTCCAGGGGAGGGGACGACCGTCACCGTCGAGTTGCCGTCTGGCGAGCTGAAGCGCGCCGTCAAACCTCCGGTCGCGCCGTCGACTTGCGCGCCTAAGGGCATGCGCGCACGGGCATAACTGACATTCGGTTGCATCCGGCCTTGCACAGTTTTGTAGCCAGGTACTGTCCGGCAAAGCCAGTGGCTGCTTATCCCCGTCCTTGAGCTTGCCCTGCTCGGCCTGTATTTCGTGCCCATGGCCCGGAAACTTCAGCGCGGTAAGCTCATCATCGCCAGCCACAACCCCGGCAAGGTGCGCGAGATCGACGCGCTCTTGGCGCCGTACGGCGTCGAGGTCGTGTCGGCTGCCGAACTCGGCTTGGACGAACCGGTTGAGGACGGCGCGACCTTCGAGGCCAATGCGGAGCTGAAAGCCCATGCCGCCGCGCAAGCAGCTGGTCTGCCGGCGCTGGCCGACGACAGCGGCCTGGCGGTCGATGCGCTCGGCGGCGCGCCCGGTATTCATTCGGCGCGCTGGGCGGGGCCGGACAAGGACTTCGCCGCGGCTATGGCCGAGGTTGAAGAGAAGATCAAAGGCCAGGACAACCGCCGGGCCCACTTCGTCTGTGTCCTCGCCATGGCCTGGCCCGATAGGCATCTGGAGAGTTTTTCCGGCGCCGTCCATGGCCATCTTGAGTGGCCGCCCCGGGGCGAACGTGGCTTCGGCTACGATCCGGTCTTCGTGCCGGACGGCCACGACATCACCTTCGGTGAGATGGATCCCGACAAGAAGCACACCATCAGCCACCGCGCCGTCGCCTTTCGCCAACTCGTCGCCGCCTGTTTCCCGACTTCGGGATGAAACCCTCCAGTCCAGCCGTTACAGCCATGCCGGTTCATGCCTCGCGTGATGGCTCCGAACGCGCGCTTGGCCTTTATATCCATTGGCCGTTCTGTCTCGCCAAGTGCCCCTATTGCGATTTCAACAGCCACGTCCGCGACGGTGTCGACGAAACGCGCTGGCGCAGCGCGCTGTTGGCCGAGCTCGACCATTACGCATCGCTCACCGGCGGTCGGCCGCTCGGCTCGATCTTCTTCGGCGGCGGCACGCCCTCTTTGATGTCGCCGGACACCGTCGCGGCGCTGATCGCGCGAGCACGCCAGCACTGGGTTGCCGGAGAAGACATAGAGATCACGCTGGAGGCCAATCCCGGTGCGGCCGAGACGGAGGCCTTCGCGGGCTTCGCCGACGCCGGCGTCAACCGGCTCTCCATCGGCGTCCAGTCACTGAACGAGGACGCGCTTGAATTTCTCGGTCGGGTGCATGGCCGTGGCGAAGCGATTGCCGCCGTGGAGCGCGCCGCTGCGCTGGTGCCTCGATACTCCTTCGATCTGATCTATGCCCGGCCCGGTCAGGACGAGGCCGCGCTCAGGGTCGAGCTTGCCGAGGCGCTCGACCTCGCCGGCTCGCACCTGTCGCTCTACCAACTCACCATCGAGCCCGGCACCGCTTTTCACACCGCGCACCGGCTGGGCGAGTTCAAGACGCCTGAGGAAGAGTTGGGTGCCCGGCTCTACGAGGTGGCGAACGAAGTGCTGTGTGCAGCAGGACTGCCGGCCTACGAGATATCCAATCACGCCCGGCCGGGCGAAGCGTCGCGGCACAACCTGACCTATTGGCGATATGGCGATTACATCGGCGTCGGTCCCGGCGCGCATGGCCGCCTCAGCCTGGGCGAAACGAAGCTCGCAACCCGCCAGCGCCGCTTGCCCGAAGCCTGGCTTGCGGCGGTCGAGGCAGAGGGCCACGCGTCGGAGGAACGCAACGAACTCAGCGCCGCCGAACGCCTGGAGGAAATGCTGCTCATGGGGCTGCGTCTAAACGAGGGCGTGGCGCTGGACGCTATTGTCAGGGAGACCGGCAGGGCGCTCGGCGACTGGATCGACGGCGCCTCGCTCGCCCGCTTGGTCGAAGGCGGCTTCCTTACGCATGACAATGACCGATTGCGCACGACGCCCGCCGGCCGTCTCCGCCTCGATGCCGTACTGGCGGCGCTGTTGGCTTAGAATGTGGTTAGTTTGGACGATGCTTGCTTGCCCTCTTTCTGATTGGCTGGCGCCTCGCACCGGCCCACTCCCCCACCCGACCACCCACGGGATCGTATGCTCATGGGTGGTCGGGTGGGGGAGTGGGC
>Ga0315336_1005184_pt1 | contig 14506 bp, 9 predicted proteins | sample ASW5metaG_FD_204512 | JGI IMG/M metagenome (GOLD analysis project Ga0315336, IMG submission 204512) | Ammonia-oxidizing marine archaeal communities from Monterey Bay, California, United States - ASW #5 | ecosystem: Environmental > Aquatic > Marine > Intertidal zone | place: USA: California...
TTCAAACAGTAGATATATCGAAACGATATGGAGGTCATTTAGAAGGAGATTCAGAAGGGCTGGCAATTGTACCAAGCGAAAAAAAGGGCCTACTAATAGTGTCTTCCCAGGGGTCTGATGATTTCACTGTTTTTGAGAGAGATGGATCAAACAGATATTTAGGAAGGTTTTTAATCGCCGATCACGAAGCCGCAGGGGGCAGCTATATCGACGGGGCTTCAGACACTGACGGCATCGAAGTTTTTCTGGGTGACTTGCCCGGGCCTTTTGTCGGAGGTATCTTGATTGCTCAAGATGGACTTAACGAATCCAGATTAGGGGGCAAAGAAAATCAGAATTTCAAATTAGTACCCTTGAAACTAATTCTTGAGCATTTTCAATCTGTTAGCCCTTAAAAAAATCTTTACGCTCCTAGATTTATCGTGTTTTGAAGCTAAACAGCCCCCTTAAAGATCACCTTTAATAATTAACCTGATTATTCAGGGCTGACTCTATTTCTCTACCGGTAGGCACTATTGGGTTCGGTCAGAGTGGTAGGTACACTATTGGTATTGTAGATTTGCGGGTGTAGTTCAATGGTAGAACCTCAGCTTCCCAAGCTGATGATGGGGGTTCAATTCCCCTCACCCGCTCCAAGAGGCGCCTTTTTTGGCTCAGACAAAGTATGGTCACTGCGCGATGCTGATCTTTTTATGATTATTGTGATGATAGAGAGATGAAGAAGTTTTTCCGTCTCGCATTTTTTGTTCTTGGTGTTTTTTGTTTTTCCGGCATTGGTTTAGCTGCTGTCATCCATGACCTAAAAGTTGAGTATCGTTCAGGACGGTACGAACTGACCTCCCATACCTATGTGGACGCACCGCGGGAAGCAATTTTCCACGTGTTAACAGATTATGATCACTTTAGCCGTATTTCACGGATCTACGAGGAGAGTGGATTCATGGAGCCCGCTGCAGACGGCACACCGGTGATTTACACTCGGATGAGGGGCTGCGTACTTTTCTTTTGTAAAAATATGACCCGGGTTGAGCGCTTGGAAACACGAGAACCTGGGTTTATTCACACAACCACACTGCCCGAGCAGAGTGATTTCCGTTATAGCGTTTCTGAGTGGATCCTCGAACCCGAAGGAAATGGGACTAATCTCATTTATCGTGCGGTGTTGGAGCCTGATTTTTGGTTGCCTCCAATTATTGGCCCTTGGGCGTTGAAGAGACGTCTACTCGAGGGAGGGGCAGGAGCGCTAAATCGAATTGAATCACTTTCTCGAGAACATTCGGCTGGTTCGCAAGTCCAAGGAGCTGGCCCAGATTTTTTAACTCACTAAGTGGATTCTTTTACTCAACATTTGCTCGCTTGGCACACTAAGCATGGGCGCCACGACCTTCCTTGGCAGCGTAATCGCAAGGCATACTCGATCTGGGTTTCTGAGGTCATGCTTCAGCAGACGCGAGTAGCTACGGTAGTCCCGTTTTTTGAACGCTTCATGGATCGGTGCCCGACGGTGGGTGTTCTAGCGGAAACTAGCCTAGACGAAATACTGAGTCTTTGGTCTGGATTGGGCTACTATGCTAGAGCACGTAACCTGCATCGCGCAGCCCGAATCGTAGCGGACCATTACTCCGGAGAATTTCCAAAAACGCTGGACGAGTTAACAGCGCTTCCGGGTATTGGTCGTTCCACCGCAGGAGCAATCCTTGCCCTGGCGCTGGGTCAGCGTCACTCTATTTTGGACGGCAACGTAAAACGTGTATTGGCTCGTTACCATTGCGTAGAAGGTTGGCCTGGACAAAGCAGTGTTCTCAAAAAACTCTGGGAGCTAGCTGATCAGCACACTCCGAATTCGAAAATCGCCGAGTATACCCAGTCGATTATGGACCTTGGTGCCATGGTATGTACACGTAATACTCCTGCCTGCAACTTATGTCCGGTTGCGAAAGGTTGCCTAGCGCACCGCCTTGGCAACCAACACAAATTGCCGACTCCGAGGCCCAGACGTATCCGGCCCAGCAAGCGGGTGCGCGTTCTTGTCGTCTATGATGCGAACAAAGGTATTCTTTTGATGCGGCGCCCCCCGAGCGGGATCTGGGGGGGGCTTTTCAGTTTCCCAGAGCTTCCTGAGGGCGAGGATCTAAATCAATGGTGTTTAATACATCTCGGGAGCCCAGCCGAAATCTGGAGTCCGCTCAGTCCCATAGAGCATTCTTTTACCCACTTTGACCTACTTATAGAACCGCTGTTCCTGAGGGTGAAAATCGGTACCAGAAATATTCTGGAACATAAGGATTGGCTTTGGTATAACTCAGCAGATGAGGTGGCAGTGGGCTTGCCAGCGCCGGTTGAAAGACTCCTCGGAATGCTTAAAGCGGGTGGGTATAAAGTGGAATGGGGTTCTGACCTGAACAAACTTACATTAAATGTGGGGTAGGTTTTAAGTGCGACTAGTAAACTGCATATTGCTGGGAAAAGAAGCGGAAGGTTTGGAGCGGCCAACCTATCCGGGTGATCTAGGACAGAGAATATTTGAAAATGTTTCCAAACATGCTTGGGGAGAGTGGTTAAAGCATCAAACAATGCTGATCAATGAATATCGACTAACGCCCTTTGAGCCAAAAGCACGGCAATTTCTGGAAAAAGAGATGGAGAAGTTTTTCTTTGGCGGGGGATCTGAAAAACCGGAAGGATTTCTCTCAGAGGACTGAAAAATTCGTTGATAGCAGACCTTGGAGAGTTTGCGATGAGAAGAACACGGTCAACAACTAATCTTCACCTGTTTGGGCTAATTTTTTTTTGCTACTTTCTTAGCTTTATCTGCAAACAATAAAGCACCAGCAACTATTATCACACTAAATGCTGTAACTATAATTGTTTGAAGAATATTTTGAATTATTCCCCAAATAAAATTCGATTTTGCAAAATTAATAAGCCAAGCGAGCAGGAATATAACTATTCCAGAACAAAAAATACCAGATGCAAAGTCAAATAAAACGGGGTTGATGGTGGAATTTACATTCACTGAAAAAGTAATCAACTCCATCATTACAGGAGCGATGCTGGTAATCCCGTCAAACGTCCTAGCTGACCCTTCCGTATAATTATTGGTGTAAATAAAAAAACCAGCAAGAATACCAATCTCCCCAAGCACTATACCCGCAGCTGTGCCAGTAAAAATAAAATTCCTATTAAATCTTTTTCTAAACCCCGAGGCAGCTACAGCCACAATAGCTATGGTAATAGCAACTACTGAAATTATTCCGAATGTATACATAAACGGTTACCTCTATTGATTGCTTGCCTCTGACCGTATCAGAAATCATTTTTACAGGCCGCACAAAAGAATGTCCTTTTGATATAGAAAATTACATAAGTAATTTTTATTCAAATTTCTAGTAAACAATCGCCAACAATAACTATGAAAACTATTAGTACTATTAAATTCTCTTACAAAATTTATTCAACTCATTCGGCTTTGAATCAACTCCTTCACCACGGAAGGGTCGGCTAGGGTGGAAGTATCTCCAAGTTCATCGTAAATACCAGCAGCAACCTTACGCAAAATACGCCGCATAATTTTTCCTGAGCGAGTTTTAGGAAGGCTCGGAGCCCATTGAATGAAGTCCGGACTCGCGATTGGTCCAATCTCTTTTCGGACCCAGCCAACAAGTTCTTTCCGGAGTTCTTCGGTTTGCGCCTGGCCCGCACCAAGTGTCACGTACGCATAAATTCCCTGTCCTTTGATGTCGTGGGGGAAGCCGACCACTGCCGCTTCGGTTACTCTGGGGTGTGCAACAAGAGCACTTTCTACTTCTGCCGTTCCCATACGATGACCGGAAACATTAATCACATCGTCTACCCGACCAGTGATCCAGTAATCACCATCAGCATCGCGTTTTGCACCGTCACCGGTAAAATATTTTCCTGGGAACTGACTGAAGTAGGTCTCGAAGAAGCGCTGATGGTCTCCGTAAACCGTGCGCATCTGGCCCGGCCAACTGTCAAGTAGAACGAGGTTTCCAGCCGCCTGACCTTCAGCGATCTTTCCATCACGATCGACGATCGCTGGTTGTATTCCAAAGAAAGGCCTTGTTGCTGAGCCTGGCTTCAAGGGGGTAGCCCCGGGCAAAGGCGTAATCAAGATCCCGCCAGTCTCTGTTTGCCACCACGTATCGACAACGGGACAACGCCGTTCCCCCACGACCCGGTAATACCATTCCCAGGCCTCAGGATTAATGGGCTCTCCTACCGTTCCCAGTAGACGTAGGCTTTTCCTGCTGCATCGTTGTACGGGTTCATCGCCGTCGCGCATCAGTGCGCGTATCGCGGTGGGGGCTGTGTAGAAAATGTTAACGTTGTGCTTATCCACAATCTGCCAGAAACGACTCATGTCCGGGTAGTTGGGTACACCCTCAAACATGAGTGTGGTAGCGCCATTGGCTAATGGACCATAGACGATATAACTGTGCCCGGTGATCCACCCCACATCAGCAGTACACCAATAGATATCACCCTCGTGATAATCAAAAACGTACTGGTGTGTCATGGAGGCATAGACGAGATAGCCACCTGATGTGTGAAGTACGCCTTTCGGGCTACCGGTGGAGCCAGAGGTGTACAAAATAAAGAGGGGGTCTTCGGCTCCCATCACCTCCGGAGGACACTCAGTGGATGCGCAAGCTGTTATCTCGTGATACCAATGATCTCTGTCATCCACCCAATCAATTGAACCACCCGTGCGCTCGATCACCACCACGGTGTCCACATGTGTGCCTTGGGTATTTTTGATTGCTGAATCTACGTTCGATTTCAGGGGTATTTTCCGTCCCCCCCGGACTCCTTCGTCCGAGGTAATCACAACGTTGGATTTGCAGTCCTCAATGCGGCCCCTGAGTGCCTCCGGGGAAAATCCTCCGAAGACAACCGAGTGAATGGCTCCGATCCGGGCGCAGGCCAGCATAGCCACAGCAGCCTCTGGAATCATGGGTAGATAGATCGTGACACGATCCCCTTTCTTTACGCCTAGGGTTCGCAGCGCGTTGCCGAATCGGCAGACACGTTCGTGCAACTCACGGTAGCTTAGGTTGGTACTTTCTGCAGGATCATCCCCTTCCCATATGATGGCTGTTTGATCGGCTCGTTCCTCTAGATGTCGATCCAGACAGTTCACAGAGACATTTAGCTTGCCATCAGCAAACCATCGGATGTGAAGGTCTTCGGCTTCAAATGAAACATCTTTGACCACCGAAAAGCAATTTATCCACTCTATTCGTTCAGCCTGCTTTTTCCAAAAAATTTCGGGGTCTTTTACAGAAGCTTCATATAGTTTTTCATAAGTTGTCTGGTTGGCCCAGGCTTTTTGTGCAAACTCTTTTTTTACCCTGTAGACCTTCCCGCTACTCATGATATTTTTCCTTTTTCTCCATTAGTATTTCCGGCTCCAGTTCTGTAATTTTTTGAGGCTTTGAAAAGGCCACTGGATTTTTTGCCCGCCGGTCTTTTTTGGTGGTCGAGCACTTTGGTTAACTTGGGATCGAGGGTAGCTAGCCCGTTTCGGCCTGTCAAAAAGATCAAACAGAGGTAAATGCTAATCTGCTTGACTCACCATAACCACCACCGTTCTAATAGGCGCGCTTTACATATCCATAATAAGGATATCGGGTTGGCCAGGTAGCTCAGTTGGTAGAGCAGCGGACTGAAAAGACGCTGTTCATCACATTCCAATAAAAAAATAATTATAATTATATCAATAGTTTAAGAAGTATATTCCTTTTTAAAAGATTGGCAAAATATTAAATATCAACACAATGTCAACATGATTCTTTGGTCATTTGCTATTAGCTGTCCCCAAAACAGCCTTCAAGAGAGTATGCAGAAGGCCAGGGGGGTACCAGGGACATATATAGTAGTAGTCGAACATTTCCAGCCATTTTTGAATGTGAACCAATTAAGGTTTATTCTCGGGAAGCCTTAAAAAGAAAGCTTGAACACAATCAAGCCAGTGATAAGTAGACTTGGGAGGTTTGTGATGAGACGAACACGCACACTGCCTTCTAGCATTCGCCTGTTTGGGCTGGTTCTTTGTGGGTTGCTCTTGAGTGCTTGTTCCCCACCAGAAGATCGATACTACGTAACGGCTGAATCATTGAATGTCCGGGATGCACCGGAAATCGGGACGGTGGTAGATATCTTGTCACGTGGTGAATCCGTCAGGGTAGTCCACCAACAAGCGGGTTGGGCTCAGTTGGAATCTACTGATGGCAGGACCGGTTCCCGCTGGGTGAGTATGGACTATCTTGCCAGCCAAACTCATTTTTCTGTTTTTTTAAACAATCTACTAACTTTTGAAGCAAAGGCTATCCTTCCACTTATCATTATTTTTGTACTTTTCTACTTCCTGTTCATTCGGCCACGGAGAAAAAAACAGAAGCTTCTGGGCAAGGTTACCGATGTAGGGCCAGATAAAGATGCAGGGAAAAATTATACGAGTTTGAGAAATTATTCGAGTCTGAGAGGAGACTCTGGAAATATTGAAATTTTTTGTAGCAGATGCAGAAGGGGAACAACACACTCTTTTTTTAAAAAAGACTCTGATAATGATGGTTGGGGTTGTGGCCTAGAGATTTTTCTTTTGACAATTACAATTATTGGTATTGTGCTCCTTGCTTCTGGAAAATCTGAAGTAGCAGCTTTTGGTATTATTCTTGTTGCTGTAATTGCAGCGATGTTTGCTACTGGAGAAGGCACAGTTGCTCTTGTTTTGGCAATTACAATTATTGGTATTGTGATTTATCTAATCTATAAATCTTTCGTTATCTCTAGAGATACATACCATCTTCAATGTACTAAATGTGGATATGAATCGATAAAAAGGGAACCACTTGCTTCATTTTGGATTCTTCTTAGAGTATTTTGGATCTTATTGTTTCTTATAGTGGCTTTGGTGATAGTGGCCTTGATCTAACTCCATAACCTATTTCCAGTCATCCACTAGCTTGACAAAGCCTATTAGGCGTACGTTTGGCTGGCTTCCTCCGCTTTCGGGGTATATATTCGGGAAGACCTAAAAAGAAAGCTTGAACACAATCAAGCCAGTGATAGCAGGCTTGGGGGAAGATTAGCTTTGGGAACAACACGATCATTTCGCTATTTTAGGTTGGAAAAAGATTATTTCAGGCAATGGACCAACTAATAGAAAAGTTAGCTAATTTTCGAGAGCGTCTTCTTGATCTTTCGGCTAAAAATCCATTAATCAACTCAAAATTTGGCATACGTACCACTAGCCAAATCAGAATAATTGATGAACTTCCAGACCATCTATATCACAAGTTAAGTGATGGAAAGAAGATGGTTTTGGAACCTCTTCCTCCCATGGAAACCGAACCTAGGGATGAGCTTCGTCAGTCGTTTATACAGGCACTAGAGGTTGAGACTACACAAGACAAGAAATATATAGAAGAAATAGAAAATATTGATCGATTAGAAGATTTTGAAGATCTCAATCAGGAAAGAGAGGCTGCACTGAGAAGACTGAAGGACAGACTCAGACGAAAACTTAATATGCCACCCAGAACTAGCGAACCAAAACTTTTAGCAGAACATGCTCGAAACTGCGGAATTAACCCTAGCTGGGAATTACCCATAGTTGCACCTGGAGGAGATATTAAAAAAAAATGGACTGATAGCAAGATTCAAACATTATTACTGACAGATGACTTAAAAAGGCAGGAGCGTTCGATTGAGAAGTTCTATCAAAGGGATCTAAAGGAGAGCGGAGTCAATACGCTCTACTTCGCATTTGGATTTCTAGAATGGAAAGAGTCTGAGAATTCAGAAAGAACATTGAGATCTCCTCTTTTACTACTTCAAGTTATTTTATCTGAAGAGAGGAAGAAAAAAACTTCAATAATGGATGCTGGTGATTTACTAATTATTAATATGACTCTGAGCGAGAAATTAAATCGAGACTTTAGGTTATCTCTTCCTGAGTTTGAGCAAAAACCGGATGATGAAAATGAACCATCTATCGAAGATTATCTAGAAAAAGTTCAAAAAGAAGTAGCTGAACCAAAGGGATGGAGAGTTCGCAGATGGGCTTCTTTTGGGATTTATAAGAACACAAATTTGCCCATCTATGAGGATATAAAGAAAATAGAAAAATCAGAGATTTCAGAAATACTAAAAACAATCTTGGGAGGCGGTAATAAGCCCTCTTTCCAGCCACTTCCAGAATATGAAATAGAAAGCGAAGAGGTTCAGACCGAAGCTCCTGTCTTAGTCCGCTCTGCAGACGCATCTCAACATTCAGCAGTAGTAGACGTCCTGAAAGGGAAAAACATGGTAATCAACGGTCCTCCCGGCACAGGAAAATCCCAGACAATCACTAACATAATCTCAAGCTTAATGTACCAGGGTAAAAGCGTGCTATTTACCGCTCAAAAACAAGCAGCATTAGACATTGTGAGGAACAATCTCACCGAGTGTAATTTAGGGGATTACATCCTTGAAGTTTTTTCGACAAAAGCAAACAAACAACATATTGCTAAATCATTACAAGAAAGAATTGATCTTCCGAACATTGTTGAAGAATCTAATTTACTTGAGAAGACCATTCAAAGAGCATTCCGCACAAAAAAAGAACTAAATCAATACGCTAAGTTTATTAACACCCCATACGGTTCGGGGACACTTACCCGACATCAGATTTTGTGGGATATACCTGATCTGAAACTCGAATCAGAAATGCCTCAAACTCTTAGAGATTTTTCGGTGCCTGAGCCAGAAAAAATTGATACCTCCTCTCTGGATACTGCTATAACCGAACTCAGCTATCTGAGAAAAACATACTTAGATATTTTCAATGATACCTCTCTAGCTGAAAACCGCATTACTACGATAAAAAAACACTACAGTAATGTTTATACAATCAAACAGGATCTACACCCAAAATTAAATGCCCTTTATAAGGATTTATTGGAATTAAAAGAAAAAAAGGCAAGTATTCTTAATCATAATAATTCTCTAGGCGATCTGTCACAAAAAGATCTAATAGACCACACCTCTAGATTCAATAAAATCGCCACTTTTCTAAAAAAAAGATCTGAGAAAAAATGGCTAAGAATTATCGTATCATCGGCCACTAATCTTGAAATTAGCAAATGGATTCAAGGCCAACGATTTTTAGATAAAGAACAACAAGAATATCAAGAAACTTTGAAAAATATAGAATCTAAATTTCATCTTGATGACAAAGGTTTTGATCTTTACGACATAAGAGATGCTGCTAAAGAACTAAAAACGACTAACATTTTTTCTTTTTTTTCATCCCAATGGCATAAATCAAAAGTCTTATTTAAAGATTTATATAAGTCCGATAACAAAAAACTAACATCGGCAGACAAAGGAAATGAACTGTTAAAGTTACACCTCTTTCTTACAACTCAGAAATCTAAACAGGAGAAACTAAAACAAAAGCAAACCCAGCTAGATACGCTTAAAGATCAAATAATCGCCAAGGATCATCTTCTAAACGACTTTGACGATCTTTGCAAAAACGATACATCCGAAGAAATCTTAGATGCACTGAGCAAGTGTTCCACGCTGCCAGATTCTTTTAGAAATGGATGGATTAATGATCCAAGTAGTGTAGAAGAATACACCCAGCTAGCACATAAAGAAGGCTCACTTGTAGAAGCCTGCTGTTTAAATTTGAGAGAAATGGAGGTAGATGTTCTTGCCGCTTTTGATAAAAAAATGGAGGATCTGGATTTAAATAGTCTCCATGCCTACTACAAAGAGATCACCAATAATCCAATTTCATTAGAAAAATACATGAAGTGGCTTCAAGCTGAAAAAAATATTAGAGACTCTACATTAAACGAGTTTTATAAGACTTTTCTCTATTCTGGTTTAACATTTGATTTAATTTCGGTTTGTTATAAATGGATAGTTAGACACGCACAGGCAAGAGATATCTACGACAATCACTCAGAGTTTTTGTCTCGCTATTCAGGCGGTTATATAGAACAACTCCGACAACAATTACAGGATGATGATAAGCGAATTGGCAAGCTCTGGGAAAAAAATCTGGCGGCAAAAATTTTCGACCGTAAAAACGTGGCCCCTGAGGGAAAAAATGCTGTCAAGGTAGCTGACAAAACCGAGTCTAACCTAGTACGACATTTGATTACCAAGCCTAAAAGTCGGTTGTCAGTAAGACATTTTTTTCACAAAGCCCATGCCTCTATTTTAGCCCTCAAACCATGCACATTAATGTCACCAATGTCAGTAGCTCAAGCGCTACCTCTGAAGGAAACCTATGATGTACTAGTCATTGATGAGGCGTCACAGATGAAACCAGAACACGCACTAGGCAGCATTGCACGTGCTAAACAGGTAGTCATTGTTGGTGATAAAAACCAACTACCACCATTTACATTTGGCGGATCTGGTTATGAAGATGATCCAGATGCTGATGATGAGTCTATTTTGGATATGGCCGAAACAGTATTTCACCCTCCCAGATTGCTTAACAGGCACTATCGCTCTAGGCATCAAGATCTAATTAGATTTTCTAATCAAGAATTCTATGAAGGAAAGCTCGAGGTCCCACATACAGCGAATCCAGAAGAAAAAAATAGAGGAATAGAATATCGGTATATCTCAGATGGTTATTATTCCCATCGAACAAATCTAAAAGAAGCTGAAGCAATAATTACTGAAGTATTGCGATTTATGAAGGAGAGAAAAAACGAATCCTTAGGGGTTGTAACAATGAACCTACTACAAAGAGACCTGCTACAAACCTTATTTGATCAGAAATCACAAAAAAATTCTGGAGCACTAGATTACCTATCACGCTGGAAAAATAAAGATCAAGGAATCAATGAATTTTTTATAAAAAATCTTGAGACCGTACAAGGTGATGAAAGAGACGTCATGATGGTCGGAACACTATATGGCCCCTCAAAAGAAACTGAACAAGTTTTACAAAGATTTACGGCTTTTACAAAACAAGATGGCTGGCGAAGATTAAACGTTGTGATTACAAGAGCAAAACATCAACTATTTTTATTTACTTGTTTAAAACCTCAGCAGATAAGAGATGCGCAAATAAAAAGTCGTGGTGTTTCAGTTTTCCAGAAGTATCTTGGATATGCAGAAACCAAAGTGCTTCCCCCAGGCAAGGCTAATATAGAAGAAGTCGATAATTATTTTCAACAATGGGCTATTGATAAAATAAACTCTTTTCCAGGGTTTAGCGCTGATCATGAGATAGGCGTAGAAAAATTTCGTATAGACATAGGTGTTAAGCATGAGGACTTTCCAGGCTATGTTATCGGAGTAGAGACAGATGGAAAAACATATCACAGTAGTAAATCAGCAAGGGACCGAGACTATCTAAGGCAAAAAATTCTAGAAGGCTATGGATGGACCTTTCACAGGATCTGGTCTACCGACTGGATAGAAGATCCTGTAGGCACAAAAGAAAAACTAAAAATAGCTTTGGATAATCGTATTGCATACCTTAAAGAACAACAAAGAATAAAACTCCCAGAAAAAATTGAAAAAATTTATGTTGATGAGGAGTTAATAAATAATGAATACGACACCCCTAACGATGACAAACAATTCACGAGTCAGGTTTATGTAGAGGCAGATATTGAAGAAGTGATAGAGTCAGACCCTGGCTTATTTTATGACACAGAATACCTATCACGCCTACAGCAAGGCATACAATATATTATTGAGACAGAAGGTCCTATCTCACATGAATTGCTAGTTAAAAGGGTTCGGTTAGCACATGGTTGGGCGAAAGCAGGAAACCCCATCAAAGCCCAAATAAATAAAGCACTCCCCAAGAACAGATGCACAACCCAGTCTGGAGTAGAAACATTTTACTGGCCTAATAATTGCGATCCTGAAACCTATAGAACTGGAAGAAAACCACAGGAATCCCAACTTATAAGAGAGGAGCATCGCTCAGTAACCCAAGTGTGTTTTGAAGAAATAAGGGCTATCGCAGAGATAATTCAGGGAGATCGCTTCAACTTACCTAAATCTGAAATTGCCAAAGATATAGTTAAATTCCTAGGTTACTTTAAGTGCACTGCAAGGATGCGAAAGTACATCTTCGAAGCGTTAGACAACGATAAAAATAAGAGCCCGAGTCAATCAAGCCAGTAGACACAAATGGATATAGAAGAATTTAAACAAAAGACGATCCAGCAAATAGTTAATTTTTTTGGTGAGGATGGGCCGCTGACAGATGGAAGCGATACTCAAAAACTATTGCAGGAATTTCTTTCGGAAATTGAAACCAGTGAAATTGAGAGACATTGCAGGTTCTGCCTCGATCGCCCCTTCAAAGATAGCGGACTTGTATTACAAGATTTAGTTAATGAGATAGGAAGAAGATTAAATTTTGATGTCACAAACGGACGGTATCGGGGAAGTAGTAAAAATCTTGGTTTTGATGGGATATGGAAAAGAGAAAACCATTCGATAGTTGTGGAGACTAAAACGACCGAGGCGTATTCAATAGATATAGATACGACCGGAAAATATCACAAAACATTAATAGAAGAGGGAAAAATAGGACCAGACTCTCCTATTCTTTATGCCGTTGGAAGAGGGGAAAACCAGAGTTTGGAGCGACAAATCAGAGGTTCTGAATATTTATTTACAACCAGAGTAATAGGGATAGAGTCTCTCATTAAATTAATGAAAATCAACGAAACCTCTTTCTCTCACGATATAGCATCAAAAATTGGTCAAATACTACGGCCCATTGACTACATCAGGGTTGATGGAATAGTGGATATTGTCTTTTCCGCGACTGAGGACAAACAAGTGTCCGAGGAAATGTCCAGTGACAATCACCCTGTACCATCTGATGATCAAGAGACTAACTTAATCAGGAAGGAAAAAATCATAAAAAAGAGAGAATCAATTGCGGCAAGTTTTTCGAACAAAATGAATAAGAATTTAATTAAGCGTAAAAGTACATTATTTTCAGACCCAACCGGAAACCTTCGAGTTGCAATTGTTGTATCCAGAAGATATGGCAAAGATCTGGGGGATCATCATGACAATTACTGGTATGCATATACCGAACCTATGAGAAAATTCCTCGAACCAGGAGAAAACGCATTTGTCATATATGGATGTATAGACAAGGAACATGCTTTTTATCTGCCATATCAGAAGATGGAGGAATATCTCGGCAGTATGCACTCTACTACCCCTAAAGACCGGCCTGAGTACTGGCATGCAAGATTAAGAAATCAGCAAGGGAAAATGTGCCTTTACCTCAATAAGTCACGCAAAGATATTCCCCTGGAGAATTATAAACTCGACCTCTTAGGGTGAGCCATGAGAGCAACACGATCACTAATTTCTAACCTTCGCCTGTTTGGGCTGGTTCTTCAGAATGTCCACTCGTAGTTCTCAAAGGGTCTTTACTAAGGATCAGACCGTTACAAGGGATGGTCTCATCCACCACAAAGACACGAATAAACTCGTTACTGGGACTGTTGAGGAGTTCCACGACAACGGCCAATTGGAGTGGAGAGGAAACTTCATAGACGGGGAACGAGAGGGTCTCCAGGAGAGGTTCGACGAAAACGGAAACTTGACCAGGACAGAGACGTACAGGAACGGAGAGCTGGTCGAAGAAAATAACAATCCTTAAAAGGAAACGGGTAAAAAACCAGATGAAAGGGTTGATAACACTACAAATGATTTATATCACACTTCAAATCAACTCAGTGACGATTGAGTAGATTTCAACAGTGATCCCAAACAATTCTAAGACCTACTCGTTGGATGTAACCCAACTTCTTCCTCTTAAAGCATTTTATTTAGGGTTTGCCCTAGCAGATAATATCAACCTACCTAAAGTTAGAGAGATGGTTGATGAATCAATTGAAAAGTGCGGAGAAAAGGAAGACTTCCAGACAAGGAAGGTCTTTTATTTGCTGCTTAAGTGCGAATTAAACCGAGATACAGATAACGTTTCTAAAGACAGGAAAATTGCCAAAAACTTTTGTGAAGAAGAAGGTTTTGAAATTTTCTTTGAAAATTATATAAAGATAATCAATGAAACCTCTTCACGAAAAACAATAGTTGGGGGTGGTGCCATGTCACATGTTAGACAAGAAAAAATATCAGATCATGACAGTTATTTTGGTGAGGATGAGTTTGGTTGGATGTCCTTACAAAAAATTGATTATGCTTTGGAGTCTTTGGGGTTAAGCATAGAGAACTGTTCAAATAAAGATCTCAACTTTTTGCATAAAGTAACCCTAAGAGATATTTTAGATAAACATTTTAGAGAGAGTTAACAAGTGTTGGTGGAACGGAGAAATGGTCGAATGAGACTCCTCACCATCCTCTGCTTGGTTCTTCCAGCTTTCATAGCCCGACCAACTATTCCATAACCTATTTCCAGCCATCCACAGCTTGACAAAACCTATTAGGCGTACGTTTAGTGGCCTCCTTCGTTTTCGGG
>Ga0315336_1005185_pt1 | contig 14506 bp, 13 predicted proteins | sample ASW5metaG_FD_204512 | JGI IMG/M metagenome (GOLD analysis project Ga0315336, IMG submission 204512) | Ammonia-oxidizing marine archaeal communities from Monterey Bay, California, United States - ASW #5 | ecosystem: Environmental > Aquatic > Marine > Intertidal zone | place: USA: California...
GCAACACGCTTAAGTCGGAGCCAGCATTTGGTTCAGTCAAGTTCATGGTCCCGACCCATTGCCCTGACACCATTTTCTCCAAATAAGTCGCTTTTAAGTTCTCACTTCCGTGGTGCTTTATTGCTTCAATGGCGCCCTGGTTAAGCATGGGGCACATGGCGAACGACATATTAGCGGCGCTCCAAATTTCTAGCATAGCCATAGACAAAGACATGGGAAGACCTTGACCACCTATTTCAGGTGCGAATGCCAATCCTGCCCACCCCCCTTCCGAATATTGCTTCCAAGCGTCAGCAAAGCCTTCAGGCACTCGGACCACGCCATTTTCCAGAACAGCGCCTTCGATATCGCCCGTGTGGTTCAAAGGTGCGATCACGTCTCGCGCAAGCTTTGCTGCTTCGTCGAGGATCACTTCGACCATATCTGGAGTTGCATCCTCGAACTCTGGAAGCTCGGACATCTTTGCAATATTCGCAAATTGATTGAGTGCAAATGCTATTTCGCGAACCGGTGCGTTATAAGCCGCCATGATAGGGATCCTCCGTACAGAATGTTTGTGGACGTAGAGCTTTTCTGAGCTCTGTCGGAGCGCCCTTCCTATAATGCATTTGTGTGGTCACTGACAATATCACAAAAAGGGCAAATGACGTTGTCGAGTTCGTCTGTTAGAAAACATTGCGAAATCAGAGTATTCAGCAGAACAATTTGATTTCTTGGCTATTTTCCTGCGGTTTTGGTTTTAAATTAGAGGTTTAAAGTACTGCACCCTCAAAAATGGTGGTTTTGTGTCTGAAACGCAGCCAATAGTGCCTGCAACTCCTTTCGCGATTGAAAGTGCGGCAGCTTTAATCGAGAGCGGAGAACTGATCGGTTTTCCTACGGAGACTGTTTATGGATTGGGTGGGGATGCCACCAATGATGAGGCTATCGCCAGCATTTTTGCGACCAAGCGCAGACCATCGTTTAACCCGTTAATAGTGCATGTTTCAGATATACAAATGGCCCAATCATTGGGGGTCATTGAAGGCGAATCGGAAGCATTAGCAAGGGCTTTCTGGCCTGGTGCATTGACATTGGTTGTTCCGCGTACAGCGGAATCTCGAGCCTCGCTTTTGGTCAGCGCCGGATTGGACACAATCGCACTGCGGCACCCCAGCCACCCTGTGGCTCAAGATTTGATAACGCGGGCGGGGCGGCCCATAGCCGCGCCCAGTGCAAACCTATCGGGGACGGTTAGCCCGACTACAGCTCAACACGTATACGAATCGTTGGGGCGCGCCATTCCTCTTATTCTTGATGGCGGGCCTTGTCGGATTGGTATCGAGTCCACTGTAGTAATGTCAGATCACGCCGGCGTGAATTTATTGCGACCTGGTGGGGTTCCGCTCAAAGCGATAGAAGATGTCTTGGGATATAACTTGGGAGAAGAATTAGCCAAAAGCGAGAGACCACTCAGCCCGGGCCAGCTTGATCGACATTACGCGCCAAGTCACGCGATCCGGCTGAACGTGAACGATCCGCTCAGAGGCGAGGTCCTGTTGGCTTTTGGCCCCAAGCCGCCGACGGCTTGCAAGACTGTCCGCAATCTGAGTGCGGAGGGTGATTTAAAAGAAGCTGCTGCCAACCTGTTCGCTATGCTGCGGGAATTAGACCAGGTGGAAAGTGAAGGGATTGCTGTTATGCCCATCCCGGAAGCAGATTTGGGCATCGCTATCAACGATCGGTTGCGCAGAGCCGCAGCCCGCCCAATTGAGCACCTGCCATGATTTACAAAATTCCTAGTAATGTCATTGATCAAATTAATGACGTCGTCGGTCCAAAAGGCTGCTTGACCGACCCAGTGGACCTGGAACCGTACCTCGAAGAACAAAGGGGATATTTTGTCAGCCAGGCCGCTGTAGTTGTGCGTCCAGCCGATACTGCAGAGGTCTCAAAAGTAGTTTCTATTTGTGCCGCTGCCGAGATCCCTATTGTCCCTCAAGGTGGCAATACAGGATTAACAGGTGGCGCGGTTGCAGGATCCGGGGAAGTGATCCTAAACCTGTCGCGGATGAATAACGTGCGAGAATTGGATCCGATCAATGACACGATCACAGTCGATGCGGGCTGCACCCTTTCGCAAGTCCAAACCGCAGCCCTCGGCGCAGGTCGCCTGTTCCCATTAAGCCTTGCGTCAGAAGGTTCTTGTCAAATTGGCGGCAATCTTTCCTCTAACGCTGGCGGCAACGCGGTACTTCGTTACGGCAACGCTCGGGAACTCACTCTTGGGTTAGAAATTGTGCTGCCGGACGGTCAGATTTGGAATGGCCTACGCGGGCTGCGCAAGGACAATACTGGATACGATCTCAAGCAATTTTTCCTCGGCGCAGAGGGAACACTGGGAATTATAACTGGCGCGGTTTGTCGCTTGTTCCCGTTAGCAAGAGAAACCGAAACCGCATTTGTTGCGATCGAGAATATCAGCGCAGCGACGAGCGTGCTTGGGCTAGCTAGGGAATTCGGCGGAGAAACAGTCACTGCGTTCGAATTGCTCTCACGCAGAACTCTCGAGTTCGTATTGAAGAACGTTTCATCGGCGCGCGACCCTTTGGCTGACCCTCATGACTGGTATGTTCTTCTGGAATTCTCCACCGCCAGAAAGGAAAGCGAACTGCGCAAGACTATGGAGGAAGTACTTTCCGCCAGCTTTGAAAGTGATCTCGTCCTTGACGGCGTTATCGCCGAAAGCGAGAGTCAACGACAGGAATTGTGGTACTTGCGGGAGGCAGCGTCCGACGCACAAAAGACGGAAGGTGCGAGCCTCAAACATGACATTTCTGTTCCGGTTTCTAGCGTGCCCGAATTTATTGAGCAAGCTTGTGCAGCCGTCGAAAATGAAATCCCTGGTATACGTCCAGTAGTTTTTGGTCATGTTGGTGACGGCAACGTCCATTTTAATCTGACCCAACCCGAATATTCGGATCGTGATTCATTCCTCGCCCGCCGAAAGGAAGTCGGCGATATCGTTCACCGAATTGCCGCGAATATGAGCGGCAGCATCAGCGCGGAGCACGGTATCGGTCTTTTAAAAAGGAACGAAATACGGAAATACAAAAGTGAACTGGAATTACAATTGATGCGCGGCCTCAAAAAATGTTTGGACCCCGATAATTTGATGAATCCTGGGAAAATTGTTTGACCATCAGGTCTGCTCAGCCAAGCTGTCAACAAACGCGACCATATGAAATTGGGCCTGCTCAGGCTTGTAAACATGCTCCGCACCCACGGGACACGCGTGCCGCGCTAAGCAGCCGATTTTCATACATCGGACCTCCTCGTTTGACTTTAGATGGTCGAAACATTTCGGCACGTCATACCTACTATTGCTGAACGCATTGACCGGGCAACCATTTAGGCACGGCTGATCAACACAAACCGCACACGGACTTTCAGCTATGGTTTGGAATGGGATCGCAATCTCTTCTCTGAACAGGAGGGCCACTCGATATGCGTGCCACAGCCCATACTCCGGATGGATGGACAGCCCGAGGGGGGATGTAAAGACAGGCTCTGCGCGACGAGCCCAATTCAGGAATGGGTAATAGGGTGGTCCATCAAACGGATAAATTGCCCGCGCCGATAGTTTCTCTGCCACAGGCTCAACTATATCTCGGGTCCAACTGTTTAGAGGATCCAGGACAACCTCATCGGAGTCTTTGCTCCAATATTTACTGGCTTGAAAACTTTGCCACATATCGCGGTCAATATTTCCAACAAGGAGGACAGTTCTAGTTTCGACTCCATCCTCCAGCAATGGAACATTATCCTCGTGGAGCGGAGTGAAACCACCCCTAATGACGAGACCTGAAGGTGACAGTAGATCGGTTACCCTGTTAATCATATTATTTATGCTGAGGCCAATCGTTGTTCTTATTGAAGTACGGGATCATAGCCAGAGTTGATCGTTAGCTGGTCTAGGTCCCGAACCGTTACATACGGAATGAATCCTGCTTTCCTTCCGGCTGCATACACATCAGTCACGTATTTCGGTTCGCTAGTATAATCAACAGTTAGAACAAACTTACCCGCATCAATTGCTTGCTTAAGAACTCCGTAACTGTATTCGAATTCGTCCTTAGGCGGTCGGGCACCACTTTTGCCCGGGAGATAAAACAAACTTTCCTTCGCTATGCCATCTATAACCTCCATATACTCAGCGACTTCTAATAATCCCTCGGCATTCTGAGGAACGATTAGGAAACTGGGGCGCAAAGCTTTGGCATAGGCGGACAATTCACGGACAAATTGCACCATATCTTGTTGAGACGTCGACCTGTCTTCCCTGCGCTCCCAATAAACATCGACGCGATCTAAGTAAACGCCGTCAAATCCGGCCGCAATAATTCGGTCAAGATAAGCTTGCGGCGATCCAAATATTATTTGTCTCCACTCAGGTCGCCAATAGTCGACTGGATAATTTCCGCCCCATTCTTCATTCTCAGACCGCATCCATTCTGGGTGCTGTTGGCTCCAAGAAGGATCCCAATAAAATCGATAATCCTCAGCCTCACCTATGCTCATGTAGGACAAAACAAGGCGTTGGCACGCTGTGGAACGCATTTTCATCTGCGCTACCTCTTGTTCGTTAAAGGCCATCTCCTGAGATCCATCGCGCGAGTAGTCGACGACAGCCAAGTCAAATCCTGTAGTGGATATTTCTTGAGGTTCAGTTGTTTGGAGTTGATAGGCCCAACTTTCAATTGAACTCAATTGTCTGCCCTCACAGCCATAAGACACTTGACTACCAACGAACATTACGACGACTGCCACTACGCCTTCCTTAATCCCACGCATGCTTATCCTCTTTTGATTCAGGTTCCGATTTTGACACTCGACTTTAATTCGCCATCAGTTAAAGAATAGAGGCAAGTATTAGCGCGTACTAGTATGCGCTAGAATCAGAAAAGCCGCCCCAGGGATTAACCTGGGACGGCATAAAAACTGGCAGAAACTTTTGGTTGTGCGGTAGCTAATTCTCGCGAATTTTAAGCTCTATACTTTCGTTAAATCTACGGCCACCAACAGTGGTGATTGTATGATTAACCTCCACTTTATTGCCAGCATACGCCGTCCTTAAAATTTCTGCATCTGTAGCCTCAAACCATACTCGTACCTTTTTTGAGGAGTCGAAAACATTTACATTAGTCGCTGTAAGAGTAGCGTCAATAGCCGCCTGAGGTAGGTCAAATTGAGCACTAGAAATAGTGTCAGTAATCTCTATCTCCTTTACCAAATTTTTTTTGATGAGCCGGCTTCATGTCAGATGCATAGTGACTTAGACATTCCAGGATCCAGTATTCCATTCTGTCAGCAATCAACACCGATACGATGGCGATCGAACCCACAGTGAGCATCGCTTCCAACACGGTTACGAACCCTGCAACTTCAACGTTTGTATTGCGCGCCGCTTGTTCAGAACACGGTATCGAACTTCATCAGCGACGTGATCTTCGGCATTGGTGTCAGCATCGTCAGGATCGCGGCTATATCGCGGTAATGTCGGCACGGTGCGTATGAAATGACGACAAGTGTCAAAAACATAAAGCCCGGGTGACTCTGGCCGCCGTTCAGAGGCGGCTTTGAGCATTTTTCGCATCATCTCCCAGCCCGCTTTACGGGTCCCAGGCGACTTATCAGCTGGCACCCAACGCACGCCGTGCTTGGCCATTTCGTCACCAATACTGTTACCATTAACGGCGTCAAAAATGGAGCTATCCGCAGGACCAGGATGAACTGAAACATTCATGTCTATTTCCTTCTCCAGAATACCCTTGGCAATGTCAGAAGCGAGCGCTCGGCACCCTTCATTAGGGCGCCCGTTCCAGCCGTACCACTCTCCTATTCGGATGAGAGTGCCCCGTTGAAATGTGCGGTTTGAGCCGTCCGCCAATCTAAATTCGGACCCATCGCTTTCTGCCCACCAGCCAACTGAAAATGGACGTGATGAGCCCCAATCAAAGCTGCGGTCAATCCGCCACGTGTCTGGTACTTGAAAGGATTTGAGAACGTGGCATTCCGGATTCCACAGATCATCGAACAGGCCACCTGCGACAATATCCCATTCACCCCGCCGCATGGCGCGCACTAAGCCCGGGTCGCCCAAGCCTTCCAATCGTTCCAAATAGCCTGGATCGTTGCGCATCAGGGTGGGGTTGTCTTCGACTCGTGCCGGGACAAACTGGCGCAACATGCCGCCTTCAATCTTTGGCATTTTTCTTATTTCAAGAGCAGGAGCCGGGTCGACAAAATCCGCCTTCACCCAATTGTGCCCGATGCCTCCGGGATTAGAACCAAGTATGATGCGCGGAAATCGATCTTTATGTTCATCCGGGATAAATAAGCCACCTAAGCGAACCCGGCTCCTCAAAAAGGTGTATGTCGTCCTCGAAAAATGCGTTAGTTCGTCGATAAGCAACACGTGCATTTCTGCACCCTGATACTTTGTGACGCTAGATTCGTATTGGCAGTGGCAAAGAAAAATCTTCGAGCCGTTGAAAAAGCTGATGAAGTTGTCCGAGCGATTAACTTTGGCTAACCCAGCAGTGATCCACCTTGCAAGAAGCATCGGCAGGCTACCTGGCCCGTTCATGTGATTTTTCATCAGATCGGGAAAGGTACGCCGGAACAGATATACCTGCAGTCCTGGAACTGCAGCACACCAGGCGATAGCCGCCACACGCATCAGATGCGATTTACCGCCCCCGGCCGCGCCCCCGTACAGAATTTCAGTGGCCGGGCTCAGGAAGGCTTCTCCTTGCTTCGGGTGCAAGTCGAGATCAAGATTCACGCTCAATATTCACGTTTACGATTGCAGTATCAGGGCCAGTATTCATTGCTTTATCGCCTCGCTCAACGAACAGCCCTAAGTGTTTGGCCAAGGCATCCAGCGCAGCACGCTTGTCGTGCAATTTGAATTTGACTGTTCCACCCGTTGCAGTCTTAGTTTCGGTAACTTCCGCTACACACGCGGCATCGACCACATCGATAGCCGAGCTGGCTTTGAGCGCAACTCCGCCTGACCCCCATTCGACATACCGGCGCATATCGGAAAAAGCGATCCGCGCGTATTCATCTATCACTCGATCAGCCGTAACTCGGGTACGAGCGGCCCTCGCTTCAATCCCTTCAGCAATGGCAAGCGATATCTGCGGGTGCGAAAGAAGTCGGGAAGCCATTGTCGATGCTGACCGAGAGCTGTAGCCAGCCCGCTCTGCTGCTCTCGTACCGTTGAAGTCAATCAAGTACTCTTCGACAAAATTCTGCTGCAGCGCGGATAAAGGTCGTCGCGCCAAGGTGTTTCTGGTTTCAATATTACTCCGGCGTGTCATTCGTCTGCGAACACAAGGCATTGGTGCCCCAACATCTTTTGCACTTCTGTCGCGAGTTCACCTGGATCTCCGTCGAAGGCGACGCTCACATTTCCTATACCCGGATCCGAAATCTCATTCAGTTCTTCCAAATCAAGTTCACTTGCAGCCACAGGATACTGAAGAGCAAATAGATCTTCTGATTTTTCAAGGGAATTACCTGCTGATAACTTAAGCGGCCCAATGATTTGATCCATATTCCCTCCCGAAGATTGCGGCAAATGGAATTCCAGCGCCAGATTCTCGGGGCGACAATCTTTGTGTCGCCACGAGAAGCGCTGTGAGATACTGGATTTCAGGATTTGAACCCCACCCAGGGAGGCAAGGTTAATTATGGCCGTAAATCGGTTGACCAAAGTTATGGTCTTAGCGATTAATGTGGTGATCGCGGTGCCAATTCTTAGTGGTGCTCAGGAAACCACTGGAGGCCCGCCGCCATTTTTAAATCGTATCGGTGTAAATGGGTGGGACCTGAAAGTGTCCGCAAACAGAGACGACACTGACGTTAATAAAATATGCACGTTATCGACCACCATTCTTGCCAATCCCGAAGCAGGCTCGAGTGGCGGGCGGGTAACGGTTCAACTTGATTACGTCTCGTACCAACCTATTGTTAAGGCAGAAATTACCGGTGGTATTGATGCTGGTCAGCCAATCGAGATGTGGGTTGACCGCCATTTGATTGCAGACCAGCGATCCAATACTGGGACAGCTTCTTTCAAAGGCAAATCTGCGCGAAATTTAGTGACACTCTATAAAGCCGGATTTTCAGGCTCGGTAAGATTCAGCCGAAACGGAAAACCCTTTGATGTTCCCTTGTCACTGAGCGGATTTACCAGGGCGGTTCACACTATTCGGCAAAAGTGCAGCCCCCAATAAAAAGGTGAACTGCACTACTGCAAACCTGAGGTGCAAAAAGTGACAATTGATTTATTGCGGCGACCGCTGAACGCATCAATCAACGATAGGAAGAAGTATACGTTACTTGTCCCCGAATGTCAACCGTTTTGGTTGATTTTTTTAAAGTCTGCAAAGCACTTGGTCTTGCCCCAACAATGTAGGACCATTTCAGGTTACTGAACTGCTTAGAGTATTATCTCTCACCATGCCTCATAAAACCGTCCACCCTATAAGAACGATTGTCGCGACAACTTTGGCTCAGAAGAATCTAGGGATGCAAATAAGAGGGGACGTTTTTGTTCGAGAGCAGGGTGTACCTCCCCATCTCGAAAGGGACGGAAACGACGATACAGCCACTCAATATTTGGCTCAGTCGGGCAAACTCACCGTTGGTACGGCTCGCTCTCGAATCCTTGGACAAAGTGAGGAAAAAATTGAACGGGTGGCAATTACAAAGAAATACAGAGGGTTAGGCTATGGCTTCACGTTCATGCAGCAGATTTTGGATAGTATTTCGTCGCGCGGCATAGAAATAGTGACCATTCACGCTCAAATTGATGTGGTTCCCTTTTATCAACGCCTTAATTTCAAATCTGTCGGCCCTGAGTTCATCGAAGCAGGAATTGTTCATCAAGAAATGACCGTTCGGCCTATCAGGCTATCGGATTCCCTGGCACCAGATTGAATCTTAATCTTAAGATTATTATTTGGCACTGAGCCTTTCAGAAAAGATTGCCCCGGGATCATTTCTGACGCCCCGGCACACTCTTCAACACTGAAAAAGAGTCTATATTAGTTGTCCCCAAATGTCAACCATTTTGGTTGTTTTTTCTGAATTTTTCCGGCACTCGCTTAGAGACGCCGCTTGGTGAGTTCACAGAACATCTCCATTGCGTCAAAAAAGTATGGTTTAAAAGCTCCATGGCGCCATTTTCTTAGTGTTTCAATCTGTCGGCAACTCATCCCTTCAATTATTAGATCCAGGGCCGACCCAACCGGGATCATTTCCTTGCTCATACTGTCAACCCAACCGTTGTACCTTTGCTGCACATGGATTGTGCGGATCGACTCATGGTCGTCGTAGCTCTGATCTCGACGCTCCCATTGTTGAACGCGGATGCTAAGAGGAGCGGATATAATCTTGAACGCCTGACGTATTTCGTGAGCTGCTTGTATTCGATCCGAACCAAGTTCTGAAGCCATTTGCCACAGTGGATCGGGCTTAAGCTTCTGTACCGTCTCGGGCGTGGGATTTACCCGTCGCTCGCCCATCAATGTTATTTTTTTGGTTTTCCTTCTGCGTCTATTGCCCACGACTTACCCCACTCGCTGTTTTGGCATTGCTCTCGTACATACAGGAAGAAAGGTCGATCAATACTAAATGACCGTTGCCCCCAAACAGCAAGGCCATAAAACTTGAATCTGCGAGTTCGCTACCTCTGCAAAATACAGGTATCGATTTTACTACGGTGTGGTACCGAGCAATCCCCTTCTTCATTAATTTATCCCTTTCGTTGAGTTCTTTGAAAATTCGGTCCCGTTTTGGTATTTGAGTGTCTTAATTCACTTCATATAATTCCACCATATTGGTTAGTGCATGTCAACCTGGATGGTGATACTATTTACTGAAATCACCAGAATTATTTTTGGGTCGGAAGAGATCGATGGAAAACCGAATAAAAGAATTACGTCGCGCGCGTGGACTTACACTCCAAAGTCTTGCTGAACGCGCAGATACGACTAATCAACAGATTAGCCGCCTAGAGCGAGGCGAAAGGCGGCTGACAACAGATTGGATGGAGCGCTTAGCTGGCGCGCTTGGTTGCAATCCTGCTGCGTTAATCGGTGCTTATTCTGAAACGGAACCGCAACGCTTCAGTTCCGGCTTCGCTTCAGGAGAAGGCAATGACCCTTCGTTATACGCACCCGAGATAATCCAATCTGGTGGATTTCCGTTTTCTGCGGGCCCAAAAGACCTCCCTGTACTGGGAGTTGCGGTAGGAGGGGAAGATGCCTGGTTTGAAAACAATGGCCAAGCCAATGAATATATAGAGCGGCCTCCGATATTGAATGGCGTGACCGACGCATACGCGGTTTACGTGATCGGCGACAGTATGTCGCCAGCTCTTCGTGAGGGTCACCTAGTGCACGTTCATCCCCATCGCCGACCAACAATTGGATGCGAAGTTGTCGTGCAACTGTCCGATGGACGCGGTTTAATTAAGGAATTTGTCCGGCATGACAGCCATCAGTTGGTTGTTCGCCAACATAATCCCGCAAGGGAATTGACCTTTGAAACTGGTGAAGTCACTGCTGTCCACAGAATAATTGGTCGCTGCGACGCCTAGAAATAATCGCTGCTCCTCTTTAGGGCTTCCCTATTTCAAAAAATAAAGACTGTCTAGGCGCGGAGCTTCTTGACAGACGACGATCTCTTCTTCGACCAATTTTATGATTTGAGCATAGACAGACTGTCCGGCCGCCGGATGCAATTCCTTTGGCACATCGGCGTACATACCCTTCACCATATCCGGGATTCTCTGGGGCCCACAATCCAGTTGCTCAAGGATTTGACGCTCACGTTCAAGACGGTGGTCTATATAAGCTTGGACAAAAGGTTTTGGATTTTTGATCGCAGGTCCGTGTGTTGGCCAATACGTTGTTTCAGATCTTTCCAGCAGAATACTTAGGCTATTCATATACTCTGTCATGCTTCCATCAGGGGGAATGACGACCGACGTCGACCACCCCATAACATGGTCCCCTGAAAACAAGACTTCCTCCTCCAAATAGGCGAAGCACATGTGATTCGCAATGTGACCGGGCGTATGGACGGCTTCGAGTGTCCATCCATCCCCTTTGATCAAATCCCCATTGAACAACTCGGTATCCAATTTGAGATTTTGATCGATCGCCTCTTCCATGGGAAATAGTCCATCGCTTCCTGCTTCTTGACTGGGGAGCAGACCACCATAGCCGCAAATTCGAGCGCCCGTTGCATCCGCCAATCGGCGACTTAGTGGCGAGTGGTCGGAATGAGTGTGGGTGATCACGATGTCACTTACTGTCTGTCCCTCAAGTGCGATCATCAGAGCGTCAAAATGTTTGGGGAGTTCGGGGCCGGGATCAATAACGGCAACAGACCCTTCTCCAATAATGTAAGTGCCAGTTCCGTACAAAGTAAATGGACCGGGGTTATTCGCAATTACTCGGCGTATTCCTGGCCCTAATTGATCTACTACGCCGTACTCGAAGTTCAAATCTCGCGTGAAAGGTATTTTCTGTGCCACAAGTTGCTCATCCAAAATTGTTGCTGGCTAGATGGTTCCTAACGGACTTCACGGTCGCCCAAGACTAAATACTTTAGTGCATCGCTTACTCTCAGGTTCAAAAAATCCGCTAGTATCAGGCTACTGTCATCAGGGATATTCTTGCCCGCCATTCACCCCAAGTCCGAAACGAATCACTTTTAGCGAATAATCAGCGTAGCCACCAAGTATAGTTATACATTTCGAAGCGACCACAACATCTGCTACGAAGCAACTTCAGCACCCCTTAGGACAGCGATAAATTGTTAACACTATTTCTCAAAAAAACTCCCTAACCCTCTGCAATCACTCTTGTTTTTATCTTAATAATATGAAAACTATCTTGGCTAACAATGCCAAACAACACCTCGTTGGTCAGCTAATTATCCGATGAGGAATATGGGCATTTAGGCCTGAGTATTAGTAGCGTACAGAGTAACAAAAGGAGCCGCCGCAGTAGCGTCGGTGGTCGGATGGTTCGCAGTAAGGCGGCAAAGAAGCTCTGGCATTCAGGGTTTCCATTGGCGGATTCTAGGTCCGCGTTGGCGGATTTACGCCACCGCTATTCACACTTGGGTTCTGAGCGTCATGCAGGAGCAGAAGCATGACGTACTCACACAGCCGAGCGCTTGATGCCGGCAGTTTATTTTCTCTAGCGCGAGACAAGTCCCCGGAAAGCCGTGTGAGCTTGGCCCAGCAAATGGTTGGGCTGTTTGAAAGCCAATCTACCAACCTTTCCGATCGCGAAGCCGATCTAATGTCGGACATATTGACTAAGTTGGTTTCTGACATGGAACTGAAAGTCAGACAATCCCTGAGCGAGCAACTTAGCCGTAGTTCGAGTGCACCAAAAGACTTGCTCTCAATGCTGGCTAACGATGAATACGATGTAGCCAAGCCAATCCTTTTGAACTGCGGCCTGCTTAATGACGCGGAATTGATCGAAATTATAAGGCACCGTGCTTTGGAGCATCAGCTTGCCGTCGCGTTACGTCCCAATATTAGTAAAGAGATTTCCGCGGCTTTGGTCGAGACCAAAGACGAAAGTGTCATACTCAACCTTTTACAGAATCATGGCGCTCAGATTTCCGATTCCACAATGGAATACCTTGTAGAAGAATCTCGAAGAGTGGATAGCTACCGGGAACCGTTAGTCACCCGACCTGAATTAAGTCGAGATCTCGCCAAACGAATGTGCCTTTGGGTGTCGGCTGCGATTCGCGAATTCATCCTTCAGCGGTTCCAAATCAAAGCTGCGGAAATTGATCAGCTTTTAAGTGACGCTGTAGATGAAATCACCTCCAACTCGGACGATGAGGCAAACTCGAAATCCGACGACTTGGCACAAAAACTTCAAGATGCAGGCCGTCTTACCGTTAATGTCTTGATTTCTCTATTACAGGATGGGCAGGTCGCCGCCACTATCTCCGGCTTGGGCAAACTCACTGGTCTCAACAAAAGCTTCATAAAAAGAGCTTTGTTCGACCCATGGGGCGATGCTTTAGTCATCATTTTAAGAGCCATCGCGGCCAACAAAGATCACTTAACTATCATGTACCGCTTAACACGAAATGCCAGCCCAGCAGGACATCAAGGTGGGCCGGAGAATTTACAAGGTTTGATTCAACTATTTGAATCAACAACCCAGGCCTCAGCCGGCCAGTTGATCCGGCAATGGAGCCGCGATCCAAACTATTTTGCCGCCGTCCAACAGATTCAGGCGCACAGGCCGCAAAATGGTTAAGCGCAGATCAGAATTCACACCGGTCGGATCTTCAGACCCTATTTATTTGCCGCAAACTAATCTGCCGCAATCCCTAACATTGGATGCTCAAGAGAACTCTGTTTTCTATGTATGCGACCTGTCGGGTAAAATAATTTTCGGTAATGATAATTATCGTTTACTTGTCGAGGAGCTGACCGAGAATAGTTCCGAGAAATCAAGCTCAACTCCTTTTCCGATGTCGCAAAGCACACTTGTAATCATGGTGCGGTCGATGCTCGAGAATGGCAATTCGATCGTTCGTGACGAAACGTTTGTTGCTGGGGATGTAATCAAGCATTTCCAGTCGGTACACGTGGGTCTTTATGACGATACAGGTGGGCTGACAGGTCTTGCCGGGATTTACCAAAACCCCTCTAGCGAACAGAAAAAGAATGCTCGCATCGCCCAATTACACGAAAGACTGGACGACATCACTCGGCTGGTTTCTGATTGGGTTTGGGAAACGGACTCAAAAATGCGACTGGTTTATGTCTCTCCTCGCATTACGGAGACACTGGGCCTGCTACCTCAAAAAATTGTTGGCTTGAAACTTGAAGATGTGGGCAATTTTATTTCCCGTTCAAGTATTTTGGCCCCGACCGACGGTCGTTTTAGAGAGGAACCGTTTGAAGCCCGCGACACCGAACATCGAACTCACCTCTTTCACCTCAGCGGCATCCCCTTCTATTGCCCGAATACAGGAACCTTTCTTGGGATGCGCGGGACCGCCCGCGATATCACCGAGCACACAAAAGCAGAAGCCAAAATACGCCGTCTTGCTCACTACGACCGGCTAACAGATCTGCCCAATCGAATATTGTTTCAAGAGCAGCTTTCTCAAGCACTTACCGGCGTTCAAACAAAGGGTGGAATGCTGGGACTGTTATATTTGGATCTTGACGACTTCAAGGAAGTGAATGATAGCTTGGGGCACGAAACTGGCGATTTACTCTTGGAAGCTATTGCCAATCGTCTTCGCGCACATATTCGGACCAACGATATATTTGGGCGCCGCGAGAGCGAAGTGATCGCGCGCCTGGGCGGCGACGAGTTCACTCTCATCCTTCAGGACCTGAAAGGGGTGGATGGCGCCGCTACAGCTGCGCAGAGAATTATCAATGAAATTG
>Ga0315336_1005186_pt1 | contig 14503 bp, 10 predicted proteins | sample ASW5metaG_FD_204512 | JGI IMG/M metagenome (GOLD analysis project Ga0315336, IMG submission 204512) | Ammonia-oxidizing marine archaeal communities from Monterey Bay, California, United States - ASW #5 | ecosystem: Environmental > Aquatic > Marine > Intertidal zone | place: USA: California...
TCTCCCCTGCCGAGCGAAGCGAGCCAATGGATCTTTTCCACGCCGCTACTCCCGACGCCATCTCACCCGCCGACTCCGCCGCCCTCACCGATCCCCGGTCCGAATCGCCGCCCGCCTCCACCCGCAAAGTGAGCCCGCACCACTCCGCATCATTCTACAACAATCGGCTGGCGAGATTGCTAGCTACGCTGTGTTCATGATTCCACACCAACAAGAGAGAACATCATGATCCGTAGCAACATCATCCGTCCCGCAACCGCAACTTATATAGTTGGAACCATTATTTCGGCCCTCGCCGTCATGGGGTGCACTGACACCTCGCTAGATGAGGCGCCCTCAGTGTCCTGCGACGCCTATGCGGCCAGAATTGCTGATTTACCAATCAGCGATATCAACCACTACGAGGTGGACGGACGCCGGGTGGCAAGTGCGGTCGTGCATGGCGACGACGCCGACTACGAGCTCGTCGGCGAGTGGGAAGACGACGACGATGTCTTCATCAAACTCTACGAGGGCGATAAAGTCGCCTGGCAGGTGGAGCTCACCGAGGGTCGGTTCCATGTGGTGAGCTTCGACGAGGGCGTGGCCTACACCCAGAGCTGGGCGCGGTCTGGGGGCGACATGGTCGAGTTCCTCGATCTGTGGCAGCCGCCTGGACCGACGGCAGACCCCTTCGCCGGCCCATTCGTCGACGCGCCCCTGCATCGCGTAGGTCTGCGGAGCATGGAGCGCGTGCTCGGCGAGCTGGGCTCTGATCTGTCGGTGGCTCGTCTCATGCGCGCCTCGGAGGCGTATGCGCTGGCGGTCGGCGGTGACGCCGACGAGGCCCGGGAGTGCATGAACCTTCACGCCCGCGGCTTCGATCCAGACGGGGAGAACGGCGAAATGGATACCGCGGCAGATGTGACCGGCGGGGAGGAGTGCGACATCCAAGACTCGAAAAAGGCCACCGGCGGGAAGCTGGATATCAAGCTCGGTGGCCTGGCCGACCTCGTGGTGATCGCGGCTGAGGTCTCGGTGAGTGCGTATTGCGACGAGCCGACGGGCTGTCTCCAGGCCAAGGCCACTTCGGATTTCGGCTCGGACACCACCATCGTGGGCGCCGGTGGCGGTTGCCCCGTTCTCGGTGACTGGGAGGACCCCACACGCACCGAGCGGAAGCTGAAGGCGACTGCAAGCGTGGGAGATGGATGTGCCATGAACGGCTCAAAAGACACGGCCAAGGCCTTCAAGGCTACGCTCAACGCAGATGCTGGATTCTCCGCGGAGCTCACCGGCCCAGATGCTGAAGGCAACGGTGTCGGCGGCTCGGCGACCCTCGAGGGTACGGCCATCGTCTGCTACGACGACGACTGGATCTGGGACGACGTGTCGCAGGTGATCCTGAACGGAAGCTCGACGGCCGAGATCCACTGACCGGAGGGAGATCGGCTGTCTCGATTCTGAGCTTCAATGTAGCCCTGGCGAAGCCCTAGGCCTCGCCAGGGCCTCGTACTTTCGAACGCAATGTCCTGGGACAGTGGGCACGCCGACGGGACAACGCGTCTCGTGCGAACAAGGTAACGCCGACAATCGCTGGCATAGGCCTTGCGAAGGGATGGGGAACCCACTTGCGGAGCAACATCCCATGCCTACGATTTCAATTGTCCGAATCCTTCCGTTCCTCGCCTTCGTCGCTTGCACGCCCAGTGAGACCCTGGACGACACGGCCACTGACGACACGGCCACCACCAACGACATCACCAACGAAACCAACGATACCGATACCACTGGCAACACGGACGAACCGACGGAGACCACAGCCGGGCCCGCCAATCTGCAGATGCCCACCGCGACGTTCTCGCAGCCGGGATTCGGGGGCTTCGGGATCGCCGAGGCAATCGACGGGGAGACCCCGCCCTACAACATGCAAAACGGTTGGGGCATCGATCCCCAAGAGGTGGACCAGACGGCGGCGTTCGAGACCGTCCAGGACACCCCGAACTACGCGAACGGGACCCGTTTGACCTTCACCCTGGTGCACGACTTCCTCACCGAACACGCCCTCGGCTGCTTCCGACTTTCGGTGACGACAGCAGACCGTGCAGACTTCGCAGACGGAAACGAAGGACTGGTCGATGGCGACCCCGGTGACGTCGGCGATGACAGCATCTGGACCGTCCTGACTCCCGGAGATTACAGCGCCTCCACCGGAGCCCTGATGGCTCTGCGCCCCGACAACGCCGTCCTGGTACAAGACCTGGACAGCACCGAGGTGACCTACACCATTGTCGCCGACACGGCGCTGACGGGAATCACGGGGATCCGCCTGGAGGCGCTGGAGGATCCGTCCCTCCCGCAGGGTGGGCCCGGATTGCAGAACGCGAACGGTAACTTCGCCCTGGTCGAGTTCACCGTCGGCACCGAGCCCATGTAGCTGGACCTCAGAGGCGCCGCCAATCCGCAACAGGACACGATCGACACATGTTGGGACAACGCGCACTCGCGAGCTAAGTGAGTACCGATTGCTCGACTCGAGGTTCGAATGCGCGTGCTGACATGGTTCCTCCTGCTCGGTCTCTTCGGATGCGGCGGAGGCGACAAAGAGACAGATACCGGCAATCCAGCGACCGTCTCCGACGCCGATACGGACACCGATTCGGACACCGATACCGACTCGGATTCCGACAGCGACTCCGACTCGGATTCCGACAGCGACTCCGACTCGGATTCCGACAGCGACTCCGACTCGGATTCCGACACGGACTCCGACTCGGATTCCGACTCGGATTCCGACTCGGATTCCGACACGGACTCGGACACCGACTCCGACACCGATTCGGACACGGATTCGGACACCGACTCCGACACCGATTCGGACACCGACTCCGACACCGATTCGGACACCGACTCCGACACCGATTCGGACACCGACTCCGATACGGATTCGGACACCGACTCCGACACGGATTCGGACACCGACTCCGACACCGACACCGATACCGATACCGATACCGATACCGATACCGATACCGATACCGGTGCAGTAGACCCTTGCGGGGGTTGTGCCTACGGCCAGACCTGCAACGAATGCCGGGGAATAGGCGGTCCAATCTTCGTCTGCCTGCCAAACGGCGCTGTCTGCTAGCAAAGGCAGACAGGCTGGACTCCTACAGCTCCAGCAGAGCGGTCAGACCGCCCTCCAGAACGACGAGCGACTCGATGCCGTTGCCGTCGTCAAACGACGCCAGTCGAAGCGCGCCGCCGTGATCGCGAACGAACAGCAGCGCCTTGCCGGGATTCCCGACAAAGGTCCCTCGAAGCGAGACACTTTCGGGCTGATAGGTGTGCAACTCGTCCATGTGGGCGTCGCATTGAGGTGCAAAGTCGGTGCAGAAAACCATCGGCAGAACCGGCACGTCGCCGCCCTGCGCATCGGTGAGAACGGGGGTGACCCACGCCTGTCCCTGGCCGTTGGAAGCGATGCCAAAGCTCAGCTCCAGATCCTGAACCGGCATGAGCATCTCGATCTGATCGACGTACTCGTCGACGGCGTCGGAGGGGTTGCCAGCCACGGCTGACGAGGCGGCGAGGGTGAAGAGGGCGACGAGGCCCAGACGGGCGATCTGACGAGACATTGTGACTCCAGAGTGCGTCTTGCACAGGTGTGTTCACGGGCCACAACGACCGTCCTGCCCAAACTGCCTCACAAAAGAACAGATCGAGTCGTCGGTGAGACAGATCGAAACCGCCACTCGTCTTGAGCGACATGGGCACCAGCCCGCCACGAATCCAAGACGGAGAAACACCATGAAGTCCACCTTGCTCCTACTTTCACTGCTCGTCACGTCTACCGCGAACGCCGCCACTGTTCAGAACCCTCAGGGCGACGACGCACTGCCGATGGCCTGGACGGCCAACCGCCACGCACTCCAGGAAATCGCCAATGAGGAAAACACCTTCTCGGTCGCCCACCTCTGGAACCTGAACCGGGTGCTGGCCCGCGACGAGCTGAACATCGACCTGCAGCGCACGCCGGCCGGTGCCGTGGTCTACCGAGACCTCGACGGAGATCCCTCCGGCCTGGCCCTGACCTGGGCCGCGGGCCACCTCTCCGCCGACGAGCTGTGGGACGAGGCCAATCAGCTCGCCGAGGCCGTCGAACAAGACGACGAGGGAGCCGTCGAGGCATACATCGGATCGGTGAGCCGCTTCGACAGCACCCAGACCTTCGTCGTCGGCATGCGACCCGATCAAGTCCGCCTGGTGAGCGCCTCGAGAGGCCTGTCTGCCAGCGCCATGGGACCGCTGGCCGTCGCCCGCGTCCGCAATGAGGTCGGAGGCCAACCGGGTGCGAGCCTGGTTCGCGTCTTCCACGAGCCGCGCATGCCAATGGGTCTCGAGTGGGGCGCAATCGTCTCCCGAGGTCCGGAGACGTGGATTTTCGTGCTACCCAGCGCCCTTTTCCCGGAGGGATATGTCGCCACAGAAGCCGAATACACCGACCTTCGCAACGAGCTCCGCGAGGCCTATGAGTTGGAGATGGTCGAGGCGACCACCGTGCAAGCCGCTCCGTGGGGCAAGGCGCTGGCCTACGCCAAGGCCGCATTTCCTCAGGATGGGCCGTGGACCTGCATGGCCTGTGAGCCAGCGGCCATAGCCGCCGCCGAAAAGGCCGGTTTCGAATTCGAGGACCTGATGCCCGTCGAGGCCGACAGCTGCGAGTGCTACGAGGAGTACGTGGATGGGAGCACCGCCGCCGTCGACGACTGCGATGCCGTGGAGTGCTGTGACTGGGAGGATGGCGAGTTCCCCAACGACCCCTCCTGCGTGGCTACCTGTTCCTGTGACTGCGAGGGCACCCGCGAGGCGATCGCCACGGATCCGACCCAGATCCGGGGCGTGCTCGACCTCTTCCAGCAGAAGATCCCGCCCCAGGGGATCGATGCCTTCTGTCCAGCCTGGATCAGCGTCGGCTGCGGACCCGTGGTCGCGGCGGAGATGATGCTCTGGTACTCCCAACGCGGGGTCTCGGCGCTCACTGACGACTTCGTGGACGCCGGCAAACACTCGTGGGGCAGCCTCACCCGGGAGCTCCGCCAGAGTCACTACCTGAACGGGAACTGCGCGCCCACCCAGACGGTCACCTGGGTCACGCCGAACAACCTCCGCGACGGAATGATGGCCTTTGCCGCCGATCGCGGCGTGGACATGACCGTCACCCGAACCAAGCACACGGCCAAGACCGCCGAGGTGGCCTGGACCACGCTCGTCGACGAGATCAACGCGGGCCGTCCCCTGATCCTCGGCTACCAGCACAAGGACGGCGACGAGGTCGACGAGGCCACCAACACGATGGACCCGAGCATCGTCAACACCGAAGGACTCGGAGGCGGAACGTGGATCAACCACTTCGGCGTCGTCACCGGCTACGACCTCGGCATCACCGGAAACCGGACCATCGAGATCAACACCGGCTGGAGCTCCGGCCCGCGATCGTACGAGTGGGAGATCGGCTACGGCCGGGTCCACACCTTCGAGGTCGTCGTCGACGATGACGAGCTCGGCGTCGGCTGGTGCCCCTACCTCGACGAGCCGACGTACATCTACCTGCCCGCGAGCGGTGACGGAGACACCCGCGGTTGGGAGTCCATTCAGACCTCGGCCGAGGGACGCGACAGCTGGAGGGTGCAGGCCGATCTGGTCGCCGATTCAGCTGGGGATACCGACTGCGACCTGATCGGTGGGGACTACGCCGTCAGCTACACCTCGACCTGGACCGACACCGTCAACTGCTTCACACCCGAGGCCGAGGAACGGCTGACGGAGTCCCTGGAGGAGCTCGAAAAGCTCGGTCCCTGGTAGAGGCGGCCGCGCGACGATACCCTGACTGAATCACCATTCAGTCAGGGTCTCTTCGTGACACACAACAACGTCGTTGTCCCCTCCGCCGCGAATCTCCCCACCGTCTGTGTGCTCTGCAGCCACAACTGTGGAATCCGGGTGGATGTCGAAGACAACGCGATCATCAAGATTCGCCCCGACAAGAGCAACCCAATCACGACTGGCTACCTGTGCAGCAAAGGCCACTCGATCCCCCACACGGTTCGCCACAAACAGCGGGTGACCGAGCCTCTGAAGCGCCGGCCCGATGGCGGGTTCGACCCCATCAGCTGGGACCAGGCCATCGAGGAGATCGCCGCCAAGCTCGTGCACATCCGCGACACCTACACCGGCAACGCGCTCGCGTTGATCGGCTCCGGGGGCCAGGCCAACCACCTGGACGGGGCCTACGTGCTCACCCTCATGCGAGCGCTAGGCAGCAAGTGGTGGTTCAACGCACTGAATCAAGAGAAGAGCCAGCACGCCCTCACCGATCGGTGGATGTTGAACGCGCCCCCCACGGTCTTCCTGCACGCCGACGCCGAGCGGTCGCAGTTCGTGCTCATGATGGGGACCAACCCGATGCTCTCCAATCGCGGCAGTCGGGCTCCGGAGCTGATCAAGACCCTGCGATCCGATCCAAAACGGACGCTGGTGGTGGTGGACCCGCGCCGAACCGAGACCGCCCGAAAGGCCGACCAGCACATCGGTCTCAGGCCGGGTACGGACGTGTACCTGATGCTGGGAATGGTGAAGCACATCCTCGACAACGGGCTGCAGGACGACGGGGCGAATGCACTCATCCGTGGGCTCAATATGCTCTCCGACTCTCTGAAGGACACCGACACTGAGTGGCTCGCCAGTCGCTGCGGCATCTCCCACCGCGAGCTCACTGACCTCGCCGAGGGCTTCGCAAAAGCGGAGTCGGCGAGCATCTTCCTCGATCTCGGGGTGGAGCAGTCGCGCTTCTCGACGCTGACGGCCTACCTGATGCGGGTTCTGTCCGCAGTCACCGGCAATCTCGGTCGGGCTGGCGGCAACGTCTTCCTCGGCACCTTCGGGTCGGAGGGGCCGGTCGACAAGCCCTTCGTCGCGCCTGAATCGGGGATCGAGGGCATCCCGATGTGGACCCCATTTGGCGCCTTCTCCCCTAACTTGTTCCCCGAGGAGGCCCTGGCTGACCGACCGGATCGCATCCGCGGTGCCATCGTCGAGGGTTCGAATCCGATGATCCAGAGCGCCGATCTGCAGCGCCAACGGGAGGCCTTCGAGTCGCTGGAGCTGCTCGTCGTCATCGATCCGGCGATGTCCGAGACGGCGAGGTTGGCCCACTACGTGCTGCCGGCGGCGTCGGGCTATGCAAAGTGGGAGTACGCCGGTTTTCCAAAGGCCTGGCCCGAGATCTACGCCCAGGTGCGCCCTCCGGTCTTGAAACCCGAGGGCCAGGCGCTGCCCGAGGCGGAGATCCACGCCCGCCTCGCCCGGGCAACCGGTGTCGCGGCGCCGGCATCGAAGTGGATGCACCGACGCGTGGGCGCCGCAAGCAATCCGCTCCTGGTTCCCGCCTATCTGGGCGGCGTGATCGCCCGGGGTCTGGTCCGCACCCGCGATCCAGACAAGCTGGTCGTCCAGCTCCTGTACTCGCTCTACGAGACCGTCGGAGCCACACTGGCCAATCCGGCACTCACCTTCATCTGGTGGACCTGCATCAGCTACGCGATGACCAACATCGCCGACATCCGGCGCGCCCATCCCGAGCTGAAGACCCGCAATCGATTCAAGGCGGGGATCTGGCTCTATCAGCAGCTCATGAACCACCCAGAGGGCTTCCTCGTCGCCAAGCTCGACAGCGCTGCCAACCTGACCCAGAACCTGCGGACCGCAGACGGCCGAATCCACGTCGATCTCCCCGAAATGCTGGGCGAGATCGCGTCGGCTCTGTCAGTGCACTCCGACGACAACGACGCCTTCCCGTTGGTTCTCGACACCGGCCGACGCACCCGCTGGAATGCCAACACCATCCACAGGGATCCCGCCTGGAGAAAAGGCAAGGGCCCCCACTGCACCGCTCTGGTAAATCCCGCACTTGCAGAGAAGCTGGCGTTGAAAGACGGGGATCTGGTGCGGGTGGAGACCCGACGAAGCGCTGTCGAGCTCCCGGTACAGCTCGAGGACGGGGTGCACGTCGACCATGTGCAGATCCCGAATGGCTTCGGCATGTGGTATCCGAACGCCGAGACCGGCGAGCTCGAGCAGACCGGGGTCGCCGTCAACGAACTGACCGCCGCCGAAGATCGGGATCCATTCACCGGGTGTCCGTTCCACAAGTTCGCGCGGTGCCGCGTCGTGGCGGTCCATCCTCCGGTTTGAGCTCCGACCGTCAACGGAATACCTGGCGTCAACCGGGAGGATCGCCGTGGACCACGTCATAGAACCAGCCAAGTCTGGCCGCGCATCGTGCGGCAAGTGTCGCGAGAAGATGGCCAAGGGCGAGCTGCGCTTTGGGTGGTGGACCTACAACGATTTCGCCGCCGAGGAGCGCCACCGCTGGTATCACCTCAAGTGTGGCGCCCAGGCCCGCCCAGCGGAGTTCCGCAAGGCGTATTTGCAGTGCACGGCCGAGATCGAGGACCGCGATGCCATCGACGCGTTGTTGGTCAAGCACCTCAAGGGCACCTATCCGTACGCCGAGCGCGCCCCCAGCGGCCGGAGCGGCTGCCTGTCCTGTGGGGACAAGATCGCAAAGGGAACCTTGCGAATCGCGGTAGAAACAGAGGTCGACACCGGCAATTTCGTGGCCAAACGGCCGGGCTATCTGCACGTCGGTTGTGGGGCATCATGGATCGGAGGCGAGGATCTCTTCGACGATCTGGAGGCGAACAGCCCCAGGCTGAACGACGACGATCGAGATGCGCTCGAGGCCGGCCTGTGAGGTCGGGCTAGGGGTACATCGGGATGATCTCGTGGTCGCCGTCGTCCATGCACCACTGTTCTGGCGTCGGAGCGAGGCCGGGACACGAGCTGATCTCGACACTCGAAGCCACCACCGCTCCGGAGACCACTTCCCACGCCAACGCCCGCAGGGCCGCCTCGGTCGCCGCAGCGTGCCGCTCGGCCCAGCTCCCTTCGAAAAAGGGCGCAGAGCCAACGAGTTCGGCGCCCTCGGGGGATGCGCCATCCACCGCCGCCTTCATCACCGCAGCCACGAAGAAGTCCCCGAGCAAGCTGGCGTGTACGTGGTCGGCGAACAACGCCCCCGGATTGTCCACCCCGGAGATCCCTCCCGCACAGATCCGCTCAACCGCCACGCTGAAGGCCTGCGCGACGTGGATGACCTCTACCGCGGGCCCGTCGTGCACCTGGGTACGCGGAAGGTCCACTGCACCGTAGGAGAAGCCGGGGACCTCCTGACCACGGGCGGCGTTCATGTCCGTTGCGACCCCCTCGAACGCAGACTGGTACGCCGCGATCCGCTTCCGCCAGGCATTGAGTTCGTCCAGCGTCTTGGTGGGTTGACCGCCGTTGACCCGCTGGCAATGCGTCGCGCCATTGACCACCGGATACCAGTGTTCGTACAAGTAGACGCGAGCCTGCGGATCGGCGTCCACAGCGTGCTGGTAGAGCCCAAGCCCCGACGCGATACCGTCGGTCGACTGGTAGGTGTCGAGCATCCACTGATCGCCACCGGGGTCTACGAACTCAACCCCGGGAAACGAGACGCCGTGGCGGGCCATGAAGTCCGCATCGTGAGCCTGGGCCTGCATCTGGCCGTGTTCGTCGGTCATCACCACGACCCCATAGTCGCCGGTGGAGAGCTCCTGCAGCGCATCGGCCCCCTTTCCGGAAAACCGGCCGGGAAAGTACATGTATTTGTGGTCAGGGTCCGCACCCGGGTCGTTCTGATCGCCGTATTGGGCGTGGAGCACGTAGGCCTCTTCGAGGTTTCCGCCCCCGATGACCTGCCGCTCGACGTTTCGCTCTGGAGACATCCACGCGAAGTAGGCGGGCACGTTGTGGTTCACCTGACTGTGGCCGATGAAGAGCGCTCCCGCATCCGGGTTCGTGTTCTCCGAATCGTTCGACTCGTGCACGTCGGTGTCCGTGGCTTCCGTACAAGCCATCAACAACAACATCAGAAACGGCGCCATGACCTCCTCCCGCACTCAGAAGTAGTGCGGCTCCACGCCATCCGCGCGCGGGTTCTGTACTGCTCCTTCACCGCTGAAAGTGACAAGATGTCCCAGCTGCGCCCGCGGGCTTCGAGGGGCTGGCCTCCGCCCGTATGATGCGGTCGGGAAGGTCGAATGTTGGTCTTGATTGCGCTCCTGGGCTGCGAAAGGGAGGAACCGGAACTCACCGACTACGGTGATGGGTCCTCGATAGCCAGAGAATCGGCAGGCCGTTCACCGTAGGGGCGCAGACCGGAGGGAATCGCACTTGCACCCTCCGGTTTGCGTAGGTCAGCAACCGCCCGAGTCGGTTGTAGTCGAGACGACCTCGGCGTTGCCAGCTTGGTCCAACACGACCCAATAGTGCCCTCCGTAGCTGCGTTCTTTGGCGCCTATGGGGACGACCACGAGCCAACGTGGCCCATCGATCACATTCAGCCGATACCACTGACCCCACTTGTGGTACCCGGCCTCGAACTCCACCGCGTACCCGTGGGGCGTCGACCGGCGCAGTCTCACCAGTTCACGGCCCGTGTCTCGCCGGGTGAGCCTCCACTCCAGATGGCCCCAGGTGGTCTGCTCCTCGCTGTAGGGAACGTCCACGTGGTGCTCCTTCCACTGAGGGGGCGGCTCGTCGAGGGGCACCAACGCCGCCGTTGAATACACCGCGTCGTGATGCTCGCAGGGGCCGAGGCGGACGATGGCGTTCATCTCCTCCTCACAGCTCGCCATCTGCTCATGGGAAACCTCGGAGCACCGGATCGAACGCCAAGGAGACGGGGAGGGTTCGTTGTATGTGGCGCTCGCAAAGGGGTGCGCGAATGGCGTGCCCTTGACGGCGCGGACCTCGTCGGCGTGTTCGATCCAGGCCAGCCCCTGCACGTCCCTCGCCAGTCGCTGCTGCACCCAGAACGGGTGCCTATGGTGCTGTTTCGGCCGATATGGTGGCCTCGAACTGGAGATACCAAGACCGGGTCGATATCTCGCTTCGAGGGACACCCGACGGTTGCGGCACATGCCGAACCAGATGTCGTGAGTGCCCTCCAGGGTTCCCATGGCCCGCTCGAACCCGACCTCGTCGCCCAAGGACGCGTAGAGCCACGCCAGGTACTCCCACGCATCTCTGGCGGTCACGTCGATGGCGACCTCGCGCTCCGCCCAGCGGATGGCGTTGTCATAGTCCCCCTGCACCGCCGCCAGGCTGGCGATGAAGTGCGCGTACTCCACCGAGATTGGATCCGAGTCGACGAATCGCCCGAGGAGCCAACCGGTGATGGGCTCGTCCTGGGGCCGGTGCGTCAGCGACACGTGGAGCCAGTCGCCCCGCTCCTCGAGCACCTCGAGCTCTGTGTTGATGCGGATACGCGTGACGCGTTCGGACTCGGCGCTGGCCTCGGAGCGCAAGTTCACCACGTCGGCGGTCACGTAGACCGCGGCGTCGGCAAGCTGCGCGAACAGAAGGAGAAGGGAGGCGAACACACCTCCCAACTCTTCAAGATTCGTGCCAGATTTCGCCGCCTTCTCAGCCGGTTTTCGCTACACGATATAGATCTGGCCCCCCGTTGCTCAGAATCGCAGATCCGAACGCCTACTCGGCGAGGTAGTGCAGCTCGAGGGCGACCGTGTCGAGCTCGAACTTCGCGTTGTCGCCCTGCCCATTCACCACCGCATCCTCCGCGAAGCCCAGCATGAGCTGCACCCGATCGCCGACCTCGTCCCGGCGACTCAGTGAGTCCGAGAAAATGTCGGTGACATCGCCGGCTTTGAGGTCGAGATCGGGACTTCCGGAGACGACATAGGGCGCGCTGGACGGCGGGGTATCCCAGGTATCCAGACCGATCTCGTCGAACTGCACCTGCTCGGCGTAGATTGTGCCCAGGTACACATAGGGCAGGCCGATGATGTGCACTTGCTCGGCCACCAAGGTGGCGTCGTGCCCGATGCTTCCCTCGGGGAGCGAGGAGATGTCGAAGGTGAGCAGCGCCCGCAACGACTCGTCCACGACGATGGCCGAGTCACCGATGTACAGATCGCCGCCCTCGTTGTGGATCCCGCCGTTGCCCATGATGGTCCGGGTCAGAGAAAGGTCGGGGAGCACGTCGACCTCCATGCGGATCGCGGTCTGGAAGGTCCAGGTCACGGGCTCGCCGACCACCTCACCGTCGAGGTCGGCCGCCCCGGCGTTGAGTGTGAATGAGTAGACCCGGGCCTCGAACAACTCCGGATGGGTTCCCCAGCCGTCGGCGTAGTCGAGCTCGGCCTCGATGGTGAGCACGTCCAGTCCGTCGTTCCACTCCAGCTCGGGAAACTGGCCGTCGCCGGACTTGATCTCCACGGTCGCGGGGTCCATCTGCTGGCCGAAATGAATCTCGATGGCATCGTTCACGAACACGCCCCTGGCACCATCCGCGGGCACCGTGGACAGCACCGTCGGGGCGTCGGCGAGCTCGGACACATTCTCTGTGAAGGTGTCTCCCTCGCCGTTGTCCCCTCGTTGCGCGTCCTCTTGACCGCCGCCGCAGGCCACCAGAGCGACCAGGGAAACGATGGAAAGAAGTTGGATATTGACGTTCGACATGATGTCTCCAGGGTTCTTTGCGGAGCGGCAATCGCTCCAGACACCTCATGCTTAGGGCGGCCCCGGATCGAAGTTGTGAGCGGACGCTGATCGACTTCTGATCTGTGCGGATCAGATCTTCTGGCTCGGGTTCTCTCGCCACGACTGGATCCGCACCGTCAGCTCATCGTCCTGCTCGACGGCCAGTGCCAGGGCCTCGTCGGCGCAGCGCCGGGCCTCGGCCTCGTCCCCCTCGAGCCAGCGCGCGGCGGCAAAACCGAGCATCACCTCGGCCCGCAGCGGATCCAGCTCGAGCCCGAAAGACAACGCGCGACAGCGCTCCAACAGCGGCAGTGCCGAGGCCGCGTCGCCGTCGTGGAGGTGCCCGATCGCCGTATTGACCAACAACAGCGCCTCGATCTCCCGCTGGCCCGTCCTGCGGAGGATGTCGCTGGCCCGCCGGGCCGCCTCGTGGGCCTCGCTCTTGCGCCCCATTGTGACATAGACGTGGTGGAGATTCCCGAGGATGACAGCTTCCTTTCGCCGCCATCCCAGGCGGCGATAGACCGCCATCGACGACTCCATGGCCGCGATGCCGTCGTCGTTCCGGCCCCCGAGGCAGAGGGCGCGCCCGAGCATGTCCTCGACATCGGCCCTGGCGACACCGGAGGGCAGATCGGGGAGCTGGTCTTGCAGTAGGCGGGCCGCCGCATGCACGTCCTCTCGCATCAGGACACGGGAGCGCGTGCGTGCGGTATCGGCGATGTACCTCGGCACGCCGAGTTCTCGCGCCTTTGCCAACAACGCTTCGGAGTCGGGCGTGCGGTCCGGCGTGTAGCTGACCGCGTGGGATGCCGCGTTGATCTCCGCCTCGAAAGCCAGATCCTCTCGACCGGCCTTCCGGGCGGTCGCAGCCGCTGCCGCCGCCATGCCCTGGATGTCCGCGTGGCGGTCGAGCTGGAGCACGAGCGCCGTCACCGCGACCATTGCGCGGGACTCGGCGGTCATCTCGCCTGCCTCGGCCCGGCGAACCGCCGCCTTCCCGACGTTGATCGGGCCACGCTGCCGGAGCCAGATGGAGATCCGCCGCAACACCTGGGCGATCTGATTGGCGTCGTCCAGCGAGGGCAGCAGATCGGTGAGCTGGGCGGCGATCCGCACCCGCTCCGCGCCGATCGGATCCTCTGCATCGAGTCGGTCGACGCGGGAGAGCAGCGCACCCACGAGGTGGGAGGCGGCGTTCCGTCGAACCTCGGCGACCTCCTCCCGACTGCGAACGAGGGCGGCCACGGACTCGAGCAGCTTCAGGATCGGCTCCCCACCGGGAACCGTCTCCAGACTCAGCAGACCGTGGGATCGGAGGTCGTCGAGCACATCGAGAGGGTCTTGCTCGACGCCACAGGCGACCAACAGCGCCTCGGCTGTCCCGGCAAAGAAGCCGCCCCGGAAGACCGACAGCCGGGCCAGCGTGTCCCGATCGTCGTCGCCCAGCCGATCCCAGGAGGCCAGGAGGCAGGCCAACAAACTCCGATGCCGCTCCGGTCGGTCTCCGTGCCTCTCCCGCAGCAGGCGAAAGCGCTCGCCGATGCGCCGCTCGAGCTGGGCGACCCCGAGGACGCGGGTCCGGGCGGCGGCGAGCTCGATGGCCAGGGGGCTGTAGTCGAGTTGGAAGAGCAGGGCGTCCAGGGACTCACCCTCGTCCAGATCATCGCGTCCGACGGCGGCGGCGCGGGCCTTGAACAGCGCCCGGGCGCCCTCAGCAGGCAGCGGGCGCAGCTCCACGACCCGCTCACCGGGGAGGCCCATGGGGCGGCGAGAGGTGAAGAGCCAGGTGACGTCCGGCGCCGCGGTCCGCCACGCCGCGAGCGTCGCCTCGCACGCGCCGACGAGCTGGTCGAGGTCGTCGAGCAGGCAC
>Ga0315336_1005187_pt1 | contig 14500 bp, 10 predicted proteins | sample ASW5metaG_FD_204512 | JGI IMG/M metagenome (GOLD analysis project Ga0315336, IMG submission 204512) | Ammonia-oxidizing marine archaeal communities from Monterey Bay, California, United States - ASW #5 | ecosystem: Environmental > Aquatic > Marine > Intertidal zone | place: USA: California...
GAGGGTTCTGTCCAATGTATGGATCGCAAAATTAACGGAGATTCCGATGCCGAGCGCGGCAAACATAGACGTGCCAACGCCGAGCCAAATGTTAAACAGGCCCATGACGGCATAGATAGATAATGTGGAAAGGATCACGGGAGCGACAGCGTACAAGGAAGCGAGACCGGAACGAAAACTCAACGCGCCCACAATCCAAACAGCGAGCAAGGCCGCCGCCACGCCCATAAAGTGGCTCCGCGCGAGGCCCTTAACCCAATGATAGGTCACGTTCGAACGGCCGGCAAGCGTCGCCGTTAGACAATCGTCCGGAAAGTTTTCTTCGATATAGGTTTCGGTCGCCAAGACGACACTTCGAATATCGGTGTATAGGCCGCTGTTCATGGCCACGCGAATATTGGCCACCCGGTACTCATAATCGATCTCTTCCTCGAAATCGGTCGGGTCGCCTGACGTCGAATAGATTAAAAAGTACTGCGCGATTAGATTCTCATCGTCCGGCAGACGATAGGCCTCCGGCCTGTTTTCGTTCAAGGCCCGATTCATCTGTTTGAGATAATCGACCACAGACGTAGTGCCGCCCACATTTGGAAGCGCCTCTACGAAGGATTGAAGCCCTTCCATCCGCGCCAAGTGAACAGGATTAAAAAGGCCCTCCGAATCTTCCGCTTCAATCACAATGTCGATAAAATTTGTGCCGTTAAATCGCTCGTTCATCACGGCATCAGCCTGATGAATCTCCTCCTCCGGATGAAAGTAGTCAATACGACGATAGTTCACATCTAGCTGTAGAGCGCCGATCGCACCCGAGACGGCCACGACTGACGACACAACGAGGATCATCTTCGGGTGGCGGATTACACGTTCTCCAACCCAGCCCATAAGGCGCCCGAACCGATCGCGTCCGGATTCACCCCGCGCAACGCGGATGCTCACAAGCGCATTGATCGGGGGAGTTCGCATCTTCACTAGAATCGCCGGAAGGACGAATAGTGAAAACGTCAACGAGGCGAGTACACCCACCGCAGCGAAAAGCCCGAACGCTCGCATCGGCGGCATGAATGAGGCCGCAGCGAGCGCCAAGAATCCAGCAGAATCCGTGATCGACGTGTAAAAGACCGGATGCCACATTTCGGTCATGGTTCGAACCACCAGCTCCCGGCGATCGGCTCCGTGTCTACTGATGCACTCTTCGTAGTATTGGCCAAGGATGTGAATGCCGTCCGCAACCCCGATCGCGATGAGAATGGTCGGAAGCGCACTCGTGATGATGTAGTAAGGCACACCGAACGCGGCCATTGTCCCCAGCGCAACGACCAATGCGCTTAGTACAACAAACAACGGCAACGCGACTCCACGGACGGTCCGATAAGCGACTATCAGGATAACGACTATGATTCCGCAGCCCATGGGGTAGAGACGCCGGGCGTCCGCGTCAACGTATTCTCCAAGGTGCTCGGCCACCGCACCTTCGCCAGCCACGTAGAGTTCATCACCGTTGACGCTTGCGGTGTCGCGCAGCTGCATAGCCGCGTGAAAGACTTCGTTACCCTTTTTGGGGTCCAGTAACTCTGCCACGATCAACGTCGCTGCGCCGTCCTCCGACACGAGGTTGCCAACGTAGAGCGGCATGCCCATGACACGATTGCGAATCGCTTCAGCCTGCTCGAGTGAATCGACGTGTCCGTCGTAAAAAGGTACCACCGTCATGCCCGATTCGTCGCCAGCGATTTCGTTCTCCGTTGTAATACTCACGACCCGTTCCGGATCGACTCCGTCGATCATCCCTAACTGCTTCGTCAGGATAGACACCAAATTCAATGAATCGGGATTGAAGATGCCGTCGGGGCCTTCGTGTACAAGAGCCAGAATGACGGGGTCTGACAACCCGAACGTTTGAGCCACGGTGTTCTGATAAACAACCGCCGGGTGCTCAGAAGCGATAAAGGCTTCAGCGCTCGTGTCTTTTGTCAAACGAGGTAAGAACAAGGCCCCTAAGATGATCACACCGATAGCCACGCTCACGATGGTCGTGGATTTACCCGTCAACCACCAATAAAAAGCCCCCGATCGCGTACTCCTCAGATATTCGAGCGACTCCGTGTCAAGACCGACACGTATTTGATCGTCATCTTGATTCACTACCAAATCCTACCGTTCAATTCACGAACACATCACTGTAGAGTTGGACCAAACACCATTGATCTCTATCGTGATCTAATTGAGCATGATGCGTGCCAAACTTCGTTCTTCGGAAAAAATCGCAGTAGGTAATGGTCTATAGGCGCTCCGAGCACGAAAAACGGACTCGACCATAACGGGTGGAATGGTGTCAAGAATCTGGATATTGGACACTGGGAGGCGCGCCCTCTGGACGCCCACGCGTCAACCGATTCGATTCGGGACCAATTCGAGTGCCCCGTGCGCTGCACGCAATGGTCTTTCTTCGGCCACGTACCTACGGCACGTGGCCACTGTCCTTACTTTCTTTACTTCGTAGAAAGAAAGTAAGGACTTGATTCCCGTATTCAGATCACGATAATGGCCGTAACGCAAACGCGGCCGCCGCGTTTGCCTGGGGGAATTATGGGGATCCGATCCGACGTATCGGCCACAAACGCCGTACGAGCAAGAACTGATGCCGTTGTTGTGGGGGCGCACCAACCGCATTATTTACCGTGGTTACGCTATTTCGAGAAGATAGCGCGTTGCGACGCGTTTGTGGTACTGGACGATATTCAGTATTCGAAAAACGGTTGGCAGAATCGGAATAAGGTTAAAGGGCCCAACGGGGCGGCATTGATGACGGTGCCAGTTCATGCGCCATTGGGGGAATCGATAAACCGAGTCACGATTGACAATCGCGCAAATTGGCGACGGAAGCATTGGGCGACGATTCAGCAGTGTTACGCGCGGGCGCCGTATGCGAACGAACACTTGCCTTTTTTCGAAGCGACCTATGCACGCGAATGGGAATCTTTGCATGAGTTGAATCGTCACATGTTCGAGTATTATCTTGAGGCGCTGGAAATCGAAACGCCGATTTTCTACTCGTCGGAAATGGGCATCCAGGGGAAAGCGACAGACCGGTTGGTCAATGCGGTGAAAGCCGTTGGCGGCACATCGTATTACAGCGGAGCCTACGCGTTGGACGCGTATCTCAATGCGAACACGATGGCCGCCGCGGGGATTGCGCTGGTGTTACAGGAGTGGACGGTTCCAGTGTATCGGCAGTTGCATGGGGACTTCGCGCCGGACTTGGCGATCGTGGATTTACTAATGAATTGCGGGCCGCGTGCTCGCGACGTGTTATTGGGGGAAATGGAGCATGCGAAGTAGTCCTATACGAGCCTTACGTCGTGTTGGCGATAATAGGTGTTTGGGGTTTTCAAGATGAGTTCGATATCTGAATTTCGGCCCCTATTGGGAAGCCCGGCGCACATTCCACACAGCGCCACGACGTTGGGACCGGATGAGAGCGACGCCGCGGCGCGCGTAATCGAATCCGGCAAGGTTTCGCAGGGCGTAGAGGTGGAAGCGTTCGAGGACGAATGCGCGACGTTCGTGGGGCGGCGTTACGGCGTGGCTGTCAGTAGCGGGACGGCCGCGTTGCAACTCGCTTTACGAGTGCTTGATGTGGGCCTGGGCGGGCGCGTCGCTCAACCGTCGTATGCTTGCGCGGCATTGATTACCGCAACGCATCAACAGGGTGCCGAGCCCCTCTTGTACGACGCGGCTGCAGAATACAACGTCGACGCCGAATTGATTTCCGCGGAATGCGATGCGGCGATCACAGTGCACTTGTTCGGTGCTACATCGGCTTTGCCCGCGCATACACGCGTGATCGAGGACATCGCGCAATCGTTCGGCGGAAAGACGGGATCCGGCGGTGTCGTTTCGATTACGTCCTTCTACGCAACGAAACTAATGACGACGGGCGAAGGCGGCATGCTGTTTACGGATGATGAAGCGTTGGCGAACGAGGCACGCGATCTGCGCGATTATGACAACCGCGACGATTACCGGCCAAGGTATGCATTCAAAATGACCGACATCCAAGCGGCAATCGGCCGTGTCCAATTGGAAACGCTTCCAGAATTCTTGGCTCAGCGTAAGTCGATCGCCGAGCGCTATCACCATGCTTTTAACGGATTGCCAATGGAATTGCCTCGGCAAAATGACCACGTCTTTTTTCGCTACGTAGTCGCCCTCGACCGGCGCGATGCGCTCGAAACACATCTCCAGCGATCCGGTGTCGACGCGAAACGGCCCGTATACCGGCCTGCACACCACTACTTGGGTGGCGAAAATCCGGGTGCGGATCGGGCTCACCGCAGGTGCATCTCGTTGCCGATCTACCCTTCGTTGGGTGCCTCAGAAGTCAATCGAGTCATCGAATCAACACTTCGATTTTTTGGCTAAAATCCTGCTTTTCTGGATTTTCGCCCTATGAATACTGCCTTGCGGCTGCTATGATGCTGCCCACCGGTACGGTCTCCGTGCCGGTGGAGTAAAACGCCGCATGCGCCCGGGGGAAGGGCGAGTGCGAATGACAGGCGTCTATCCGCTCTAAAGGGGTAATCGCCGACGGCCTTTGTGGGAAAAGGCTCGGGGGAAGTTGCAGGATCTACATTTCCAGGCCCGCGTGTATCTTCAAGTGGGTTCCATGGCGTTCGTATTATCGGCGTTGGGCATGCCCATCGCCATGTACCTCCTACGTCGGTTCAACATCATGGACCGCGTCGCAGACAACAAGATTCACGAGCACCCCGTCCCCCGTGGCGGCGGTATCGTCATTTTTCTCGCGTTCGCAATCGCTGTAGTTGTCCCATGGTACCGCGACAACCCTATGAACGGTGTGCTAATTGGTTCCGCAATCTGCATGGCCGTCGGCGCAATCGATGACATTCGAGGCGGCATATCGGCAGTCGTAAAGTTCATCACGTTGGTCGGTACAACGTTGATACTTTCGTTCTACGGTGTACGGCTAGACGTGTTCTCATGGGCGCCGTTGGATTTATTGATTACGATGGTGTGGATCGTCGGCGTGACCAGCGCGTTCAATGGTATCGACAATATGGACGGACTCGCTGCGGGTGTCGCGACGATCGTCTCCACCATGTATTTGGTGATTGCCGTTCAAGCGTATTTAACCATCGGCAGCGAAACGAATCTGACGTGGTTTGGCTTATTGGCCTCCGGCCTCATCGGCGCGAACCTTGGATTCCTCGTCTTTAACTTCAAACCAGCGCGAATCTTTATGGGGGATTCAGGCAGCTTCTTCTTAGGATTTACGCTGGCCGCATTGGGCGTGATGGGCGAGTGGAACTCGAATCCAATCATCGCATGCAGTATCCCAGTGCTGATTCTGGGCGTACCCATTTTCGATTTTAGCTACATCCTCATCGCGCGGATTCTGAGTGGGGAAACGCGCACCGTGCGTTCGATCATTAGCCATTGCGCGCCGGATCATCTGTCGCACCGTCTCGTGTGGATGGGCTTCTCACAACGGTATGCCGTACTCTTCATTTATCTCGTCAGCACCGCACTCGGCGTGACCGGCATCTTGTTGCGCAATAGTTCGAGTTATTTCGACAATGCCCTCGCACTGTTCCAAGGATTTGCCATCGTCTTTATCGTAATGATTCTGATGTTAACGGCAGCGCGCCGGCAACGGAATTTGTCTGCGCTCAAGCCGGAACTCTTCGAGCGCCGACCGGAGACCGTCTCTGACCAGGATGAATCTTCCCGCGAAGTAGCGTAAGCTCGTTCCCAATGGATCTCACCGAAGCCCAACGCAATCGCATCGCCGCTGGAAAAAAGTGGCTCGCGGACGTTCATGAAGAATCCGCCGCGCAATTGATCGCCCGCCTGAACGATTACGAGGAGGCGCTCAACGCGTCCCTCACCAATCTGACGAACAACCAGTGGTCATTCGCACCCGCAGTGGACAAATGGTCCATTCGAGACGTCTGCCACCACATTACGCATTCTCTTCGGTCGATTTCGCTGCTGACCAAAATGTTGGCGGCAGGAAAAAACGGGCCGGGCAAAATAATCATGGGACTCAAGGACGAGGATACGGGAGCGAGCGTAGAGGAAATCGCCGCGCAATTGCGAAAAGCGTTCCAACGAACCGAGGAATCGATACGGTTATTCGACGGTGACGCCGATACGGTCAAGACCACAGAACATCCGATCTTCGACGCGCTGAACAGCAAGGAATGGGCCGTCTTCAATCTGATGCACCTGTCCATTCACATCAGACAGATCGAAGGCATCAAGAACGATCCGGGATATCCTGCGGGTTAATTCGTACCCGCTAGCGTCAACCGCCCTGCACGAAGATCATCGGACCTTGCGCACCCGTGCCGTCCGGCATGAGTCCGAGTTGGGCATCATTGAACACCGAGGAGTTCTCGTTCTGCCTCGTGCGAGCTCTGAAATCAAAATCGAGCTTGCCGTTTTGATTGATATCACGCGTGGCCAAGAAATACGCGCGCAACCCAAGGATGTGATACGCATCCAATGTGTCTGAAGGATGCTGTCCGGGCAAAGGTGTCGGCAATATTCCGTTAGTGTTCCCTCCCGGGCCAACACTAATCAACACAAACGCATCGTACTTAGGCGGTGGGAATTGCAAGCCACCGAGGTATCGGGGGCCGATAGGTCTCCCCCCACTGGGCGTGGTTGAATCCGTAAAGTCAAAAATTTCACCGTTCGCATAATCGAGATTGCCGGTCTCTTGGTAGCCAGCAAAGCAATATTGCCGGTACCGTTTGGCTTGCGTTGAATCCACCCCAATATAGATATACGGTCCCTGCTCATTGAGCATACGACCCACTTCACCGCTGTTGCCGCTGCCCACATAGCGAGCGCCACTGAACCCTGTGTACTGTCCTGGGCTCGTGAGGCTCTCTTGACCGACGGGCAGATACTCCAGAAACTCGATCGTGTCGCTCATGTTCGCGTCGTGTGAATCGAATTTGAATCGGTCGTATAAATCGAACGTTTTGAACTGTCCGATCCGCTGCATGTAATTATCAAGAAAGAAGAGTTCGGAATCCGTGAACGTCGTATCATAAGGAACGGCGTATGGGTCCACGCCTGCGTCGGTCAACTGCTCGTCCGTCATACGCCGATAGCCATATCCCGGGGGATATGATCCGAAATCCGCGACATACGTGGCCAGCGAGGTTCGAATCTGATTGAAATCGTTCTCGACGTCCGTGATGCGAGCTCTTTCCAGAGCACGCGGTGCCGCGACACCGATCAGCCCGGCCAAGATCGCAATAATGGCGATGACCGCCAGCAACTCGATCAGCGTAAACCCTGCGATAGTCTGATTCTTCATAATCCGCCGCACTCCCCACGTACCCACAAATCGTCCTATGGAATGATAACACCGGACTGGTGGACCGTCAATTGATGTGCTGCTAAAATACACGAATTCGTGTGCCATTGACCCCGATTAAGCCATTGTGAGAAAGCTGCACCCCCACCGTAATGCGAATTCTGATGTTGACGTTTCCCGATTGTGGACCGCGCCCATGAGTGATACAGGCCTAAACGAAGCACAGCGTGACGCGATTCAGCGTGGCGACGGTTATGCACTAGTGTTGGCGGGCGCGGGCTCGGGTAAGACGCGGGTCATCGTGGAGCGCATCGCGCACCTCATTGGCGATCGAGGCGTAAACCCACGCGAGATTGTAGCATTAACGTTCACGAACAAGGCGGCGGGCGAAATGCGCGAACGTGCAGCGCGTCGTCTCAGTCGTGAACGGGTCGATGCTTGGGCGGGGACGTTCCACAGCTTCGGCTTGTGGGTCTTACGTCGCGACATTGATAAGCTTGGCCGGGGCAAGTCGTTCACGATTTTCAATGATACGGATCAACTGGCGCTGATGAAGCATCTGGTGAAAGCGCTTCCCTCGAGCCTTGTGCAGGTAACGCCGCGAGAAGCATTGCAATGGATCAGCCGATTCAAGCAGGACTTGGCGGAACCATCGAAAGAGGACCTTGAAGACGAAACGGATGAAACGTATGCGGCGTTGTGGGATCGGTACCACGCCGCGCTCACGCGGCATGAGGCGGTCGACTTCGACGACTTGCTCGTACTTCCGGCGAAACTTTTGGGCGATGAAACAGTCCGGTCACGCTACGCGGAGCGCTTTCGCTTTGTCATGATCGATGAGTATCAGGACACCAACCGCGCGCAATACCTGATCGCAAAACAATTGAGCGAGGTCCATGGAAATTTGTTTGTGGTCGGTGATGAAGACCAAAGCATTTACTCGTGGCGTGGCGCAGACATCCGGAACATTCTCGAATTCGAGCGCGATTTTCCTGGGGCTAACACATTTCGCCTGGAGACCAATTACCGCAGTACGTCCGACATTCTGGACGCGGCCAATGCCGTCGTTGCACACAACAAGAAGCGGTTGGGGAAAACGCTGCGTTCAGCGTTAGGCAGCGGCGCCCCGATCAAGTATCACGAAGCCGTAAACGGCGATGAGGAAGCGCGGTACGTGGTGGACACGATCAGTGCGCGCACATCGGATGGATCGCGCGCCGCCGTGTTGTACCGAACCAATGGCCAGGCACGCGTCATCGAGGAAGCGCTTCGGCGCAAGGGCGCACGGTATGTCGTGATTGGCGGACAGAAGTTTTACGAGCGAAAAGAAGTGCGCGACCTGTTGGCGTTTCTTCGCGCCGCTGCAAATGCGAGTGACGATGTGGCAATGCGCCGCATCCTGAATGTCCCCCCACGCGGGCTGGGCAGTGCGGCGGTAGCGCGGTTTGAAACACGCGCGTCAGACCACAGCGTATCGTTGTCGCAAATCATTCACGAAGCAGAACATGACGATGAGCTTACATCGCGGGGACGCCAGGGCGTGACAGCGCTGGTCGATTTGCTCGACACCATCGCTGCGGATCGGTTCACGCTGGGCGTAGCGGACTTGGTCGAAACCGTAATCGAGCGGACGCAATACGATGAATACGTGCGTAAATCGGACGAGAAAGACTTCCGGACTGGGCTCGAAGTGATCGAAGAGTTTCAATCCGCGTGCACCGCGTTTGATGATCGCGAAGGCCCGGGCGGCTTGGAGGCCTTTCTACAGGAACTCGCATTGATGACAGACATCGACGCAGCGGCGACGGGACCCGCACCGGTCACATTGTTGACATGCCACAGCGCCAAGGGCCTCGAATTCGATCATGTGTTCCTGATCGGGCTTGAGGAGGGTCTGTTGCCGCACGCCAATTCGCTGGACGACGATGACGGTGTGGAGGAAGAACGTCGGCTATGTTACGTCGCCATGACTCGGGCACGAGCCTCGTTGACGCTGAGTTCAGCCCGTGAGCGAATGCTGTTCGGACGAACGCAAGACGCCGAGCGGTCGCGGTTTTTCGACGAAATTCCACCAGAGCTCATGGGCGGTGGCCGTACGACCGCAACCGAAAAACCAGTGAAGTCCGCCCCGCGCGCGAGCGCAGATTTGAGCGAGATTAAGATGGGTGTCCGTGTGCATCACGCTAAGTTCGGTGAAGGTGTTATCATGTACACTTCGGGTTCGGGCAAGAAACTGAAGGCTCGAATAAAATTTAACACGGGCCCAACCCGCAACATTATGGTGAGCCATGCGCCGCTTGAAGTGGTGCGGCGCAAACGATAACGGCCACGGATTCTTCGGCATGACGTTAGACAAACTACGCGCGGAAATCGATGCTTACAACGATCAAATCCTTGATCTGCTCAACCGGCGGGCCAAAGCAGCGATGGGAATCGGTGATATTAAGCGGGGCGACGACGCCGTATATTACGTGCCGGAGCGCGAGAAGCTCATTCTCGACAAACTGCGCGAACAGAATCCAGGGCCATTGCCCGATTCCGCCGTGAAGTCGATTTTTCGGGAAATCATCAGCGCGGCACGTGCACTAGAAAAACCCGTGGAGGTGGCATTCCTCGGTCCACGGGATACGTTCAGCCATATGGCGGCGCTCCGCATCTTTGGATCGCACGCGGAGTACTTGCCCGAGGCAACGGTGGAAGATGTATTCACGGAAGTAGAACGCAAGCGAGTGGATTACGGATTGGTGCCTGTGGAGACGTCGATGGGCGGCGGCGTGAGCGATACGCTCGATCGCTTTCTGCGATCGGAACTCAAAATCATCAATGAAGTGATGATGCACATAGAACAGAATTTACTGTCGAATTCGCCTTTAGAAAAGATTACAAAGGTGTACTCGAAAGCGCAGCCTTTTGTGCAATGCCGGAATTGGCTAAAGGCTAACCTGCCGAACGCGCAGCTAATCGAGACACCGAGCACCGCAGAGGCGGCCCGGATGGTAACCGACGAGGAGGGTGCCGCGGCAATCGCCAGCCGGTTGGCGGCGGATACGTATCAGTTAAACGTCTTGATGCGGGGCATCGAGGATGCAGCGCACAACTTCACACGCTTTTTCGTCATCGGCCGTCAAATGGCGAAGCCGACTGGGCATGATAAAACATCCGTACTCTGTGCGATTCAAGATAAGTCGGGCGCGTTGCTCGAAATGTTGCAGCCGCTCTCAGATGCGAAATTGAATTTGACACGCATCGAATCGCGGCCATCGCAAGAGCGAGCATGGGAGTACGTGTTTTTCATTGATATACTGGGCCATGCGGATGAACCGCATATCAAAGAAGCCCTTGAGAAAGCATCTAAACACTGTAAAAAGCTGAAAATCCTCGGTTCGTTTCCACACGGCGAACTGGAGGAGTAGCCTTGAGACATCAGTTCTCGAAGAGGAGATTGTTATGAAAATCGCGATTGGAGCAGTGCTCACGATCGTCATCGGATTGGGCGGAATCGTGGGGGTCTATCAATTTCGCGAAAGCCGAATGACGCCCGGAGATTTGGACGAAATGCGAAATGCCGAGCGGCGTTTAGCCGAAGCGGAAGAGGCCTCTGGGGAGCTCGATTTAACCATCACGGAGGACACCGCAACGGAGACCGACTCGGTCGCCACCGAAGAGACCACCTCGGAGACTGGCTCGACAGCCACCCCCGAAGAGAACTCACCGGAACCAATCGCGGTGGCACAAATCGAGGAAGAAGAACCCGTCGCCCGCGAGTGGAAGCAAATCGACGCGCCGGGATTCAGCCCCACGAAGCCGTTCTACATAAAATTTGCCTGTTCGATGGGTGATTTTGTGGTTGAGTTTCAGCCGGAATGGTCGCCGAACGGCGTCAAACGCATTCACGAGCTGATGAGTATCAAGTACTTTGACGACATTCGATTCTATCGCGTCGTGGAAGGGTTCATGGCTCAATTCGGCATCTCCGGCGATCGCGCGCTTTCGAGCAAATGGGGCAACGCAAATATACAAGACGATCCCGTGAAACAATCAAACACACGGGGGGCTGTCACATTTGCTATGGGTGGGCCGAATACACGTAGCTCGCAGCTGTTTATTAATTTCGGCGACAACTCACGCCTGGATCACTATGGCGCTGGATTCCCTCCGATCGGGCGGGTGATCAGTGGCATGGACGCAGTTGACAAAATATTCAGCGGCTACGGCGACATGCCCAGCCAAGGCGGAAGCGGACCCCGCCCGGATCTCATTGGTTCGGGGGGTAATAAGTATCTGAACGAGTATTTCCCAAAATTGGATTACATTAAGAAAGCGCGTTTCGTGGAACCGGCGGAAGTGGAAGCCGAGGACGAAATCGAAGCGGAAGCCGCATAACTAAAGAAGGAAGTTTTTCTGTGTCTGAGACCTATGATGCCAGTGCCCCATTTGTCGTGCGATTTGATTGTTCGTGCGGAACGATTGATATTGAGTGCCATCCGGAGTGGGCGCCGAAAGGCGCTGAGCGATTCCATGAAATCATCTCCGCAGAGTTGTTGGACGATTGCCGGTTCTTTCGGGTCATCGAAGGATTCATGGCGCAGTTCGGCATCTCGGGCGATCCCGGTGTTGCGGCGGAATGGAGCGGCCGAATGATCGAGGATGACCCGGTGATCCAGTCGAATCAGGAAGGCTATTTGACGTATGCGTGTGCGGGACCGGGCACGCGTACGACGCAGATGTTCTTTAATTTCAAGGACAATTCGTTCTTGGATGGACAGGGATTCGCCCCGTTTGCCAAGGTGATTTCGGGGCTGGAGACCGTCCACGCGCTGTATAAAGGCTATGGCGAAGGGGCCCCTTCTGGTAACGGCCCTGGGCAACACTTGATTCAGCAGCAAGGAAACGCCTACCTTACAGAGCACTTTCCAGAATTGGACTACATCCGTACGGCCCGGTTCGTGGCCGAATAGTTTTTCACACCGGAGGGGGTGTGGGGCTAGTGAGGGAAGCGCCCTCAAGCGCGGAAGCGTGAGGGCGCTACTTTTTTTACTCGTAGCGCAACGCTTCGACGGGATCAACACTGGCCGCTTTGTAGGCGGGGTACGCACCGAAAAACACGCCGACGGACAAGCTAAACAAGAACGCCGTAGCGATCGCCCACGTCGCGCAATAGACTGGAAACTGTGGAAAGAAAAACCGTATCGCGAATGCGGAGATGTAGGCCGCCAAGATCCCGATAATCCCTCCAATTGCACTAAGGGTAATCGACTCGATTGCAAACTGGAATCCGACATCAGCACGTGTCGCGCCGACGGCTTTTCGGATGCCGACTTCGCGCGTCCGTTCGCGCACAGACACGAGCATAATGTTCATGATGCCGATGCCACCGACGAGGAGTGAGATGGACGCGATCCCGGCGAGCATAATCTTAAGCGCCAAGAAAATCTTACCGAATGTGTCCATCATCGACTTCTGATCGGTGATGGTAAAATCTTCGACATAATCGTGTTCTTCTTTTAAGACTTCGCGCGTGGCTTCCATGGCCACATCGATTTCATCGGGGTTCTTGGCCTGCACCAAGATTTGGTGCAACGCGTCTTCACCACCGTAAAACATCTGCTGTCCACTCACAATGGGAACAATGGTGAGATCATCCATGTTCAAACCCAACATCATGCCTTTAGGCTCCATCACACCAACGACAATATGTTTGCGGCGGTTAATGGACACTTGTTTGGAAATCGCGCTTTCGTCTCCGAACACTTCCTTCTTGACCGTGGTACCGATCACGCACACGTTACGATGCTTTTGAATATCCTGATCCGTAATGAACCGGCCCTGTCCTAGGCTTAGGTTTCGTACGGTGAGAAACTCGGGCGTCGCGCCGATGATCATGGTGTCGCGCCGGTGATCGCCGTAGCGAACGCGGCCGGCACCGAGCACAACAGGGGACACGGATTTAACGCCGCGCGCCCTTCTAGCAATCTGTTTTGCATTCTGGTACGTCAGCTTACGGAAACTACCGGCCATAATCGGCATCATCCCCGACGTTTCCTGTTTACCGGGCGTAATCATGAGGATGTTCGTGCCCATGCCGGCAAATTCGGATTCGACAAATGTCTGCGCACCTTCGCCGAGGGCCACCAGCAGTATCACGGACATGACACCAATAATGACGCCCAACATAGTGAGTAGGGATCGGACTTTGTTCTGAGCGACGGATTCGACCGCGACGCGTAGGTATTCGAACGGGTTCATGGCAAACGGCGGTTAGGAATCCGAATCTTCGGCAACATCGACGCGGACACCGTCCTCAAGCCCTTGAAGCGCAACACTCGTAATGAGAACGTCGCCCTCGTTGAGACCGTCTAGAATCTCGATGCTCTCCCAGTTTCCAGTCCCGGTAGTCACATCGCGACGGACGGCGCGACCGCCTTCGAGAACATAGGCATACTGATCGCGTACGAGCGCGTCTGATGGCGCATACAACACGTCGTCCTTTTCCTCGACCACGACGATAACGTCGGCCGACATGCCACCGATAAATTTATCCTTACCCTCTTCGACGAGAATTTTTACATTGAGCGTTCGGCTCAGGTCCATATTCTGTTGGACGACTGGTGCAATGTACTCGACGCGGCCATAAAAGTTTTCGCCACGATACGCGTCGAGATTGATGCGAACTTTTTGACCCACTTTAATTTCAGCGGCGTTCGCTTCGTCGAACGGCGCTTCAACGTAAAATTCTGAATTGTCGATGAGTTGCATCAGCGGCATGCCCATGGTCACTGCTTCGCCTTCGTCGAGAAATATTTTAGCGACAATGCCATCGAACGGTGCCTTGACGATTGCCTTGTCGCGGGCGGCTTCCGTGGCTTGCAAGCCCGCTTTCAGTTGTTTGATGTTGGCCATGGCCATGCGGATTTCTTCTTTGCGCACTTCGGTTTCACGTTGACCTGCCTTGGCCATAGTGGTCGCCTCGGTGGCAACACGGGATTGCACGGACGCACGATCGAATTCCGTCTTTGAAATGGCTCCGCTGTCCAACATGGATTGAAGTCTGCTGAGTTCGCGCTTGGCGAGATCGGATTGCGCGACGGATTGTTGGACCTGTGCGGCAGTCATGGTCTTGCTAATGTCGGCACCCAATTCGGCCTG
>Ga0315336_1005188_pt1 | contig 14499 bp, 13 predicted proteins | sample ASW5metaG_FD_204512 | JGI IMG/M metagenome (GOLD analysis project Ga0315336, IMG submission 204512) | Ammonia-oxidizing marine archaeal communities from Monterey Bay, California, United States - ASW #5 | ecosystem: Environmental > Aquatic > Marine > Intertidal zone | place: USA: California...
CAACACGATTACCGACCCCAATGCGCCGCTGGTTGCCGCACTGGATCGGTTCCGGACATTGACCGACCAGGTGCATTTCTGCGTTCACATGCTGTCCGCCGACGAGATCGAGCAACGCGTGTTGGACGGCCGCCTCGACCTCGGGGTCCTGCCGCGCCACGGTGATGTCTCCGAGATCAGATACGAAACGCTCTACGAAGAGATCAGCGTTTTGTGTTTCGGTCGTGGCCACCCGCTGTTCAATCAATCCCCGCGGAATGCCGATCGGGACGCCTTGGTGCGCCTGCCTTATATCGCGCACGGATATGCGGAGCGTATTCAACACCATGCCGATACGATCGGGTTCGAGGCCGCCGCCACGGCCTACAGCATCGAGGCCGTTGCCATGTTCATCCTGACCGGCAAGTTCGTCGGTTTCCTGCCGGACCACTACGCCGCGGTCTGGATTGAACGGGGCGAAATGGGCAAGATTCCAATGGATACGATGAGTTACAAAAGCCAGATCGCGGTCATCGTTCGAAAAAACGCACGGCAAACATTGGCCGTGCAGTCGCTGATTAAAGAACTTAGGAACGGCATTGGATTAGCGGCCAGAATTTGACCTTCCGGCGCGTTACTGCGCTCCGCTGGTCTGCAACAGCACCACGCCGAGTACCACGAACACCGCCGCGCCGACGCGTTTGCTGCCGAAGGGCTCATTCAGCAATCGGCTGCCGATCCAGGCGGCGAGGATGACGCTGGTCTCACGCAGTGCCGAGACGTAGGTGATCGGCGCCATGGTCATGGCCCAGATGGAAAGCGCGTAAGCCATGGCAGTGAGCAACCCGCCGCCGGCGCCCAATGTCAGGTGGCGGCGGATCGAACCGGTGGAGCGTTTCAGGTTGATCAGCACGGCAATGATGCCGAAGGGTATGTCGCTGACGACCATGAGCCAGACGATGAAGGTCGTGACATGTTCGGCGGCGCGCGCGCCCATGCCGTTGACGACGCTATAGGCGGCGATCGTAAAGCCGGTAAACACGGCAAAAAACATCGCCGCCGCGTCGTCTGGCCATTTTGTCGTCGTCACGGCCAGACTGAGGATGGCAAGGCCGATGACGCCGACGCCGACGATGCCCTGTGTCGAAAGAGTCTCGCCGGCGAAGACCCAGGCGCCGATGGCGACCAGGAAGGGCGCGATGCCGCGCTGCACCGGGTAGACATGCGACAGATCACCGAAACGGTATCCCAGGCAGATGCCGATGAAGTAGAACTGATGCAGGACCGCCGAGATCAGGATGTAAGTCCAGACTTCTGCCGTCGGGAAGGGGACGAAGGGAGCGAGCGCGCAGCCGAGCAAGCCGGACGTGCCGATGACCGCGCCCATACGCAACCAGGGCTGACCGCCGCTTTTCACCAGGGTGTTCCAACTGGCGTGTAGGACAGCGCTGCCGAGGACAAGAAGGAGGACCGTCAGTTCCATGGCTGTGTCCCTAGGGTTTGTTGTTCAGACCCGGAATACGTACTCCCGATCCGGTGCGCGGTCGATGTCGGGCGGGTAGTTTTTGTGTTTGTCGGCGTAGTATTGAGCCATGTGCTGGCCTTCCGACAAGCGGTTATAGGTGGCGTAATAAATGCGCCGGACGTCATTGCTCAAATTCGGTTGTGACTGATGCGGCGCGTAGTTGTCGAAAAATACGATGTCGCCCGGCTCCGTCGGCGCGGGTTTGAATTCCATGCCGGCCATATCGGTTTCGCTCAGTGGTTCCCAGGATTTGAACAAGCCGCGCTGATGATGACCGGCGCATAGCTCCAGGCACCCGTTCTCGATGGTTGCCGGGTCGATGCAGACAAGGACGCTGATGAAGAAGTCGGTGTAGACGTCCCAACCCGCCTGACTGTCCTGATGCGGTTTGAAGCCGTCGCCGCCGGGCATTTTGAAGTTGATCTTCTCCTTGAAAAGGGTCGCTTCCTCGCCCATCAACTGTCCGACCGGGGCGCGCAATACTTCGGTCAGTTCGGCGAAGCCCTCATGAAAGGGTGCGATGTTTTCAATCCGGCTGACCAAGTCGGCGTCGTCACCCTTTAGGCTTTTCTCGTGATAGACCCAATGGGTGCCCGGTTTTTCCGGTCGCGACAGCATTTCGCCAGCCCAATCCGAAATCGTATTCATGGTGGCGGCATCAAAGGCGCCGCGTGCGATCAGGAAGCCGTCATCCGTGAATGATTGCAGTTGATTTTCCGTCAGGACGGGGGTGTTCAGCATGATCGCATCCATTTGCCGTTGACCCGGCGTCATGCCGGGCGAAGACGGCGGATACTAGAATTTCGGCTCCGGTCCCGCAATGCCCCTGAGGGCACCCCGTTATCCGTTTGGTACCCCATTGGTATGCCTATGCCGAATTGAGTGGTTTTATGCGCCGTGATCAACTTAGCGGCAATTGAGAAAGGCGTTGCGGGAAGTTGAATACAGTGAACGAAATAGCTGACAGCGAAGGAACCCGGATCCCGGCTTTGATCGTCGACGATGAGGTTTTGGCGGGCTTGGCCATGAAGCCCTTGGTTGAGCGCAAGGGATTTGACGTCCAGATTGTGACCGATGCGCTGGAGTTCCCCAGCGTTTACCGCCTCTCCACGGAATTGATCATTCTTGATTTGAATATGCCGGGCATGGACGGAATCGAATTGCTCCGGTTTTTGAGCGACAATCAAAGCAAAGCGGCCATTGTGCTGATCAGCGGCGCCCAGGAAAATATACTCCGCGCGGCTTTCGATCTGGGGGTCAGTAAGGGATTGAGAATTTTGGGGGCCCTGAAGAAGCCTGTCGCCGGTGCCGATTTGCGCCGTCTTTTAGACGCCTTCCAGCAACTGAAAGCCCATTCATCAACCGCCGGCCAGTTGCCGCGTGATGGACAGAGCCATTCGTTTCCGATTGAGGGTTCGATGGAATTGCCGTCCCTTGATGAACTACGCGAGGCCATTCAGCAAAAGCAGTTAGATGTCTATTTTCAACCGAAAATCGGCGTCGCCGACCAGAATTTTGCGGGTGTGGAAACCTTGGTCCGATGGCAGCATCCTGAAAAGGGATTCGTGCCGCCGGATTATTTCGTTCAGTTTGCCGAGAAGTACGGGTTAATTGACGATCTGACCGATTTGGTCATTGAACTGGCCTGCAATCATTGTCGGGCACTTGCGCAAATCGCGCCGCCTTTCGAGGTTTCGATCAATATATCTGAACATAGCCTCGGTGATCTCAATTTGCCTGAAAGACTTGAGAAAAGCTTCAAGGACGGCGAGATGGATCCGTCCAGTATCGTCTTGGAAATAACCGAAACGAGTTTCTCGTCTGATCCGAAAAATCAACTCGATATCCTGACCCGTCTGCGCCTTAAGGGGTTTCAAGTCTCCATTGATGACTTCGGTACCGGACATTCCTCTCTCGCGAGGTTGCGCCAAATTCCCTTCAGCGAATTGAAGATCGACAAGATGTTCGTCGGCGCCTGTGATACGGACTCAGAATGTCGGGTGATCGTTGCGAATACCATCGAACTGGCCGAGGAATTGGGTCTCGGCATTGTTGCCGAAGGGGTCGAAAATCATGCACAATTCGAATTCCTGCGGGCCTTTGGTTGCGGAAAAATTCAGGGTTATTTTTTCTCGAAGCCGCTTCCGTGCAAAGAGTTCGGCGATTGGCTTGCGCAGTGGAATAAGGATCACAAAGCTGCTTGAGCTGCCCTCGGGCCGATCCATCAACACAAACGAACTAAATCGCTAGCTATAGTTACCGCAACTGACATGCCGCGGGCCATATTATGATCCGCTAGCCGCACCTAGACAAATCGCATACTATCGAATTCAATTGGATTAATTGAACTAACCCGCATATTGGATTTGACCCTCTATGGGACACATTGAAGCGAAAGAATTCTCGAAGACCGACAAGGCGTCAATTGACAAGACGCTGCGCTTTGTCGCCGAACGGACATGGCGGGCCACGGATTCTGAGTTCTTCAGTGACTTGGCTAGGTTTCTGGGTGAGACGCTGAATATCGCCTACGCGTTCTGCGACATGGTGGAGCCGGACGATGACACAACCGTTCGGACGCTTGCGCTCTATGCGCATGGCGAGATTTCAGCAAACATCAGCTATTCACTCAAAGGAACACCATGCGCCGCGCCGTCGCTGAATTATGCCAACGCGGCATCGCCGGTATTTGTATTGAGGACAAACTGTTCCCGAAGACCAATTCCTTTCTCGGCGAAGGTCAGCCATTGGCCGACGTCGATGAATTCTGCGGTAAGATCAAAGCCGGCAAGGACTCTCAGACGGACCCGGATTTCTCCATCGTTGCCCGCATTGAGGCGTTGATTTCCGGTTGGGGCTTGGACGAAGCCTTGCGCCGGGCCGAGGCTTACCACGCAGCGGGCGCCGACGCTGTCTTGATCCATTCGAAGAAATCCGATGCCGAAGAAGTTCTGGCTTTCGCTCGCGAATGGGCCAACCACAACTTGCGCGCCTCGATCACCGCCATGCGCGATGTGTCGAGCCGAATTTTCCGCGATCAGAGCTTGGCCGGCGTCGAACACGAAATCGTTTCCGTGGCCGACGTTTTCGAAATCGCCGGAAATGCCGAACTGGCAGCAGCGGAGAAGCGTTATCCGCCATCGGATCAATCATCGCCGAAGGCGGTCGTTCTGGCGGCGTCGCGGGGTGCCGGATTGGCGGAACTGACGGAATATCGGCCGAAATGCATGATTGATGTGCGCGGCCAACCCTTGCTCCGGCGGTTGACGCGGACATTGAAGGGGGCGGGAATCCGCGACGTTACCGTGGCCCGAGGGTACAAAAAGGATGCCATCAACCTGCCGTCGATCCATACCGTCGACAACGACCTTTATGCTTCAACCGGGGAGGCCGCCAGCCTCGCTTGCGCTGCCGATCACATCAGCGGTGATTGTGTTATCGCCTATGGCGACATTCTTTTCCGGCAGTATTACCTGGATCAACTGCTTGAGGCGGAAGATGACCTGGTGGTGGCCGTCGATGCGCTATGGCGGAACCGCCAATCCGACACGGAAGACTGGGTCCGCGATTTCGTTACCTGCTCGCGGTCTTTTTCCGGCGACTATCTTGATGATGATCCGGTTTATTTGACCCGCATGGCGAATGATGTTGACGCGGCCCAGGTGAATGGGGAATGGATTGGTCTGGCGCGGTTGTCGGCGAAGGGAAGTGAATTGGTGGGCACGGCCATGGACGATATGAAAGCGGATGGGACCTTGCAGCAGGCGAGGCTTCTTGATTTATTCAGCCGCCTCGCCGGCGAAGGTCGCAAAGTCCGGGTCATTTATGTTCCGGGCCAATGGATGGATGTGGATGACGTTGCCGATTTGAGCGCCGCCGGAAAGTTTCTATGATCGCCGCCGACGAGTTTCTCGGACCGGCACGTGACGCCGGTTTTGATTTCTATACAGGTGTGCCGTGTTCGTTTCTGACGCCGATCATCAACCGGGTGATCAGCGATGATGCCTACGACTATGTGGGCGCCGCCAGTGAGGGCGAGGCCGTGGCCATTGCCGCCGGAGCCTGGCTGGCCGGGCGCGGTAGCGCCGTGATGATGCAAAACTCAGGCCTCGGCAATGCGGTCAATCCGCTGACTTCGTTGAATTACCCGTTTCGTATTCCGGCCATGATGATCGTTACCTGGCGCGGCGGACCGGGGCTATCGGACGAACCGCAACACGAATTGATGGGCGGGATCACCCCCGATCTCCTGGATGTCATACAGGTGTCGAAGGGCGATTTTCCGACACGGAAAGAGGATGTTTCGGCGGCTCTCGGTAGTGCTGTCGCCACGATGAATGAGAACGGTCTCCCTTATGCATTTATCATGCAGAAGGGGACCATGGCTGATGAGGTTTTGACCGCCGAAGCGCCTAGTGGGCAAAGCGGTGGCTATTATGAAGATCGATCCAGCCAGGGCGTGCCGCCGACCCGATATGCGGCGCTGGAGCGTTTGCTTGGTGTCTTGCCGCATGATGCGGCGGTGATTGCGACGACGGGGAAAAGTGGACGCGAACTTTTCACCATTGATGATCGTCCGCAGCATTTCTACCAAGTCGGCTCCATGGGCTGTGCGGCGGCCATGGGCCTGGGGGTTGCGCTGAATAGAACGAGACCGGTGGTGGTCATCGATGGCGATGGCGCGGCATTGATGAAATTGGGTTCCCTGGCGACGGTTGGCGCCTACGGAGCGGAAAATCTCGTTCATATTGTCCTCGACAATGGCACTTATGATTCCACGGGGGGACAACCGACGACGTCCGGCGGCGTTAATTTCGCCGCCGTGGCCGCCGCCTGCGGTTACGTTCGTTCTGTTACCTGCGATGAGCTTTCAACATTCGACGCGGCGGTAGAGAACGCGCTAAGATTACCCGGTCCGCATTTGGTTCACATGCGGATACAGCCCGGGTCGATGAAAAACTTGGGACGGCCAAATGTGCCACCACATGAAGTCGCGCAACGGTTTAAGACTTTTCTCGCGTCCGGGTAGGTGATTGGGACAACCAGCAGCGGGTTTGACATGAGTCATAATACTTGGCTCCACAGAATATCCAGAGCGGTCATCGTCCGGCCGTTGTTGAATACGTCCGTCAAACCGAATCAACTTACGGCGGCCCGCCTTGCGACCGGCATCGCCGCGGCTGCGACTATGGCAAGTGGACGCCACGAATTTATGATGGCCGGAGCGGCGGTATTCGGACTCTCGATGTTGTTCGACCGGGCTGACGGCGATCTTGCGAGAATTCGCGGTGAAACGTCATCACGAGGGCACACCTTTGATTTATACAGCGATGCGATCTGCAATGCGTTGATATTTGTCGGACTCGGCATCGGTCTCCGGGGCGGCGCATCCGGGGATTGGGCCTTTGTGATGGGACTAATTGCCGGTGCGAGCGTGGCGATAATTTTGTCCATGGTACTGAGGGTCGAAAACCGTGATGGCGAGCGGGCCGCCGAATTGAACGGCAAAGTCGGATTTGATCCCGATGATGCTATGCTGGCGGTGCCGGTGGCCGTATGGCTGGGGGCTCACCAAGAATTGCTCTATGCAGCGGCGGTCGGAACGCCATTTTTTGCTGTAATCTTCTTTGTCGTCTTCCGCAATAAATTGGGGAGCACGGCTCATTAACCGCTTGGCCGCCGTTCTATGAGATTGAGGGTCCAGGCTGTCCATGCCGCATACATGACCGCACCGGTGGCGGCGGCAATGAAAAACGGCTCAAGCCAACCCAGCCATGTCAGCGGTGCCAGCAGGTAAATGCCGTCTTCTAATTCGAATCCGGCAAAACCGGGATACCCTACGGCTTCTCCTTCCGCATCGTTTATAGAAGGGGTTACCCGGTCGATGCCGACATTGAGAAAAACACAGCCGATGGCCGCGGCGGCGGCGCAAAGTCCCAATAAAATGGCGCCATCACCAAGCCAGCCGTTATGGAAGCCAATACCCATACAGGCGAACAAAGCGCCATAGCTCAGTCCGCCGGTGGCATAATCGAGGTAATAGCCAAGCCGGCTTGTCATGCATTTTTGACGGGCCAGTTCACCATCGAAGTGATCGAGAAAACGCGAAAGCGCGAACAATCCAGCTCCCCAGTTGGCAAGCCGGACATCACCCGTAGTCAAGAGGCCGGCGCCGGTGACGGCGACGAGTAATGTGAGAATGGTCAACTGATTGGGGGTAACCGGTGATGAGACGAAGGGTTTCACCAGGAAACGGGCGGCGCGCTGGTCCCATGGTGTCATGTCGTGCCCGTCATCCGTTTGAATTGTCCCGAATTATCTTGCCGGAAGATAATGAATTTGTAAGAAACTGTTCCGGCCAAAGTTTTCTGTCAATTTAGCGTTCTCTGTCAAGACGGGCGGAGACGGAGATTTATGCGCGTGGGTGAAAATGGCTATTGAGACTCTTGCCGACACCTACCGGAATTTTCTTGCCGCTTGGGTGAGTTGGTCGGTTCGTCATGCTCGCTTCACGGCAATAGTTACATTGATCATGACCGCAGCGGCTCTCGGTTATTTCATCGACAACCTCCAGATCAATACGTCTACAACAAATATGCTGTCGAAGGATCTGCCATTCCGTCAGCACGCACGCGCCATAGATCAGGCGTTCCCGCAAATGGACAACACATTCGTCGTCGTGATTGAGGGACAAACCGCCGATATCGCCGATGATGCGGCACTCGTTCTTGGCACCGCGCTTCGCAAAAGATCGAAACAGTTCGCCGATGTTTATGACCTCAAAGGGGATCCGTTTTTCCGGCGGAATGGATTGCTTTATCTGGACATGGGCGAACTCCATGACCTGTCGGCCCGGCTTGCTGGCGCGCAGCCATTTCTTGCCACTTTGTGGCGGGATTCCAGTCTTCGCGGGTTCTTTGCCATGCTCGGCCTCGCCGTAGAAGAGGCGATCCGCTCTGACGCGCCTGGGCCGTTGAAGTTGACCGCAGCTTTCAATGCCATTGCGGATGTCGCCGATGCTCAGCAGGCGGGGCGGTTTCATCTCTTGTCCTGGACGAAACTCATGGGGGCGGCTGACGACACGGTGGCCGACCGCAGGCGGTTTATCATCGTCAAACCGGCGCTCGACTATGGCTCTCTCCAGCCCGCCTCGGATGCCATCGACATGGTGCGGAAGCTGTCGGCGGAGCTTGGTCTGACCCGGGAGCGTGGACTGCGCGTTCGTTTGACCGGCTCCGTGGTACTTGATGAGGAGGAATTGGAAAGCGTCGAGACCGGAATGGGGCTTGCGGCTATAATCTCCTTAACGCTGGTGCTTTTCCTTCTCGTGGTCGGCTTGCGATCTCTTCCTCTTGTTCTTGCCAGTCTTGGCACCCTGTTGGCGGGTCTGGTCTGGACGGCCGCCTTCGCCATTTTGGCTATCGGTGCGTTGAATTTGATCTCTGTGGCCTTCGCGGTTTTGTTTATTGGCCTAAGTGTCGATTTCGGTATTCATTTCGCGCTCAGGTACAGAGAAGAATTGTGGCGTGGATACGATCAACATGATGCCTTGGCGGAGGCGGCGCGCGGCGTCGGTGGCGCCTTGAGCCTCTGCGCATTAAGTGCCGCTTTTGCTTTCTATGCTTTCTTGCCGACGGATTACGTGGGGCTTGCCGAATTGGGCTTAATCGCCGGTACTGGCATGTTCATCGCTTTTTTTTCCAATGTGACGGTGTTGCCGGCATTAATCGCCTTATGGCCTTTGCCCAATGGCATGCGCACGGGGCGACCGGTCCTTACAATTCCACGGATTGATTTGTCTGCGTTGATCCGCCGTCACGCAAAAGCGTTTTGTTGGCTGGCCGTGGCTAGTGGTGTCGGCGCGGCATTAATGCTGCCGCGTGTAACGTTCTATTTCGACCCCCTCAACCTAAAGAATCCAAATACGGAATCGGTGGCGACACTTTTGGATTTGATGCGGGATGGCGGCCGAAACAATTACACCATCGATATCCTCGCGCCCAACTTGACCGAAGCAGAGGCCATTGCGAAGCGGCTTGGGAAGCTCGACCTCGTTGATAAGACCGTGACACTTAAGAGCTATGTGCCAACAAACCAAACGGCAAAACTAGGCGTTATACTTAATTTAGCTCTGTTTATTTCGCCGGCGCTGAACCTGTCCGGCGAAACAATGCCGGTCGGTGCCGACGATAGGATGCGTGCCTGGGCCGACTTGAAACCCAAGTTGACGGCGTTGGCCGAAACGGGGAAAAGTGAACTCGGCGTTGCGGCTGGGCGTATGGTGAGCGCCATATCCGTCCTCGTCGAGAAACAAAAGTCCGCCATTGCATTGTTGGAGATCGAGAACCGGCTGCTAGCGGGTCTTCCAGGGCGGCTGGAAGCCTTGCAACAATCCCTGGAAGCCGATGAAGTGAAAATCGGCTCTCTGCCGGATCAACTAAGGAAGCGGAATGTCGCCGCAGACGGACGTGCGATCATCACGGTTTATCCGAAAGAGATTATTGATGATCGGGCTACGCTTGAACGGTTTGTTGAAGCCGTGCGGGACGTGGCGCCGGACGCAGTTGGATCGCCGGTCGTCATCTTGGAAGCCGGCCGGACGGTTTTGCGGGCTTTCGGCGAGGCCTGTATCATTGCCGTTATCTGTATTGTGATCATGCTGGCGTATGTCTTGCGCCGCGGGCGCGACATTGCCCTGGTATTTGCACCGCTCATTCTATCGGCACTTTGGACCATGGCGGCAGCAACATTGTTGGGCCTGGCGTTCAATCTAGCCAACGTTATTGTTCTGCCCTTGCTATTCGGTTTGGGGGTTGCGGGAGCGATTCATTTGGTTGTTCGGGCGCGCGACGGCATCGGAGCGGCGGGCGCCATGGAAACGTCAACTCCGCGCGCCGTCCTTTTCAGCGCGCTGACGACGATCGGATCTTTTGGCAGCATTTCTCTCTCGGCGCATCCAGGCACATCGTCCATGGGCATGCTGTTGACCATCGCCATCACGATGACCCTTGTTTCCACCTTGGTGTTTCTGCCAGCGCTAATTGAGGTCTTGAAACGCGAAGCCTGAACGTGGCCGAAATTAATTCGCTGATGTGGCCAATTTCGATGCCTTCTGCTTGAGGGTGCCAATCAATCCCTCGATGCCTTGAGATTTCAAAATACCCTGGTACTGACTGATGCGGGTCGCTAGTTCACTGTAGCGGCCATCCAAGAGCACATCGATGATCCGCCACGAACCCTTTAATTTTCGGGTCAGATAAGCGAGTTCAACATCCTTGCCATCCGGGTTTAAAATTTTGGTCCGAACCAAAATAGTCTTTTGCGGGCCATTGCGCCGCCCGAGGGTCTCGAACTTCTGACCCGAATATCCGTCGAACCGCGAAGCATACGTGCTTGCGCTCAGGTGTGAGAACGCGGCAATAAGTTTTTGCTTCTGAATTTCGGAGGCATCACTCCAATAAGAGCCGGCGGCCATCTGAATCATCAATGGTAAATGGAATGTCCGCTCGATATGTGGCGCTAAATTGTCGAACCGGCCGGTAAATCCCAAAGTCTTGGCCTGACGCATTGTCGCCAGAAGTTGTCCATGGAAGGACTCGACCAATTGCTCAGGCGAATCCTCCGTGGCTTCGGCGCGCGGCGCGAATAGTGCCAAGACCATCAATGCCGCGAATAGGGAATGTCTCAATCTATATTTCCTTGAACCAGAACTACCGATAACTGAATACGTGGCCTTATGACGGAGACATAAGCTTGTCGGCGGTATCATTCAACAAACGGATCAAGCCGGGCACGCCGGCCTTTTTCAGGGTTGGTTTGTATTCGTCTATTTTGGTGGTCAATTCCGACATGGTGTTGTCAATTATGACGTCGATGAGGTGCCAGCGGTCACGAATTTTGAGTGTTCGGTAGTCGATCTGGATCAATTCACCATCGGATTTTTTCAGTTTGGTCCGGATGATGGTGGTCCCCTGCGCCCCTGATTTCTCACCGACCAATGAAAAAGCTTCGCCATCATAGCCATCAAACAAAGTTGCCAGTGTCGCAATGCTCATTCGTCCGAAAGCGGAAACGACGGCACGCTTTTGATCCATGGTTGCTGATTGCCAATAACGCCCGGTGGCCATTTGCGCCATCAAGGGCATATGGAACGCTTTTTTTACCGGTCGTTCGAGTTGATCGAATCTTTCCCTGATTGTGGATTTGTCCGCCGCTTTCATTGCTTCTATGAGAACAGCTTGGAATTCTTCGACAACTTTGGCCGGCGAATCTGCTTTTGCGGGAACCGCTAAGTTTAATATGATCAGCATCAAAATAGCTGGAATCAAGAAGTTGCATGATTGCCGTTTCATGTCTCTCATTTCCCTTCAAGTTTGTGTTCATATATGTAACTGATTGATAGCGTTATGTATTCATTGACTACGAAATAGTTGGGGATTGTTTGCAAAAATACCACACTCCGTGCAAAAACCAATTTCTTAGGTTGCTGTTCGAACCAACATCGCCTAAAAACAATATCAAGACTGAGCGGCATTGTGCTCGGTTTAAGGCTGTGGAAACAAGGGTTGGTGTTCGATCAATGGTGTCAAGAAATTCGCCGTGTCGGATGATTAGAAACTGGCTATGCATTCTTTCTGTGCTGGGAGCCTTTTTTGTCGTTCAAACTGGGCATGCTTTAGCGGCATCTCCCGCAACGCCGCCTATGGCGGCAGAGCAAGTTGCGGCTGTCGATGACGACGATTCGAATGATCCGCTGGAACCCATCAATCGCGCGATTTTCGGATTCAATGAAGTTTTCATGGATAACATCTTAGGCCCGGTTGCCGAGGCCTATAATGAGAATGTGCCAACACCGGTGCGTGTTGGCGTCGGCAATTTTTTAACAAACCTCTCTAGCCCGGTCACCTTCATCAATAATCTTTTGCAAGGCGACATCAGTGGTGCCTTACACACATTTGTTAGAATGTTGGTCAATACCACCGTCGGCATGGGCGGTATCGCCGACGTGGTCAGCGAAGTTGATGGCGAGCCGCGTGAGGAAGATTTTGGCCAGACTCTGGGCGTCTGGGGAATGGGTGAGGGCTTTTATCTGGTATTGCCGATTTTCGGCCCGTCGAACCCGCGTGATCTGGTCGGTAAATTTATCGTTGATCCGTACTTCGACCCAGTTGGGTTATGGATGGGCAATGCCAACCAAGACGAGGTCGAATACGGTCACATGGCGATTGACGGCATTGATGAATTTGCCGGTGTTGTTGATGAGTTGAAACAGATCAAAAAGACCTCGGTCGATTATTACGCAGCCATTCGGAGCCTTTATCGACAAAAGCGTAAGTCTGAAATCTCCAATGGTCAGAATATCGACTTGCCGCCAATTCCGAACCTCGGCTTTAACGTCGCGCCCGAGGATTTCGAGCAACCCCTAGCGGGTAATTCCGAAACTCGGTCAGCGGCGAAATAATCCCGTATAGCTGTTTTGTTACACTTAAATTGATGTAGACGGATTCCGTAGGGGATCCGTTGCGGAAGTGTTCCATTCGCACCGTTGTGTCTCGTCGGCAAATTTACATATGAAGATTGCCGTCGCTCGCATGAAAGTGAGGCGAGAACAAATCATGAATTACCTTGACATTTCAAAGGATTTCGACTAAATTATCAATATCCAACGCCTTATGTGAAGGGTTGGATTGAATAAGGCTTGACCGTATGTCGCGCATTCAGTGCCTGATGGTGCTTATGCGGGATGGGTAGGCCGCCCTGTGGATCGCTTCAAACGGAGGATTTGGGTATGACCATTTCAACTGACGTCTTTTCCCTTGATCAACGATGTTAACACCGTCTCAGGCGGTTTTCGCGATGCCTGGGGGGCGTGACCACAGCATATGCTGATTGGTCTCTCTTACGGCATTCGATGACGCCGGGCGCTCTCAGCACGTCTCACGATAGAGGTGTTTCGCGCCATATTTTCGACACAGCATACGTTTATCAATACGCGGCTCCGGCAAACTGGGGCGGTATGGAAAAGGAACTAGAAAAATGACGAATTTGGCTTTGCCGACACTATCCGCCGAAGGCGGCCTGTCCAACTATTTCCGGGAAGTTTGGGAGTTCCCGTTCCTGGAAAAGGAAGAGGAACAGATGTTGGCCGTCAGATTGCGCGACATGGGTGACGCCGACGCGGCCCATCTATTGGTCACATCGCACTTGCGTCTCGTTTGTAAAATTGCCATGGGGTACCGCGGCTACGGTCTGCCAGTTGCGGATCTGATTTCCGAGGGCAATGTCGGTCTGATGCGGGCGGTCAAAGGATTTGATCCCGACCGTGGTTTCCGGCTGTCCACCTATGCCATGTGGTGGATTCGTGCCGCCATTACCGAGTATGTCCTGAAATCTTGGTCGTTGGTGAGAACGGGAACCGTCGCCTCGCAAAAGAAACTGTTCTTCTCACTACGTAAGTTGAAGAATCGGCTGGGAATTAAGGACGGCGGTGACTTAACTTCCGAAGAGGCGGCGCAGATTGCCGATTTGACCAAGGTACCGGCCGATCAGATTCAGGCCTTCAACCGGCGCATGAGTACGCGCGATCTGTCATTGAACGCGCCTAAGACCATTGGTGATGAAAGTTCCATGGAATACCAAGATACCTTGGTTGACGAAGGCCCGTCACCGGAAGTGGAATTGTCGGAAAATGAAACTCACGCATTGCGCCTCGAAATCATCGGCCGGGCGCTTGAGCAACTGCCGGAGCGTGAGCGCGATATTTTCACGGCGCGTCGGTTGAGTGATGAGCCGCCGACGCTTGAACAATTGGGTGAGGTCTATGATCTTAGCCGCGAGCGTATCCGGCAGCTGGAAAAGAAAGCTTATGAAGCAGTGGAAAGCTTCGTGCGCCAGACAATGGCGCGGGAACTCCCCGGCGAACAGTTGTTGTCAACGACGTAATTTACGCGGTCGCCCGATCACTGGTGGCATGCGGCGCCAAGCCCCGATAACAT
>Ga0315336_1005189_pt1 | contig 14499 bp, 11 predicted proteins | sample ASW5metaG_FD_204512 | JGI IMG/M metagenome (GOLD analysis project Ga0315336, IMG submission 204512) | Ammonia-oxidizing marine archaeal communities from Monterey Bay, California, United States - ASW #5 | ecosystem: Environmental > Aquatic > Marine > Intertidal zone | place: USA: California...
GCCTGGCAGCGGGGCGCCGCGATTCTGGTCGAAGGTGTAAGTGCTGTAGCGTACAAACAGGCTGTCGTTCTGTGACAGGGTATGGTCATAGCGGAAGTCGTACTGGTTGCGGTTGGTGAACCAGGGCTCTCCGCTGGTGAAGTTGTTGCGAGTTGCCGGGTCGCTAATGTTCGGTCCCGGGTAGAGCTGTATCAAGCTCGCAGCGACCGGATCTTGCTGCGACAGCGGAATGGCGTTGTTCGCAAACGGTGTCCGGTCGCCTGCGACGCTTGAGCTGTTGGGATCGATGAGCGAGCTCAGGCCACTGGTCTGGCTGAAGTCGCCCGCTGCTTCAAGAGCAGTCGGCAGGATGTTGAGATCGCTCTGTGCACGACGCACCCGCCAAGCTTCGATGCTGGCGAAAAAGAACGCCTTGTTCTTGACGATCGGCCCGCCAATGGTGCCGCCGAACTGGTTCTGCTTGAGAACAGCCGGATCGGCCTTGCCGTCGCCGTCACGATCGTTGCGGCCGAAGGTCGGGCGAGCGTCGAAGACGTTGTTGCGAACGAATTCGTAGGCGCTGCCGTGGAACTGATTCGTACCGCCGCGGATCGAAACATTGATCACGCCACCGGCGTTGCGGCCGTACTCAGCCGAGTAATTGGAGGTTTGAACCTTCATCTCCTGCACAGCGTCAAGCGACGGGATCACGGCTTGCGACTTGCGGTCTTGCAAGCCCATCACGGTCGAGTTGTTGTCGACGCCGTCGATCAGGTAATTGTTCTGCAGTGCGGGTTGGCCGTTGATTGAGAGGCCGTTGCCGAACGAAGAAGTGCCCATCGGACCGCGATCGCGTCCGCCGATTTCCGGCGCGACGCCCGCGCTCAGCAGCGCCAGCGACTGGTAGCTGCGTCCGTTCAGCGGGAACTCTTCGAGCTGCTTGCGCTCAACGGTGTAGTCAAGAGTCGCGTTCTCGGTCTTCAGCACCGGCGTGGTGCCCTCGACCGTCACGACCTCGACGATGTCGCCGACTTCGAGTGCGAAATCGAGACCGATGCGATCACCGGCGTGAATTTCAACGCCAGTGCGGACCGACTTTTTGAAACCCTCGGTTTCGACCGAGATTTCGTACGTGCCAATCTTTAGCGGACCCAACACGTACGTGCCGCTCTCATTGGCCTGCACTTCTGAAGTGATGTTGGTGCTGAGTTCTCGGGAGACGATGTTGGCTCCCGGAATAACGGCGCCCGTCGAGTCTGCGACGGTGCCAGTGATGGTTCCTTGATCTTGTTGGGCGAACGCTGGCGTTAGCGCCAGCATTGCAATCAGCACGAAACTAACTAGTCTTGCGGTCATAAATCCCCCAGATCTCACTGGGAGGCTGTGTGTCCAACGGTAAACCCGCTCCCAGCGGCACTTGCCCTGGGAAACCCCCAGCTGGCTGGGAGTATAGCAGTCGTTGGGCCGTCGAATAGTTGAGCCGTTGGCGCGAAGGTTAGTTTTGCAACAGGCCATACTTTCGGGCGTTGATCCGACATGTCGAAGACTGACAGTCCGCTCCCGGATATAGTGGATTAGTCGACCAGGATGAATGGCCGCACAGCACTAATCGCAGGCTCGACTGGACTTGTTGGGGGTAGATGTCTGCCGATGTTACTCGACTCGGTCGGGTACTCGCAGGTCGCCGCTATTGGGCGGAGCCCGAGCGACGTCCACCACCCGAAGTTGAGTCACCAGGTGATCGACTTCGATCGACTGGCAGAGTCGGAGTTGCCGTCGGCCAATGACTTCTATTGTTCGCTAGGGGCAAAGCTCTGGTCGAGAACGCCAATGTTTGAGAAGGTCGACCTCGCGTATCCCGTCGAGCTCGCGAAGCGGGCGCTTGAGGCGGGGGCGAAAACATGTGTCGTGGTGACATCGGTCGCGGCCGATCCACGCTCATCGCTTCCCTATCTGAGGATGAAAGCCGAGACCGAAGAGCGGATTCGCGCCCTGGGATTCGAGAGGTGCTACTTCGTCAGGCCCAGCTTCGTCGTAGGGACTCCGGCCGAGGGCGCCCTTCTTTGGGCGGCGGGAGGATTGGCGAGTCTGGCGTCTCCCGCGCTTGTTGGTCACCGGCGCATCTACCGGCCAATCCGCGCGCGCGTGCTAGCCGCCGGGATGGTCGGGGCAGGGTTACACGGAGACCCTGGGACCCACGTGCTGCACGGGGACGAGTTGCAGGCGCTTGCGGCCCAGCTCAGATGATTGTCGCGGGCCTAACCGGAAATTCCAGACACCCACGGGAAGGACAAGGGTCGGCAGATCAACGAACTGCCTGGGGGAAATGACTAATGCCAAGGCGGGCTACCGAGGCGTGGACGGGAGTCCACGCCTCGGTAGTCGGCTCGGAGGAAGTGGCCTAGGCCTAACCGGTAGCCGTCGCGACCGCTTGCCGGATGTCCGCGACGATATCTTCGGCGGCCTCGATGCCAATCGACAGTCGCACCATCCCGTCGCCGATCCCCAACCTATGCCGGTGCTTCGGGGCCAGGTCTCGATGTGACGACATCGGCGGATAGAGCACCATGCTGTGAACGTCGCCAACGCTTGTCGCCGGGACTAGCATCTCTAGCGCGTTCATAAACGCCGTGGCTTCTTCGCGGCCTCCCTTGAGGTCGAGCGTGACCACTGCGCCGAACAGCCCTTCTGGGAAGAACCGTTTCGCGATCTCGTGGTCGGGATGCTCTGGGTCACCTGGAAAATAGACTTTCTCGATGCCATTGACCCCTTTGAGCCGCTCGGCGACCTCTCTCGCGTTCTGACACTGCCGTTCGATGCGCAGGGCCAGCGTTTTGACGCCCCGCATGGCGAGGTACGAGTCGAACGGACCAAGGTTGCAGCCCAGGGTCCGCATCAGGAAGGTGAGCACGGTGCTGTGCTCCTCTCTAGCAAGGACTACGCCGCAGAGCGCATCGCCATGCCCGCTGAGATACTTGGTCCCGCTATGGATGACGATGTCGGCGCCATGTTCGAAGGGCCTCATCAACACGGGCGTCGTAAACGTCGAGTCCACAATCGTCAGAGCCCCATGGCGGTGGGCGATCTCCGACAGCTTGTCGAGCTCGGGGACGCGAAGCACGGGGTTTGAGACAGTCTCGACAACAACGCAAGCGGGACGAGTTTCCGCGACGACTTCTTCGAAACGCTCGAGGTTGCTAGGGTCGGCGAAGTGAATCTCCGCGCCCATGGGTTCGAAGACGTTCATCAACATCGACAGCGTCTGGCCGTAGAGCAGCTTTGCGGCGACGATCGTTTTGCGCCGGTCGGTCAGCGCCGCCAGCAACGCCAGGTGGATTGCACTCATGCCTGACGAGGTGGCTAGCGCAAAATCCGCGCCTTCTAGCGCTCTGATCTGCTCTTCGAAGGCGCCGGTTGTGGGGTTGCCGTAGCGTGAGTAGCCGTGGCCTTCCTTGCGTTGGTCGAAAACGGCTTCGAGATCATCGATGCTGTCGTAGAAGAACGACGTCGCCGCGTAAATCGGCGTCGTTGCGGGGACATAGTCCGCAAGCTTCTTGCGATCTCCGGCGTGGACCGCCAGGGTCTCCAATTTAGGTTTGCGGGAGTTAGATTCCACCTTAAGCGAGTATATCGAGCTTAGCAGCGAGTATCGAATGTCGAGAGGATTGCCTTCACCGACCTACTCAGCTACGCTTCAAGACCATGAGTACGCTTACGCGCATCGGGGTAGCTATCGACGAAGATTTGCTCCAACGGTTCGACGCGCTGATCGACACGCGCGGCTACGCCAATCGCTCCGAGGCCTTCCGCGACCTGATTCGACAGCAGTTGGTGGAGGAGTCGTGGAAGTCTCCCGACGCTGAGGTTGTGGGTTCGCTGACACTCGTCTACGACCATCACGTGCGGCTGCTGAGCGACAAGCTACTCGAGATGCAACACGCCCATCACGACGCGATCCTATCGACACTGCACGTACATCTGGATCACGACAACTGCCTCGAAGTCTTGTTGATCAAGGGCAAGGCGCGTGATGTAACGGCTCTTGCCGATACCTTGATTTCAACCAAGGGCGTCAAGCACGGGAAGTTGTCGATCACCTCGGCCGGTGGAGACTTTTAGTGATCATTGGGATCGGAGTGGATCTAGAGGAAGTCAGCCGAATTCGGGACGCGATCTCGCGGCACGGGCAGCGTTTTCTCGATCGGGTTTTCACCGAAGGGGAAATCGCTTACGTCCAGGACAAAGCTAATCCCTACGAGCGCTACGCCGCGCGGTTCGCGGCCAAAGAAGCGGTGATGAAGGCCCTTGGCTGCGGTTGGGCGCAGGGCGTCCGCTGGCGTGACATCGAGGTCATCAACGAAGAAAACGGTCGACCGACGCTGCGCCTTAGTGGAGTCGCGGAAGAGATCGCGCGGCAGAAGAACTGTCGAACGCCGCATGTATCGCTCTCGCACACGAAGAACAACGCGATCGCGCAAGTGGTCTTGGAAGGCTAGCAGCTACTCCAGCTCGGCCAGTCTGTCGCGCGCGTCTTGGAATTCAGGGTCGATCTTCAATGCCCGGTTGAAACTCGCCGCCGCCTCCGTGGGTCGCTCGAGCGAAGCGAAGGCCACACCAAGGTTGTAGTGTGCATCGCGGAAATCGGGCGATTGCTTGATTGCACGATTGAACGACTCCACCGCCTCGGGCGCCATCCCGTCGAGCAAGAGCGCAACCCCCAGATTAAAGGAGGCCTCGGTGTTTTCGGGGTCAAGTGAGACCGCTCGCTGAAGGGCTTTGGCTGAACCTTTCACGTCTCCCATTGAAGCCAGTGCCACCCCGAGGTTGCTGAGCGCGTCCACGTAGTCGGGTCGAAACCTGAGGGCTTCTTGGAAGTGCTGAACCGCCTCTTCATCACGTCCGAGCGTCCGCAGCTCCACTCCGAGGTTGCTGTGCGCCTCGGCATAGCGCGGGTTGACCGCCAGCGCTGCCTGATAGTGCTTTACCGCCTCGTCCGGGAAGCCGCGATACGCCATCGCGAGGCCCAGGCTGACGTGCGCCTCGGCGAATTTCGGCTGAATCCGCAGGGCCGCGCGAGCGTGTTCGATCGCTTCGTCGAGTTGCTCGATCGTGACCAACTCCGCCGCAAGGCTCGCATGGGCGTCGGCGTGTCCGGGGACGATCTCGAGGGTCCTCCGGTAGTAGGCGATTGCCTCCTCAGGCTCGCCCCGGTCCGATGCAGCGCGGCCGAGTAGATTGAAGGTTTCAGCGTCGTCGCCGAGGACCTCGGCCGCCTGCTTCGCGAGGACTTCCGCTTCGTCCATCCGGCGAGCCCAAACGTAGACCCTTGCAAGGTTGCGCAGGGCGACGCCGTGCATTCGCTTGTCCAGCCGGCCTTCGACTTTCTTGCTCACTCGGGCCAGCGCCTGCTCGTTCCAGTCGGGCGACGGCTGGAGCAAGCCCTGCGATTCAAGAGTTCCGAAGACCTCGAGCGCCAATTGCCGATATCCCTGAGCGTTGAGGTGGACGTGGTCCATGAACTGATCTGAGCCCGGGATTCCCTCGGTGGCGCGTTGGGCGACCGTGGCCACGAAATCCACTAGCGGGGCGTTGGTTTCGGCTGCGATCTCGCGCACTGCCTCGACCAGCTCCTGCGGCGCTCGCAGCGGACAGACGTCTTCGTTCAGGGCTCGCGACAACGCCTTAAGCGCCTCCGGGTAGCGCCCAAGCGTATAAAGAACTTTTCCCCTAGCGTATTGAGCCCCAGCATGCCGGTCGTCGATTTCGACCGTCTGATCGTAGGCCGCCAGCGCCCCCTCCAAATCGCCCTCAGCGGCTCGCGATTCAGCTTGTCCGAGCGCACGGTCGAACGCTTCCGACGGCCCAACACTTCCTTCGCTGGTGAACGGCGCCGAGTCCTTTAGGTTCGACGCCGGCGTAACAAAGACCACCTCCGCGCCGGCCGACCGCGCGATCTCGGCCATGCGGCGCAGGTTGAACTGAAAGTGCGCCACGATCTCTCGCCTCATTTCATCGTCCCTGGTGTAGTCAGTGGGTCCGATCGTATGGGCCAGGATCGTGTCCACTTCTTCCTCCAGAACTGTCGCATCGGGGCGGAACGAACGAGAGCTGAGGAGCTGTCGTCCAAGGGCAAAAACTCGAGTTTGTGCTGCGAGCGCGCCTGCCGACGTTACGATCGCAGGCCTGTCAAGGATCTCTCCATAGGTGCGCCTCTCGAGGAACTCGTTATGTCCGGTGTAGATGACGAACAGGTCGGGTTGGTACCGAATCAGCTCTTCCATCAAGGCCGCCACTCGGTAGCTGGCATAGCTAATGCCGCCGGCGTTGATGACCTCCCAATCGCGGTTCGGGTCGGCCTCGTTGAGAAATTCGCGCAGCCACCCGCTGAACGACAGCGAGTCCTCATAGGGTCGACCATAGGTCGTCGACCCACCCATCGAGAAGATTCGGTAGGTTTTCGACGACTTCTCACGCGAGAAGCTCTGGTCGTTAAACCAACCTCGCTTGTTCTCCGCAGTCACCATGTAGGCGGGGCTTCCGCCGGGAACTTCAACGAATAGGGGAATTCTGCCCGCGAACCCGACGTAGGGGTCTTCGGTATAGAGGATCGGTGTAATGCCGGCGAGAGCGAGCAAGACTTCAAGGGCGACGAAGAAGCCAACCACCGCAACCACGGCGAAGGTCGCCTTCTTCCACGCCGGCAAGTTGTGTTTTAAAACCGACACCGCTCACCAAAAGTTTCGCAGATGTGGCCCGCGCCAGATCAAACTCCCAAAGCGCTGAGGTACCTCGGAGCTACCGCCTCGATCGCATGGTGCGCACGAACGTGCATCCCAGCCGCTTCCCCCATCGCGCGCCTGAGTTCCTCATCGCCAGCAAGTCTCTCGAGGCACTCCGCCAGCATCTCCTCTTCGACTTCCCCCGGATCCACACCCGCCAGGGACCCCGGTGGAAACCGATCCCACTCTGGACCGCGCGTCACGACCACCGGCTTAGACAGCGCCAGCAACTTCATCGCGATCCCTGAGGTCTCACCCGCCGTCGGCCAGCGCAGATTGACACAGACATCGGTGATCGCCGCCAACTCCCACAGCTCCTCATCCGACACATACGGAATCCGGACCACGCGGTCGTCGGTCAGCATGCCGCCCAGGGCTTCCTCGAAATCGGGAGACACAAATTCCCCGACCACTAGCAACCGCCAACCTCTCGTCACGGCTCTCAGCGCGCGCAACACACTTCTCAGCCGTTTCGTCGGACGGTGGAATCCAAAGCAGCCAAACACAACCAAGCTCCGCGGAATCCCAAGCCTTAACCGGGTGGCTACCAGTTGTTCCGGACTATAGGCGGGAGGGGTCTCAACGTAGTGCGGAATCTCGACAAGGTTAGCCCCTGGGGCCGACTCTCGCGCCATATCTAGCGCCGCCGGATTGTGCACGATCACCCGGTCCGCGGACTCGACGACCCTCCGCGACATCGAGTAACGAAAATACATCGCCTCCGACGCGGACGACCCACGAGCCTTCCATAGCTGCTTCGCCAGATCCGCGAGCCAATCACCGTGGCAATGGCAAAACTCCCGCACATACGACTCGGGACCCAACCGCCCCAGTTGAAAATGGTGCAGCACCGCGTCGTGCAGCTCTACGACCCCGGGAACCTCCGTGGCCGCGCGGTAAGCGCCTTCATGCAACGGGTTATTGCCGATTTGATACAGCCGTGCGTCGAACTCTCTAAGCCGCGACCTTTCCGCCTCTGTAAAAGACTCGACCTCGGCATGCTTGGCCAACTCGCGTTCGATCCGGGTAGCAAACTCAGCTACACCAGTCCGAGAAGGCGGAAGCGGGGAGACTTGCGCGATTCTCATTGCGGCCGTACGCGCTTACCGAAGATCGCCGTGCCGACCCGCACGATCGTTGCGCCCTCTTCGATCGCGACCTCCATGTCGTGACTCATGCCCATCGAAAGCTCCGCCAATTGGTGTTGTTCGGCGAGCTCGCGGAGCCGTCTGAAATACGGACGAGCGGCTTGAGGGTCGTCCGACCACGGCGGTATCGTCATCAGCCCCCGCAGCTTCAGGTTCTCGCACGACTCGATATAGGACTTGAGTCCCGCCAGATCTTCCGTGACCGCCCCCGATTTGCTTTCTTCGTCCGAGAGTTTAATTTCGATAAAGACATCGAGCGCCTTGCCTGACTCGTTTAGCCGTCGCGCGACTTTCTGGCTGTGAACCGTCTGAATCACGTCGAACAGTCGCGACGCCGGCGCCGTCTTGTTGGATTGCAACTTGCCAATGAGGTGGAAAATCGCCCCGGGCAGGTCAGTCAAATCGCGTCGCTTGTTTTGAAACTCCTGGATGTAGCTCTCACCAAAATGGCGTTGCCCTGCCGCATACGCCTCCTGAATGTCCGCCGCGGGCTTCACCTTTGAGACCGCGATCAGCGTAATGTCTTCCGGGGCCCGGCCCGCCCGCAGCGCGGCCGCTTCGATCCGATCGTGGACCAGCGATAAACGTTCGCGTATCACTCAAATCGAGTGTCGCACGTGGCGCAGGCATTCTTGCCTGCAGCGCCGACATTCCTGTCGGCGTCTTCGATCCGCGAAGAATGACTGCGCCACGTCATCGACCACGCGATAATCGAAGACTCCGTGGCCGTCCTCGTCGCCCAGAACATTTCCAAAGTCTACCGGCTTTACTCCAAGCCGTCCGACCGCGTTCGCGAGGCGCTACTACCCTTCGGTCAGCCCCTCCACGACGAGTTCTGGGCGCTGCGCGACATCAACTTCAGAATCGAAAAGGGCGAAACATTCGGCGTCATCGGCCCCAACGGGGGAGGCAAGAGCACCCTCCTCCAGGTCCTCTGCGGCATCCTACAACCGACCACGGGTCGCATCGTGCGGGTCGGGCGGGTCGCCGCCTTGCTCGAACTGGGAGCCGGGTTCAACCTCGAGTTCAGCGGTCGAGAGAACGTCTACCTCAACGGCGAAATCATGGGTTTGAAGCGCGACGAAGTCGAACGAGCCATGCCCGCAATCGAGCGGTTCGCCGGCATCGGAAGGTTCATGGACCGCCCCGTTAAAACCTACTCGAGCGGCATGCACGTGCGTCTGGCATTCTCGGCGGCCATCCACGTCAACCCCGACATCCTCGTCGTCGACGAGGCCCTGGCGGTAGGGGACGCCGTTTTCGCGAACCGCTGCGTTAAGAAACTCGAAGAGCTCAAGGAATCGGGAGTCACCATCGTCTTTGTCTCCCACGACCTCGGACTCGTCAAGCAAATCTGCACCCGCGCTATCTTCCTGATGGATGGTCGGATCCAAGCCGAGGGCGATCCTAGTGATGTCGTCAACCAATACGTGGGGAAGGTTCTCGAACGCCAGCGCGCCGACGACCGTGAGAGAGTGGCCGAAGCCGATGGAGTTGCCCCCAGCCACCGCCATGGCGACGGCGTCAGCCAGATCGTCGAGGTGGAAGTTCTCGCCGCCGACGGCGAGCCCACCCGCGCGGTGCTGAGCGGCGAAACGATCACAATCCGCGTCCGGTCGCGCTTCGCCGAATCGCAGTCCGAGCCCATGGTGGGAATCCTGATCCGCACCCGCAATGGTCTCGACGTCTACGGAACCAACACCAAGGTCGAAGAGGCTTCATTGGACGGCTGCCAAGCCGGCGATGAGTTGGTCGTCGAATTCGAGTTCAACTGCGACCTCACCCCGCAGGAGTACACTCTTACGGTTGCGACCCAACACCCTAGCGGTCACAGCCACGACTGGCTCGACGACGCAATCGCGTTCCGTGTGACCGACGCAAAGACAAGAGCCGGAGTGGCCAACCTCGCGACGAGGGTCACTGCGCGAGTATTGAAAGGAGCCCAATCATGAGAAGAATTGTTACCGGCCACGACGATCGCGGCAAGGCCGTCGTCGTTTCCGATGGGACGGTCGCCAACGTCCTCCGGCCGCAAAATCGCCCGGGCGTCGCGCTTCACAACATCTGGCAGATCGACTCAATGCCAGCCAAAGTTCACGGACCTGAGGAGACCACCGATACCGCGATCGGCTTGCTGCCGCCTAAGGGCGGATCCGTCTTCCGCGTCGTTGACTTCCCGCCCGAGGCGGACTGGATCGACCAAATTGATCGCGCGGAGGCCAAAGCCGCCTTCGCCTCAATGGGCGCCGAGCATGCGGCCGATTCCGATGAAGCCCCCGCTCACCCGCTGATGCATCGCACCGAGACCATCGACTATGCCATTTGCCTAGAGGGCGAGATCTATATGGTGCTCGACGACTCCGAAGTCCATCTCAGCGCCGGCGACTCGGTCGTCCAACGAGGAACCAACCACGCCTGGAGCAACCGCAGCGACAAGCTGTGTCGAATCGCCTTTGTCCTTGTCGACGGGACTTTCGACAAGTAGGCTGTGGGCTCCCTGGCGTAGCTAAAACGCGAACCGCAGGGTAAATCGAAACGTCCGGCCATCGTTCAGGGTATTCGTGATCACCCCAAAGTTCGCCCCCGATAGCTCCCCCCCCGGGGCGGCGAATTGTGGCGTATTGAAGAAATTGATCGACTCGGCCGTGAGCATCAGTGAGCGATCCCCGCCGGCCCTCCAAGTCCTCGACAGCGCGGTATTAATATTTCGAATACCGTCTTTGCGGAAGGCGTTGCGGGCCAGGTTCCCTCGAATCTCACCTGGCCCGACGAAAGCGAATGCCGAGAACGGCAGCCGCTGCGGGGAGGTGTCGGGGTGATCGATGCTGCTACCGATAATCGACGGATCAAGGATATGCATACGATCGCCGGCTACCCCGTCGACGTTGCCGAAACCGGGCGCGTCGGAGCCAGAGCGAATGATGAACGGCGTGCCCGTCTTGAGCAGGATGACCGAGAAAAGTTCCCATTGGCCAAAAACCTGATTCCAAGCGCTCTTGGCTCCGCCAATCTGGGGCGTTTCGTACGTCACGCTCCATTGAGCCGCGTGCGGCTGGTCGAAGTCGGAGAGCCCTTTCGCGTCGCCATGGACTTCGAACTCGGACTGGCCCCTCCCGGCAAACGCATCACGCGTACCGGCGTTGCTGGCGTAGTGTGCGCCGAGGTCGATCGCTTTACTAAACCAGTAGGAGAAATCGAGCGATACGCCGGCCCAGCGACGGACCGAAAAGTCGACCTTGGCGGCGTCGTAGTAGGCTCGCGAGCCATTGAGTATGTGGCGAACGTCGAAGAAGCGTGCGTCGGGACGGCGTTGGTTCACCGTCCTCGTGGTTTGCGCGATGCCTTCGACCGGAACGGCGCGATTGAAGGGCCAGCCCACCAGCAACCGATGCGTGCGGCTCCCGACGTAGCCCAAGCTCAACGTCCAGGGCCCTCCGGAGTTAAAGTCCCAACTGAAGTTGTAATGATGTGAGTACGGGACGGCGAGGTCTGGGGAGATGATCGTCGTACTCGCGCGAGTGTCCGCAGGGAGGTTATTTGTGTCGAGGCCCTGGAAGGGATCGGCAATGTCAGGAGAAGTGACGCTGAGGCGAATGTTGCCGGGAGGGTTATTTCGCGCTTGCGAGTACGTCGCGGCGAAAATCTGGCCGTAATGCAAACCGTATGCTGCGCGAATGACGCCGAACCTTCCTGGACGGTAGGCGAACCCGAAGCTCGGAGCGAAGTTGTTGCAGTCGCAGCCGTACTCGATCTGCGAGAGCCCGTTGACCTCGATCGGTGATGTCGAGGGCTCGTAGCGCAGTCCGATGTCGAAGGTGAGCTTTTGCGTTGCTTTCCAGCTATCCCCTACAAAGTACTGCATGATCCAGCGGCGGAAGCCCCGATCCGTGCTGCCGAAGGCTTGGGAAATCCGGCTTGGGGTCCCATGACGGACGTTTTCGACGGCGTTGCGGCCGAAGTTGGAGTTGAACAATATCAAGCCAAGATGCCCCGAAGCCTCGCGGCCATTCAATTGATCTCGCTCGATGGCAAGGCCGAATGTGAGCTGGTGGCTGTTGAAGCTCTGTCGTACCATCGCTGCGTAGCGAAAGTAATTCTGAGCGCGGTCGATCGGGAGGCTAGACGATCCACCGAGTGATTCGAGCTGTCGACCGGAAAAGATGAACGGCCCGAACGAGGTTTCGTCCTGTGTAATTAGCGATGTGACCCGCTGGAAGCCGACCGACGCGTCAAAGATAGTTTGCGGCGACCAGGCTTGGTTCCAGGTGATTTTTCCGTCGTGTGAGCGGGTCGTTGTGTTTGGGTTCTGCCCCTTGACCAGCTGGAAGGCGTCCACTTTTTGAATTTTGAAGCGATAGTCGAAGAACAAACCAGCGGAGTCTCCGACGGCTTGATCGAGTCTTGAACCGATGGAGTCGTTGTCGATCTTCTGAATCGCGTTTGTGTTCAGAGCCCGCGGGTTGATGTCGGTGCGATTGGGCAGCTCGTCCGGATACGAGCCTAAGATCTGCTCGACGATGTTTCGGGTTGCCGGGTCTGTCGTCAGAGGCGTCCGTTCGTCGGGGCGGGGAACTAGGACGTTACCGTTTACGTTGCCGGTATTGCGTACCTGGCTCGCGTTGACGGTGAGGTTGGCCCCTTCCCACAGAGGAGTCCCCACGCGGAATCCGTAGTCGTTGCTGCGCGCCGGCTTGACCCCGCCTACTTGGAAGAACGAACGAGCCTGGAAGACGCTGTTCTGATGCGTTTCATAGAGCTCGCCGTGGAATCCCGCCCCCCTGGGCGGCGCCAAATGGATTTGCCGCGAGGGAGAGCCGCCAAACTCTCCGCCGAAGTAGCCCTTATCCGCTTCGAACTCGCGAACAACCGTCGCGGTAGTCCCCATGCGGATGTTGAGCTCTTTGAGGACGTTATTGTCGATCAGGGTGAGCTGGACGTTTTCGTTGCGGCGGCTTTCACCACCCGCTGAGTCGACCTCGCCCAGCAGATTGAGCTCCGTTCGCTCAGAGCCGTCACCGGTTGGGTTCTCCGCAGGCGCTGCCGCCTGAGGCTCCGGGTCAGGCGGCAGCGGATCCGAGTCTGATTGGGCGCTTAGGCTAGACAGCAGAAAAACGTAGACGAGCGCACACGCGCCGATCGCACGGAAGAGGCCTGCCTCGAGGCCAGACCCTGCTGCACACAAACTACTCATCGAAGGAACTGAAGGATGATTCGGGCTGGCAACTGGGGCTGCCCGACTGAGACTAGGTTACCGCGTATTTCGGGCATTCGGGAGCAACAACCTTGTCCAGCAACGGTTAAAAACTGTTCCGAACGTACGGATACACTCTGGCTGGTCTGTCGCTGCTCATGTGCAGCCCTACGAGAGAATCTCTATGGTCCTAGAGACGCTTCGTGGCTCGCCGAGCCGAACGAACTTCGTCGCGACCCCAAGCGTGATTCCTGGGCTACGAATCGCTCCGGCTAAGGTCGTCACGTGAGCGTCCATTCGTGAAATCCGCTGTTCTTGCTCGGCCGTTGACAGGGGGCTCAGCTCCTCGGCCCCAGCCCAGGCCACCTCGCGCGCAGCTTCCATACTGAAGTTGATCAGCTTTTCGTCAACCGACCCCAGCAGGCCGTCAACAACCCTAGCGAGAGGCCAGATCTGAGCGAGCTCGCTCTGAACGTCGCCCACCAGCGAGGCCAGAACACCGTTGATCTTGTTGAAATCCGGCCTGAGGTCGTTGAGCTCCGAGGGCTCAACGCTGCGGGCGGCGGCGATCCCAAGATCGAGGTTGATATGGGCGTTGGTCCCGAGCAGCAAGTGTTGCAAGACGATCGGCCAATACTCCCCAGTCGCGACAAAGGCGAATTGCCAGCAGTGGGACGGCGAGCCGTTCGATCGGTAGGAGTCGATCGCCGCCAGGTAGCGGTTAGCGAAAATCACGTCGAGCCGCTCCATGCGCGGACCGTTATCAAAGAAGCCCTCGGCGATTCCCTCTTTGATGTTGATGGTGACCTTTCTATAGAGAGCCGGAAAATAGCCCAACCTAGACTCGTTCGCCTTCGACCAGGCGATGATCTCGTCGAGTTGCGCGATGACCTCGTCGATCGTTTCAGCAGGCATTGCAGCTCACTCCAGCGTCTTGATCCGGATGTTGCGGCATTCGACCTTCATGCTAGGTCCGGCATGAAGTTGGATCGCGATGACGCCGTTCGCGGTCAGGTCATCCTCACCGTCGAAGGTGACCTTACCATTGAGCGTCAGCTTGATGCGGTTTCCCTCGGCGCGGATTTCGTAGTGGTTCCAGTCTTGTGTTCGGACGATGTCTTTCGCCTCTTGCCAACCTTGGTCGGGCGTGGCCATCACGCCGCGGCCACGGCCCTTCTCCTCGTAGAAGTTTCCCCAGGCTGAGCGGTCGCCGGCATGGGAAAAATCAGCCTGGTAGCCGTGCACAATCCAACCTGGGCCGGGCTTGTGCTCGCTACGGAACTGGATGCCGCTGTTGTTGTTTCTGAGCCGCACGTCGAGCTCCATCACGAAGTCGGAGTAGGGCTTCTCGTAGATCAGGAAGGTGTTGGTCTTGACCTCGTGCCCGTCGCTCGATCCGACG
>Ga0315336_1005191_pt1 | contig 14497 bp, 11 predicted proteins | sample ASW5metaG_FD_204512 | JGI IMG/M metagenome (GOLD analysis project Ga0315336, IMG submission 204512) | Ammonia-oxidizing marine archaeal communities from Monterey Bay, California, United States - ASW #5 | ecosystem: Environmental > Aquatic > Marine > Intertidal zone | place: USA: California...
CGCGGTATGGCGCGTCTGGTCGTGCTGCGGGGCGCCACCGGCGTCGGAAAGAGCCGCCTGGCGCGGTGGATGTGCGAGCGTGCACACGAGACGGGAGCCGCGAGCTCGCTGACGGCCTTGCACAGTCCCGGACACAGCCCTGGAGATGGGCTCCCGGGCATGATCAGCAAGCGCATCCGCACCACGGAGCTCGATGCTGAGGCCCTCGAGGCCCGGACCCTCGCCTGGCTGGACCGGCGAGGCGCGGCCGATCTCACCGGCGCAGTCGCAGAACTGCAGTTGGCCATGGGAAACCTGGCCTTCGACGATCCGAGCGCCCGCCACGCGGTGTGCCGCACCTTTATCGAGCTCGTCTCCCGCCGCCGTCCGGTGGTGCTCTGGATGGACGATGTCCAGTGGGGTGCGGACGCCTTGGATTTCGCACTTTCCGTGATCCAGATGCGCGAGGTGCAGCGAATCCCAGTGCTCCTCGTGCTCACCGCGGCCGATGAATCCCTCCGGCAGCGCTCATCGGAGGCCCAGCGGCTGGAGGAGCTGCTGCTCTGGGCGGGAGCCGCCGGGTCGCGCATTCAAGTCGGACCGCTCGGGCCCGAACACACCAGTGAGCTCGTCCAGGGATTGCTGGGACTCGACCCCTCTCTGGCGGCCGGTGTGGAGGAGCGGGTCTCCGGGAATCCACTCTTCGCCGTGCATCTGGTCGGAGACTGGGTACAACGCAGACTCCTCAGGCCCGGGCGGCGCGGCTTCGAACTCGTTCCCGGCGCCGAGATCTCCCTTCCGGACGACCTGTCAGACGTCTGGACTTCTCACCTGGACCGTATGCTGGCGAGTCGTCCCAAGCGCGATGGCGTCGCGCTGGAGATCGCCGCTGCGCTCGGCCGTCGCGTCGATACAGGGGAGTGGACGGCGGTCTGTCGCAGAGTGTGCGGTCAGCCCCCAGCCCCGGCCCTGCTCGACATCCTCGTCGACCATCAACTCGCCCAGCGCGCACCCGATGCGCCACTTTCGGCCTGGTCTTTCGTGCACGGGATGCTCAGCGAGGCCCTGGAGGTCAAGGCGAAACAACTCGGGCGCTGGTCGGAGCACAACCTGGCGTGTGCGACGGTGTTGGGCGACGGACTGGACGGGGCGCGGCTCGGTCACTTTCTGTACCTCGGCGGCGCCTACCGAGAGGCCATGGAACCTCTCCTCCAAGGGGCGGGCGACGCCATCCACCAACGTGGGGATCCAGGTCGCGCCCAGGTCCTGCTCGCCGAGCGAGAGGATGCCATGAAGCGACTCCATCTCCCGGCGTCGGACCCCCAATGGGCGGAGGGCTGGCTGGTGCAGGCAACCGTTCAACGCACCATGTTCAACCTCGAAGAGTCCCGTCGTTGGATCCTGAAGACCGAAGCCGCCGCCGCCGAGCACGACTGGGTAGACATCTGGCCGCGTCTGTTCATGGCCCATGGGCGGCTCGCGGCGAGACAGCGAGATCTGAAAGGGGCGATGGAGATCTACGAGGCGGCCGAGACCATGTCCCGAGATCGCGACGATGTCCCCGGGGTGATTGCCGCGATGAATGCCCAGGCGCGACTGTGGTTGTTGCGAGACACGACCCGCAGCATCGAGCTGACCATCGAGGTCATGGATCTCCTCGCGAACCGCCCCAATACGTCGCAACTCGCGCGCTGCCAGATCAACCTCGGCGACGCGTACTTTCTCTCCGGAGACAACGAAGCTGCGGAGGAGGTCCTCCAGCACGCCCTCGATCTATTTCCGGCCAACGCGCGGACGGGGCGTTCCCACGCGCTGCGAATCCTCGGCAAGGTGGCCGCGAGGCGAGGCGACTACGACCAGGCAATGGCCCACTTCGAACGGGCCCACGCCGCCGTGCGCGCCTGGTCAGCCGCCGACGATCTCGCAGATCTCGCGAACTCCGCCGGCGAGGTCGCGCGTCACGCGGGGGATCTGGACACCGCCGAGCGCAAATACCGGGAGTGCCTGGCCCTGTACAAGAGTGTCGGCGTCGTCAATCACCTCCCCCGCGCCAACCTCGGCCTGGTCCTGCTGGCCCGCGGGGAATTCGACGCCGCTCGCGCCCTCCTCGAAGAGGCTCTGGCGGCGGCGCTCCAGGTTTCGAGTGTGTGGATCGCCGCCTTCCACACTTCGCTACTCCCATGTGTCGTCGATGATGAGTCGGCATGGGAACGCCACTATGGTGAGTCTTCTCGTCTGTTGAAGGCCCACAACTTCACCGCTCCAGACATCGCCTGGGTTGCCGAGACCGCCGCCGCGCGCGCCACCGCCCTGGGACATACGTCTCGGGCGCAGCAGGCGTGGTCCCTCGCGGCCGATCAGTGGGGGGCGATGGGCAAGGAAGATCGGGCCGATCGCGCTGTGAATCAGGCCTCGCTCCTCGGCACGGAGATCACAACCCGCAAGCGCTGACCCCTCTCGGTCCCGCGTGTACCTGCTCTGTACCGGGTGAATGGTAGGCTCGGGAGGATGATTCCCGAGGACCCCACCTACAGCGGCGCGATCAGCTTCGGCGGCGGCCGCTATGAGCTCGTGAGCGTGCTTCGCACCAGCGAGACCGGTGGGGTTTTCCTGGGCAAAGACAAGAAGTCGGGCATCCGCCGCGCCGTGAAGCTCCTCGATGCCGAAGTCGCCGTTCCCGAAGCCGTCGAGCGGTTCCTCGCCGAGGCCCGCGTCCTGGAGACGATCAACCATCCCCATATCGTTCGCGGCTGGGACCACGGCCGGGAACAGGGTTTTTGCTGGTACGCGATGGAGCTGCTCCCCGGCGGATCGCTACAGGACCAGTTGGCCAAGAAGGGCGCAATGCCGCTGAAGCATGCTCTGCCCCTCGTCTTTCAGGTCCTGATGGGGGTCGATGCCCTGCACCGGGCCGGTCTGGTTCACCGAGACATCAAGCTCACCAATGTGCTCATCGACGGCGACGGCAACGCGCGCCTGACGGATCTCGGAGTGGCCCATCACCCAGACGGAACCGTGGACTTCCACACGATCCCCGGGCAGGCACTCGGCACGCCGGGCTACGGCTCGCCAGAACAGTGGATCAATCCCCAGAACGCCGGGGCACCCTCGGACCTCTTCGCCACGGGTGTGCTGTTGTATCGACTGTTGACGCGGAGAAAGGCGGAGCGGCTGCACCTCGCCCATCTCCGTCCGGCGTTGCTCGCCAAGATCCCGCCGCCGATTCGCGAGCTGCTCCTGCACGCTACCCAGCCTCAGGTTCGCGCCCGGTTCCAGGAGGCCCCGACGATGGCGCTCGCGGTGGCAGAAGCGCGAGATGTCGTCTTCAACCACGAGGATTCCGCGGCGTGGATGCGGCGGTTCCGAGAGCCCAAACACCCCGATTGGCAGGAGGTCTTCGCGCCTCTGCGCACCTGGCTGACTACCAGAAACCCTTGAGTGCGACACCGTTTTCGGTGGGTTCGAGGCGGGTGTTCGCCTGCCGATCCGGGTCGAAGCCGCCGTGCAGGACCGGGATGACGAAGCCGATGGTGCCCCCGAGCAGGCCGCCCGCGGTGACGTCGGCGACGGTGTGCACGCCGTAGTGCACGCGGAGTGCCCCGGTCGTCGCAGTGAGCGCGGCCGCAGTCCCTTCGGCGATCCAGAAGGTCGCGTTCGGCTTTCGGTCTCCGGTGTGCATCCACAGCAGGGTCGCCGCGCTGAAATACGCGGCGCCGGCGCTCGCCGTGTGTCCGGAAGGGAAGCTCTTGAAGGCCTCGTAGTCGTCGTCTGGACCGTACTTTTGCTGGACCTCTTCGCTCGCCCATTCCTTCGGGAAGGCCTCTTGAAACTCGGTCGAGGTGATCGGCCGGGGCGCGTTGAAGAAGTGCTTGCCGGAGACGCTGAGGGCGCCGGTGGTGGTGATGCTCTCCACCACCAGCAGGCCATCGGCGATGCCGGAGCGCACGTCGCCGCCCATGACGCCCCCGGTGATCCCCATGCCGAGCACCGACAGCGCGGGGCCATTGGTGAAGAGCGCCTCGGAGTGGAACTTCAGCGGGTGTCCGAAGAAGTCGCTCGGGATGGCCGCGCCCGGATTCCAGTGGGGGTTGTAGCTGTCGGGCGGGTCGAACACGCGGTCGGTGCGGCGCGGTGCGAGCGGGTCGAGGGTGAAGAAGGCGGTGCCGGTGACGCCGATGATGGCGACATCGAGGGGCCAGACGACGCCAACCCCCGGGGCGTGCAGCTTGACCACAGTCCCGTCGTAGACGAAGTCTCCGGCGATGGCTGTGGTGGCCGTGAGTGCCAGGAGCAGGGTCATCGGTCCATCGCCGCGTTGAGGTGCACGACGATAGCTTCTCCGGTGGCCTCGTCGACGCCGGTGACGATGCGCACGTGGGTGAGGCTCCTGTGCAGCACGGCGTCAACGGACGGGTTGGTCGTGAAATAGCCGCCCTGCATCGAGCTCGAGAACAGGTTGAAGGAGGTGCGTCGGTGGCGCCGCTCGGGCACGTGGTACTCGGCGTTGTTGTCCATGGCGATGGACAGGATCTCGTCGTTGTTCAGCGCCTTGCTCGGCCACGGGAAGGGCCTGAAGCTCACCTCGATGCCGGCCGGAGAGGCGACGACAACTCGGCGCTGCAGAATCATGGCTATCGGCCACAGGAGCGGGATCATGCACAGGAGGAGAAGCTCCGGCGGTGCTTGGAATTGGATCATGGCTACAGCCCCGACAAGCATGACCACCGGCGCTGCCGCAAACGCCTTCTTGAGGTTGCCAGCGCGCATCTCCATGACCAGCCCGATGTCCTCGTGGTGCACGTCGATCCATTCCGGGAGCAGGGGCAGGGGAGCGGTGAAGTCTTCGTGGAGAGCCATGTGTCCTCGCGCGCTGCTTAACGTCTTTTGCTCCGAAACAATCGTTCCGGTACGCTGGTCATCAATGTCGGTGTGGGGGATACGATGTCGACCATCGGGATGTTGCTTGCTTTCGCCGTTTTCTGCGCACACGCCGAGCCGGTTGCGACGGTCACCCAGAGCGCCGGGGCCGACGCGCTGACGCCGTTTCAGCTCCTGTCGGAGAACGACGAGGTGGAGCTCGGCAGGAAGGCCAGCGCCACCATCGTCTTCCACGACACCGGCCGCATCGAGCGGTGGGCCGGGCCGGGCACCGTGAATGTCGGCGCCGCCGAGGGGAACTCCAAGAGGGCGAAAGTCGAACTCCTGACCAGTGATACCGAGTTTGGCGGTGTGGTCTCGGGATTTCGGAGGACCTATCAGTTCGGCGGGCGCCTGCTCAATCCCACGCCCCCGGAGCCCAGGCCGAAGCCGACCGCGGCGGAATGACGCTCCACCGCTGCTCCCCAGGCCCAGATCCTGAGCGAGACGAACAGATTGCGCAGGAGCGAGCTCGGCGCGTGAAGGATGTGAAGACCCAGGTCGACACACTGCGCGTCAACCTGCCGGCCGAGGACATCCTGCCCGAGCTCGTCATGGGCGCGGTCTATCTGCAGGTGGGCGACCGCGACCAGTGCCTCCCGGTGTTCGAGGACGCCGCCAAGCGCTGCCCGAAGTGCGAGGAAGTGGCCCCGATGCTCAAGATGTGCTCGGGCTGAGCTCCGCCTGCTTCGCTCGCCACGCGAGCCCCGAGCCGACCGACCCGGTGACCATCAACCAGGCTGAGAACGCGACGTACACCCAAGCCGACGTACCGTCGAAATCCAGGAACTCGGAGTATCGCGCGATAGCGATCAGGTGGAAGACGCCAAAACACGTAATCCCGGCGTAGGCCGAACGTAATCGAAGGTGGCAGTTCTCGTACACCGCCTGCAGGAACACCACCGCGACGGCCAGGAGCCAGACCAGGATGTACAGGGACTCGCCGGGGAAGGGCCACCAGTCTCCGCCCGAGAAGATGGTCGCGCCGATCATGCCCAGGAAACTCAGGCCCTGGATGAGCAGGGTGCCGCGCATCAGAGGGTGCAGGGGCGCGACCCGCGGTCCATCGACGCCGGGCGACCGCCACTGCATAAACCACAGGGTGCCCAGTACCCAGGGCACGATCAAGTAGACGGCCACCCACACGAAGGCGAACTGGTTCAGGTGGTAGTAGGGCAGCCCGATGAGCGTGGGCAGGATCGTCAGGAGCGTGAAGACGAACACGCCAGGGATCGCCATGCGCGCGCGGTCCCACTGTTCCTCGCGAGAGCTCAGGTACTCGAGCAGGAAGGCTGCCCAGTAGTTTGCCCCGAGGAACGCCGCGGTCAGCGGAGAGCGCACCGTCCACGCGAAGTAGTGCTCGGTGTACTCGCTGAGCACGAAGAGCTGGATACCGACGGTGAAGACGAGCCCGCTCGCGATGAAGAGCATCCAGCTCATTCCTCGATTGAGGGGTTTGATCTGCTCCTCGGACATCTCACCTCCGGGGTCACAATATCCGAACCACTCAACAGGAACGCGATTGATCCGAGACGAAAGGGAGTAACTGACCCGGAGACCTCCATGCGCACGCTCGTCGCTGGCCTGAACGAGCCCACTGCCAATGAGCTTCTCGGGCACTGTGACGTGGCGAATATTGCGCATTACCTGGCGCCTCGACAGGTTAGAAAAAGGAAGGGCTCGGGCGGAAGCTCATGCGCATGTTTGCCTGATGAGCAGATCAGGTGCCCGCTGGCCTGGCCACCTTCATCGTGACCCCCAACCGCACACTGACGCTCTCGTCGTGAAACGGATTCCCGGCCACCCATCCCCTGGACTTGGCATCGAGCTCGACCGTACCCAGCAACCAGTCGTTCGCGGGATAATAGATCTTGCCAGCTATGGATCCACCGACTGAACCGCGGTCGGTCTCGAACGCAAGATTTCGGGGCTGATCCCAGACCATCATTCGCACATCTCCCAGAAGCTCTTTGCCGGCGTTCGTGAAGGCATTCTTACGAAGAGCGGCGTCAAAACCAAGGAATCCGTGATTGTGGTTATGGTAACTGTGAACTCCGGCGTACAGGTTGAGACGCGGCGTCTTCAGATACAGCTCGGGGTTGATGTCGTATCCGAACCCGTTCAGAAACGTGCGAACCGCGAAATTGGCGTAGTGGGATCTGCCGAGTGGGATCCGGTACGCGCCTACGGACATCGGCGAGGCGTAGTTCAACATCAACAGGTTCCCCGCCCTCTTCAGGAACCGAAGTTCTTGGGGAGCGAGATCGCCGGCGCCCTTGTACCGGTCGAGACCCGTTCCCGATGGATGTTCTCCCATGGCAGCGTAAGGGGCGTCTGGCTTGAACAGGTGCCACGCCCACCCGCTGTAGTCGGGGCCGGTGAAGTCGCGCTCGGCCACCGTGGTTTCCGCGCCCTTGCGCTCGGCGAGTTCGGTGTCGTAGTCCCCAGTCGCGTCGCTGCGCGGGTAGGATGACACCAGCAGCAGAATAAGGAATTATAGAGGGTGGTAGGGAGTTTGGAGTCATCGTACATATTGGCGAGCTGGAGTTTTCTCGTCAGCAGAATCTCCCCCTCGCCGCCCGCGACCAACATGCGATTGAAGCCCACTGGATCGGTGCGTTTGAAGTGGGCGAGATCCGCGTCGTAGATACCGGAGACCGCGACGCTTCCCTGGCCGAGAGAGGAGAACGAGTTGATATTGTCGAAGCTGGCCACGCCACCGGTTGTCATCATCGAGCGGTGGAACTCCTCATGGACCCAGCCGTCGGCGAGGGGGTAGAAAATAAGGAAAAGATTGCTCCCGGTGAAGGCGACTTCGCGGATTGCTTGATTTGTGGCAGGAGCAACAGGCCCATTGCGGTCGACGATGAGGTCTGCACCCTCAGATGTGCCGTAGCCGACCAGAGACAGCCACGATGCGGACGCATCGATAATCTGAGTCATGCTCGGGTTTCCGTGCGCACTCAGGACATCGCCGACGCTCATCGCGGCCTCGCCATTGGCACCCACCGATGTTCTACGATTCGCGGCGGTCTGTGCGGCTCGCCCGAGGAAGGGTCCATCGACCAGGGGCAGGTCGAAGTAGATGGCGGATTCCGGGGTCTCCGGGGCATCGGAAGCGTGAGCGGAGAGGGCGATGAGCAGTGCTGGGAACACGCGGGCTCCAGGGGTTGACTCCTCGACACCAACTGGCGATGCCCGCGTCACTCCGGCGCTGACTTGTCCGATTTCGAACGTCCCATCTGCGCAATCGACCTACGGAAAGATTGACTTCGGCCTACGTCTGCGGGCGCATCCGCTTACTTTCGGGACGTGGAGAGAAGAGATGCACATCAGACTCGCCGTTCTGTTTGGAGTCGCACTGGCGCAGGTGGCCTGCGAGGGCACCGCCGGTGGGGGGGCTTCCGATTTCGGGAACACCCTCACCGGTCCCGCGTTCTCCCTGTCTACCGACGACGAGCGAACGTTCCAGGTGGAGATCACCGCCAGTGACAGCGCGTTGCAGGGGAGCTTGGAGTTCGGCGCCGAGGCGCTGTCGGTTGGATACGCCAATGTGGACGACGACTTCTGGGTCGAGCTGCAGAAACCCGACCCCGAAAATCCCGGTGAGTGGGGGCCGGTAGCCGGCAGTGGGGACTCGCCGGAGCGCTGGGGAGGCCAAGAGTTCGTCGTCGGGATCACCCATCTGTTTCCGTTCGATGAGTGTTTGGAGGCGTGCACCCTGCAGCGCCGGATTCGCTTTTGGCTGGACGGTCAGGGAGAACTCGATGTGTTGGAGTGGACCACTTTCATGACCAACCCCGCCGACCACTCGAGCGTGTCCATTCAGGCCATCGGGTGGGGCCCAGAGGCTGTCGAGTAGCTTCTCTGCAGCGTGACTCCTGGTAGCATCTGCCATGGGTAAACCGGGGGAACGGACGATCGAGATGGTTCTGGCGAAGACGCGCCAGGGCGCACCTCCGGACCCGAGGACCCGGCGCGAGATTGGGCGGATCCTCGAGGCCTACCGACCGGCCATCAAGCGCCGGGGCCTGCTGGCTACCGGCAGCGCGGCCCTTGCGGAGGAGCTCTGCCAGGACGTGATCGAGACCGCCTGGCGCAAGCTGCCCGAATTCCAGGGAGATTCGCTCTTCAAGACCTGGATCTTCGGAATTGCGCGCAACGTGTGCCGAAACGCGCGCAGAAAACACAGAGACTTCCTGACGGAGGATGGCGTGTTCGAACTCGAGTCTCCAGAGACCAGCGTGTTGTCCTCACTGCGTCGTCACGAGCGCGAGGAGCTCATTCGCGCCGTCACCGAGGCGGCGATGACCACCGAGGAGAAGCGGGTCATCTATCTTCGCTACCACGCCTACCTCTCCATCAAGGACATCGACGTGGAGATGGCGCTGACGGGCAGTGGGGCCAGGGGACTCCTCCAGCGTTGCAAGCGCCGACTCGCCGTCGAGATTCGAGCCCGACTCGAGGAAATGGGGCATGGTAGCTCCTTCTTGAGGACCGGGGGCTGAGTGCATCTCGATGACGACCGCCTGATCGCAGACACCCTCGACGAAGCCGAGATGGAGCACCTCGAGGTGTGCCCGCGGTGTTGGTTCGAGCGGCGCATCGCCCAGCGCTTCAGCGAGACCGAAGTCGCTGATATCGCCGCGCCCGAGGCACTGACCACGTGGAGCTTGCCAGGCTATGACGCGCTTCGCTGGGGCGGACAGTCGAAGTTCGGCACGCTCGCTCAGGCGGTGGACGCGACCGGCAAGCAGGTCGAGATCGTCTGGGTCGACGAAGCGGTAGCCGACTCCCTCCGATCCCGAGAGGCCCCACTGGCCCGGCCGCCGCATCCGAGTCTCCCCGAGATTGTGAAAATCGCCCTCGAAGGCGACGAGGCGATCGTCATTCGGGAGCTGTTCGTCGGACGCGACCTGCTCGAGTCCAGGACGAGTTTCGCCGCAGTGCTCCTGCAGGTCATCGACGCGGTCATGGCCCTGCACGCGGTCGGGGCGGCCCATGGCTCGATTCGCGCCGGAGCCGTACGCGTGGACGACGAAGGGCGCGTGATGTTGATGGACGCGGGCTTGCAGGTCGGAGACGCCGAGTCGGACACCAGGGCGATGATGGCCTTGGCAACCCGCGTGTCGCGAATGAACGACGAGCTCGACCCGCTCGACGGTTGCACGAACCTGGCAGAAGTCCGGCAGATCCTGGAGAAAATCGCGGAGGGGCTGGGGGGCCGGTACGTCGACAAACAAGCGCTCGGCGCCGGCGGCATGGGAGAGGTGAGGCGGGTCGCCGATCCAACCCTGGCGCGAGACATGGCGATGAAGATCCTCTCGCCGGAGATGGCAAATGATCCCACGGCCCGCTCGCGCTTCCTCCAGGAGGCGCAGCTGACCGCGCAACTGCAGCACCCCGGCATCCCCGCCGTGCACGAGATGGGAGAGTTGCCCGATGGCCGGCCCTACTACACGATGCGGGAGGTCCGCGGCCGCACGCTCCAGCAGCGACTCGACAACGGCGACCCGGAGCGGGAGCTGCTCGCATTGTTGCTGCGCGCCTGCGAAGCCGTGTCCTATGCCCACGGCCGCAAGGTCATCCATCGCGATCTGAAGCCGGCGAACGTGATGTCGGGTGAGTTTGGCGAGGTGCTGGTTCTCGACTGGGGCCTGGCGCGGGTTCTGGACGACCCGGACACCTCGGTTCAGACCAGCCGCGTGGGCTCGGCGCTTTCGACGATGGAGGGTACCGTTGCGGGGACGCCGGCCTACATGGCCCCGGAACAGGCCAGAGGTGAGCTGAAAGCGCTCGGACCTTGGACCGATGTGTATGCGCTGGGAGCCATGCTCTACCGGATCCTCGCAGGATCGCCTCCGTATCGCGGCATCAGCGGCGCCGAGGTGGTCGAGCTGGTGGTTGCGGGGCCACCAGCGCCGCCCCCTTACGCGGCCGGTCTGGGAGAGATCTGCATGCGGGCCATGTCGCGGGACCCCAGCAGTCGCTTTGCTGACGCCGGTGCTCTCGTCGCCGCGCTCTCCTCCTGGCTCGACACCCTGGACAAGCTGGAGCGGGCCGCAGCCGACTGGCAGGCCAGGGACCGGAGCTCCGCATTGCTCTGGCAGTCGTCTGCGCTCGTCGATTACGCGGCCCTGGTCGCCGATCGGTCACTGTTGTCGGAGACCGAGCGCGACTTCCTTCGAGCCAGCGCAGAGCGGACCGCCGGAAGCTCGTTCGGACGCCTGATATTGGCCGCAGGGGCGACAGCGGCGGCATTCGTCGGATTGCTCACCTGGGACTTCGCCTTCGCCGAGCGGGTCTCCACCTGGGAACAGGTGCAGGATCTCGGAGTCGGCCCCGAGCCCGTCGGCTCCCTGTCCGATGACCCTGGCCGTGCGCACTTCCAGGTGTACCGCCGTGGACGGCTCGGACGCGTCATCCGCTACGAGTACCGCAATGGCTCGGGAGCCCTGACGACCTTTCGACCCTGGATGCGGTCGCTGTTCCGACACGAGCCGCGGGACGAACAAATCGGTGACTGCCAGTTCGAGGTCCACTACGACTCCGACGGCGGCTATCTCGGCACGACGGTCAGGGATGCCTATGACCAGGTCACCTGGCGCTATCAAGTCGATCGCGACGGGGTCGGCGAGCTCGTAAACCGGTTCGGATACACCGTAGGGGCCCAGCGGGGTGCCGCCTTCCTCAAAGTCGTCGACGTCGCCGAGGAAGGTCGCGTCGAGATCTCGTTTCGCACCACCGCCGGAAGGCCAGCTGTCGCGCTGAATCACGCCAGTGGCATTCACTTCACCCGCGGACCTGACCGCAGGGTCTCGCGCCGGACATGGGTCGACTCCGTCGGCCAGCCATTCGGCCCACTCCCCGACCTCGATATCTTCGACCCCAGGTACAGGGGCGGTCCAGCCACTTGGGAAGAGGAGCGTTCTGAGAGCGCCCGCGTCCGCCGCTATCTCGACACCGAGGGGCGCCCGACCCCCAACAGTGAGGGCTGTGACGCCGAGCGCTACACCTTCGACGAGCGGGGCCGGGAGGTGACCTGGGAATGCCTGTTGGGCGGCGAACTCGCCAACTCCAGGGACGGCACGGCGAGCCATCGGAGCACCCGCGACCACGTGGGCGCGGTGGTCGCAACCGAGCGCTTCGACGCCGAGGGTCGCCCGTCATTCGGAAGGCAGGGCTACGTCGGAATCCGGAGGAAATTCGATGAGAATGGCCGGCCGGTGGAGTTGGTGAAGACCGACGAAGCGGGTGAGCCCATGGAGCACGCTGGCATGGTCATCGTCCGCCAGGGCTTCTCCGACAGGGGCGACATGCTCTGGTGGCGGGGCTTCGACGCGGAGGGCCAGCCGGTGCTGGGTGGACCGGGCCAGGCCGGCGGTCTCATGGAGTACGACGCGCTCGGAAACCAGACCCGCGCCGTCATCATCGGCCTCGACAACAAGCCGATGTTGTCGCGAAAGGGGTGGGCCGAGCAGCGCTTTGTCTACGACAACCTCGGTGTTGCAACGGCCTGGTCCTATCACGATGTCGCGGGTGGACCCGCCTACAACGAGAAGGGAATTCACCGGATCGAACGCGAGTACGACGAGAGGGGTAACGACATCAGGACCCGTTTTGTGGGCACCGACGGTGAAAACGTCACCGACTATCGGGGGGTCTCGGAGCGGCAGGACACATGGGACGAGCGCGGCAACCGCATCGGAATCGCGTACTTCGATACCACCGGCGCGCCGACGATGAGCTCCAGGGGCTATTCGGCGATGTCGATGGCGTACGACGCCCACGGGCAGCCCATCGAAGACCGATACCTGGATGTCGAGGGGGCGGCCATCAACGGTCCCGGTGGGTCCGCGATCCAGCGATACGAATTCGACGCGCAGGGTCGATTCCTGGGTCCGAGCTTTCACGATTCCAGTGGCAACTTGACTGTGAATCTGCAGGATGGCTCGAGCGACGTGACCCTCACCTACCTGGACGACGGGTCGGTGCTCGCATCCAATGTGGGCCCGGACGGAAAACCGGCACCCGTGCGCCCATTCGCCAGCTCATACCTGACCACTCGCGACCGTCTGGGCAACATCATCGAGGTGTCGAACCGGGAGGCTGACGGAACGCCGTTGACCGGCGCCGAGGGCTGGACCACCCAGCGACAGACCTACGACGCAAACGGCCACATCCTCACCCAGTCGACGTTCGACAAGAAGGGCGAACCCATGGACGGACCCTACGGCTACGCCGAGCTCAGGCACGTGCGAGACCGCCACGGAAACAGCCTGGAGTGGACCTTCTACGACGAGAATGGAGCACCTACGATCCACGGACCCCTGGGGTACGCACGTCGGGTTCAGAGCTTCGACGCCGCGGGCCGCATCCTCAGCCGCGCCGCCTTCGACATCCAGGGAAAGCCGGCGATCTTCCCACCCACCCGACGCCAGACCATGCACGGTCACCACCGCGCTGAGACCGCCCGGGACGAACGCGGCAACGCCATTCGGGTCTCGCTCTTCGACGCGGAGGGCAATCCCACAGACGAGGCGATGGGATACGCCAGTCAGGAACAGGACTTTGACGAATTTCGAAACGCGACTGAGACGCGATATTTCGACGCAGTGGGCGCACCGGCGGAGCACGGGGACGGCTATCAACGGGTCGTCCAGTCCTACGATCCGCAGGGTCGGCTGATCCGAGCCGAGTACTTCACGGCCGACGGAGAGCCAGGGCGACGCGGTCATCCAGAGCAGGCAGTCCGCGTCCTGGAACGGTCCCTCACAGGGCAGGTCACGGACCAGAAGTGGCTCTAGCGGATCTGCGCGCTCTCCACGACGACATCCTCGAGAGGGCGGTCCAGTTCATCGACCTCCATAGCGGCGATGGTGTCGATGACCTCCATGCCCTCGATGACCCCGCCGAAGACGGTGTACCCATTGGCACCTGAGGTCGCGTCCAGCTGGGTGTTGTTGAGGAGGTTGACGAAGAACTGGGCCTTGGCGCTGTCGGGATTGTTCGATCGCGCCATCGCCACCGAACCGCGCACGTTCAAGGCGCCGTTATCGGACTCGTTGATGACCTTCTCCCGGGTCGGCTTCCGGGTCCCGCTGCTGAGCTCGCCCCCTCCCTGGACCACGAAATCGGCGACCACCCGATGGAAGATCGTCGGTCCGCCGCCGTCGCTTCCGTCGTAGAAGCCGTCCTCCACATAGACCAGGAAGTTGTACTGGGTCTCTGGCGCCAACCCCGCATCGACCTCGACCACGAAGGTGCCCGCCGTGGTCTGGAATTCGACCTCTTCTAAATCGGCAAAAACGTACACCTCTTCGGGTTCCGTGCACGCCATCAGGATCAATGGGATCCACATGTATTGGCTCCGACGCAGCGGATTCCGTTCTACCATCGAGGGGGCCAGGACAGGCCCCGAGCTGTCGCGGCGGATCGCCGACCGGCTGCGGAGCCCGCCGAGTTGCCAATAGTTTGTCTGCGATTCGTTTTCTCAGCGGGCGGTTGAAGTGTGGATCTCGATGGGGCGCCGTTCCACGGGCGGTTCGGGCGCCGCGGAGCCACCGCGCCAGAAAAGCCTGCGGCCGCCGCTTCCGAGAGG
>Ga0315336_1005192_pt1 | contig 14497 bp, 15 predicted proteins | sample ASW5metaG_FD_204512 | JGI IMG/M metagenome (GOLD analysis project Ga0315336, IMG submission 204512) | Ammonia-oxidizing marine archaeal communities from Monterey Bay, California, United States - ASW #5 | ecosystem: Environmental > Aquatic > Marine > Intertidal zone | place: USA: California...
ATCCATATAACAAATGCGCATCATCCCTGACAAGCTCATGCGTAACCACGGTAAACTGTTTTCCAATATCCGGCAAACGTTCAAATGTAGACATTGGAGCTTCCAACTCATAGCCAACCCCCCCAACCTCTAGCACCAGATGAGGGGGGTTTTTACTGACCAGAATACCTCTGAGAAAACCAATCATGTCTGTGCCGTAACCTTTGCAATCACAGCCCGAGCGTGTCGGCTATGAGCATGACAAAGTGCTACCGCCAACGCATCTGCGGCATCAGACTGGATTTTCTCGGATACCCCTAAAAGCACTTTAACCATATGTTGTACCTGTAATTTACTCGCATTACCCCGTCCCACAACCGATTTTTTTACATAGCGGGCTGCATATTCATAAACAGGCAAGTCCGTATCAAATGTGGCAACAAGCGCAGCGGCTCTAGCTTGACCAAGCTTAAGGGCGCTATCAGCATTTCGATGAACAAATACACGCTCAATAGCAATCTCATCCGGACAATGAAGCTTCACTACCTTGGTAATCTCCCCAAATATCTGCCTTAACCGCGAGGTATGATCACCATTTGTCTGGATTCGGGCCCAATGGACTAAAACCAGCTGATCTCCGTAGGTATCAACTAAACCTACTCCCGTCGTTCGAGACCCAGGGTCAATCCCAAGTATCCTAGTTTTTTGGTTCATCGTAGACCTATACCCATCAAGATACCCTGAGATGTTCTGCTACTTCTTGCGGAATATCCGCATTTGAATGTACCTGTTGGACATCGTCCAGTTCCTCTAAAGCATCCAGAAGGTTCATAAAAGTTTCCGCCTGACCAGCATTCAAAAATGTATTAACCGACGCACGTAAACTAAGCTCGGCCTCTTCGGGCTCAATACCAGCAAGGCCAATCGCCTGTTTGACTGCCTCAAAATCGACCGGCTCTGTAAGCACCTCTACCCGCCCATTCACGTCCGAAACCACATCAGCGGCACCACTCTCCACTGCTGCTTCCATGAGTTTCTCCTCGTCGCAGCTAGCGGGATAAGTCAAGTGTCCCTTCAGCGCAAAAAGATAAGCCACTGAGCCATCCGCCCCAACATTACCGCCAAATTTTGAGAATGTGTGGCGTACTTCTGCCACGGTCCTGTTACGATTGTCTGTCAGACAGTCGACCATTACTGCAACCCCTCCAGGCCCGTAGCCCTCATAGCGTACTTCTTCATACTGGGCTCCATGCAACTCCCCTGTACCGCGCTGGATAGCGCGGTCAATATTTTCCTTGGGAACGCTTTGTGCCTTGGCCTTATCTATCGCTGCGCGTAGACGTGAATTCGAGGTGGGGTCGCCACCATCTTCGCGGGCAGCTACCATAATCTCACGAATCAGTTTTGTGAAAAGTTTTCCCCGCTTGGCATCCTGAGCGCCCTTCCTGAAGCGGATATTCGCCCACTTGCTGTGTCCAGCCATTCAGTAATCCTCTAGATAGCGGTTACTAGTAGGTGGCCTCCGGGGGAATTGGCAAAATGACTGAGGGCTTTTAGGCCCGCTGCCTAGACTCGGCATACAGCCCCCCTCGAACCGTGACTGCCTGATACTCAAGCGGTCCATATAATAGCTGTATTTTCCAGGACGGACATCTCCATAAAAACTGCGCTTTCACCAAAAACCAACATAGCACAACGACACTCGCTCTACGGTACTTTAATTCTTGCCTGCAGTTTTCAGTTATTAATCATATGGATTGCATTTCCGTCCGCCGAGAGCGCTGCCTCATGCAGCGCTTCTGTTAAGGTGGGGTGTGCATGCATGGTACGCTGCAGATCTTCGGCACTGGCGGAAAATTCCATAGCCAAAACCGCCTCAGCAATAAGCTCTCCGGCCAATGGCCCCACAATATGGACACCCAATATCCCATCGTCATCTTGGGCAGCAATCAATTTAACCAGCCCCTTGGACTGTTCCATTGATTTAGCGCGGCCATTTGCGAGAAATGGAAAGGTCCCAACTTTGTAAGCAATTCCAGAAGCTTTAATTTCTGCTTCTGTCTGACCAACCCAGGAAACCTCTGGTGATGTATAAATTACCGAAGGAATAATTTTGTAACTCACCTCGCTAAGCTTTCCGGCGATCAGGTCTGCAACCATCACACCTTCCTCCGTACCTTTGTGGGCAAGCATTGGCCCTCGCACAACGTCTCCAACTGCCCAGACCGTAGGCACTGCAGTACGACAGGAGCTATCGACACAAATGAACCCATGGTCGTCCAATTCGACTCCAGCATTATCGCCAAACAAACTATCAGTAAAAGGCCTCCTACCGACACAGACAACCAGGCGATCTACCTCAATATTGTGGCTCTCCCCACCAACTGCATAAGTAATTGTGACATCATTTTCGCCAATATTTGTACTGGTGACCCTGGCACCAAGGCGAATATCCAGGCCCTGCCCTTTTAGATGACGATGAGTCTCTCGCGCTACATCAAGATCGACCATTGGGAGAAAATTCTCGAGTGCCTCAAGAATCACAACCTTAGAACCCAGGCGCTGCCAAACGCTCCCAAGCTCCAGTCCCACGACACCAGATCCGATCACGCCCAAGCGCTCAGGAACCTTCTCAAACTCTAGCGCCCCCCATGAATCAACCACGAGGTCGTTATGTAACGGAGCCTCTGGAAGTGCCATCGGCATTGAGCCAGTTGCCAAAATGATGTTATCGCCGTGTATCATTTTCCGCTTACCCTCCGCATCCGTCACTTCTACCGTGGTCCCATCAACAAGACGGCCATGGCCCTGTATCGTCTCCACACCATTAGATTTTAGTAACGTCTCAATGCCCCGAGTAAGTTGCCGGACTATATTCCCCTTGCGAGCCTGCATGACCCCAAGATCAAGTCCAACCTTGTCAATTACGACCCCGTGCTCCTTAAACTCTGACCTAGATCGAAAATAGAGTTCTGATGACTCTAGAAGCACCTTGGATGGAATGCATCCTGCATTAAGGCAGGTACCTCCATAACTGTGACTACCGTCTCTATTTTTCCATCCATCAACACAGGCCACACTTAGGCCATTCTGCGCCGCCCGAATCGAGGCCGGATAACCTGCAGGGCCAGCACCTATGACAACGACATCGTATTTATTCTCATTCATATCGGTATAAATATTTATATTTTAATATGTTAAAAATCTTATTTAATGTTATTTATTAATAATATTACTGGTTTCTATCATTAGAAATCCGACCAGATCTTTTCTGTCTGCCTCTGACTTAAAGCCAGCAAAGGGCATTATCGTTCCTGGCAAAAATCTGGATGGCAAAGCCAGCCAAGCTTCGAGCACCTCTGGAGTCCAAATAATCCCTGATTCCTGCAGGGCCTCTGAATAAGAAAAATCCATGTGGCGTGCTGCTGGCTGCCCAAAAAATCCAAAAATGTTTGGCCCAAGCCCGTGTTTCTCGCCTTGGCCAAAGGTATGACAAGCTAGACATGATTTAGCGAGAATTTCTCCGTTTTTCATATCTACTTCGGCATAACGGACCTCCCTGGAATACTCCTCAGTCGATTTAATATTGTTAAAGTTAAAGTCCTTAGCAACCAATAATGGTGTTGCGTCTGCCTCCGAAGATGCGGCGCCCGAAAAATCGGTATCAAAATCACATCCGGCCAGGACGGCTAAATAAAATCCAATTACGACGAACAAACCTTTGAACGTAAAGCGTTCCACGAGCTAGCACCTGAATCCGTTATCCCGGATCGGATTGTAAACGTCTGCTGGTGCAAGTGCAGTGTTTGTATCTGAAAACAGACCCTGCTGATTTTTTCATGTCTTTCGGTGCAGTGATCAAAAGCGAAAATACAATTAGCGCTACGAAAAACCTCGATCAAATGTTGCTGATCAGAGACCGCATTCGATTCCGCGCTGCTGCATCCGGATAACGCCCAAATGCAGTCAAAGCATTTTCCTGCATGTGTCTCGGATTGCTTGTCTCTGTCAGCACGCAGGTAACCGCCGGATGGGCTAAAATATACTTTAAAGAAAACTGAGCCCAGCTCTCGCAGTCAAACTCTGCCGCCCATTCTGGGACAGCCCTCCCCTCTAACCTTCTGAAATAAACACCATTCATAAATGGTCGGTTGATAAGTACTGCAATACCCAAATCCTGTGCCATTGGCAAGAGTCTTTCTTCTGCTCTGCGCTCAGTAATGGAATAGTTAAGTTGTATGAAATCAGGTTTTTCTTTTGTAAGAAAATTTTCTAGATTCGGATAAAGCTCATACTGCGAAACCGTAACCCCGATAAAGCGGGCGTCACCTGTGGCTTTCAGGTCTTGTAATGTTGGCCATTGAGTATCTACGTCGATAAGACTAAAAATTTGAGCTAAATCTATAACTTCCCTCTCGTATAAATGCTGCGTCAGGCGAAACTGAGCCAAGCCCGCTTCCTTGCCTCTCTGGTCGATCTTTGTTGTTACGAAAAGTTTTTCATTGAGGTTGGGGTTTGCTAAAACCTTCCCTACCCCTTCATCATTCTTTGTATCGCGAGGCCATGTATCAATAACGCTTCCACCGTAACCCACCAGCATACGCAGAACGGCCGCTAATGGCTCTGTCCCTTTCGTTGCGATCTCGGCTACCACCTTGCTCGAACCAAGACCTATCACTGGAAGACTCTCAAGATTTCCTGGAATCTGCCTGACCGGCATTTGATTCTGCCCGAATGAACGGAAAGGCTTTAGCCCTAATGCACCTAGGGTCGCGGCCAGAGCAATAAAATCTCTGCGCGTAGAATTGGTTATTTTAGTTATACCTCAATCCCTCCAGTAACGGGCCATAATTTACCTGATCGGTATCAACCGAAGTTAGCTCAAGGGTAAATGCCAAACCTCTTTCTACTCTCTGCCTGCTACCAAAGAAGCACGGACAGTCTAATTACTCAATTTAACTGGTACCTCGTACTCACTTTCTGCATAACCCGCCGTAATGTAAAACCAAGCGCTCTCCATAGAACACTCAGCCCGCAGCAGTGGCCGATCTGTGACTTTCCCCCATTGGTGACTCATGGTAACTGGTTCAGTCAGGTACTCTAAGTCAGTAACTGTAAATTCAAGGTTTAGCCGCATCCCGCCATCAGACAACCAGTAACGCTCAAGTAGATGCTTCCCTTCGCTCGAATCAATACCAATCCGGGTACCCCAACGATCAGCTATAAAACCGGTTGTTTCAATAACTAATTCATTCCCCTCGAAGCGACCAAACGATAGTCCTCTTTGATTCGATGCAGTCCCAGGAACATCCTCATTGAGATAAATCACCCTCGGCTCGGGCCATAAATCCCGATCAATGATAATTCTGTCACCCCCTTCCCACCGAAAATGGTAAGCCATGGGCATAAGCATGGCACGTGGTGGCCCCGGATAAATACAGTCATTCATTGGATTTTGTGACTCGTGAAAGTCCTCTACTAACTTTGCCCCTTTTTCGGTTAGCGGCCAATCCGTAGGTGGTTCCCGGTAGGCACTAAAACGGCCGCCATCCGGCGCCATCCGGGTCCAATAACCGCCTCCCGGAAATTCCTTCGCAGGAACAATTTGTCGGGGCAATCTTCCACTAGAAATGACACCCTCCCCGGTTTGCTCAAGGTAAGCCTGCCTCTCGCTAGATGATGCAAACATCCGTGGACCACTCTCCTTTTGTGCCCAAGAAAGACCGGTATAGGGCCGGTTAGGGTCCCGATCATGGCTCCCATGCCATACGATACTATCGCCCGGCTTAAAGGTGTCTGCAGACCAACCCAGACGGGAAAGTGATGGCGGGTTTAATGTTTCAATAGTGTACTGAGTTGAAACGTCCCCCGTTTGCTCGACATCAACAATCAAATAAACATGGGGCACCTTCCAGAGATATTCAGAAACAGTACCGGTCAGAGTGACAGGCATATTGCGATCAAGGCTGGCGTGGGAATGATGTCCGCTCGCTACTAGAGGTAGCAAAACTGCGCTGGCAACAGCGCTCATCAGTAATTTGGGCCTGTTCATGATTTAGGTGCCCTCGCTACAGTCGGTGTATAAACTGAGGTTATTATAATCCAGAGTCCCCCCGTTTTCTTGGCCAAAAGGGCTGTTTTAGCGCCCGGCCTGCACCTAGATTCTCTGGCTGGCTTGCTGTCCACATACTTCCATTATCTAAATATATTGAATGATGGGTGCTGAACAGCTACAGTTTTTATACAAGTTGCCAACGGGGGATACGATGAAATCAGCTTTAATTGCCATTGTGGCGGCGCTAGCCACCAGTCTGATCGTGCTTCAGCTTACCAATCAGGCTCAGGAAGCAAATCAGCCCGAAAACGCTGCGCCAATAACCCTCAGCTTCACAGAAGAACTTCAACAGGATTCCTGGCTTAGGGGTATTAACCGAGATGGGTCGTCACGGCCCGGACCAGCGGATGACGAAAAACCTCTAGTTGACGCTTCAAACTCAATGTGTTTTTTGACAAAGGTGGAAATACAAGGCATGGATGGCGCAGAAGATACTGCAAGCTGTGAAATCTCAATTGATGAATTCACAAATTGGTGGCAAGTGCACGCTATCCAGGGAGACGGAACGGATGCTTCCGTTGCATGTAACGCACGATGTCTTGTCTGGGAATAATTTGATTACCGCTGTCAAGACGAAAAATTCGTAGACTAAGGAGCAATGCCATGAAACACGCTGGCTCTGTCCTGCCTTGGCTGATATTGGTGGCTGCCCCGGTTTGGTCACACCACAGCGTGCCAGCCGAGTACGGTAGCTCTGCGACTCCTACCCACTATATAGAAGGACAAATTAAGAGCGTAACCTGGGGCAACCCCCACATCTTTTTAAATATTACAACTACTGGCGGCGAAATCTCTCCCGGGGAAAACTGGCGATTAACCACTCACCCTATCAATGTGATGACCAACACCTATGGATTTGAGGAAAGCGATTTCATCGAAGGGGACACCGTTCAGCTGTATGGTTGGTTTCATCTCCGCGGGCAACCTCTATTCCAAATTCGAGCTATATCTGTCAATCAGGGCCCTATGCTCTCTACCCTGCGATTCTCAGACCTCAGGGATATCCTTGATGGATCACTCCAGGCAAAGAAGATTACTCCTACCGAACACATCAATGGAACCAGCCCGCAGCGTGCCGGGGCTGAAACAGTTACTAAGCTAGCGGAAATAGGCTATCTTGATGAAAGCGGCAACGTAAACCTGCCTGACTCCATTCTTTACCCGGAATATGCGGTTACCCCAGAAACCGATTAGCGACTTCTCAGTCAGACCTCCTTAACTAACGCGGAAACCTAAATGCCCCACGGGCAATCAGGCTGACATATGTTTGATATTTATGGATTCCTGTTATGCCTGATTTTTATCCTATTATGTGCAGTGATTACTTGGGGCTTGAGCCTAGCACTCAATAATGTAGCTATTGTGGATAGCCTATGGCCCCTGCTATTCATTGTCGCCGCCTTTTCCTATGCTGCGGGGCTTGATCAGCCAGAATTGAGATCGTACATGGTGCTGGTGCTGGTCACGGCCTGGGGTACCCGTCTTTTTCTTTATCTCAGTTGGCGAAATTGGGGAATGGCCGAAGATTTTCGATACCAGAATGTACGCAAAAACAATGAACCCAATTTTTGGATTAAAAGCCTATACCTTATATTTGGGGCCCAAGGAGCCCTTGCCTGGATTATTTCACTACCACTCATGGCAGCAGTCACGGGAAATACTGAACTTGGGCTCCTGGATTGGCTCGGACTCGTAGTATGGATAGTTGGCTTTGGATTTGAGTCACTTGGAGACTGCCAGCTAGCTCGATTTCAACGTAACCCGGAAAATAAAAATCGTGTATTGCAGAGTGGGCTCTGGCGATACACTAGACACCCAAATTATTTTGGTGACTTTTGTGTCTGGTGGGGCCTCTATCTGATAGCGCTTTCTGCCGGAGGGTGGTGGTCAATTTTTTCGCCGATCCTCATGACTACTTTGCTACTTAAAATAACCGGGGTACTGCTACTGGAGAAAGACATAGGAAAGCGTCGCCCGGAATACTCAAGCTATATCAATCATACCAATGCATTTTTTCCTTGGCCCAGAAAACAACCAAAAAATTCATAAAACTATTTTTTCTGAAACACGGCCTGGGACAAGGCACTCGACGCTGATTCAATCGTAATACCTTCTATGGAAGCTGCTAAAAGGATTGAGGTTTTTTTTAATAATGAGGTATCAAAGATAACGTCGCTGTCTGCACAGTAGCGTGTCAAATTTATTGCTGAGGCTGAGAGCTGTTTCTCGGTACCAGAAGACGTCTCCTGAGCCTCAGAATAAAACCCCTCAAGGGTGTTCATTTGAAAATGCTCTGCATCCAGTTCAACCGCTTTAATCTGCTCCCTTAGTAATGCTCCGGAGGTCACTTGCTCATCCTGAGAGTTCTTCATCCAGCGTCGAACTTCACGCAAGGGTATCACCACCTCATTATCCCAAGACAATGAAAATGTGATGGCTTTAGCATAAATATCGTCCTCAAATTTACCTCGAAAAACGCCTACCCATACACAATAAAACAGCATAACAACACTCAAACCATGATTGTCCTGCAGTTCCAGACAGGCCTTCTCTACCTCCCGGTGTTGATAAATTTTGACAGAAAAATCCCAAAATTTATTAGGCATTACTAATATATATCCAAATGTTGAGGCCGAGCATTCTTAGCAACAATACAACTATAATAATAGTTAGCGGAATCTAAAAAACACTAAATACTCTATTATAAAAGCTACAACCGGGGAACAATAATCAATGAAGGTAGGGGTACTATTATTGCTGCCGGGGCTGTGCTTAATTGTATTTGGGTGCTCGAGCAAAGATACCGATACCGTCAGATTTGTCTTTGCTCCGGACGCAATCGTTCGCTATATGCACGATACCGGGCTTATTGATAAATACCAAGAACGCTATGAGAAGCGTATTGATTTTATCGAAACCTGGGATGAGGCAGCCTTTTTCGCCGGTGGGTTCATGCCATACCAAGTCGGCAGGCTAGATCATGGCTTTCACGTAAGACAAGAAACAAGTCTGCATATCAAAAAAAAACCGTCGGAATATTTGCGCCGGTTTTATTTTGACACAATTACCCATGCACCTGCTCCTCTAGCCTTTCTTGTAGACCTGGTGGGAGAGGACCGCGTAATTCTCGGAACTGATATTCCATTTGATATGGCAGACACCGATTTTGGCCGTATTATTGAGCAGGCCCAGCTCCCACCAAATACTACTACTGCTATCGAAAGTGGAAACGCGATGGAGTTATTCAATCTGAGCTAAGGGGTTTGCCTAATGACCACCTTCTGTTGGGAAAGATCGATCTCTATCATGTATAAACCGGAACTGTTGTACCGGTGCTCATTGGTCTCATTTAGGCCGGCGGTAGTGGCAAACGGCAATCGACCTCAACGAACTCCAGCCCGTCGGGTGCGAATACCTTCAACCACCGGACGTTCCACGGCTCAGTGAGATGCTCGGGGTCCGTGATTTCCATATTCATCTCGATCATAGGTCCAACCTGAGGGTTGTCCATACGCCGATATCTTTCCACCGTGGTGGTTTGATCACTCAGCTGGGTGCCGTCACCGGTGGCGAGGTAGGCCAGGAGCTGGTTTGACTCGATAACAAGTGTTCCATCTTCGTAGCGGGCCACATGATATCCGAATCGAGTGTTTTCAGTGGTCTCTGGTTCACGCCCGTCTAGAAAAATCTCGCGTTGCCCAGCGTACTCCTCATACTCAAACACAACGTGGTCGTCATACTGCATGATTCGCATGGGGTGGAGTGTAAATCCCGCCTGACGCACAAGACCCGGATCAGAACACGTCGCGAATACTGGATCGTCCAAGGCATCAAATTCGACCTGCAGCGCCGCACCGACCTCATTGAAGGGCGCCGGCAGGCGCTCACGAGGGCCTCCCAACCAGGTACCGGTAAAATTGGGGTGGCCGTCGCTTAATGTCAGCGGCAGGGTCGCCACCGCAGCCGGTTTCCCGTCTTCCCTTGGCGCGCCCATGATCTGACGGATGACCGACCTATCCGAGGGGTCGAGCTCAAGAAGTTCGCCAGTCTGGATATCGTCCGCCACCATGACGATCATGGGCGCGCCCGTGCGGCTTTTTCGGCCAATGAGTCTCAGATACTGACCGTCCTGGATAGTGCCCCTTGACCAGCCCGCACGGCGAAACAGGGGGGCCGCCGGACCCGTAGCCATCCACTCCGTCTCAACGCCGTCATCATCGGTGACGGACAGCATGATATTAACGTGGGGGTTGTTGAAGTTGTATTCGGTTACGTACCCCTCGATCTCAATAGTCTCATTCGTGAACACGGCCGCCCATGCATGGTGTGCTGACAGCGGTGGGACAACGGCGACTGCCATAACGAGTGCTGCTGTGTATCTTAAAATATTCATTCTCGCAGCATACTCCCGTTTGAAAAAAGTTATGCAGGGTAGGGTGTCTACTAAGGGAAAAATTACTGGCATATTGTTACAGTGACACCCAGGATCCGAAAACCCACGGAGAAAAACAATAATGGACCGCAGAAATTTTTTAACCGGAGCAGGAGTTGCCTGCATCATGGCAATGAGCCGGACCAACCGTGCCCTTACTCAACCTAGCCGGAAAGAAATATTCATCGGTGGCCGCAGGATCACTGTCGTTGATATTCATGCACACTGCCTGTTTCAAGAAGTAGCACCAATTATCCAAAACACCTCCATGGCAGATGCCGACCTGGGAGATAACCTGGTACTGGGACCCCATCGGATCGAGGCGCTAAATGAGCGGGGAATCGATATAGCTGCACTTAGCGTAAATCGTTTCTGGTGGTACGCTGCAAACCCCCAACAAGCACGGGACATTGTCCGGATCAATGATGAGGGTTTAGCGAAGTGGTGCACCCTTTATCCGGACCGCTTTGTGGCACTGTCCTCGCCTGCCCTGCAGTTCCCAAGTCTGGCAGCGGAACAACTAGATTATGCAGTAAATGAACTAGGGCACCGGGGTGCTTGTATTGGTGGGCATGCCCGCGGGGAAGTTCCATCCTCTGTAAAATACGACCCATTCTGGTCCAAGGCCGAACAACTTGGTGTTCCTGTCTTTATGCACCCGGATGGTTCCAGGAATATCATCCAGCCAAATGTCCTAGATGGAACGGGTGGCCTGGGAAATGTTATTGGGAATCCACTGGAAACTACATTATTCCTTTCACGAATGATTTTTGATGGCACGCTTGACCGGTTCCCAAACTTAAAGATTTGCGCAGCCCACGGGGGCGGCTATTTTCCCTCTTACCTGGGCCGCTCCGAGGTTGCGTGTGCCCGGAATAATGCTAATTGCATTAATAAAAAAATGCCCAGTGAATACCTCAAAAGCCAATTGTTGATTGACTCCATGGTTTTTAACGAAGAAGGGTTACGCCACTTAGTAGAAGTGACGGGCTCAAGCCAAGTGGTCTACGGTTCAGACATGCCCTTCGCATGGCCAGACACAATAGACCTAATCGCTAACTCACCCTCGCTCAGTGATGTACAGAAAGAAGCCATCCTGGGTGGAAATCTGATTGAACTACTTAAAATCTAAGTCTTGATTTTGAGCTGAGCCTCTGGAGCAACTACAAGAACGTGACTTATCGTCAAGCTTGCGATAAATAAGTCCTATTAATATTATTATTTAGGTTCGGATTAATTAACTCTGAAAGGAGACAACAGAATGGTTCGCATTCATTTTTCAGCAATCATATTGGTGATAACGAGCAGTTTCTCAGGGGCTGGGCTAGCACAATTTGGAACAGGTGTACCGGTTGATATAGAGCCGGTGGCAGACGGACCAGCACCAGTGCAGGATCTCTCAGGTGTTTGGACTAGATTAAGATTGGAAGGAAAGTTTCGCAGTGGCTCTACGTGGACCCCCGAGCCACCGAAATTGACTGAATGGGGACAAGAACGTTTTTCGATGGCAAAAAATTCCAACCAGGGAGCGTTTTCATTGGCGGAAACCAATGATCCGGTACTGACTAGATGCTACCCACCAGGGGTTCCAAGGGTCTACTTTCACCCCTACCCTTTTGAAGTGGTATATACCGAAAAACAAATGATCATGCTTTATGAATACGACCATACTATCCGGCGGATTTTTACCGATGGCCGCCCAAGCCCTGAAGACCCTGTACCGCTTTGGCTTGGTCATTCGGTGGGTCACTGGGAAAATGACACAACATTTGTAGTTACCACGGTTGGAATAGATGAACGCACCTGGATGGATCGCTCGGGCGTCCAGCATAGTGACCAGTTGCGCGTAACAGAAATATTTCGCCGAATTGACCTGAAAAACCTGGAAATTGACATTACCCTGGAAGATCCGATTGCTCTTGCTGAGCCGTGGGTAGCAGAAACCCTGCATTATCGATTAACACCCCCTCACTGGGAACTCAGTGAAATAAGCTGCTCGGGAGACTATCTCGATTTTGCTAATTTTGAGGAAAATTTGAGCCAAAATAGCAACGAATAGCGTTCTACCTTCGGCTAATTAAACACCTGAGGCCCCAACTAATGTACCGCATGCATTTTCTTCTTCTGTCATTTCTTCTTCCGTGTATTACGAATGGTCATCATGCTTTTAGCACATTCTTCGATAACAACACCATTGGGACTATTCAGGGCAGGCTTACTGAAGTTTCCTGGACCAACCCTCATGTACGCTTTCAAATCAGAACGGACAAAAATGAAATCTGGGAGGCTGAAACAGCCCCGGTAAATAGCCTCCAAAGGCTTGGTCTTAATAACATCGTAAATACTGGAGACCAAATTGTCTTAATAGGCGCCCTCTCGCGGCTCGGACGAAAGTCAATGCTTGCCATAGTTATGAAATTACCAAATGGGGAAGAAGTGGTCTTGGAGCCCCGCATGAATAGCCAATTAGAGATTTCTAGCTCCACGCATAGTCCCGCCGGCAATGCTCCTGTCCCTACTGCCTCCCTATCCACGAATCTTGATACGGACAGCGGAATCTTCCGGACCTGGGTTAGAACGCAAGCAAACCGAAATCAAGACCTTCCCCTAAGTGAGACGGCCTTAGCTGCCAGGGAAGCCTGGGACCCGGTAACGGATGATCCAGCCCTGAGATGCGTACCCCCTGGAATGCCGGTTACCATGGATACCCCTTTTCCAGTCGCATTTACTGACAATGGAGCGCAGATCATTTTGAGCCTTGAGCAATGGGATGCAAGGCGTGTCATTTATATGAAAGAGGCGGCTTTCGCCAATGGTCAGTCGAGCTCGTTACAAGGCTACTCTCTGGGTACCTGGCAAGGTAATACCCTTATCATTGAAACGAGTAACATCAATTGGCCGTACTTCGATGAGTTTGGAACACCCCAAACCGAGGCTGCCCGTATTACTGAACGATTTACATTGAGCAGGGACCAACAAACATTAGTTTGGCAGGCGACTATGATTGATCCGGTTACATTTTCCGGACCCGCCGATCTTGGAAGTGTTCGTTACAGAGCCGACCCAAACGCAGAAATTTTGCCCTACAACTGTGACTATTAGGGAGAAGACATGATGTACAAATGGATTTTTTTACTGCTAATAACTTGCAGCTGCGTACTACCAGCACAAGAAGCACCACTTTTTAAGGTCGACCCAAGTTTCCCTAAACCTTTACCTACTGGATGGATTAATGGCCAAGTGGGTGGAGTCTGCGTGGATAGCCATGATCATGTCACAATCGTTGACCGTCGGGATATTACCGAGGAGGAAACTGAGACTTCTATCCCGACACCACCAGTCATAACATTCAACCTGGAAGGTAGCCTGATCAATTCTTTTGGCAACCCGGACCTTGTCCCAAGAGGAATACATTCTTGTTTTTTCGATACTGAAGATAATATTTGGGTTGCCGGCAATCAGGACTCTATCGTTCAGAAATATAGCCATGCTGGTGAAATGCTGATGCAAATCGGTACAAAAGATGTTTTTGATACTGTTGACGGAACCCGCCAAGGGAAAGCCTTAAATTCGAGTAAAGAGTATCTTCATCGGCCGTCGGCAGTTGTGGTTGACCCGGATACCGGTGATATTTTTATATCAGACGGTTACGGCAATAGACGGATAGTTGTATTTGATAAAAACGGCAATTTTTTAAGGCAATGGGGAAGACAAGCTACCGAAGCAGAAATGGTTGCTGGTACCCCCGGTACCTTCGCAAGCACCATTCATTGCATTGCAATGAATAACAGTGGAGAAGTTTATGTGTGCGACCGGTTCGGAGACCGAATTCAAGTATTTAATAAAATGGGAGACTACCTCAGAAGCATACATATTGGCGAAAAAACACATAGCCGTGGTACCGCATGGTTTGTCGCGTTCTCCCCTGACATGGAACAGGAATATTTGTATGTGATCAATGGCGGATGGGA
>Ga0315336_1005193_pt1 | contig 14487 bp, 12 predicted proteins | sample ASW5metaG_FD_204512 | JGI IMG/M metagenome (GOLD analysis project Ga0315336, IMG submission 204512) | Ammonia-oxidizing marine archaeal communities from Monterey Bay, California, United States - ASW #5 | ecosystem: Environmental > Aquatic > Marine > Intertidal zone | place: USA: California...
TAGATGGCTATCGCTTGGTCCTTAACACGAACAAAGAAGGGGGTCAGGTAATATTTCATGTTCATATGCACTTGTTGGCAGGGCGACAGTTAACATGGCCTCCTGGGTAAAATGATCGATTCCCTGGGCAAACAAAATATCCCCTTAAACCAGAGTTGAACCTGCTCCATAGGCACTGACGTCAAGCGCAGTGCATAATAATTGGCCCGATCTCCGCATACCGTCAATAATACCGTCACAGTTGAGTGGTTTTGATTGTCGCAGTAACAGATGAAAACAATAAGGTTTAAAAGAAGACTTTAGTCCCTCTTTAAAAAACAGTATCTTGCTGAGAGCCATATACAATGATTTCTACGTTTTTTTAATGATTTCCTTAGTTAATTTATATAATTTTTTGTAACTATCGTAGCGTCGTCCGGAGATTTCCCCTTTAGTGATTGCTTGCTTAATGCCGCATTCTGGCTCAGCTTGATGTATGCAATTACGAAATCGACACTTGCCCTTATAGGCTGAGAATTCCCTAAAGCCTATTTGAGTTAATTCGGGTTTCTCTATGTATGGCGTGTAGTCTCGCACACCAGGGGAATCAATTAACTGCCCACCTTTTGGGAGTTGATACATCATTGAAGTTGTTGTGGTATGCCGTCCCTGGGCGGTTTTTTCGGACAGATGAGCGACAACTTGACGGGCATCTCCTATGAGGGCATTTAACAGAGACGACTTTCCGACACCGGACTGACCTACGATTATGCTGCGGTTGTTCTCCATGTCGTGGGCTAGGGGCTCTAGTCCCGTACCTTTTTTGGCACTTATTTGGTGTACCGGGTAGCCTATATTTTCGTATTCACGAAGCACGGCAGGGGGATCCGGGTTGAGGTCCTTTTTATTCAGTACGATTAGGCTTTTAGTGTGTATTAATTCGGCTGCACATAGATAGCGATCAATAGCGAACCAGTCAGGTTTGGGCTCATGGGCCAGGGTAATGACAAGTTGGGAGAGGTTGGCCGAAATTACTTCTGCACCTCCACGAGCATTAAGCTGGGCCAGCTCCACATCGCGCGGCAGTATTTTTGTGACCGTACCGCTTTTGTTGGATGTCTTTTGCCATTCAACCTCATCACCTACCACGGGCTGCAGACCGCGACGCTGCATCTGGCACATATAGCGCTTTTCGTTTCGGTCCTGGACAGAAACATGGCGTCGGAATCGGGCCACAACCAAGCCTTGCTCATTCATAAAAGCAAACCAATGAGGGCAGCTAAGGGTGCTGCTGTTACAATTCGGGTAGCAATTAAAGGGGGCATGAATTGAAACGCAAAGATAATCTAATCTGGATCGATCTTGAAATGACAGGTCTTCATCCGGACGCCGATTTGATTATTGAAATTGCTACCGTTGTTACCGATAAAGAGTTGAAGGTACTCGCCGAGGGCCCAGTTCAGGCAATCTATCAATCTGATGACATTTTGGATTCCATGGATGACTGGAATAAGCGTCAGCATAAAGCTTCAGGTTTGATTGATCGGGTTCGTGTGAGCACCGTGGATGAATCCAAGGCGGAACAACAGACGCTTGAGTTTTTAAGAGAGCATTTAGATCGCGGAGCATCACCCATGTGCGGCAGCAGCATATGCCAAGATAGACGTTTTCTGGTGCGTCATATGCCCGAATTAGCCTCTTTTTTTCATTACAGAAATTTAGATGTGTCCACACTAAAGATATTAGCTTATTTATGGATGCCAAGTATCGAAAATAAATTTCAAAAACAATCCACTCATTTGGCTTTAGCTGATATCTACGACTCGATTCGAGAGCTTGAATTTTACCGTGAGCATCTATTATCAGTTGAGTGAAATATCGCACCTTACAGAGTTGTTTTGATAATTTTCGTCGGCTTTTTCCGATGAGTAGTTTTTCTGGCCCACCCCCCCCTAAATATGGGGTGTTATTCTTAAGTTTGGTCCTGAGAATACAAGGCTGCGGAGCGACTAGTTGTTAATCATCTTTATCCATAAGGGCCGCTTGCGCTGCTGCGTAACGGGCGATCGGTAGTCGTTTTGGTGAGCAACTCACATACTCCATACCCATGGCGTGGCAGAATGCTATGGAACGAGGATCTCCGCCATGTTCTCCACATATGCCGAGCTTGAGGCCTGGCTTAGCTTCACGTGCATCATCAACACATAATTTGATCAGGCGCCCAACGCCAGCCTGGTCAATAGATTCAGTAGGGTCATCCGGCAGGATAGTTTCGTCAAGATACTGTGGCAGGAAGCTACTTGCATCATCTCGGCTGATTCCGAAGGTCATCTGCGTGAGGTCATTGGTCCCAAAACTGAAGAAGGATGCCTCGGCCGCAATTTCTCCGGCTGTCAGGGCGGCTCGTGGGGTTTCTATCATAGTGCCGAATGAGTAGTCGATTTCGAGTTCTTCTTCCTGCATGGTTCGTTGTGCAGTCGGCTCCAAACGATCTTTTACCCACCTTAGTTCATTCACATGGCTAATGAGAGGAATCATAATTTCTGGAATTACATCAATACCCTCTTTTTTTACCCGGCATGCAGCACTAATAATGGCTGTGACCTGCATCTGAACAATACCAGGCAGAATAAAGGATAGGCGGCAACCGCGTAGACCTAGCATTGGGTTTGCCTCATGCATAGTCTGGACTGCAGCGAGCATTTGGCGGAATTCAGACAATTTAGGTGATCCAGGTTCGGTGCACTCCAGGCGTGTGACCTCAACGAGCAATTCTTTCTCATCCGGCAAGAATTCGTGTAATGGTGGATCAATAAGCCTTATTGTAGTTGGGCGGCCGTCCATAGCCCTGAAAATACCCTCAAAGTCTTCTCGTTGGAGCGGTAAAAGCGCATCTAGTGCTGCGTTGCGGCCTGCTTCATTATCGGCAAGTATCAGCTTCTGAACCAGAGGAACCCGGTCACCAAGAAACATATGTTCTGTTCGACACAGACCAATACCCTCCGCACCCAGTCTTACTGCTTCAGTAGCTTGATCTGGTGTATCTGCATTTGCCCTAATTTTTAGTTTGCGAAAAGAGTCTGCCCATTTCATCAGCGCCGCAGCTTCTCTCATTTCCGTCGCTGGTTTAGTCTCAAGGTTACCCGAGTACACGACACCATCGCTGCCATCAATAGAAATCCAATCACCTTCACATAATAATTTTTCACCTATAGCCACAGTCCCTTTTTTGCCGTCAATTTGCAGCGCGCTGCATCCACAGATTGTCGGAATACCGAATTGTCGGGCCACGAGTGCGGCATGAGAGGTGCGCCCACCCCGACTTGTGAGTACTCCTTTGCTTGCTAGCATTCCTGCCAAGTCGTCAGGACTGGTTTCTTCGCGCACAAGAATAATGGCTGCTCCGGGGTTTGCATCATGGATTTCAACTGCCTTTTTGGAGGTAAGCACGATCTTTCCGGTTGCGGCTCCTGGACCGGCATTCATGCCTGTGGCCAAGATTTTCTCTTTTGGCTTTTCGGTAAAACGCGGATGCATCGTCTGCTCAAGCTGGGACGGAGTTATACGGTGTAGTATCACTTCTTCCCTTGTAATCAAGCCCTCGTTTACCATATCCACTGCAATCTTGACCGCCGCAGTTTTAGTTCGTTTGCCCGCACGGCACTGAAGAATAAAAAATCGGCCATCTTCGATAGTAAATTCGATGTCCTGCATATCTCGATAATGCGTCTCCAATTTTTGTGCGGTATCGTTAAGTTGCTGATAGATCTTAGGATGATTATCCAAAAGTTTCTGTATATCGGCAGGTGTACGAACGCCGGCCACGACATCTTCACCTTGTGCGTTCATGAGATACTCGCCGTACAGCACATTCTTACCATTTGCGGGGTCGCGCGTGAACGCAACTCCGGTCCCGGAAGAATCACCTCTATTTCCGAAGACCATGGCTTGGACATTTACAGCAGTTCCAATGTCATCACTGATATTCTCCACACGCCGGTAAAGGACGGCGCGTTCGGCATTCCACGACCGAAATACAGCTTCGATAGCCGCTTCCAATTGTTGTAGTACGCTCTGAGGGAAATCTTGTCCGGTTCGTAGTTGAGTTAATGTCTTAAACTCTTCGCACAGTGCTTTGAGGTCAGGCGCGCTAACGTCAGTGTCCTTTTTTACACCCAGACGTTTTTTTAGTCCTGTAAAAGCTTGCTCGTACTCATTTCTTGGAACTTCCATTACAACGTTGCTAAACATCATAATGAAGCGGCGGTACGCGTCGTAAGCAAATCTTGCATCATCAGTGGCCGAGATAAGCCCCTTAATTGTCTCGTCGTTTAGTCCGAGATTTAGGACTGTGTCCATCATTCCAGGCATACTGAATTTGGCACCAGAGCGTACCGAAAGTAGAAGAGGGTCGGCTATATCCCCAAATTTTTTTTCGGCCCTCCTCTCAATATCAGCAAGAGCCCGCTTCACCTCATCAAAGAGGCCAGTGGGCAGCCGCTCCTCACCGGCATAAAATTCCCTGCACATCTCGGTAGTAATTGTGAAGCCCGGAGGAACAGGCAATCCGATGTTAGTCATTTCAGCAAGGTTTGCGCCTTTGCCACCCAAAAGGTCCTGGAGACCTGCATTGCCTTCGCGAAAGAGGTAGATATGTTTGCTAGGCATTAGAGTGATTGTCCTGTCTTGGCCGTTTTCCGTAAGTCAAAGCGATCATACTCTGCTTAATGACACAAATTTCCGAGCTATACTTGTCTTTCAGATTTTCAGGGGCTGTCCTGTTATGGCCGAAAGAACAGTTTTTTTTGTATCCGACCAAACCGGGGTGACGGTAGAAACGTTAGGACACAGTTTACTGACGCAGTTTGATAAAGTTGAATTTAACCTCGTTACTGTGCCATTTGTCGATTCACTTGGCAAGGCGGAGCAAGTGACTGAAAGGATAAATCGTACAGCGATTCAATCTGGATTACGCCCGATCGTATTCACCAGTTTTGTTCAGGATGAAGTCCGGGCACCGTTGCTCCGTTGCAATGGTTTGGTATTAGATTTCTTTGAGGCTTTCCTTTCCAAAATCGAAGAGGAACTGGACAGTCAATCCTCGCATGTTTCCGGTAAGGCTCACGGTATGCAGGACGCCACAAGCTACAACTCGCGGATCGAAGCGATGAATTTCGCGATGGATGCCGATGATGGCCGAACGACACAGCAATATGATAGGGCCGATGTGATAATGACAGGTGTATCTCGCTCTGGTAAGACACCGACTTGTGTCTACATGGCTCTGCAGTATGGGATTTTTGCTGCAAACTACCCATTAACGGAAGACAACTTAGAGATTGATCAGTTGCCAGATACGTTAGTACCGTTTCAGAAAAAATTATATGGATTAACTATCGAGCCAGAACGATTACGGCAGATTCGGCTCGGGCGATGGTCTGTGGGACGCTACGCTTCGGCCGAGCAGGTTAATTTGGAATTACGTGCGGCCGAAATGCTCTTTAAGCGGCATAATATTCCGTACATAGATACCACACACTGTTCTATTGAGGAGATTGCCAGCACCATATTGAATGAAATGGGGGTAGAACGTCACCTGCTTCTTTAGGGTCTGCCACAATTTTTTTCAAGGATTCGTGTTTATAGTGTAGCTATGGCATCCTGCGAAAGGAGTTAAGAGGCACGCTTTGTATCATGTTGGCAGACAGCTGCATAGTTCCAGAAACTACTTACAGGCCAGGCAGTTTTTCTGGCCTGATGACTATTTATGAAAGCAACTACATCAAACTTAAATGCCTCGTACCCACATTAGATTCGGGTGAAGGAATTTCTATTTCACGCACTGAGAATGATTGCGATCTCCATTTAAACTTATTTAGCCAAGAATCCTACACTGCCACGCTGAAACTGACATATTGGTTTGAGGAACCGCCAGAAGAGCTAATTCCTGATCCGGATTTAACTATTCGGGTCTATCATGATGCACGTTTAGCGGCTGTTTTGAGCGGAGTAGATCACCATCATCACAAGTTGCGTGAGCTACCAGGACCACATTCATTTGAATTGGATCGTCGTTGGCGTTGCAATATTACGCTAAATAAATGGCTTGATTACTTACTTTCTGTGGGCCACGGATTTGTATGATTTGCTTGCGGAGTGCTTGGGCTTTCATCTGGGAAGTTTCTTGGGTTTTTTTAGTTAAGTTTAGTCAAGAGTTTTCCTGTAGCATCTAGTGCTACCATGTCCGCTACAATCCGACCAGCCTCTTCTAGGAGGATGTCGGGTGTATCTTCCGAGTTTAGATCTTCCATGCTTTCTACGGGTTTTAGATCAAGGGCTATCCGTCGCAGGTTTGCTCTTTCTAATTGTTGCTTGTCGCGATCCTCGCGTTCGATTGTTCGCTGTGACAGATTTAGCGAGATAGTCTCAGCATCCCTGATGGCTTTAAATGCAGCGATATCGCTGATCAAATAATTGAGGTTCGGGTCGGTTGTCGCTCTGGCTGTGTGCTGAGCCTCTAGCCTCTGAATTTCATCATCAAGTGATTGTTTAGCTCGAAATCGGGTCGGTCTGATGCGATCGTAGGGCAACGCGGTATCACGAATGCTTTCGCCAACGCGATCCAGATCGATAGGTGAGGGGAGTTGAATATCTGGCTCTACACCCTGGTATTGTGTGCTATCACCCGTAACACGGTAGTATTTTCCGATCGTGAGGGTTAGCTGTCCATAGCCGGGCTCCCTCATGATGCGATCTAAGTTGAAAAGGTTCTGCACGGAGCCCTTACCAAAGGTTTGTTGGCCCACCACAACTCCACGTTCATAATCCTGTATAGCTGCTGCAAAAATCTCAGAGGCACTTGCGCTGTAACGATCCACCAGCACAGCCAGTGGCCCTGAGTAGATGGCTTCTCCCGGACTGGGATCGTCAAGTGGTTGTACCCGCCCCTGAGTTTCTTTTAGTTGTACGACAGGTCCCCGCTCAATGAAAAGTCCACTCAGTTCAGTAGCCTCGGATAGGTGTCCACCACCATTAGCTCTTAGATCGATTACAAGCCCATCAATTTTTGTGCTCTTCAGCTCATTGATTAGACGGGCGACATCTCGGGTAGTGCTTGTGTATTCTGTGTCACCCTGACTCCGGGCCGCATGGTCTTGATAAAAGCTAGGAACACTGATTACCCCGATTTTATAATCGCGGTCCCCTCTGGGTATATCTAGTACCTGGCTCTTAGCTGCCTGTTCTTCTAGTTTAACTTTGTCGCGTACTAGTGAGATTAACTGCTCTGGAGAACCTGGGGCCGCGCCTGCCGGCAGAACCTGTAGCCGAACCGTCGTACCAAGGGGCCCACGAATTATGTCCACTACGTCATCTAAGCGCCACCCAATAATGTCTACCAACTCATCTTCAGTACCTTGACCTACAGCGGTAATACGATCTTCGGGTTTTAGTTGGCCGTCAACTTGGGCGGGCCCTCCAGGAATAATGTTAATGATAGTTACGTAATCTTCCTGAAGTTGGAGTGATGCGCCGATTCCTTCATAGGATAGGCTCATTGCAATTCGGTATTCTTCGCTATTGCGTGGTGAGAGATAACTTGAATGGGGATCCATGGTATGCGAGACAGCATTCATGAAGGTCTCAAAAACCTCATCAGAGGTAATTTGCGTTACTCTTTTGGCTAGACGAGTGTAACGCTCAGTTAATATTTCGACCGTTTCTTCCCAGGTCTTGCCTGTGAGCACTAGGCCCAGTCCGTCATTTTTGATTCGTTTTCGCCAAATCTCTCTTAGTTCGGCCTCAGATACCGGCCAGGATAGTTCACTGCGATCGAAGCGGAATGTCTCATCTCGATTAAAATCAGGCTCGTTAGCTAAAATTTCTATTGCGTAGGCGACGCGTTCCTCTGTCCGTGCACTAAATGCATTAAATATGTCGAAGACAGGCTGAAGCTCCCCGCTACGTAATCTCTCATCAAACTCATAACGATATCTGCCAAATGTAGCTATCTCGGTGGACAAAAAATAAAGTCGGTTGCTGTCAAGGCTATCAAGGTAGCGGTCTAAAATCGCAGAGGACAAAGAATTATCTACCCGAGGTTTTGCATAATGGAGTTCTTCCATAATCTGGACAATGCGCTTAGAAATCTCTGGATGCTTTACCCCTATTGCTAGGTTTGTTGCTGCGCTTGAAGTCCCGGCTATCGTTAGGCCGATGATCCAAAAAAACGCTCCAGCAAAGCTTCGTTTGCTGTGTTTCACATACCCTCCTATTTGAATGGGGCCACTCAGCCGCCAAAAATATTAGTGTCCGCCCCCTATCCTAGCGAATTAGTACCGTTTTGGCGAAAGTTGGCAGCAAACGATCCGTTACGAGCAAGTTTGGCAGGCAGCTCTGTCGGCCCACAAGGCAGTTTTAAACTAGGTTTTATTTTTTCTTGGAGGAGGGGAAAAAATAAATATCTTTTTGGCTTATTTGGAACAACCTTTCATCTCCAGGGAGTTTTCCCTTCCCGCCATACGCTTCGTCCGATACGCACCATCTGAATCACGGCATAGGGGCTCAAAACCAAGAACCACCCGAGTGGGTTTGCCCTCATTAGGTCCGCCCAAATTGCCTTCTCCAGACCCCAAAGGCCTTGTTCAGATGGATATTCCCCGATTACCAGTAGGCCTATCCAATATATTGGTAGTGGAAGGATCACTACCCCCAGAATGAGTAGCAAGAGTGCTATTTTGATTTCGTATTTTAATCGTCGGTTCGTATGTCACCGCCAACTTTTTTGTTCTACGCTTGAAAAAAAGTAGTTCTAGCTTCCCGTAGTTTCAGTTTATTCGGTAGCACCAATTAATGAGGGGCTAGATCCATAACCAAATGGAGAAGTTAAGAACTCCCTGAGTTGTTGGGTGAGTCCCTTGCAAGCTGCGGCCCGGGGTCGTGCAATTAGTGGGATTGGTATAATGATCGCCGGCATTACTGAGCGTCCCTTATAGTCCGCATAGATTGTTCCAGCTGATGCGAGTTCCTGTATGTCCCAGACTGTGGCATCGTAGCGTGCATCATCTTCCCACCAGGCTAACCCCATACAGCCAGCGCCCCCGACTCCGGCTGCGCAGCTTATGCCCCCTCCACTAGCTACCCGTTCAGTTGACCCATCTAGCCAAACTACGAAACGCACCCCTGTTTCGTTAATACGCCCAGCCACACCAGGTTTTTCTAGAAGCTCGGAAAGATCCTCCGTATCTAGTGGAGCAGTTGAAGGCTCAAACCATGGGTAGAGTTTGTCTTCAAATTCTACACTTGAGTGAACATTTAGCGCCTCGCTACCATTTGCAAGTCCGTCACTAATGCACTCTACGATCTCCGATTCTGCTTCGTAGTTTGTGTGATGCTTTCTTGCCAGCACAACGAGTTGGTCATCCGCGCTGATAACACTATTTGTTTGCTTGTACGGCTCAATTCTCGAAGTTACCCCGCAAGAGCAAAGCAAGGTTACTAGTATCCCTAGAACCCCGGTTTTTAAGATCGCAGTCTTATTAATTAATGGAATCTGCATCTTGTCGCTCCTTCAGCCAAAACCCTATCCGGGGTTGCTGAGCAAACCTCGTTGAAATCGTGGCCCCGACTTCGCGCATGGCATTGATAGCGGCTCTACTAACTGACTCAGCTTTCTTGGTGCGACCAATTTCGGCCTTGCCATATCCACTTACCTGCCATTCGGTAATAAGCTCACCGCTGGGTTCATACAGATCGAGCTGATACTGCATCCAAACTTCAGTGAATTTATTATCGCTGGCCACAGGTACATCAAATTCAAACCTGTTAAGAGAGGCCTTTAGTATTCCATCCAGAGTGTTATTTTCTAGCGCATCGACCGGAATTGTCTCTACGTTTTGCGTTCCAACGAACATACTCTCAAAAAGGGGTTGTAGCATTGTGATATTGGTATTACCGAGATCAATCGTCCAGTTCGCTTGCTGTGGCAGTTCTTCGTGATGCTGAAAATCTCGTAATTCTTCGCTAAAAATCAATCCTACACGAACAGGCAGAGGCTCTATAAGAGGTGTCGGAAAGTCAGACTGCACTACAACCGAAGATGCGCATCCTGCGAGGTAGCAGCAGTGTACTACCAGCAATGCAAGCAACTTACTACAGGATTTAGGTGTGCTGTGCATGTTCTCCATTGTATGTCAAATTTGACCTTATTTTTTAGACACTACTACAAACCGAGAGAAATGCTCTACCTTATTGAGAATATACTGATGAAAACCTAGCTTTCAGCACGGTCCCGCTGCTCTTTAAGCTCCCGCAGGTAGTCCTGCCAAGGACCATCACTACATTCGTATTCCAGTAAGTCTTCGTCGGGCCATGGTGTGTAGTAGAGGGTAATGGTGATTGGCTCTGAAAAAATGATAGGGTCGTGAATGGTGAGTTCATCGACAAGCACACTACCCCGGATGTCGTCTTCCTCAAGGCGGATGCGCTCAACGATTCTTTGCTGCTCACTACCAGGAACTGGGCCTTCGCGCGTTACGAGACCTACGGTCTCGACTACGAGCGTGTTGTCCTCCCATTGACCAATTGAGTGACCATTCTTCGTTGGATAGAGATCATCGGGGTGCCCACGACCATCAGTGTAGATCCTCCGAGGTGGTTTCGAGATTTCGAAAATGATTGTCATTCGTTCAGGCCGTTGGATAAATTCCGTCCAGTAAGCTGTAATGAACATCGTTACCGGCATGCCCTGGAAGACGCAGAAGCGGCCTGGATCAAAGGGGTTTTCCTGATAGTTCTCTTCAAAGGCTGAAACGGCAGCCCGGCCGGCGTTGGTATAGGGAAGTTCGGCGGGCCAGCGGCCCGACCTCTCACGATCTTGCATCCAGATACCGGTGAACTCAGGTGTCTGCTGGGAAAGTGCAGCTGAGCCGAGGCACGTAAGCAGGAGTAATGTCAACCGGATGACCGACGTGGTACGGCTCCCATTCATTCTTGGTCGCCTCGAACATTTTCCTCTGGGATTGCTGTTACTTCGGGATTGAGTACCCGGCCGTCAGGAAGACGCAGGGCGCGCATGAACATATCACCGTCGGTGCGACTTGGCGCAAAGTAGAGTGTAACTCTAACACCTGGCTGTACCATCCCGGCGATTAATCCGGAGCGCCTAATAATATTCCGGCTGTGACCTTCAATACTGTGCTCCATCATCTGGCCGTTTTCATCGGTTACTTCCAGAATGATCAAAGAGTGCGGGTTCCTGAAATCGGCTACCTTGATCGTACCCTCGATTGTTCCATATGACCTGAAGTCAAACTTAGCCGTGTTGTGGTGGGCATGCGCCGACAATGCGGACGCCAGTACGGCTGCAAGGACCACACCACTGAATCTGCGGGCCCGTCTGCCGCTCTGGAATTCGATTACAGGCATAAAAAACTTTTAGTTACTAAGGTAGTCCGCCAAGAAACAATTAAACGGCTTGATTTCGTGGCCTGGAAGCCAGATCCATGCACCCTCCATCACAACCGGTTCCGTAAAGTTTATGGGATCTGTGATTCGGGCTTCCCATGACAAGCTCGTTCCATCCTGGCTGAGAGTGAAGTGCTCGGTGATGACCGCATCCTCACTCTGGGGTGTACCCAAATCATCTATGTAGCGCCAGCCGATATCGGTGGTCTCTACGATCAAAGTATTATCATTCCAGCGGCCCGCAGAATATCCCATCCAGGGCTGAGCCTGTTCTCTGGAACCCGGGTCATTCATGTGGATTGTACGAATGCCATCCCATTCCTCCAGGAGAAGGATGATGGTGTCCCCTTGATCCAGAAAGGCTATTGGATAGGGGTTATCCATTGCCGTAGGCAGTCCGGGCGGTATACAACGCAATGCGGGATCATTCGTGGGGTCCCACTCGGCCTTTTTAGCGCGACCACTTTCTGTCAATGGAAATTCAGTTGTACCTGCACCGGTATTAGGGCGTTCACTGGGAAGCCAGACCCGAAAGATATCTTTCCGTAGCGCCGCATCAGCATCCCGGGCATTTTGGATCGCGTCTGCAGTTAGCCCGTAGCGGCGCTCCACACCAGCCTGAAGCGGCACTTCCTCACCGTCAAGCAAAGTGACTGAGCGCGCGAACATAGCTTTAAGTCCGTCCCTTCCCATACTTCCGGATACTTTTACCTGATCACCCACTGTGATCGCATTTCGGCTAATACCGAGGCGTTCTACAGTGTTTACGGAGCCAAACTCCACTTCCCAGATTTCTTCCGAGCCATCCTCTCCGATGCGAGCAATATTCAAGCGAACATGAGGGTTGCGCCAGAAAACAGAGGAGATTCGCCCCTCAATTTCGCCGACAGAATTCCCATCATAAATTCCCGTGGAGGCATGATGCGCAGCCGCAGTGCATACCTGCAGTAATCCAATCAAAAGCAGGCTAATACGAATCAAGGTATTTCCCCCTTCACAGCACTAAGTGGCAGCAGCCTTTACGGTAACAATATGAGGGCGAGCTGTACAACGTTCCTGGAATGCACTGATATTGGGTGGTAATTTCACATCAAACATTGCAGTCCAGCTCAAAACAATAAAGAGATAGGAGTCTGCGACCGTGAATTGATCCCCCATTAGATAATCGTTTTCTACAAGGGCATCCTCCACGTAGGCCAGTTTGGCAAGGAATTTTTCCATCGCTTTGCTCTTTACTTCATCGGGAAGGTCCGGCCTGAACATCGGACCGATTCCCGCATGTAACTCAAAATTAATATAACTGAGCCATTCCTGTAGTCGGTAACGCTCCCATGTGCCGTTGGCCGGCGCGAGCCCTGAATTGGGATTCTGGTCTGCAATGTACTGCAAGATTGCTGTGTTCTCTGTGAGAATCTCCCCATTATCAAGCTCTAATGCCGGTACAGAGTTTTTTTGATTAACATCAACTAAAGAGCGGCCGTCAGGGAGTTTTCGATCGGAGTGAAGGTTAACTTTAATCAACTCAAAATCAAGTCCAGCCTCTAGCAGGGCAATATGCGATGCCGATGAGCATGCGCCTGGGTGAGAATACAGTTTCATAAGGGAATCAACCTGCACTGAAAGCGACTATAAAATGATAACTCATTACAGTTTATTTTTACCGTAACCACCACCACCCGGTGTCTCGATGACGAACCGGTCACCCTCGTCAAGTTTGATTTCTGCCGTAGCGCCGATTTTCTCCACTGTATCAACTGACTTTCGGATAATGTAATTTCTGCCTGGTTGTCCGTCCCCACCACCTGCGAGCCCAAATGGACTGACCCTCCTACGGTTTGAAATAATGGCTGCCTGCGCTGGCTCCAGGAAACGAATCTCACGAATTACCCCGTCTCCACCGCGTCTAGCCCCGGCTCCTCCCGTACCAGTTCGGATCTCAAATCGTTCGACACGGACTGGGTAACGCCACTCCAGGACCTCAGGGTCTGTGAGCCGGCAGTTTGTCATGTGTGTATGTATTGCGCTCGCGCCGTGGAAGTCCGGACCCGCACCTGCTCCCCCGCAAATGGTTTCATAGTACTGATGCTGATCATTGCCGAAGGTGAAATTATTCATAGTTCCCTGGGAAGCTGCACAGGTACCTAGAGCGGCGAGGAGTGCATCTGTAATACATTGTGATGTTTCGACATTGCCAGCGGCAACCGGGGCGGGGTAGCTGGGATTAACTAGGCTGAATTCGGGCAATCGGATCGTAATCGGGCGAAGGCATCCGTCATTGAGCGGGATATTTTCCTCTACGAGCGTGCGAAATACATAAAGGACAGCTGCCCGAACAACGGCTGAGGGTGCATTGAAATTACTTGGGCTTTCTGGGGATGTACCGGTAAAATCAATAATTGCACACCCATGGCCAGAATCGACCTGGACTGAGACTTTGATTTGCTCTCCGCTGTCGAGTTCAGCCGTCCAATTTCCGTCAGTCAGCTTGGAGATCGCCCTTCGAACACACTCTTCTGCGTTTTTCTTGATGTAACCCATGTACGCGATAACGACGTCCCGACCAAAACGGCCCATCACATTTTTGAGCTCAGTTACACCTTTCGTGTTTGCAGCTACTTGTGCCTTAAGATCTGCAATATTCTGGTTGAGATTGCGAACTGGATAAGGGCCAGAACTTAAGGCAGTTCTAATTTCGTTTTCGAGAAATACTCCCTTTTTGATCAATATTTGGTTATCAAGCAGGATCCCTTCTTCCTTAATCGTCTTACTTGTTGCTGGCATAGACCCGGGCGTTTTGCCACCGATGTCTGAGTGATGAGCCCGGCACGCTACGGAAAATTCAAGTTTGCGTCCGGTTGAATCAAAAGCCGGGGTGACGACTGTGATGTCGGGCAAATGGGTGCCGCCGTTGTAGGGGGCATTCAGTACATAGACGTCGCCCGGTTCCATGTCGTTACGATTCTGGCTCAGGACTGCCTTTACACTTTCCCCCATAGAGCCAAGATGTACCGGTATATGAGGTGCATTTGCGATTAGTTCACCTTC
>Ga0315336_1005194_pt1 | contig 14481 bp, 7 predicted proteins | sample ASW5metaG_FD_204512 | JGI IMG/M metagenome (GOLD analysis project Ga0315336, IMG submission 204512) | Ammonia-oxidizing marine archaeal communities from Monterey Bay, California, United States - ASW #5 | ecosystem: Environmental > Aquatic > Marine > Intertidal zone | place: USA: California...
CTCCGTTGTCGTCCGGTGGCGCGATGTGCGTGACCTTCTCGACGCCCGCGATGATGGCCGCTTGAAACTCGGGCTGGGGATTCTCGCTGTCGCCCACGGTGTAGAAACCGTCGGGGATGGTGCCGGGCTCGTTCGGCTTGCCGTCGCGCGCGGCGAGGGCCGGGCGGAACTCGTCTTCGTCGCTGTCGGTCGTCTCGTGCAGATCCATGTGCACGAGGAACTCGACGTCGTGCGCGGCGACCAGGGACATCAACGCCGCCGCTTCCTCGGACGGGCTGTTCGCCACGAACGATCGGTTGGGATCGACGGCCTCCGGGTTCCAGCGGTTGATCACCTCGTAGCCCCACGGACTGACGCAGGGCGCGACGAGGAGGTTGAGTCGGTCCGTGTAGTCCGAGGCCCGAGTCTCGAGGAACGCCAGCGCTCCCTGTACGCCGCTGGTTTCGTAGCCGTGGACCCCTCCGGTGATGAGTGCCCATGGGTTCTCGGGATTCGTCGAGCGACACGTCACGGCAAACAGGGGATACCGACCGGGGTCGATGCTCAGACCTCCGTACGGCTCGACCTTGAACGACGCGTCCAGGCGATCCAGCTTGTCGAGTACCTCGTCCCGATAGCTGCGTTGCACACGACGGCTGCGGGTCCACGCCGCGCGGTCGTCGTCGTTCCAGGGCTGGCCCGGAGTACCGATTGGATAGAAGCGTTGCATCGTCATCGCGTGTCGAGCCTTCCTACCGCCAAGGGTCTCGCGGTTGCAGACCCGGTCGAACTCATCCTATCCGGCGTCGCGGCGCTCCAATTCGCGTAACGGGCGGAGTCTCGCGCGGCTTGTGAAGACAGTTGTCAGTCTCACGAACCATCTCTTGGAGATCCTGAATGCGCGTGCTCGCCGCTTGTCTGCTCGTTTCGTCCCTCTTCGTCGCGCGAGTCCATGCCCAGGGCAGTGTCATCCACGAGTGGCTCGGCTCCAACATCGGCGACGAGTTCGGCTGGGCGATGGACGGGGCCGGCGACGTCGACGGAGACGGCGTGCCGGACGTCCTCGTCGGCGCCCCTCGGGACGACGACAACGGCGGGAGCTCCGGACAGGTCTCCGTCTTCTCCGGTGCCGACGGGTCGCTGCTCTACTCCTGGGACGGATCGGGGGCGAACGCATTCCTCGGTCACGCGGTGGCCGGGGTCGGGGATGTGAACCAGGACGGCTTCGACGACGTGCTGTTCAGCGAGCACAACCCGTTCAATTCGAATCCGGGGGTGGCGTTTCTTCGCTCCGGAATGGACGGGGCGGTGATCCACCAATGGTCCGGCGGCGGCTCCGATTTCTTCGGCGACTCCGTCACGGGTCTGGGCGACATCAACGGCGACACCGTGCCGGACATCGGCGTCTCGGCGAGAACCGAGTTTGGTGCCGCCTATCAGAGCGGCGTCGTCTACCTGTTCGACGGGGCGAGCGGGGGCGTCATCCGTACGCATCAAGGCACGACGTTCAACGAGCAGATGGGTGGCTGGATCGCCGGCGGCAAGGACTTGAGCGGCGACGGGGTCCCGGATCTGACGATCACCACAGTGGGCCCAGGCCGGGTCGAGGTCTTCTCGGGGGCGTCTGGCGCGATGCTGTACTCGCTCTCCAAGCCCGGTGGCTTCGGCAGCCACGTCGACTTCTCCGATGACGTGGACGGCGACGGTCGGGCGGAGCTCTTCATCGGCGACTTCAGCTCACCGGGCGTCGCCTACTTGTTCTCCGGCGTCGACGGTCAGCAGTTGTGGAAGCGGCAAGGCGTCAACAGTCTCGACGCCTATGGCTGGGGCGTCGCGGCGCTGGGCGACACGAACGGCGACGGCGTGCCGGACTTCGCGGTCGGGGTCTACGGCGACGACAACCTCGGGAGCGCTTCAGGCGTGGCGCAGGTCCTGTCCGGCACCGACGGCGCCACGCTGATCGAGTACAACGGCAACGAGCCGGGGGTCCTCTTCGGGTTCTCGGTGGCCGGTCCGGGCGACGTCGACGGCGACGGCCTCGCGGACGTCGTCGTCGCGGCGATGCAGCCGTTCCACTTCGCGAGCGACCCCGGGTACATCCGGGTCTACTCCGGTGCCTGCCTGGGCTCGGCCACCGAATACGGCACCGGGCTCGGTGGCTCGGGTGGCTTCGTCCCGCACCTCTCCGCGCAGGGTTGCCCCGGCCTCACCACGACCTTCGGCCTCGCGTTGGATCAGGCGCTCGGCGGGGCCTCCGGGCTACTCCTGATCGGCGTCGCCCAGACCAGCGTGCCGCTCGTGGGGGGGACGCTGTTGGTCGCGCCCCCGTTGCTCATGCTCCCGGTGGCCACTCCCGGCGTCGGTGCCGGTGCCGGTGCGCTGGCGTTCACGGTGTTCATCCCGGACGATCCGACCCTCTCGGGCGTGCAGGTCTACCTGCAAGCCGGTATGGCCGACCCGGGCGCGCCGTTCGGGTATTCGCTGTCGAACGGATTGTCGGTGTCGATCCAGTGACTTCGACCCGGACGGTCGGGCCCGGATCAGGTCACCAGCGAATCTTGTCGAAGAGGCGGCGCAGTTTCTGAGCCTGCGGCTGGTTCTGCGACTCCACCCACGCGATCCTGCCCCGCAGGTGCGCCTGAAAGTCCGTGTGCCCGCTTCGGTTTTCCCCCTGTGGTCCGAAGCGGACGCAGCGGTGCAGGATCGCCTTCAGCCGGTCTCGGTCGGCGCGCGACACGCCGGGTCGAACATTCACCACGACTCCGGCGAGTCTCTGGCGCACCCCGCGCCGTTGCACCCGGGTCTTCCGATGGTTGACGAAGAAGCCTTCTTCCATCGCGATCGCCGCCGCGTGGTCGAGGAACCGGCGCGCGCCACGCGAGACGTCATCGCCACCCGAGAACGCCAAGTCGTCCGCATAGCGCGTGAATCGAGCGCCCGCCGCGGCGGCGAGTCCAGACAGACGCAGGTCCATCCGAAACGCACAGAGGTTGGCGAGCGCCGGAGACGTGGGTGCGCCCTGCGGAAGGTGGCGAGCCCGGTACGTCGCGCGCGCATCGTCGCGATCGGGAGCCTCTTCGTGCCGCCACGTGTCGAGGGGAGTCTCACACGTGCAGAGATCCGCGAGCCTTCCCGCGACCGCTTCGGGGTAACCCGCCGCGATGAACATCGCCATCACGCGCGCGCGGCGGATGGACGGGAAGAAATCACGGAGGTCCATCCGCAACACCACCGACCTCGCGACGTGCGGCGCGACGAAGTCCCGAACCGATCGGCCCGGGACGAACCCGCAGGCCACGTCATGAGGTGGTATGTGCGCGAGGATCTCTTCGAGCACCAAGCGCTGCGCCGATTTCAGCCGTGGCTTCGGCGCCTCCAGCAGTCGCCAGTGGCCGGCCCGCTTTCGGATCCAGCGCCGCTTGTAGTGCGCACCATCAAACCGGCCGGCGGATGCACCGAGCCAGTTCAGTTCGCGGGGGGAGACCCCGAGAAACGAGGCCAACTCTCCGGTCGTCTGGATTGTCGGCGTCGGCCATTCGCGGAGTGCGGTCGCGGCCGGTGAGAACAGCGGGGCCTCGAGCGGGATCTGGCCGACCCTCACGCGACTCGTTCTGAGCGCGCGCTGCAACGGGGCGTCGCGGCGGAGGAATCGTTCGATATCGATCCTGCGGGGACGCGTCCCCTCGCCGAAGGCGGTGACGACCCGCTGGGCCAAGGACGAAAGGCCGGTCCACGGTCCCTTCAGACTCGGACGGGCTCGCCGGGTCATCCCCACGTGCTCCAAGCGATCCGCCGCGAATGCGTCGGCGAGGATTCTCGGGATGGCGGTGGAGTGATTCACGCGTGCGTGGTTGTTTGAGTGATCGAGGCGGCCGGTCGGTCTTCCAACGAATCACGTCTGGCACGGGCCATCATGGGGCGCGGTAGCGCCCCCTCCGCCCGTGCAGGTCACTTGTTCAGATCTCGGGCTCCCCCGGGGGTGCCCCGGAGAGATGAAGCATCACGGCGAGCCGCGAGTTCCACCGGCTTGGAGACCGTCCGGCCGGACCCATGGTTCACGATGTCGGCCCTTCTCGCAAGGCACATTTGACTCGGACACTCCGTGGGGCGCGTCGCTCCGGATGTGTCGAACGATTCGGCCGCGAGACCACGTCAGGACAGGATGCCCTTCACGACGTGCGCCTTTTCGACCCCCGTGAGTCGCTGGTCCAATCCCTGAGACGAGAAGGTCAGCTTCTCGTGGTCGATCCCGAGCTGATGCAGGATCGTCGCGTGCAGGTCGCGGACCTGGACGGGATCGCGAACGATGTTGTAGCTGAAGTCATCGGTTTCGCCGTACGAGATGCCGCCCTGGATTCCTCCGCCGGCGATCCACGCCGAGAAGCAGCGCGGGTGATGGTCGCGGCCATAGTCATCGAGTTCGAGCTTGCCCTGACCGTAGACGGTGCGTCCGAACTCACCGCCAAAGAGAACGAGCGTGTCGTCGAGCAGGCCGCGCCGCTTCAAGTCGGCGAGCAGGGCCGCCGACGGTTGATCGACATCGAAGCACTGTCCGGTGAGCTGCTGGGGCAGGATCGAATGATGATCCCAGCCGCGGTGAAAGATTTGCACGAAGCGCACGTCTCTCTCGATCATCCGCCGCGCCAGCAGGCAGTTTCGCGCGAAGGATCCGGTCTTGTGAACCTCCGGCCCGTACATGGCCATGACCTCCTCGGGCTCGTCCGAGATGTCCGTCAATTCGGGAACGGACGACTGCATGCGAAAGGCCATCTCCTGCTGAGCGATGCTGGCCTGGATCTCGGGGTCACCGATCCGCGCGAGGTGTTCGCGATTGATCTCGCCGACGGCGTCGAGCATTCGGCGGCGGACGTGCGCGTCGATGCCATCGGGATTCGAGAGGAAGAGAACCGGGTCACCGGCGCTCTGAAACGATGCACCCTGATGCTGCGAAGGGAGAAAGCCGCTGCCCCATAGGCGACTGTAGAGCCCCTGCACGTTGCGGGTCCCACCGGTCCAGTAGGCCGAGGTGAGGACCACGAAATCCGGAAGGTCTTTGTTCATGGATCCCAGGCCGTAGCTCAACCAGGCTCCCATGCTCGCCTTGCCGGGGATCTCGGCGCCGGTGCAGAAGTAGGTCTTGGCCGGGTCGTGGTTGATCGCGTCGGTGTGCATCGAGTTGATGACGCAGATGTCATCGGCCGCCAAAGAGAGGTGGGGCAAGAGCTCGCTCCACCACACGCCGTTCTGGCCCTTGCGATGAAACTTGAACTTCGACGGCATGACCCGCTGCGCCTTGCCTCGGGTCATCGCCGTGACACGTTGGCCCATGCTCACGCTCTCGGGCAACGGCTCCTTGAACCGCGTCTCGAGGCCCGGCTTGTAGTCGAACAGATCGAGCTGACTGGGGGCTCCAGCCATGAAGAGGAAGATCACTCGCTTGGCGCGCGCCGCGGGCCCGACGAGGCGCTCTGCGATCGCGTTCTGCGGTAGCAAACTGGCCAGGGCCGTGGCGCCGAGGCCCATCCCGGAGGATCTCAAGAACTGTCGTCGCGAGAGGAGCGCGTCGTGCTGAGCCAGGATTCGGTGCACCACTCCTACTCCCGCGTCTTGGTGATATCGAGGTTGTAAACCGTGCTCACGAGAACGGTCCAGGCGGCCAGTTCCGAGGTAGTCAACGCTGGGGAGTCCTGGTCTTCACTCTGCATCAGATCTCCGCACAGCTGCATCGCCAGCTCCGGGTTGCCCGCATACATCGCTTCCAGGTCCCGGACGGACTGCAGCAGCGTCCGACTCACCGCGGCGATGGGAACCCTCGACGTGATCGTCTCGTAGATCACGCCGAGTCGCTCGGCCGGCGAACGGTCGGCGCCGGTCAGCGTGACGAACGCGAGTCGCGCCGCGGCTTTCAGGTACTGCTCCTCGTTCAAGAGAAGCAGCGCCTGCAGAGGGGTGTTCGTGCGTTCTCGCCGAGCCGTGCACGATTCTCTGGTCGGAGCGTCGAGCATCGACATCTGTGGTGGCGGCATCCCTCGCTTCCAGAACGTGTAGATGCTGCGCCGGTAGATCTGGTCGCCCTCATCGGGCACGTACGTCCCGGGGTACGAGTCGGGCAGTCTCACCGCATCCCAGATCCCCGCGGGCTGTGGTGGCTTGACGCTCCGACCGAACATCGTCGAGTTCAAGAGGCCGCTGCTCGCCAGGATCTGATCACGGATCATTTCCGAGTCCATGCGGAACCGTGCCCCTCGCGCCAGCCTTCGATTCTCCGGATCTTCCTCGAAGACGGCCGGAATCCCGATCGACGACTGTTGATAGGTCGCCGACAGGACCAACTCTCGGAGCAGTGCCTTGACGTCCCATCCGGACTCGACAAAGGAAACGGCCAGGTGATCGAGTGCGTCGATATGGCTGGGCCACTCGCCCTGCGTGCCGAAGTCCTCGGAGGTCTTGACGATGCCGACCCCGAAGAGCTGTTGCCAGAAATGGTTCACCGCGACTCGCGCGGTCAACGGGTGATCCCGCGCCACGAGCCATTCAGCCAGATCCATCCGTGACTTGACGACGCCCCTCGTCTTCATCGGCGGCAAGAAGTTCGGAGTGTCGCGCTTCACGAGTTCGCCGGGATTCTTGTAGTCCCCGCGAATGAGGATGTGAGTCGGCCGGACCTCTGCACGCTCCTTCATCACCATGGCGGCATCGATCGTGCCCTCGACGTCGGTCCGCTCTTTTCGCAGTCTGTTCAGCTCGTCCCGCGTCTGCTTCACACGGGCGGTCAGCTCCTCACGACGAGCTTTGTCTCCCGCCGCGACGTCCAACGCCTCGGGACGAGCCTCATCATCCTTTGCTGCGGCCAACTCACTCTCGAGGAGATCGAGCTGCGCTTTGACCGAATCGAACTTCCGATCCAGCGCGTCGAGACTCTCGGTCTGCTCGCGGGTCGGGAAGCTGATGTAGGGCGGTTGGAGGCCGCGCACGAAATCCGCGCCTCCTCTTCCGCCGGTTTCCGGTTCCCCGTCGAAGTTGTTGAAGAAGGCGTAAAGCTGGAAGAAGTCTCTCTGCCGTATCGGATCGTACTTGTGGTCGTGACAGACCGCGCATTGAAGGGTCAAACCCAAGAACGCCGTGCCGACAGCGGTGACCCGGTCGATGACGTTGCGCGTGAGGCTCTCCTCCGGCAGCATCGTCCCCCGGTCGATGATCATGTGCAGGCGATTGAACCCGGACGCGGTCAACTGGTCGGTGGTCGGGTCGGCGTAGAGATCGCCTGCGACTTGGTCAGTGATGAACTGATCGTAGGGGAGGTTGGCGTTCCAGGATCGGATCACCCAATCCCGGTAGTGAGTCATCTCGCGATAGTGATCGTGGTGCACCCCGTTGGTGTCCGCAAAGCGCACGAGATCCAACCAGTACTTGGCCATGTGCTCGCCGTATTGCGGCGCGGAGAGCAAGCGATCGACGAGCCGCTCGAACGAGCCCGAGCGATCATCGCTCAGGAACGCGCGGATCTCATCGCGCGTCGGCGGCAACCCGGTGAGGTCGAAGCTCACTCGACGGATCAGAGTGCGCTTGTCCGCTCTCGGACTCGGGCGCAGACCGGACGCTTCCAGTCCGCGCAAGACGAAGCGATCGACGGGTCGCTGAATCCAGCGCTGATTCTCGACGTCGGGAATCGCGGGCGCCCGCGGCGCGACGAACGACCAGAACTCCTCGTACTCGGCGCCGTCTTCGATCCATCGCTTGATGATGTCCCGCTCTTCCGCGCTCAGCGGTGCTCGGTGTGAATCGGCCGGCGGCATTCGTTCGAGGTCGTCGTCGGTCGTCAGTCTGGACCAGACCTCACTCTCCTCGATCGATCCGGGACGGATCGCCGGCCGGCCGCTGCGCGAGCGGTAGGCTCCCTGTGGTCCGTCCGCCGTATCCAACCGCAGCTTGCCCTTTCGGTCATTCGCATCCGGACCGTGGCAGTGGAAGCAGCGGTCGGCGAGCAACGGGCGAACGTCGCGGTTGAAGCGGACGTCCTCCCGCTCGCTTCCGGGACGCGGCGGGAACGGACCGTTCTTCTCGTCGGCATCGCTGCCGTCGACCTGCGTGGCCAGCAGCAGCGTCGAGAGGAACAAGATGCAGGAGTAGCCGGCTAGGAGAGGCGCGCGTCGAGGAGGGAGATGAAGCATCCGTGCGTGTCCGTGATCAAGGGAGCAAAGAACTCGGTGACGCACGGCGTCAGTGCTCGAACTGTCTCAGTCGTCCTCGGGCCGATTCCGCACTTTCCACACGCTGCTGTGCCGCCGGCTGTCGAGGCTTCCGCTCCCTCGGACCCAGTACGCTGGACTCTGCATCCAGGTCACGCTCTGGTCGCCGAAGAGCCCGGTGTCGATCGTGAGGTCCGGATCGAGGTGCATGACGACGAAGTTCGCGGCGTTCTTGCCGAAGGCGGCTTTGACGCCCCCCTTCCAGCTGACCGCGCCCGAGCCGTCGATGGGGACCCAGCCGACGCCATCGGCGTAAGACTCACCTCGGACGTGAAACTGCCGCTCGGCGTCCCGATCGGCGATGCCCCATCGTCCGACCGGAACCCGCGCCGGGATCTTGTTGGCGCGCATGATGCTCGCGAACAACACGCTCAGCCCGCCGCAGTCGGACGCACCCTCCTCGATGACATCGCAGGCGTGACGCTCGGGAAGCCTCGGCGGGTAGGCGTACTCAAACTGCTGACCGATGAGGTCGAGCGCGCGCCACGCGAAGTCGAGATCACGCTCCCCCTTCTTCCGGGTCAGGCCATGCTCCTTCGCGAACTTCCGGTAGGCCTTCTGCTTGAAGTCGTACCTCCCGATCGGCGCGGTCCACCGCTTTCTCTCTTTTCTGCCGAGCGGGGCCGGAGGCTCCTGGGCCTCTCCGGGTACCAACCGCACGTCCATCAGGCTGAGGTCCAGCGACCACTCGTACCGCACCTCGGAACGCGTGCCCTTCCTGACCGAATAGCGCAGTCGCTGCAGAGCGCGGCCGGCCAGGTCCTCGCCCGCCTCCGACACGGTGATCTCCTTCGAGGGCGCGTCGAGGAGGGTCATCGATTGGGCACTGATCTTCTGCCACCCGTGGTCCGGTGCCACCGGCACCACGAAGACCCAATCGGTGACCATCACGTCGGGCGTCTCGACCGTCCCCTCGAGGACCGCCGTCACTCGACGACCCGGCTTCGACTCGAGACGGTAGGGGCCCACGAACGGCGGCCCGAGTTCGGCGGTATTCGCAACGGAAGCGAGGGCGACGACGATCGCCGTCGTTCGCACCGCGGCCCGCCGGAGGTTCGTGCGCGTCAGCATCGTTCTCTCCGTCGGTAGGGGAGCCTCGCTCAGGCGTCGATCTTGCGGTACGCGGCGACGAGGGCGTCGAGCCCTTCCGGGCCCTTCTTGCTCGCCCCGTGCTCCATGCCGAGGATTCCGGTGTAGCCCTTGTCACGAATCCACTTGGTGAGCGCGACGTAGTCGATGTCGCCGGTGCCCGGCTCCTTGCGACCGGGGGAGGCGCCGTACTGCACGTACGTGACCTGGTCCCAGACCTTCTCCGCGATCTCGATCAGCCGGTCGCGGTGGCCGATCTCCCCCTCGTGATAGAAGTCGGCGAGCAGCTTGCATGACTTGCGGTTCACGAGTTCGCACAGGCGGTGGCCGTCCTCGAACGAGCGGAGGAGCGGCGGTCCGCCCCCGACGCCGTGGGAGAGCGGCTCGAGCGCCATGATGATGCCGTGCTCTTCGATGACGTCGCAGCAACGGCGCATGAGGTCGACCGCCTTCTCGAGCTGCTCCTCGCGCGGCGTCTCCTCGTCGCGCCACCCCGGGATCATCGTCATGTTCGTCTGGCCGGTCCGCTTCGCCAGTTCGACTCCCGTCTTCATGTCGGCGAGGATCTTCTCCACGTCCTCTTCGGACGGGTCGTAGAACCGGACGCCCTGTCCGCCCGAGATGACGGTCACGCCGAGCTCGATCCCCTTCTCCTTGCAGAAGTCGCCGACCTGCTCTTGCAGCTCGGGCGACTGCCGCGACAGCCAGTTCTCCTCCCAGGCCCGGAAGCCGTGGTCGTACGCGAACTGGAGCTGCGGCAGGAAGCCCTCGGGCGCGGTGGGGAGGAGGTTCAGGTGCGGGGCGAACTTCGACTTGAACGGCTCGGCGGCCGTCTCCCGTCCGAAGGTCCAACGAGGCGTGGCCAGGGCGGCCAGCGAAGTGCCAGCGAGGGTGCAGAATGTGCGTCGGTTCATGCCGTCACTCCAGCAGGAGTGGCTCGGGAGGCCAATCCCTTTTCGTGGAACCACCCGGCATCGGAGCTCGGGCCCGCTCGGAGGGAGCTCGCCCGAACGAGAAATCGAACTTCAGGAACGCCGTCGATGCGCTCTCGACGATTAGGGTCTCATCTGCAGTCCGGCGTACATGTCGTCGACGAGCAGGGCTTCTCCGGCGCTGGCGTTCGGAACGGCGATGAACGACGGGGCGGTCGCCCAAGCTCCCAGGATTCGCGTGGTCCGCATGCTGGCCTCCGTTGTGTGTTTCCGTTGGAACGGCCAGACGACGACCTCGCCGGGCTCACTCCCGAAGACGATGGGGGCCGCGAGTCACCTCGGGCTTCTCGAACGAGAGCCCGTACAAGGCTGCGGCGCTGACGTCGATTCGAGTCGGGCGGCTCGGGCGCGACCGACGCCGCCACTCGATCGCCGCGCGTAGAAGGTGACACCGGCTCACCTTCTCGTCGCGGTCGGCGGGAGAGAGCTATGCTCGGAGGCGGCTTTCGCGGAGGATCCAGCTTGATCGACGTCTCGAGCGCGCTCGTCGTCCTGTGTCTGCAACCATCTTCCCTGGACGCGTTGCCGGTCCTGCGGCCGGGAGACGTTCTCGAAGCGACGATCGAGGATTCCGATCCGCTCGTCCGGACCGACTTCATCGACGGGTTCTCCGGGGCGAAGGCACGAGGCAGGAGCTTCCGCGTCGAACGCCACGAGCCCGGAGCGTTCTTCATCGAGCTCCGCTCCCACTTCTTCGATGCCTACCTGGTGCTCCGAGACGTCGACGGCCGACCGCTGCTCGAGGACGGCGACGGATGGCTGAGCTCGCATTCGCGGATCGAGGTCGCCGCGAACGTGCCCGGACCGTTCGTGGTGGACGCAGTGGCGTTCTACGGCCGGACTGGCGCGTTCCACTTGAGTGTTCACTCGGGGGTACCGTCGCCGGTGTCCTCCGAGGAGCGCCGCGAGCTCGTGATCGCGGATGCCCGCGAGACGGTCGCAGCGCGGGAGAAGGCGCTCGGCCCGGATCATCCGGACACGGCTGCGAGCTTGGACAAGCTTGGCTGGCGACTCCGAGGCCACGGGAGGCTCGCCGAGGCGCGGCCCTTGCTCGAGCGTGCGCTCCGCATCCGGGAAGCGGCGCTCGGTCCGGACCATCCGGACACGGCGAACAGCCTGGACCACCTGGCTTGGGTGCTCCAGGATCAGGGGGCTTACGAGGACGCGCGTCCGCTGTTCGAGCGGGCGCTGCGGATTCGGGAAACGGCGTTCGGCCCGGATCATCCGGACGTTGCGACGAGCCTGAACAACCTGGCGTTCCTGCTGAGGTTCCAAGGCGCGATCGCCGAGGCGGGGCCGCCGTTGGAGCGGGCGCTCGAGATCCGGGAGTCGGCGCTCGGTCCGAATCACCGGCACACGGCGATGAGCCTGAACAACCTGGCCTTCTTGCGCCAGGAGCAGGGCGCGGTCGACGAGGCGCGGGCGCTGTTCGAGCGGGCGTTGCGAATTCGGGAGGCGGAGCTCGGCCCGGCTCATCCGGAGACGGCGAACAGCCTGGCTTGCCTGGGCGCGCTGCTACAGGAGCAAGGTGCGTACGAAGAAGCGCGACCGCTGTTCGAGCGTGCGCTGCAGATCAGGGAGTCGAGTCTCGGCGCGGCTCATCCGGACACGGCGGGGAGCCTGAACCTGCTGGCCTCCGTGCTGCAGGACCAGGGGTCGTACGACGAGGCGCGGCCGCTGTACGAGCGGGCGCTCCGGATTCGGGAGTCGACGCTCGGCCCCGATCACCCGACTACAGCGATGACCCTGAACGACCTCGCCACGTTGCTCAAGCGCTTCGGTGCGTACGACGAAGCGCGCGCGCTGTACGAGCGTGCGCTGCGGATCAAGGAGTCGACGTTCGGCCAAGATCACCCGACTACGACGACAGCCCTGAACAACCTCGCTTCGCTGCTCGAGGCCCTCGGTGCGTACGACGAAGCGCGTGCGCTGGTCGAGCGGGCGCTCCGGATCGGGGAATCGACGCGCGGCCCCGATCACCCGACGACGGCGACGACCTTGTACAACCTCGCTGCGATGCTTTACGCCCGAGGCGAGTACGACGAAGCGCGGCCGCTGTCCGAGCGGGCCCTCCGGATCAGGGAATCGACGTACGGTGCGGACCATCCGGCCACGGCAATGAGCTTGGACCTCCTTGGTTCCCTGCATCTTGCCCGAGGCGCGTTCGACGAAGCGCGGCCGCTGTACGAGCGGGCGTTGCGCATCAGGGAGGCGACGCTCGGCCGGGAGCACACGAAGACCGCGGTGGGCCTGAGCAACCTGGCCGGATTGCGCCGCGAGCAAGGTGCGGTCGACGAGGCGCGGACGCTGTACGAGCGGGCGCTGCGGATTCGGGAACGGGTGCTCGGTCCGGCTCATCCGGACACCGTGCGGAGTCTGACCAACCTGGCGTGCCTCGAGTTCGACCTCGGCGCGACGAAGCAGGCCCTGGCACGGTCCCGAGCGGCGTTGCGCGGGAGCGCGGTCCACTTGGAGCGCGTGATGTGGTCGCTCAGCGAGGCGGAGCGGCTGCGTTTCGTCCGCGAGCGGGAACTGCAACTGCACCTGGTCCTCAGCCTCCTGCGAGGCAGGGCGGCCGATTCCTCGCGGCGCGTGGGCTACGAGGCGGTCCTCGACTGGAAGGGGCAGGTGGCGCGTAGCCTGCTCCGTGACGGGCGGCGCGAGGTCCGCGCCCTGCCGAAGGCGCAGCGGGTGATCGTCGAGCGGCTGCGAGCACTGCAGACGAAGTTGTCGGATGCGGTGTACGAGGAACAGATCGCCGAGCCGGCCGCGCACGCCGAGCGGCTGAAGGAGCTACGCGCGCGGCGGAACGAGCTGGAGGTCGAACTCGCCCGCCAGAGGGGGAGGGGAGAGCCGCGAACGGAGGCCCGCGACGACCTCCTCGCGCTGACCGCGGCGCTGCCCGCGGACACGGCGGCGGTCGACTTCTTGGTGCACCGGTGGTACGAGCCGGCGACCAGGGTCGGGGACGAACGCGTGCGCGCGGGCGGGTGGACCGAGCCGCATCTCTCTGCCTGGGTCGTGCGTCCCGGCGAGCCGGTGGCCCAAGTCGACCTCGGCCTCGCTTCGACCGTCGAGGAGGCGGTGCACGGGTTCCTCGAAGAGATGGTCCAACGGCGCAGCTTGGTGGTCGCGCCGGTGGAGACGAGTTCCTCACCGGCCACGGAGAAGAACCACCGGTTGCGTGAGCTGCTCTGGGAGCCGCTCGTCGTCGCGCTCGGAGACGCGCGCATGGTCTTCGTGTCGGTCGATTCGTTCCTCGGCACGCTCCCGCTCGAGACGCTGCAGCGAGAAGATGGCCGCTACCTGATCGAGCGCCACGCGTTCTGCTACCTCGCGGACATGCAGAGCCTGGGTGAAGCGCTGGCGCCGGTCGACGATCGGGAGCCGACTCTGTTGGCGGCGGGCGGCATCGACTATCGGCGGCGGGCGGACGTCGGCGAGGACGGCGCGGCGGACGATTCGAGCGTGACGACCGACGCGCGCGCCGCAGTCTCGCGCCGCTGGCGTCCGCTGCACGCCGCCGCGGGAGAGGTCTCCGCGATCGCGGACTTGCATCTCGAGGTGACCGACGGCGAGGGGACGCAGCGAGTCCTGACCGGAGGCGAGCCGACCGAGGAGCGCATCAAGGAATCGGTCGGGGAGTTCAGTCACGTTCACTTCGCGACGCACGGCTTCTTCCACCCCGAAGGACTGCCGTCGGCCTGGAAGAAGATCCGCGAGCCGGACGACGACGCGCGTGAGCTCCTGCGCGACACCGAACGAAAGGTGGTCGGGCTGTACCCGGGGCTTCTCTCGGGCCTGGTGTTCGCGGGCGCCAACGCGAAGCCGGAGGCCGGCCGGGACAACGGCCTGCTGACGGCGGAGGAGATCACCTACCTCGACCTCTCCGGCTGCGATCTGGTCGTTCTGTCCGCGTGCGAGACCGCGCTCGGTCGCGCCGAAGCCGGAGAGGGAATGATCGGCCTGCGCCGCGCGTTCCGGATGGCCGGCGCCCGGACGGTGATCGGCTCGCTGTGGGACGTCTCCGACGCCGCCACGCGAGAGCTGATGTCGCTCTTCTACGAGAACCTCTGGCTCGAGCGAGCTTCGAAGCAGGAGGCGCTTCGCAACGCGCAGCTGATGCTGCTCGAGTACAACCGCGAACGCTACGGCCACGCGCTCCCTTCGAC
>Ga0315336_1005196_pt1 | contig 14480 bp, 11 predicted proteins | sample ASW5metaG_FD_204512 | JGI IMG/M metagenome (GOLD analysis project Ga0315336, IMG submission 204512) | Ammonia-oxidizing marine archaeal communities from Monterey Bay, California, United States - ASW #5 | ecosystem: Environmental > Aquatic > Marine > Intertidal zone | place: USA: California...
GGCCGGTTGGGGGGCTTCGCGCCTTGGATCTGGCGGTGCCGGTACCCGGTCATCTCGGTGTCCGAGCTCGTCGCGAGAACGGGTGGCAAGCCCCCTCGGTTCTCCCGCTCCGCGTTCGCCCGATCTCCGCGAAGGCTCCGCGCCAGCGCTGCGCCCCGCTCCGTGCCGGCCCGAACCCCCTCGCCGCCCCTCCGAACCCTCTCGAACGCTCCAACCGCCAGCACCGACACCGGCTCTCCCCGAAGGGGAGGAGGTTGGGGAGGAATCCGCCGGAGCGGAGGAATCCGCAGGCTCAAAGTCCGTCAGCTCCGCGACCTCGTCCTCGAGGTACGTATCGTCATAGCCGTCAAGGTCTTGAGGTGTATAACGAGGATCCTGGGACTTCTCGAGCTCGAGAGAAAAGCGCTCGAGAATCCGTCCCTGGATAAGCTCCCGACAGCGCGAGTTGATCGGGTGCGCGATATCCGCATGCAGCTTCAAGCGACCTGCGGCCTCTCTGGCGGTCCTCTCTGGAAAAAGCTTCGCGCCGCAGTCGTTACAATAGCTGGCGCGGTGATGGTTTTTCCCTCCGCAGCGCACGCAACGCTCCATCAGCTTTCGGCTCGGCATGGCCACAAAGGGCCCCTTCGTGCCCTCGATCACCTTCAGATCACGAATGACGAAGTTGTTGTCGATGGTTATGCTGCAAAAGGCTCGAAGCTTGTCGTTTGGTACCGACATGAGCTTGATACGAACTTCGGTAATCTCCACCGCCAGTGCTCCTTTCGCAAGACTGGTTTTACAGCCAACCGGAAGAATCTACCCTGGTGCGTCACGTGGGTCTCCGTGCGCCGAACTCCACGCAAAACTCCCGCCGCGCAAGTAACCTTCGGCCTACCCCCGGGGGAAACTCGCCTCTACCACCTCATCGTCGCCACCGCCACCTAGCTCCATCGATTCATGCACTCACAAGAACTCCGGCTGCTAGCGTTCACTGGCAACCGTAAACACGTCGGCATCGAGCTCCGCATCCAGCTTTCTCCCCAGCTCCCGTGCTTCCTCAGCACTCCGACAGACGCCAAAAATCGTGGACCCACTTCCAGACATGAGAACTTTCAAGAAGGGCTCCTCGCAAAGCGAGGCGTAGATGTGCCGCAACTCGGGAATGGTCGAATAAAGTACGGTCTCGAAACTGTTGTAGAACAACTCGCCGCGACAGAGCCCAGTGCGGACAGCTGGTGCGGGAATGCTATCGAGGGGGGATGGGGCTGTCAAGGCGAAACTGGGCCCCCGAGACGCGTCCAGCTTTTCATAAGCTACCTTGGTAGAAACCTTTATCCGGGGGTACACAAGAACAAAGTGGAAGGGGTCCAAAGGATCGAATGCGTCGCGCCAGGTAGACACGCGCTCGCCTCGTCCCTGACAGCGAGCCGTCCCGCCAACGAGGAAAAACGGCACATCGGAACCGAGCCTTAGCGCCAAAGCGTGGAGGTCGGATCGCCCGAGCCCCCAAAGGGACGACAAGGCAACAAGGGTTGCCGCGGCGTCACTCGACCCACCCCCCAGACCGGCCCCCTCCGGGATTCTCTTCTTGAGAAGAATTCGAGCCCCGGGCAGCTGGCGTCTTGCTGGAAACTTGAGCTCGCGCAGCAAGCTTGCGGCGCGCAGCACGATGTTATTCTCTCTCTCGGAGATTCCATCCTCCTCTAGCAGCAACTCCCCGCCAGGAAGATAATGGAACTCGAGCTCATCGAAGAGGGTTACCGACTGGAAAAGGCTGTCGATGTCGTGAAAGCCGTCGTCCCGCCTCGGCCCCACCTCCAGGTAGAGATTCAGCTTGGCAGGAGCCAGAACACGAAGACCGTCGGCGGTGGATTCAATTTTCATTTTCCTATCACAACATTATCAATCAAACGCGCCTTCCCCACGTTCACCGCCACCGCGATCAACACTCCCTCGTCGCGCACCACTTTAGCGCCCGGGAACTCCTCGAGCGTTACGGCGTTCCGCACCTCGGCGTAGTCGATCTTCAGCTCCGTGCCGGGCCGGAGCGTGTTGTTGAGGACCGCGAGGATCTTATCGACGCGGCGTTCTCCCGCGAGGATCGTCTCTCGCGACGCAAGAAGCGCGCGACGGATCCTGGGAGCCACGTCGCGCTCAGCCTTTGTAAGGTAGGCATTGCGTGAGCTCATGGCAAGGCCATCCGGCTCACGCACGGTTTCCACCACGCGGATGTCCACGCCGAGGTGGAGATCCGTTGCGAGTCGCTCGATCACCCGAAACTGCTGGTAGTCCTTCTGCCCGAAGTAGGCCTTGTGCGGTCTGACAATATGAAGAAGCTGTGTCACTACCGTGGCGACGCCGCGGAAGTGGGTCGGCCGAGTGGCCCCACACAGGGGTCGAGTCAGGCTTTCCACGGTCACCCAGGTCTGGAAACCGCGCGGGTAGATCTCGTCGTCCGCTGCAAAGTACGCGAGGTCGGCACCCGCCCGACGGCACGCTTCAATGTCCGCAGCCCGCGACCGCGGGTAGGCGTCAAGGTCCTCACCGCGTCCGAACTGGGTAGGGTTCACGAAGTGGCTCACCACCACGCGCTCACACTCCTCCCGAGCCTCCTCGAGGAGAGCCAGGTGTCCCGCATGAAGCGCCCCCATGGTCGGAACCAGACCGACGGACAGGCCCGCCACACGATAACGCTCGCAGAGAAGGGCCGTCTCCCGGAGGCTTTCGGAGATCCTCAAGACGCGCTCCTCCGAGGCGAGCCACCCTGTCCTCCGGCGCGAAAGGCTCGCCAGTGCTCGCTCATTGTCTTCTTGCTCAGCGGGTGGAGGCGCTCAGGCGCGATCTCTGCAAGAGGCTCGAGCACGAAACCTCGTTCCAGCATTCGCGGGTGAGGAATCTCGAGGTGGGATTCTCGCACCACCTCTCCGCCGTAAAGAAGGATATCGAGGTCGATCTCGCGCGGCCCGTTCACCACCGCGCGAAGCCGACCGAGCTGGGCTTCCACCCGGTGAAGCCCCTCCAGCAATGCCCTCGGTTGGAGCCGCGTGCGAATCTCCGCCGCCCCGTTCAGGTACAGGCCCTGCTGCGGCGGCCCTCCCACCGGGTCGGTCTCGATGAGCCTCGAGACGCAAACGACTTCCAGGGTGCCAGCATCGGAAAGGAGCTCCAACGCACGCTCGATGTTTCGGCGGCGGTCGCCGAGGTTGGAGCCGACTCCGAGGAGCACAGAGACGCCCTCTGACGTTCCCTCCCTGGACGCTTGGTCCCCAGGTTTTTGGTCACTGTACCTTCCACTCATCGGGCACCTGTGGAGCCTTCCTCGAGAGAACGGAACGGAGCACGAACCTGGCCGGAGAGTATAAGAGGTAACCGAGAAAAATGAGCGGCAGGATGATCTCCGGGAGCAAGAAGACGAGGATCGCGCCGAAGATCAGATAAACGAAAAAATCAAAGGAGTGCCTGCGGTTGAAGACCCGGCTGCCGACGTGCTCGAAACGAAGCCGGTTCGACACCATCGTAAAGCCCAAGATCAGCCCGAGCGGCGGCAGGATCATGGGAATGCACGCAACATAGGTCTGGAGAGTCTCGGGTTCGATAAAGCCGGAAATCCATTGAAGCTCCCGCGCCTTGAACTCGGAGATATAACTGAAAAAGAGGACCAGGGAAGCCACGCAGCCGGCAGCGCCTGGGCTGGGCAACCCTTTGAACGCTACGTGTGCGCTCTCTTCTGGCTCATTCTCTGCCGTGAAGCGCGCCAGCCGGAGCGTCGCGCCGAGGAAGTAAGCCAGGGAGAAAAACCAGACGACCCGCTGCCACCATTCGGGGGAGCCCATGGCAAGACGCAGCATCATTACCGCGGGAACGAGTCCGAAGGTCACGAGGTCGCAGGAGGAATCCAGCTGGGCACCGAGGGCGCTCGAGCCACCCGACATCCGCGCGACCTTTCCGTCAAAAACGTCGAACACCATGCCAAGCAGCACCAGCCAAGCTGCCGCGGCGAAATAGCCCGCGTCGTTAAAGACGACGGAAGCCCCTTCTCCCTCCACCACCTGCACCTTGAAGAGCCACGTCAGGGCGGCGAAGCCGCAGACGCCGTTTCCCACGGTGACGAGGTTGGGAAGGAGCACGTTTCGGTTGATTTCCATGGTCGACCTCCGCGTTCTACTCCCGCTGCTCAAGACTGGCAAGAAGGGTGGCACCCCCCTTCACCTTGTCGCCCACCTCCACACGGACTCGGACCCCGGAGGCCACGGGTATATAAAGCTCCGTCCGCGACCCGTACTTGATCATGCCGATGAGCCCTCCCCTCTCAACAGACTCACCCGGAGTCAGCGGACACACGATCCGACGCGCAATGGCACCCGAGATCTGCCGCACCAGAATCCGCATGCCTTCCGGCCCTCCTGGATCGTCGTACACGATACCAATCGAGTTCGCTTCGTTCTCGAGGGTGGCCGCCTCGCTGCGCGCATCATGATACGCACCCTCCCGATGGCAGACCCACTCGACCCGCCCCCTCGCCGGGGCACGATTGACGTGCACGTTGAAAATAGAAAGAAAGATACCGATGCGGATGGCTGGAGCACCGACGAAATCGCCCTCTTCAACCTCGGTTATGTCATACACGGTGCCGTCGGCAGGAGAAACGAGGAGGCCCGGGCCGTCCGGAATGGTGCGCCGAGGGTTGCGAAAGAAAAGAACAAGGAACAGGCCCACCGGGATCACCACCAGGAGACCGAGTAGCCAGTAACGTGAATAACCAAAGGCCAGAGCCACGAGCAGCCCGACCAGCAGAGTCGCGCCCAACGCCGTTGCCAGGACTTCCCTGCGGCCCCATTCTACGAAATAACTCTGATCGATACGGGAGAGGTTCTCGGGATGCTCGAGAAGCGTCGACGACGGCATGGACACCTTTTGGAGAAAATGAGTTGACAGTACAGCGGTGCTTCGCTAAAAGCCGGAACTGTTTCTGTACTATGCCATTAGGGTAACAGCATGGGTCTGCAAAGCAAAACTCGAATCAAGGACGTGAGCGCCCGGCAGATCTTCGACAGCCGCGGCAATCCTACCGTCGAGGTGGATGTCCTCCTCGAGGATGGCTCTCTGGGGCGGGCGGCGGTTCCATCGGGAGCTTCCACGGGAAAATTCGAGGCCGTCGAGCTGCGGGATGGAGGGAAGTCCTACCTGGGCAAAGGCGTCTTGAAAGCGGTGAGCCACGCCGCCGGCCCCCTGCGCGAGGTGCTCCTCGGGCGTGACGCACTGGCGCAAGACAAGCTGGACGCCGCCATGATCGAGCTCGATGGCACCGAGAACAAAGGCAAACTCGGCGCCAACGCCATCCTCGGGGCTTCCATGGCGGCAGCGCGCGCTGCCGCCGTCTCGAAGGGGGCCCCCCTTTATTCCTACCTCGGCGGTTACACGACCCGACGCTTGCCCGTGCCCATGCTGCCTGTTCCCATGATGAATATCATCAATGGGGGCGCCCACGCGGACAACAACGTCGACGTGCAAGAGTTCATGATTCTGCCAGCTGGGGCAAGCTCCTTCGCGCACGCCATGCAGATGGGAAGCGAGATCTACCACGCTCTCAAGGGAGTCCTCAGGGCGAAGAAGCTCGCGACGGGAGTTGGGGACGAGGGCGGTTTCGCGCCCAATCTGAGCTCCAACGAGGAAGCCATCCAGGTGATCCTGGAAGCGGTCGAGAAAGCTGGATACAAGGCCGGAAGCGACATCCAGATCTCCCTCGATGTTGCCGCGAGCGAATTCTACAACGGTGGCAAATACGTCCTCGAGGGGGAGGGCAAGACCTTGTCGGCAGATCAAATGGTCGACTTCTACGGCGGCCTCCTGCAACGTTACCCGATCTACTCCATCGAGGACCCTCTTGATGAGAACGACTGGGAAGGGTGGGCCAAGCTGACCGCGGCCCTCGGCGACAAGGTCGCGATCGTGGGGGACGACCTCTTTGTAACGAACATCGAGCGCCTCAAGCGGGGAATCGACGAAAGCGTCGCCAACGCAATCTTGATCAAACTCAACCAGATCGGCACGGTCACCGAAACGCTCGCGGCGATTTCGCTGGCCCACCGCTCGGGTTATCGCAACATTATCTCGCACCGCTCGGGCGAGACGGAGGACAGCTTCATAGCGGATCTGGCCGTGGCTACGGAAGCGGGCCTCATCAAGACCGGCGCCCCCTGCCGGACCGACCGCGTGGCCAAGTACAATCAGCTGCTCCGCATCGAGGAGGAATTAGGCAAGAGTGCGACCTATGGATTCGGTTAAACGGAGCACCCGCAGACTCGACCGGCCTAACTTCTGGATGGAGCTCTACTGGTTCGCGATCATCTGCCTGGGTGGCTCGATCCTGGCCGTGCTTGTCCTCTCCCCCCGGCTGGCCCGAAATCGCCGGAGCGTTGATCTGCAGGCGGAGCTGACTGCGACCACGGCTCGGCTCTCCAGCCTCGAGAAACAGTACGAGGCAGCTGTTCAGGCTCTCGAAAGCGATCCGTTCTACAGAGAAGAAGTGACCCGGCACGTTCTCGAGGTGAAAAAAAATGATGAGGAATTCCTGAAGAGAATCGCCTCGATTTCCGATAACTAGACGGAAAGCTCAGCTCACGACCAGGAGGAGCGCCGCCGTATGCGTGAAGAGAAATCTCGACCCGGGACCGAATGTGAGGCATCCCCCCCACCTGTGCTTCCGGTCCGGGCCAGACGACGCCACGACTTCGCTACGCCACGGCTCCTCGCCGAGAAACAGGTCCGGGCCCTCGATAGGATGCACCGCAAATTCGCGCAGGCGGTGTCGACGGCGCTATCAGTCCTCGCTCGCACCAAGGTCCAGGTGGACTTGCTCGAGGTCTGCCAGAAGCCGTACTTCGAGTTTATCCGGTCACTCGGGAACCCCACGAGCCTCCACCTGGTTTACTGTCTGCCACAGAAAATTCCGTTCGTTCTCGAAACGAGCCCGCGGGTCCTGTTTCCCGTGATCGAGCGGATGCTGGGGGGAAAGGGAGAAGATACGGTCGAACCAGCGCGACCCCTGACGAAAATCGAGCAGAGCCTCGCGCGCTCGATCTCTGAAGAGCTGCTCCGCGAGCTTCGGCAAGCCTGGTGCTACGGCGCGGAAACCGTATCTCGGATAGCGCCAAGCCCCCCTGCGCCCGAAGGCCTCCCGGGGGACTCGCAGCCCGAAGCCCCTGCGGACGGCCCAAGCGCCACCAGCGGCCTGGGCAGCGCGGCGCCGAAACTACAATTCGACATCGCAGAAACGGAGCACAACCCTCTACTTATGCAGATCGTGGGCCCGGCCGAGCCCGCCGTGGTGCTTTCCTTCCAGGTTACGATGCAACCTCCGAGTGTGGCAGCGACTTCGCCGTACGCGGAGGCTCAGTATTCGGAGGCTAGCGGCACAGGCGAATCGTCAGCCGAAATCGAGCCTTTGGCGGTCGACCGCCTGACGTCCTACCTCGACGACTACGCACGGACGGCTGATCCTCCTGAAGCGCGGGCTCGCCCCACGAGCGGCTCGTTTCACATATGCCTTCCGACGAGACCGTTCCACCCGATCCTCTCGCGTTTAACGCGCTCCGGAAGCGGGGGCATGCAGCCCGACCGCAACAGTCCTCACGAGCGCGACCAGATTCTACGGCAGCTCGCTGGGACGAGGATCGCCCTGTCGGCCGAGCTGGCTTCGGTACCCCTCGCACTCTCGGACCTCCTCTGCCTGCGGCCAGGCGACGTCATCGACACACAGCTCACCACGACGAACGAGGCGACACTGCTCTTCGAGGGACGGGCGGTGTTGCGTGGAAAGCCGGCGACCTGTCAAGGGCAGCGAGCGATCCAGGTCACCCGCTACGCCAACTGACGCACCTCCGTAGGTCCGTAGAGTCACCCGGTACGGTACCGCCAGCGCGGGCTACCCCTTTACTTTCTCTTTTCGCTCGGGATCTTGATCGTAGTCCCTGCCTTGAGGCCTCCGTACTTGACGGCGCGATTCGCATTCTCGATCAAGTCGTACCGGCTGGAGTCGTTGTAGAAGTGCTTGGCGAGCGCCATCAGGGTGTCCTTCTGCTTTACCTTGTACAAGGTAAAGCCCGCGGGAGCGGGCCGAGATGGCGCGCTCGGCCCCGTTGCACGAGAAGCTATTCGCTGAGAACCGGGATCCGCTGAAACTCGCCTGGCAGAGGGCGGTAGGACAGGAGCGGGGATTGTGAGCTTCTTGCCTGGCTGCAGCTTGACTTTCGCGTTGGCCTTCTCAATTTGGCGCCAGATCGTTCCGTGGCCGTAGTATCTTTTCGCCAGTGCCCAGTAGCTGTCTCCTTTCTTAACCGTGTGCGTCTTGGGGTACGAAGAGTCGCTGACGCCCGGATTTCGTGGAAACGGGCGTTTCTCCGGATTCGTTTTTCCAGGACCCACCACCGTCGTGTGCGGCCCCTTGGAAAGCTGTTTTTTCTCCGTTTTCGGAAAAGTCTTGTCCGCAGAGTACCGTTCGGGCAACGTCGTAATGATGGGTGCCGGTTGCCGGTTGCCCTCCTCCAGAGCCCCGTCCTTCGCGGGGTCAACGGTGCTTCGCAGGGATGGCGTCGGCACGAAGTAGCGCGATTTGGGCTCTCCGACAGGCGCAACGTTTTTGCTAACGGGTGGGGTCAGCGGTCTCTGCCCCCCAGGGCCCACGGTTCCAGCCCCATCCACCCCCGTCGTCGACCGCTGGCCCCGTCCCGGCGGTACGTTCGAATAGCTCCCGCGGGTCCGCCGGGGGGGCTGCCTCGTCTCCGCTCGCTTCCTGCGATCGGTCTCTAAATCTACCCGATCCGTCCCCGAGCCGGCGCGAGACGGAGGCACAGCCCCCTTCCTCCGATCAGGCTTCAGGGCTTCCGGCTTTACAGCGTCCGGCTTTACAGCCCGGTCCACAGCCATGTCCATCTCCTCACCGCTGTCGCCCACGAAGCGGGCAATCACCACCACCATCAAAATAAGCAATGCGACCAGGGCGACCTTGGTACCGTTGCCCATACTTCCCTCCGATCTTCTTTTCCGCCTTCCGGCACTCTTCACACACCCACCAGCCCAGCTCTGTTCTTTTCTAGCCCGGTCTTTTCTAGCCCGGTCTTTTCAAGCCCCTTCGTTGCAAAAGCCCCGCTGGAACTCAAGTAACTCCTCTGAAGTTCCGTAAAAGCTGAGCCTATTTAATCTTCTCCTCCCCGGGAGGTCAACACGAAAAAAGTCGCGCCATCAGCTTTCAGCTCGCCTCTGCCAGGCCTTTTTCTCTTTTTCGTAGCTGAAAGCTGACGGCTGACCGCTGAAAGCTTTTTCGGATTATGATGGCTCCGCGGCCGCCCGCCGCGCCAGAGATCGCTCGTGAAGCCAGATCGCCACGGGTGCCGCGACAAAGACCGACGAGTAGGTTCCTGCAACCGTACCGACGGCAAAGACAAAGGCAAAGCCGCGCACCCCTTCCCCGCCGAAGGCGAGGAGCATGACCGTCACGAGGAGGGTGGTCAGCGAAGTCCACAGCGTGCGGGCCAGGGTCTGGTTGATACTGATATTGACAATATCGATCAGCGTGAGCTTACGCCTCACGAAGAGCTCCGTATTCTCGCGGATGCGGTCAAAAAGCACGATGCTGTCGTTGATCGAGAAGCCGATGATCGTGAGAATCGCCGCCAGCTCATTGAGGTTGAGCTTCACGGGGAACGCGGTCGGCAAGAGAGCGTCCACGAGCGCCATCAATCCGATAGCCACCATAACGTCGTGCGCGAGGGCGACGATACCCGCGACGCCGTAGATGAACTCGAAACGCAGAGAAAGGTAGAAAATGATCCCCAGCATCGACAGAAAGACCGCCACCAAGGCGTCGGCCTGCAGGCTACTCGCCACCCTCGGCCCAACGGTCGAGACCTGGGAGAAAGGCTCCGAGACCATCGTGCGGAAGTAGCCTCGGATGGCGTCCTCGACCTGTGGCTGCGTGGGAGCGGTCGCACCCGGCGGGGCCGCCGGGAGAGGCGGTTGGTAGGCGCTGGTGGTGATGCTGTAGCGCGTAATCTTGGCGTCTTTTAACAGGTCCGGGTGACCTACGAGCTCTACCGACTCGATCTGGATGCCCTTGTAGGCTCCGTCGGTCCGCACCGCGGACGTGCTGAAAAGTTCGTTTTCGTCCAGCAGCGTGTTGAGGGCGTCCTTGATGCCGTCGGTGGTCATCTCAGGACCGGAGTCGAGCAGGTTTACTTCCATCGTGAGGGCCACGCTTCCCGTCAGCGCCTCAGTTCCCGTGGAACGCTGCCAATCCGTCTTGGGATAGGGCTGCGGGAGGAGCCAACCTTCTCGCTCCAGCATCTTCTCGAGTGCCTCTTTCACCATTTGGGCCGGCTCCACGATCACCTCCGCCTCGGCCGCAGCTCCCGCTTTCACGCTCTCTTCGGGCGGGGGCACCGTGAGCGGCGGAGGGCTCCGGGGGCGCTCCTGACCGTCAGCCTTCGGCATGCCGGTGAAATGGGCGCCGGCACGCGTCAACAGGGCGTAGCTCCTCGCAGCCCCGGACTCGTCCGCTTCCAGGGTCTGCAGACTGTAATCCCGGAAAAGGTCCGGCTCCTCGCGCTCCAGGTCGCGGAGCTTTTCCCTCAGGAGCTCCACCGTGACCGGCTCGGCCAGGTTCATGGTGATGCGGGCGCCGCCGGTAAAGTCGATGCCATAGTTGTCCCCCCCCCGGAAGATGACCAGAACCCAGGTCAGAGCTATGAGAACCATCGATCCGTACAGGAATGGTCTCTGGTATTTCGAAAACGGCACTCGGGGCGTATCGAATGCCTGCAACATCTTGACGTCCTTCAAGATGCCCCAGTTGAAGAGGAAGCTCAGTAGCAACCGAGTGACGTACACCGCAGTGAAGAAGCTGACGAAGATGCCCGTGATCAGTGTCACCGCGAAACCCTTCACCGGCCCGGTACCCATGTAAAAGAGGACGTAGCCGGTGATGATGGTGGTCAGGTTCGAGTCGAAGATGACCCAGAAGGCACGCTGGTACGCGGCTGTCAAGGCCTGCAACGCCGGCTTGCCCTTCTTGCGTTCCTCGCGAAAGCGCTCAAAAATCAGGATATTCGCGTCGACGGCCATGGCCAGGGTGAGGAGCATGCCGGCAATACCGGGGAGCGTCAGGGTCTGATGAAAACAGGCCACGAACGCGACGATCAGAAGAAGGTTGAGCGCCAGGGCAAAGTTGGCCACGAGCCCCCCGGCCAGGTAATACAGGGCCATGATCAGAAAGACTCCGGCGACCCCGTAGAGTACCGCTTTCAACCCGGCCTCGATGGAATCCTGCCCGAGCACGGATCCCACCGTCGACTCGGAGACCAGAATCGGCTTGGTGGGAAGGCTACCGCCTCGCAGAATGGTGACGATCCCCTTGACGTCCTGATCGGTGAAGTCGCCCGAGAGCTGACCGCTCCCGGAGATGCGGCTCCTGATGGTCGCCACTTCCATGATGTCGTCATCGAGCACGATGGCGAGGGGCTCCTCCACGTGGTTCCCGGTCAGGTCCGCAAACGCTGCCGCCCCCTCTCCTTTGAACTGGAAGGCAACCGCTGGCTTTCGCGAGGCATCGTCGAAGGTGGAGCCGACGGAAGCGAGGTACCTACCACTTACCATCTCCACGGGCTCCCACGTGTTCGCCTCGCGGTTTTCCACGTGGCGGTTGAGGAGGACGGTCTCGCTGTCTGGCTTCGTCTCGAAGCGGTCGGTTACCGTGTTCTTTTCAACCTGATAGCGAACGATGAACTCCGGTGGTTTGGGGCGCCTCGCGTTGAATGATGGGTCGGCTCTCCTTTTCTCCACCCACTCCAGCTGTGCCGTGTTGTAGACGCGCTCCTGTTCGCGGAACTGTTCGATGCGTGCGGGGTTTTCGTATTCACCGCCGGTAACCTGGAGACGAAACATGAGGTTTCCCGCAGTCTGGATCTGGCGCTTGAGGCGGTCCACCGACTGCGTCTCCGTGCCGGGTACCTGCACCACCAGTTGGTCCACTCCCTGCACCGAGACGCTGACCTCCTTCAGGCCGTAGGCGTTCAACCTCTTGGCGATCGTGTCCTTGACGTCCTCGGCGATCGAGCTGCGATCCCCCTCGATGCGACTCAGGTCGAGGGCGTAAGTGAGCTCGGTGCCACCCTGAAGGTCGATCCCCCGCTCGACCGGTACGATGGTAAGAAGCCAGATGGAAAAGCCGATGATCGCCGCGAGGAACGCGAAACCCCAGCCGGTTCGCTTGAGCATGATTCTATTCCTTTCATTCTGTCGAAATCCCGTGCGCGGAGGAAGACGCGCCCAAAAACCGCAACGCCTGAAGGCTCGTAGAAACTACGAGACGGCTGACAGTCCGTTGAAGAAGAAGGGTGGACCGCGGGGGATGAAAGGGCTGTTGCCGGGCGAAAGGGTCCAGGCCCTGCGCGAAAAGGCTTGGCAGGGGCAGGAAAGCTTGCGTACGGCTAGCCCCGAGGGCGACGCGCAAAAGATGCAGGGCGTGTGCAATCCTGGCAATCCCGACGGTCCTGACTCGACAACGGTCGTGCCCGGCTCGAGACACAGAACCGGTGGACGGGCAGGGTGGCGCTCGGAGGATTCGGATCCAGCATCGTTCGATGGAGCATCGCCCGATGTAGCATCCTCCGGTGCAGTATCGCTCGGTCGGGAAGTCTCTTTCTGCCCAGGTTTCCGCGCGCTCTCGTCGCAAGCGCACTGCGTCAGCAATGTCTCTCGGGTGAGGCGGTGGGACTCCCTGATGGAAGCGAAGACGCACAAACCGACGAGGATGACGGGCAGTGCCAGGGAGAATCGCATTTGTAAAAAGCGCGACCTCACTTGGTCCTCTCCTCGAGACCGCGCGAGGTTTCCTCGCTGACTCCCTTGCCGCCGCCCTCCTCCGGGAGCACCTCGAAGACAGCGCTTTTCGCGAAGCGGACCCTCACATCCTTGTCCTTGTCGATGATGACCACGACCTCGTTTTTTTCGATTTTCCAGACCTTCCCGAGCAGCCCGCCCGTGGTAACGACGGAATCCCCCTTCTTGACATTCGCGATCATGAGCTGGCGCGCCTTGCGTTTCTTCCCTTCTGGACGCCAGACGAGGAGGTAGAAGATGAAAAAGATGGCGGCCATCGGGACGAGGAGTTGTCCCAGGGGACTGCCAGCGCCCTGGCCCTCGACCTGTTCCTGGACAGGGGCTTCGCCGGCCTGAAGGAGAAGTTCGACGAGTGCGGGTGGAATCATGAAATACGCTGCTCAAGGGTTGTTAGATGCGGGCGATTAAATGGAAGAGCAGATTGTCGAACCTCGCGGGGCGTTCTGCAATTCAAAACCGGCTCAAAATCGCCGAACGGGCGCCGCCCACGAAGCCTTCCCTGAACTCCCGGAACCGCCCTTGCCGGATGGCACGGCGCAAAGCCCCGAGGAGCCTCTGAAAAAAGGTCAGGTTGTGAAGCGTGCCGAGCATTCCCGCGAGCATCTCGTCACGAGTGTAGAGGTGGCGGAGGTAGGCGCGGGTGAAGTTACGGCACGTATAGCAACCGCAGTCGGCCTCGACGGGGACGAAATCGCGGGCGTACGCCTGGTTGCGCATGGGAAGCACGCCCTCGCGAGTAAAAAGGGAAGCGTTGCGGGCGTGCCGGGTCGGCAGGACGCAGTCGAAGAGGTCGACCCCGGCCCCGACCATGTCGACGATATCGGATGGTCTTCCGACTCCCATGAGATAGCGCGGACGATCTGAGGGTAGTACGGGAGTGACCGTCGCCACCACTTGCCGCATCTCCTCAGGCGTCTCGCCCACCGAGACCCCGCCGATCGCGTACCCGGGAAAATCGAGCCCCGTGATCTGACTCGCCGAGAGACGCCTGAGATCGTCGTGGAGCCCGCCCTGGACAATCCCGAAGAGGGCCTGATCGTCCCTGCCGTGCGCGGCCAGGCTTCTCTCCGCCCAGCGCGCGGTGCGTTCGACCGAGTCCTTGACGGCCTCGCGGCCGGCGGTGTGGGGCGCGCACTCGTCAAAGGCCATGATCACATCGGCACCCAGGGCGTTCTGGACCTCGATCGAGCGCTCCGGGGTCAGATGGATCAGATCACCGTCGATGTGGGAGCGAAAGGAGACGCCGTCCGCCGTTACCTTGCTCAAGCTCGACAGGCTAAAGACCTGAAAACCGCCGCTGTCCGTGAGAATGGGCCCACTCCAACCCATGAACCGGTGCAGCCCCCCTGCGTCCCGCACGATATCCTCGCCCGGCCGGAGCGCCAGGTGATAGGTATTGGCTAGGATCATTGTAGCCCCGGTGTCCACGACGTCGCGCGGGGTGACAGCCTTCACGGTGCCCTGGGTACCGACGGGCATGAAAGCGGGAGTCTCGACCGTACCGTGCGGAAGGTTCAAAAGCCCGCAGCGGGCCGAAGAGAGGGTGTCCCTGTGGGTGAGCGAAAATTCGAGGGCGGCAGCGCCGAGCATGAGCTCGATTGTCG
>Ga0315336_1005198_pt1 | contig 14480 bp, 11 predicted proteins | sample ASW5metaG_FD_204512 | JGI IMG/M metagenome (GOLD analysis project Ga0315336, IMG submission 204512) | Ammonia-oxidizing marine archaeal communities from Monterey Bay, California, United States - ASW #5 | ecosystem: Environmental > Aquatic > Marine > Intertidal zone | place: USA: California...
TGCAGCGGTCGTCGGACCCCTCTCCGGGTACATTCCAGCCCAGGATGTAAACATTCCACACGCCGACCTCGGGCCCGGGCCCGGGCACTGGCTCGGCACCGACCACCTCGGCAGAGATGTGCTTTCGCGGCTGGTCTTTGCCTGCCAGGCCTTCGTGTGGCCCGGGCTGCTGGCCTGTCTGACCGCGGCCGCTATCGGCGTTCCGGCGGGCGCGACGGCTGGATATATGGGCGGCCCAGTAGAGGCGGCGATCCGCTACGTCACCACCGTCATTGCCTCCCTGCCCCGGTTCGTGCTCGTGCTTCTGGTGTGCAGCATCTATGGCAACGACCTGCCGACGCTCGCGCTCGCCGCCGGCGTCGCCTACTCCCCCACGCTGTCCGAAGCGGTCTACGGTCGCATCGAAGGCTTGAGGACATCGGAATATCTCCTGGCCAACCGGGCCTATGGCGTGCCCGAATGGCGGATTGTCGCGGTGCATCTGGTCTTTGCCGCGTGTGGTCGTCTCATCGGTCGCCACCTCGTCATTTTGTTCGGCTACTTCCTCGTTCTCGAGACCACGCTGTCGTACATCGGGGGCTTCGGAGTCCAGGAACCCACGCCGTCTTGGGGCAATATGCTCGTCTTCGAATGGGGTCGCAGCGGAAGCTCCGTGGCCATGTTGGCGCCGGTCGTCGCCCTCATCGCCACCGTGCTCGCGGTCAGCTGGCTCGCCGATGTGCTCGCGGAGGTCGGCCATGAGTGATCGCCTCGCCATGGAGGACCTCGTCGTACGTATCGGCGATCGCATACTCGTGAATGGCGCTTCGATCACCCTGAATGCCGGCCGCATCACCGCTCTTGTCGGGGCAAGCGGCTCCGGAAAGACCCTCCTCGCCCGATCGCTGCTGGGCCTCATCGACCTCGCTCCGGGAGTCGTGCAGGCCGAGTACGCCATCGACATAGACGGTCGAACTCTCCGGCCATACCGAGGCATTCTGGGGGGCGGAATCCGCAAGAGAGAAGCCGCATTCACTCCGATTCGCGGTGACATCGTCGGGTATCTGCCCCAAGACGCCATTGCCGCCCTCGACCCGCTCTGGACCGTGCGCAAGCACGTCGAGGCCGCCGCTCTGGCCGCCTTTGGCTCCGGGAGTCCCGCCGAGCGATGGCTCGAGCGGGCGGGTCTGAGCGATGTGAACCGCGTCGCTGCCCTCTACCCCCACGAGCTCTCGGGAGGCATGGCGCAGCGGGTTGGCATCGCCCAGTCGTTGGCGCGACAGAGTCGGTTTCTCCTGACAGATGAACCCACTACTGGACTCGACCCCACAATTCAGGCCGCCATCCTCGGCGCACTCAAGGACCTCGCCGACAGCGGAATCGGCATTCTGCTCATCACTCACGACCTGCGGATTCTCACCGATCTTGCCGACGACATCGTCGTCATGCACGAGGGTGCCATAGCGGGTTCCCTGGACTCCGCCGCTGGGCAAAGACTGGTCAATGCCACGCAGAAGATCGCGGCCGGGAGGCTCGGATGACGCCGGTCTGGGCCATGGCGGGCATCGCCAAGCGCTTCGTCGGTTCGTGGACCCGGCCCGCGCAACACACCGCGGTCGCCGGTGTCGATCTGTCCATCGGGGCGGGTGAGCGTGTCGCTCTCATCGGCGAATCCGGGTCGGGAAAGACTACTCTGGTCCGGGTCGGCCTGGGCCTGATTCCGGCAGACGCAGGGTCTATCCACCTTTTTGGAGACAACACGTCGCATTGGGGTCGACGGGACTGGCATCGAAGTCGCCGTCGCGCTCAGATCCTCTTCCAAGACCCATGGGCCATGCTCAATCCATCGATGCCAATCGGTGTTCTCCTGACCGAGAGCGCGTCCATCCACCAAACAGGTCCAGACTCTCGCGCCGAAGCCGAACGTGTCCTCGAAGAGGTCGGTCTCCAGGGCCGGTTCGATGCCTATCCTTCCAATCTGTCCGGTGGAGAGCGTCGCCGTGCCGGAATCGCAAGGTTGTTACTGGCCAAACCAGAACTCGTGGTCGCGGACGAACCCACTGCCGGTCTCGACGCGGCGCTGAAAGCCTCCCTGCTCACCCTGTTGCTCGAGCGTCTCGGCGAACGCTGCGCGGTCCTCCTGATCTCTCACGACCTGCCCACGGTCGCCTGGGCCAGCGACCGCATCGTCGTCATGTGCGGAGGTCGCATCGTGGACCGCTTTCAGACCGCTGCGCTCACTTCGACGGAGCCGCGCCACCCCCACACTGTCGCCCTGCTCCAGTCCGCAGGCATGCCCTGCCCTCCCGTCCGAGAAGTCTCTTGATTCTGGCTTTGTTCCTACTGTTCACTGCACCTTCCGCCGCTGGTGACGAAGTCTCCGACGACTACCGCAGCTACGTCGACCAGGCCCGCTTTTTCATGAAGAAGGACTGGTTCGGCGATGCGGAGGAACAGCTGGAACTCGCGATTGGGACCGATGATGGAGAACTCGACCCAGAGACATGGTTTCTCCTCGCCTCGGTTCGATACCAGCTCACCGAGCTCGCGGAGGCCAGAGAAGCCGCCGATCGGGCCCTCGTGAACAGCCGCACCGAGGAGCAGACCCGCCAGGCCAAGGAGTTTCTCTCCTTTCTCGATCAACAGTTCGGAATCGTAGAGCTGCAATCCCCGCGCACCGGAACGACAACGAAGCTGAACATCACCCTTGAAAGCGTCATTTTCGATCCACAGCTCAAGGAATACTTCAACAAGCTCAACGACCGCCTCGGGGACAACGTCACGTTGCCGTACCCGCTGGGTCTTCCTGCCGGCACCTACACGATCAACGGCGAGCAGGTCGAGGTCGCCGCCGGGAGTTCGTCCTCCCACGATGTCGCCATCCTGGCTCGGGGACCCACGGGACTGCAGCTTGTCGAGGTCGACGTCTCGGCGGGCATCCTGGCGCTGTTCGGGGACCCCGCCCCAGACAGCATTCCGGCGCCGCAGTTCGAGCTCGGCGTCAACCAACCGATCGGCATCTGGGTCCTGGGTGGCACCGCCACCTGGACGGTACATCCGATCCAGCAATTGGCCGGGATCGTCGTCGCGCCCACGGGCTGGAGTGCAGGAGGAAAGTTCGGAGTGGAGACGCAAGGGGACGCTCAGATCGCACTTCGACCGTCGCTGACGGCGCGGTACGGGGCCGTGCCCGGCATCGAGCTCGGCTGTGATCCCGGCGCCGTGCTCACTTGCGTGCCCAGGATCGGGGACACCAATCCCCTCCGAATCGCCTACACGACGGGCCACGCCGCGATGATCGGCGGTGAGGTCGACGTCGTCTACCGGGATCGACGCCGCGAGAGTGGCCTCGGCGTGGGACTCAAGACCGCCATCGACGGGTTGTTTGGCCGTGTTCCCGCATCGGGAGAGTCCCTGACGGTCGGGGGCGCGGCTGCGCAGTCCTTCGAGATCGACGACAATGAACGCGCGTGGAGCGCACTTGGACTTCGCGTACACTTCGGCATTTCCTATGCTCTGTGAGAGATGACAGTGAGCCCTCCGAAAATGCCGGTGTTCCTGGCCCTGGTGCCGCTCTTGCTGGGAGCAAAGGGTGCCGAGGTCGCCGCTGTAGACGGGGCGAATCTCCAGGCGCCGAGCTGGTCACCCGACGGGTCTAAGCTCGCCTATGAAGCGAATTTTCACGACAAGAAGGTCGTTCAGCTATTCGTCGGCGATGGCGCTTCCTTCGAGCAGGTCCGCACTTCGGCGCGGGCCAGTACCGACCTGACTGCGGGATTCTCGAAGAAGGGCTCGGGAGGGGCGGTCGTGCACGAGATCGCATGGGCGCCAGCGGCGGTCGGTCGCTACGTGTTCTCGGCTTCCAGTGACGCTTTCGACTACGACCTCTACATCTCGGGAGGCGGCCCCGTCGCGAAAGCACCGGGCGCCGACGGTGGAGCTGCGTGGTCTCCCGACGGCAAATACATCGCGTTCACTTCGGCGCGTACCGGCGAGGGAGACCTGTACCTCATCGATGTCGCGAACATCGAAAAGCCACCGAAACAGCTCACCAAACCTCGGACATCGTCGGAGCTCTACGTCAGCTGGTCACCGAACTCCGACGAGTTGGTGTTCGTTGGGCACAGCAGAACAGGCGACAACATCTGGCTGATCCCGGGGCTGGACAGCGCCGCCGTGCAGCTGACAGCTTGGAGTGGAAACCAGATTCACCCGAGGTATTCACCGACCGAGACCGTCATCGCCTTCTATGCCAATAAGGACGAGACCGATCGCTTCGATTTGTACGCGATGCCGGCAAAAGGACGTGCCGATGCTAAGCGGTTGGTCAAGGGCGTGGTCCCCAATGCGGGCGGCCCCGCATGGACCCCGGACGGCAAGCACCTGATCGTGGTGGTCGACGACGATGACGCGTTCGACCCCATCGCGGCCGTGAATGTCGAGACGGGAGCCGTCAAGCGCCTGCCTCTGGGCACTGTGGGGCACGGCGACCTGGCCGTCGCAAAAAAGGACGGCGCGTACTGGCTCGCCTATGTCGCCCAGGGAAAGACCCACGATGCAGCGAGGGACTTCAAGCGGCTCTTCACTGCTGAGCTCGACGGTCTCCCGTAGGCATGTCTCTACGGGATCAGCTGCTCGCGAAGGGCCTCGTGTCCAAGAAGCGCGCCCGTAAACTCGACCAACAGAAGCGCTTGGACCGCAAAGCGAAGAAGGGCAAGAAAAAGAAGAAGCGAGTGCTCGATGCCGAGGCACGCACCGCAAAAGAAGCCGCCTCCAAGGCCGCACTCGATGCAAAGCTCAATGCGCGTCGGTCCCGCGAGACCGAGCGGGAGCGCATGGAGCGCGCGCTCCAGATCCGAAACGTCGTCATCGGCAATCGCATCGCCGCCAGAGGACAGAGTGTCTTCCACCACCGCGATCTGGAGGGCAAGATGATCCTCCGCATGTCGGTCTCCAAGGTCATGATCGACAAGCTTCGGCGCGGGGAGGCAGCGGTGGTTGCGATGGACGGCAAGTACGACCTGATCACGCAACGTGGGGCCGAGAAACTGGATGAATTGGCGCCACAGCTGCTCGTGTTCTGGCAACGCGACACCAAGACGCTGTCGCGTCCGGATCAGAAACCCTGGGTTCGAGACTGGGAGCCGAGTCTACGGGCTCGACGCGCTACACCGGAAGATATCGAGCGCCTGAGAGCGTCCCGATAGCGCCCTACGACACCTCGTACAGGTTGATGTACCGATTCCCCAGAATCGAAATCCGTCCCAATAGCGACGTCTTGTTTTCGCGCTTGTTCACAGCTTTGACACCGACTTCAGTCAGTAGCGGCCGACCTCGGTGCGCGGAGAGATTCATCATCCAGCGGGCCAGGTAGAACGGACCGGCGAGTTCCCAGCCCTCTCCCGGTCGACCCGTATCCGCGTGCAGACGCGCGACGCCTGGAGCTAGGCCCGCGGACAATCGATAGCCGGCGCGCTTCGTCGCCTTCTTGAGGGCCATCGTCGTGTGCACGGCGCGGCTGATGGCCCCAGCGAGCTCGTCATCGCTCCAGCAGATGAGCATCGCGCCGTCGTCGCGCTCCCAGATCTGGCCGCCCGCCTCGCTGATGATTCCGGACCACTCTTGGGTGAGCGCGGCCAACGAGGCCTTGGGGCTCGACAGCGACCTCGGTGGCGGAAAGGCCTCGACGGCGAGCACGACAATCGCGGAAGGTTGGACCGAAGCGTCGCGTTTCTCCTGGACTGCGCCCGCTTCGATGACAGAGCGCATGAATGCGGCGAGATCGTTGTTTGTCGCCCGATGACCCTCGCGAACCATGAGTCGACTGATGTCCTCGAGCATCGTGGCGGCGTTCTGATACCGCTTGGCGGTCCGGGCCTCGAGGGCGCGGAGCAGGATGGACTCCAGATCCTCGGACATGTCGGGCCGATAGTTGCGTGGGCTCGGTACCTCGGCGCGACGAACCCTGGAGACCGTCTCTTCGCGGCTCTTGGCCTTGAACAATCGGCGACCGGTGAGGAGCTCGAACAGGACGATCCCCAAAGAAAAGAGGTCGCTCCTTCCATCCAGCCTCTTGCCGTCCACCTGCTCCGGACTCATATACGCGTACTTGCCGCGGATGACGTCGTGCAGCGACTTGGCCTGAAATGCAGCTCGGCTGATACCGAAGTCGGTGATCTTCACTTCGCCGGCGTACGACACCAGGATGTTCTGGGGACTGATGTCGCAGTGCACGATCTGCAGGGCCAAACCCTCTTCGTTGGCCTTGTCGTGGGCGAAGGCCAGCGCCTTGAGCACCTCGCTGATCACAAAGAGCGCCAGGGGAATCGGGAAGGGATTGCGGTTGCGCGTCCTGGAGACGAGCCGGGCCAGGTCGAGGCCATGGACGTACTCCATCGCCATGTAGTACGAGCCGTTGACCTCGTTGAGTTCGAAGACCTGGACGATGTTCACGTGCAGCAGCTCGACGGCGATTTTCGCCTCGTCGATGAACAGCTTCAGGAACTCTTCATCTTTGGCGAGATCGTCGAGGACACGCTTGATAACGAGGATCTTCTCAAAACCGGCGAGCCCGTATGCACGGGCGCGATAGACCTCGGCCATGCCGCCGGTCGCGATCTTCTCCAACAGGTGATAGTCGCCGAACTGCTGTGCGGTGGACAATGCCCTTCCTCAGGGCTGCATCCTACAACGATTCGCAGCGCGGAGTGCTCGTGAGTTTCGACGAACTCGTCGCCGTTGTCGCCCGCCTCCGCTCGGAAGGCGGTTGTCCCTGGGATCGCGCCCAGACTCCACAATCGATACGCCCCTACGTGTTGGAGGAATGCTACGAAGTTCTCGACGCGATCGACCGCGGCGACGACGACGAGCTGCGCAAGGAATTGGGCGATGTCCTGTTTCAGATCGTGCTCCTCGCCAGGATGAAGGAGGAACAGGACGTATTCGATGTCCAAGAAGTCATCGCCGGGATCACGCAGAAGATGATCGCCCGCCACCCGCACGTCTTCGATCCCGAGCATGAGTCCGACCGCGACGAGGGCGAGGTCTCGGCATGGGAGGCGCGCAAGGCACGAGAGCGGGCGGACGACAAGTCTGCGCTCGACGGCGTACCCACTGCCCTGCCCGCCTTGTTGCGCGCCCACCGCATCAGCGAAAAGGCCAGCATCGTCGGTTTCGATTGGCCAGACCTCAGGGGCGTCCGCGCCAAGGTCGACGAAGAGTTGGTCGAGCTGGATGAGGCAATCGCCAGCGGCGACGTCGATCACATCGGCGAGGAGTTCGGTGACCTGCTCTTCAGCCTGGTGAATCTCGGCAGGCACCTCCCCGTCGGCGCCGAAGAGGCCCTTCGAACCGCCACCGTGAAGTTCGACCGTCGCTTTCGCGCCCTGGAGCGATCGGTGACCGCCGAGGGGTCCTCGGTGCACGAAATGAGTCCCGACGCCCTCGAGGCGCGCTGGAGAATGGTCAAGGAGGCCCGGTGAGAATCACCGCCATACTGGCATTCCTGTTCGTGACGCTGCCGCCGTTGGAGATCTACCTGCTGCTGCTGCTCGGATCCTGGCTGGGTCCCACCACGAGCTTCCTGGTGATCCTGCTCTCGGGGATCATCGGTGCGTGGCTCGCCAAGAGCCAGGGGCTCGGGGTTCTCCGTCAGCTTCAAGGTGAGCTTCAAGAGGGCCTTCCCTCGGGGTCACGAGTGATGGAGGGCGCACTTGTCGTCATGGGCGGCCTGCTCCTGGTGACACCCGGAGTTCTGACCGACTTCGTGGGGTTCTCTCTCATCATTCCCTGGACCCGGCGACTCATCGCCCCCCGGGTCCTGAAGTCCCTGATGGACCGCCTCGGCGACAGTGTCACCATTGGCGGATCGGGAGTCGGACCCATACAGAACCCTGGTAAACAAGCCGAACAACCTACACCTTTCGCCAGTCCATTCGACGATCTGCCGTAGAGGAAGACCCATGCAACCCACCAACGAAGCCGCCGAGCTCGATGAGCTCGGCCGACAGTTCATGGACGCCCTGCGGGCCAAGAGCGATGGCAAACTCGACGTAGCCGAGGACGAGCTGCGTGCGATTCTCAAGGTCGAGCCTCGGTTACCAGAGCCTCGAATGGAGCTGGCGCGAATCCTTCTCGACACCGATCGCCTGACGGAGGCCGAGGAACAGGCTCGGGAGGCCCGCGGATACCTCGAAGCCGACGGTCAATGGACCGACGACATCCCGGCAAATGTCGTACTCGCGCTCTGCTACGGCCTCATCGCCGAGATCCTGCGCCGACACGCCGACGAAGACGATGTGATCTTCGGAGACGCCGAGGCGTTCAAGGGCATCGTCGAGGAGAGCCAACAGCTGTTCGCAAAGGCGTCTGAGCTCGACCCTTCCGACGAGTATGCGAGCTACCACGCATTCTTTCTTGGAACGAAGGGTCATCAATGATGCGTCTGGTGCCGTTGATCGCGCTGCTGACGATTGGGGCCTGCAAAAAGGACGAAGAAGGGCCAACCGACAACCGGACGCGACTCACGATCCTGCACACCAACGACTGGCAGAGCCACATGCTCGGTCGCGGGCCCAACGCCGAGTACACCCCGGACACCCAGGGGGATGACAGCACGCTCGGTGGCCTGGCGCGCGTGTCGTCCCTGGTGAACCACATCCGCGGCGCGACCACGCACCCCGTCGTGCTCTACGACGCCGGAGATTGGATGAGCGGTGCGCTGTTCCAGACCCTGGCCACCAGTCACGCCGCCGAGCTCACCGTGATGGACGCGCTGGGTTTCGATGCGACCACCATCGGCAACCACGAGTTTGACTGGGGGCCCAATGTGCTCGGCGAGATGATCGCCAAGGCCGATTCCCAGGGCGTGACGGTTCCGATCGTGTCGTCGAACCTGATCCCGAGCGCTACCGACCCGGGAGATGATGCCCTGGCCGCCCACTTCGACAGCGGTCGCATCGAGTTCACACGTACCGACACCCTCGACAACGGCGTCACCGTCGGCTTGTTTGGGCTGCTGGGCGCCGGCGCTCAAGTCATCACCCCGGGCCTCGAGGAGGTCGAGTTCGTCACGCCGGAAGATGCCGCCATCGATGCTATCGCAGAAATCGGCGACGTCGACATCGTCATCGCACTCACCCACGCGGGCATTGACGAGGACACCACCCTCTTCGACGAAGTAGAAGGCGTGGACGTCGTCGTTGGAGGCCACAGCCACACCGCTCTCCTGGACTACGAGACCACCGATCAGGGCACTGTCGTGGTTCAGGCAGGCGCCTACACGCTCTATCTGGGACAGCTGGATCTGGTCCTCGAAGGGGATGAATGGGTCGTCGAGGACTATCGACTACACGAGATCGATGACCGGCTGCCAGGGGACCCAGCCATCACCGCGATGGTCGAAGAGTACGTCGAAGCCATCGACAACGAGGTGCTCGCACCCCTTGGCGCCGCATTTGCCCAGCCCATCGCCTCGATCCCCGCCGACCTGCCCCGCGAGGGTTGTCAGGAACTCGGTCTCGCACACCTCGTCACCGACGCCTACCGAGAGCAACTGAACGCGCTCAACCTCGTCGAGCCCATCCGGATCGCGGCTGAAGCGCAGGGGGTCATTCGCGATCCACTCAACGTCGGAAACACGGGTATCCAAGGCTTCTCTGACTTCTTCCGGATTCTGCCGCTCGGCGGCGGAAACGACGACGTGCCCGGCTACGCGCTCACGAGCTTCTACCTCTCTGGTGCCGAGATCAGCGACGCCTGCGAAGTCACGGCGTCACTGGCTGGAGAGTTCAGCTGCTCGTTCTTCATCGAGGTCTCAGGCGTCAAATGCCACGCTGATATGGATGCCCCGCTGTACAACCGCGTTCAGCGGGTCGAGATCCTCGAGGGGAACCAGTGGGTCGACCTCGACACCGACGAGGAAAACCCCGCGCTGTACCATGTCGCCGCCAACACGTACGTCGCCGGCCTGATGGATCTGATCGGCACCTTCACCTTCGGGACCCTCAGGCTCGCTCCCAAGGACGCTATGGGCGTCGTCGTCGACGACCTCGATACGCTGGTCGTCGACGCGGACCCAGTGGCGAACGGTGTGCAGGAGTACAAGGCCTGGCAGGCCGTCATGGACTATGCGGGAGGATTCGCAGACACCGATTCGGACGGTGTCCCGGACGTTCCCCAGGAATACGCGACCTTCGACGAGCGCCTGGTGGGGTACGACGTGCCCGGCGACGGGCACCTCTGACGCCTTAGGATGCCGCCGGAATCTCCACCTCGACGCGGGTACCGCCGCCGTCCGGGAAATCGATGCGCAGAGCGCCACCGGCCTCCTCGCAGAGCTTTCGCGCGATGTAGAGTCCAAGGCCTGTTCCTCGACCTGGAGCCTTGGTGGTCATGAATGGCGTAAACAGTCGCGCGCGCATCTCCTGCGGAACGCCGGGGCCGTTATCTCGCACAACCAACCGCGCGTTGCCGCCAGCGAGCTCAGACTGCACGAGCACATCGCGGGAATCACAGCCTTCCACCGCGTCCAGCGCGTTCTGAAGCAGATTCACTGCGACCTGCCTGGCCGCCCCTGGACGCCCGCGAACCAACAGAGTCTGTTCCGCGAGGCGCGCATCCACCGTTGCACCAATCTGGCGGCCCCGATGGGCGAGCATGTCTACAGCGCGGCGAATGGGCAGGTTCAGGTCGAAGAGGCTGTCCGGCTCGTCGAGACGCCCAAAACCGGCATAGTGATCGAGGAGTTCCTCAATCTGGACGACGTGAACCAGGAGCTGATTGATGCCCTCCTCGTCCAGCAGCTTTTCGCGGCGGCGGGCGAGCTGAGCGATGGCCTTGACCGCAAACAACGGCTGGCGGAGCTCGTGAAGTAAGGACGCCGACAACACACCGAACTCGGCCATCTGACCGAGGTGGGCCCAGGTGTCCGGATCGAGCTCTTCCCACGGCGATCGGTCGCTCACTGCACATCTCCCAGATTGTTGTCGACAGTCGCGACCACCGAACACCCGGTTCCTTGATTTCCAAGTCCATCATCTGGCTCGATTCGGACCTCGTAACTGCCGTTTTCCACCACCTGTCCGCTGGCGTCCAGACCGTCCCAGCTGACCGTGTCGACGGCCCCACCGGGCACCAGGTAGTTCCGACGGATCAGAGCGCCGGTGGCTTGGTTGGTGACGGAGAAAATCCACCAAGCCGGTGCGACGGCGGTAGTCAGGTCGACGAGGACAATGTCACTCTCGGCCTCGAGGCCGTCATCGCCGTCGGGCCGGAAGACGCCTCCATCTGGAATGACTGGTGAACAAGCCACCGAATCGCCGGGGGCGCTCACAGCGCCGAAGGTGCCAATGTAGTCGGAGCGGGTGCCCGCCCATTGCCCGTCGAGGCGGTTTCCAGAAGCATCGCGCAGATTGTCCGTGGCTGTGACTGACCACGTGCCCAGCGCTCCGTCGGCGTCGGCGACCAGCGTCACCACGGCCTCCGTGTTGTTGTTCTCCAACGTCACCTGATCGACGACTGCACCTACCGGACCGGTGATATCGAAGTTCGCGGGAACCATCTGACTGATCAACATCGGCTCCGAGAACGTCAGACGAATCTCCGGAACCAACGCCAGCGTCTCGCCTGTTGGATCCTGCGCCCAAACCTCGGGCCGCTCGTTGTCGCCCTCCACATCGACGTCCAATCGACCCAGCGATGCCGCCGATTCCACCCAGGCGTGCAGTTCGGCCGTACCTCCCGTGGTCACCGCGTTCGCGGACAGTGTGAACGACGCGTCACCGTTGACATCGAGAGTGGCCTCCAGGCCAAACCCGCTATTCGAGATGCCTGTGATCTCCCCCTTGGTGGTGCGTACCTTCACCGGCACGCTTGCGGCGGGGTCGCGAGAGCAGTCCGTGACGCCGATGATGTCGACAGTCGTCACACCAATAGCGACCTCGATGGAAGCGTCCACCGACGTCATGGGGATGGGGCCGACCGGCAGCCCGTCGTCGAGGCCCACCCAGGCTACGGCGGGGATCTCATCGGCACACCCATTGGACTGCACGACCAGCGCCCGAAGCGGATGAGCCCCGATCTCGTCGACCGAGAAGATCAGGTAGTCCGCCGCGGAGTTCACCGCGGTCCCGTCGGCGGCCATGGCGTAGCTGATGAGCGGCGCGCCTCCAGCCACCGACGTAGCGAATGAGGCGCTGAAAACACCCTCTTCCGCAATGGGGTCGTAGCACACCACAGCGTCGTCGAAGCCTCCGAACTGAACCGCAGCGGTCGGGCCGGTGAGCGGGCAGCTGCGCACGACATGCAAGGGAGAGGACTCGCCGGCCAGGGGCGTCTGCGTCGTGGCGTCTACGACATCATTGACCGCGACGTCATCCCAAGTGTAGCTGTCCGCGCCGACACCGTTGGTCATGGTGATGTCGAGTGGGGCTGTCGCCGTGGAGCGCGAGACGACCGTGGTGGTGCCCGACCAGTCCGTGCGATTTCCGAAGGCGTCGACGGACTCGACGCGGATCTCGGTCGGCGTGTCCTGGTAGGCCCACGGCTCCGAGACCGTCACCTGGAGCGAAGCGTGATCGGCAGGGAGAATCGTGACGATGGGCGACGTTCCGAGGGGCTCACTGAACTGGGAGGCGGTGATCTGGGTGTCTCCTGCGATGGTCACGTTCGCCTGCACCTGGACCGAACCATCGAGGCCCAGAACAGCAACTGTCTCGCTCAACGTCCCTGTCGTATCAGTGATATCGAGAGTTGGATCCGTTTGGACGATGTACCGATTGCCGAACTCGTCTTCGCCCGTGAAATCGAGGAAGATGGTCTCGCCGGCGATGACGTCGGTGGCCTGGAAGGGCCCAAACGCCTCTACGACGACCGAATACAGCTCTCCGTTGTCGACCTGGGTTGGCGCGGAGTCGCCCTGGACTCCCTCGATCTGCAGAAGCACCGTGAGCACGGCATTGGGTCGCGCAGTCACCAGTTCGCACACGAAATCGGCGCTGAAGTCCAAGCCAAAGCCGTTTTCCTCGCAGAGGATTTCGCCGAGCTCGTCGCTGATGAGGAAGTTCGCTCCTGCAAAAATCGACGCGTCGATCAAGTTCGCCCACTTGTCGTACACGAACACATCCACATCGAAGGACGCGCCGGCAACGGGTGTGCCCAGGATTGTGACGGTGACCGTATCGGGGCTCGGATTGGGGTGCACGGTGTAGGCCACCTGGGAGTCACCCGGAGTTCCGTCATCTCCGTCTACGTGCAGATAGATGGCGGGCGAAGCCACGAAAGCCTCGACCGTGCAGCGGAATTCGCCGACGTTGAAGGGCTGGGCCACGCAATCGTGCAGTCCCGTGCCGCCGACGCTGTCCTGGAACGTGAACTCCTGGTTGACGCCCAGCCATTGCAGGGGGTTTCCGTACGCGTCCCGGGCGTTGAGCTGGACGTCCATCTCCTCCCCGGCGATCGGATCTGGCGCAACCTGCACATCGAAGTGGTCGATGGCTGCGGCAAGCACCTCGAACGGGTCCGATTGGGTGTCCTGGAACGTGAGGATCTCGTCCGGGCAGCTCACGGTGCCGCTGATGCGGTTCACTTCGGTCAGTGTGACCGTAGTGGCGCCGGCGATGTTCAACGGGACCGAAAAGTTACTGCAGGTCCCACGCAACGCGACGTCGTGCGGCGTCAGATCCGGATTGCCGAAATCGTCGACGAACTCCAGCTCAACATCAAATGGCTGACCGGCGACTGTGGAGAAGTCCTGCGAGGGAAGCCGGATTTCGAGGTGGCTTTCAGCGGCTCTGAAGATGATGTCCTCTTCGCCTACCGCGACGTTGCTGCGATCGTCGGCCTCGACGGTGACGGTCACCTGTTGGGCGAGCTGTGAGACCAGGCTGACGATGCCGTGACCACGACGCAAGCTACCCGTGATGGTCCCATCCTGGAGAAACAGCTCGTTTTCCAAAGTGGTCGTCAGCTGGCTCAGTACCGGAGGCTGCCCTGCGCCATCGAGCACCGTGAGTCGAACCGGAAAGAACTCCGGGTCCTTGAAAACCAGATCTTCATTGCGGTCGAGGAGGTCGATATCGAGCACCACCTGTTCATTGACCTCCCAGTCGAGCAGGCCGCTAGCCGTCTGCACTCGAATGTGATCCGCCTGGGACTCGGAGATGAAGAACTCGTCGTCGAGGGTGCTGTTGCCCATGGGACCGATGACGCGGAGGTCGTAGAAGCCCTGGAGCAGGTCTTTTGGCACGATGGCGCTGATGCGGGTGTAGTTGATGACCTCGACATTCGTGAGCTTCTGTTCGACGCCCAAATCGTCGATCAGGAACGCCTTGAAGTTGTTGTTGATGGTGGCCTTTCCCCGTTGCCCCGCGTCCTGCTGAACCTCTGGATAGAAGTTGGCGCCGCTGAGGATGATGGTCGAAGGCTCGCCATTCCACACCAATTCCGGAGACACACCGGTCAGACGCGGCCCCGGGAGGTCGGGCGCGCACCCCACCAGCGCT
>Ga0315336_1005201_pt1 | contig 14475 bp, 9 predicted proteins | sample ASW5metaG_FD_204512 | JGI IMG/M metagenome (GOLD analysis project Ga0315336, IMG submission 204512) | Ammonia-oxidizing marine archaeal communities from Monterey Bay, California, United States - ASW #5 | ecosystem: Environmental > Aquatic > Marine > Intertidal zone | place: USA: California...
TCGGGTAACCTAATATTACACAGCGTTCGGATGATTGAAGCACTGTCCAGAACAAAAAGCGCTCCTCAGCTAAACGATTGGATTTGAGCGGGAGGGGAGCAATTTTACCTTCGGCAGACAGTATGTCGTTCAAGGAAGCGCGAACTGAGTCGGGCAGGAGAGGGTCTTCAGTACCTCGCGCGGGAAATACTCCTTCTACCATGCCCGGAATCGCTACCGTCCCAAACGAGAGTCCGCGCGCCTGCTGAATACTGAGAATACGAAAACGCGCGGGACTTCTTGATGTAGGAACTTGAGCTTTCTCTAGAGCTGTTCGCGCCCAGAGATGGAACTCGTCTGCGCTGATTTCGCCCAGAATTTCGTCTAACCCACCGAGGTTTCGGATTGACTCAAAATCCATTTCCGAGCTTTTGGAAGCCTCTGTCAATAAATCAAAAACTCTGAGGGTGGCAGCGGAATGAGCCGAGGGGAGTCCTTGCTCGGGCAGGTCATTTAAAAGAGGGAAAATGTACTCCAGCGACTTTTCAAGCAGATCTGCAGCTCGAGAATCATCTTCTTTTAATCTGCCTCGGAATTTTGTGGATCGAACGGCTTCCTCCCATTCGCCCACACCGGAAACGAACGGGAACCGCCGGGTAATGTACTCCCACCTCGACGGGAGGTCAGTAAACTCCTCATCCCGAAAGATCTCTTCCAGAAAAACCCGGGAGGCGCAAAAACTTCCCTCGTCGAGGAAACGGATAAGCTCCCGCCGGGGATATCCGCGGGCCTTAAGGCTTAGCATGAGGAGAAAGAGCCGGTACGATCGGCTAGCCACTCGGCAGCCGGCATATTCTTCGAGGACGGGAACACCGAGGCTTTGGAAAACCTCCTGGAAGAGACTGGAGTATTTGCCTACGCCCGGAAGAATGACCCCATCTTTTCTGTCTACCAAAAACTCCTTATCCTGCAGATCGCTATAAAGAAGTTCACGACAAATTTCGTAAGCCTCCCGGCTCTCGAAGGGGGCAGAGACGATGCGGAGGGATTCATTCGGCGGGCTAGCAAGGCGATTTTGAGTAAACAGGCATCCACACAGCGCTTCAAGAGGGCGCTCTTTGACAGGGTGGGGCGAATCGTCGGCGGGGAGAACTTGGGGAATGAACCCATTCACTTCGAACCAAGAGATAAGAGGGAATGCGAACTCGCATGCCAAAGCCTCCCGATCAGCTGGGACTAAGGCAACAGCACGGGACTCGCGGCAAGAAGCCAGGACGAGGCGTCGCTGGAGGGCATTCATGTCCGAAAATCCATAAAAAACTGTAGGGATGCGGGGAGGTTCGGCCTCCATAGCCTCACAGGCGCTTTGAAGAAGATGGAGCTTGTCATAAAACCCGAAAAAGCTGAACCGCTCATCAAAAGCCTCGGCAATACGGGCGAGGTCCCTTAGCCTGGCAGCATGGGTGGGGCAGGAAAATGTAATGCGACGGGCGCAACTCCGAAGGTCATCGGGGGAAATTCCAGCTTCTGCAAGGTCTTTCCAGGTCTCGTAGGCCGCCTTGGGGTAACCCTCAACCCCGAGGGGCGGGCGCAGGGGACCGAGATCCTGGGCTATCTTTCGAAACACATACTCTGAAATCGCCTCCCCACCGAGGGGCGGGAGGGGAGCATTTCGAAATAACATCCCCAAAGAATGCTCTCGAGCCAGCTCGTCTAAAGTCCAAAACGAAACCCCCGCGATGGCAGAGGTGCTCGCTAGCAAAGACTGGAGACGGTCCCGTACCAAGTGGGAGATGACTATAACTCGCCGAGGCAGGAGAGGCTCACCCCCGGCCAGTTCACCCAAAATCCTCCCAAGAAATGACTCCAGCTTCCAAAAAGGTCCTGTAAAAATACGTTTTCTCAGCGAGGCACTCATAGCCCTCCCTTATGCTACAGGCGGATGTTCATCCCAGACCCACATCTAGCAGGAAAGCACGCTCTCCCCGAAAAGCTTTTCTACCTCGAGCAACTTGGGAGTTAAGCCCTGCTGATGAGCATACAGAATAAGCTTTTCTAGTGTTTTTCGGTTACCTTCAACACCATAGGGCCAAAAATCATCTCCAAACACCTCGCGTGTTTGGTCCATGACTGCCGGTAGCATAGGAACTATTGCCGAAAGGGACCCGGTATCCATAATTCTCTTGATAGTGTTCTCCTTTGCCTTGCAAAGCGCTTCATACACATTTAGTAGAACCCATGGGGCACGCTCATACACGTCTTTTCTAAGTACGACGCAGTGCATGATGGGATGGATACCCGTCTTGCGGAAATAATCGAGCTCAGCAGCACCGTAATCGGGAAATAGGCGCTTTACATAAGGCGACCCCGCCTCAAAACAAGGAGGAACCTCGTGAATTAGGGCCCCATCCACCTCGCCAGATTCCAGCATGTCCGAAAGATTCTGGCCTGGATCCATGTAGCGAATATTCGCTCCCTTGGGCATTCGAATGGGCACCCGGGGCTCTGTGGCCGCTACCCAATCAACGGAGTTCACTTCGAGACCGTATTCTTCCGCAAGAATCCCTACAATCCAGACAACAGCGGTCATCCCCCATTCGCGTATGGCCACCCGCTTTCCGTTCAAATCGTCCGGCTTGTCAACTCCTGCTTCTGTATTTGCATAAACCATCGAATGGCGAAAGACCCTACTCGGAAAAGCTGGCATTCCTACAAATGGCGAGTCTCCTGTCCCCAACAAATAGGAGTGAGCCCCCATCGACATTTCCGAGAGATCGAACTCTTGGTAGCGGCACATCCGGGAAAATATTTCCGTTGGAGGGAGGATAATCGTTTGAAGATCAATTCCCTGGGGGCGGACACGACCCGCCATAAGCATACCGGTGCGATCGTAGTCCCCAAATGCGGCGGTAAGCTCTAGTTTAGACATTATTATTTCCTCAATTGTTCCCTAGAAGGCGAACCTTCTAAATGGAAAAGAAAAAATAGAAAGGATTCTCCTTTCATAATCCACAAAGAAGGAATATGCGCAAGGAAAGACATGCTATCATGCGCTGACTTTCCTTGACCGCCCTAGCCCTCCATGGCATGTAAGTGTGGCCAAGTTTAAGAGACGCCCAATTGGGGTCTCTGTCCTTTCAAATTGGGGATTTTGTGGCCAAAAATGTGCGGGTCGTAGTGTGCGGATTTGGGCGGGTAGGGAGAAATTTCGCTCGTCTCGTGGAATTCAAGCATCGACTCGTGGCCAGCCGCTACAGCCTCACACTTGATATATTAGGTGTCGCCGAATTAAACGACAGCGTTCTAAGCACGGGTCCTATTCCCCCCTCTGAACTTGTAAATTATTTTGAAGCACATGGAAACTTTTTAAATTATCCGAGATTCGGAATAACTGGCTGGGAAGGCATCGACATCATCCGCGAAATCAAAGAAGCTGATGTATTAGTGGAAACAACGCCAACAGACATTCAAACAGGAGAACCTGCGCTCAGTCATATTCGAGCCGCTCTCTCGCGCGGCATGCATGTCGTAAGCGCCAATAAAGGCCCTTTTATCCGCTCTTATAAAATCCTAAAATCTCTTGCTGATTCCAAAGGTGTCTCTCTCAAGTTTTCGGCGGCTGCGGCTGCGGCTCTCCCGACTCTCGACGTCGCCCAGACATGCCTGGCAGGAGCCAAAATCCACACCATCGAGGGCATTTTGAACGGGACCTCCAATTTTATTTTATCCCGCATGAGGACCGGAGATGAAGATTACGAAATGGCCCTGGCCGAGGCCCAGCGTCTTGGGATCGCCGAGTCCAACCCAGCCCTTGATGTTGAAGGATACGACACCGCGAACAAACTTGCCTTAATTGCGAACGTAGCCATGGAAGCCAATATTTTGCCCGAACAAATCAATCGAGTTGGAATTGTTAATATTGTAGCCGGAGAGGTTCGACAGGCAGCGGCTGAGGGGAAAATAATGAGGCTGCTAGGCCGAGCCGTCGTGGACAAATCCAACAAGGTGAACGCCTGCGTCGCACCCCAATTGCTTCCGATGAATCATCCACTCGCAGGCGTAGATGGATCTGAAAAAGGAATTACATTCACGACGGATTCTATGGACCGCGTCACTGTGGCCGGAGGAAAAAGTGACCCGAAGGGTGCCGCCGCTGCAATCTTGAAGGACATTCTGAACATTTACCGTCCGTCTTGAGCGGGAGATTGGGGTAAAGCGATGTCAATCAAAAACGCAGATCTCATTGTAAAAATACTAAAAGATGCCGGCATCACGCACGGCTTCGGAATTCCAAGCGGAAATGTGCTCCCCTTCATTGAAGCGATGCGAAAAGGTGGCATCCAGTTTGTCCTGACTGCCCATGAAGGTTCGGCAGGATTCGCTGCAGACGTAATCGGGCGTGTTACCGGAAGACCTGGGCTATGTATTGCCACTTTGGGACCAGGCGCCACAAATCTCGCCACTGGCGTTGGGAACGCATACTTGGATCGTTCGCCCATGATTGCGATCACATGCAATATCAATACAAACCAGCTTGGCCGCCGGATACAGATGCACATCGACCATCACACGCTTTTCCAGCCCATCACAAAAGCAACCCTTCCACTTCGTCAGGGACAAATCACATCGACTCTCGAGGAGGCCATTTGCACGGCACTCAGTGAGCCACAGGGCCCCGTCCATCTCGATCTCCCAGAGGATGTCTCTCTGGCGTCCGCTACCGAAGAGGCACCACCCATCCCGGAAGGAAAAAGATTTCAACCCGCTCCGGAGACTGCAATCAAAAAATTTGGCCATCTATTGAGAAACGCGAAAAGACCCGTCGCCGTTCTAGGGTCTTCAGCTATGCGGATGAAAGATATCGGGTCCCTTCGATTGTTTGTGGAAAAGAATCAGATTCCTTTTGCCTCGACTACCATGGCCAAAGGCTTAATCGACGAAGACCATCCCCTCTCCGTCGGCTGTATTGAGAGGTCCTGTAGACAGACTCAACGCGCCTTCCTTCATCAAGCGGATTTCGTCATAGGCCTGGGCTACGATGTGGTTGAGGTGGAATACGAAGCTTGGATCAAAGACGTGCCTCTAGGACATGTAGACATCGAACCTGCGGATACGGATGTCAGCGTCAATGTGGCTCATGAAGTGATCGGTGATTTGGACGCTTCAATTCAGCGCATGAACCGTCTTGACGCTGGGCCTAATGAATGGCCATCTGGTGTCGCATTAAGCCATAAAGAAAAATTCCAAAAATCTCTTCGGCCAAAGACGGAAACCTTTACTCCCCACCAGGCCATCGATGTGGTTCGAAGCGTTCTTCCCCGGGAAGGGATCCTGTCATTTGATGTGGGCGCCCATACCCATCAGATCGCCAGCCAGTGGACGGCACACGACCCGCGAACCTTCCTGATAACGAACGGATGGTCTTCGATGGGGTTCGGAATTCCCGCCGGAATCGCAGCGAAAATTGCCCAGCCAAAAATTCCGGTCGTCACGATAATCGGAGATGGATGCTTTACGATGACTTGTGGGGAACTCATCGTCGCCAAGCGGATGAGACTGCCACTTCCCGTGATCGTGTTGGACGACCGATGGCTCGGGCTGATCCAAGTTAAACAGAATCGACGTAATTTTGCATTATACGGAACAGAACTGCAGTTGGAGGAATACACAGATCCCCCGGTCCATTATTTCGGCGTGCCGGCAGTGGGGGTGCGCGACCCCATATCCATGGAAAAGGAACTCAAAAAAGCCTTGGAAGCGAGCGGCCCGACCGTTATCGAAGCGGTAGTCGATCCGGGACATTACATGGAAACAGTTTTTGATTAATAAAAAAATATCAAAAATTATGCCCTAGAAAAAATTAGCTCCCTCCAAGATGGCTTCGTCGAGATTCACATCTTCAAAATCCGCACCAACCAAGGTCGCCCCCCGAAAACTGGCTCCCGAAACTTCTGCATCTCCCAGAAAGGAGTCAGAAAGATCGGCATCCTCTAAATCGGCTCCTTCCATGTAGGCCCCTCTTAAATCGGCACCGGATAGGTTTGACCCTCTTAAAATTGCACCCGTCAGAATCGCCCCTTTGAGGTCAGCTCCGGACAAGTTGCAACCGCTTAAGTCAATTTGGGCCAAATCAGCATCGCCCAACAAAATCGGGAGTCCTTCTTTTTCGCAATTCTCTAGCAGTTCATCCAAGTCCGTACGCGATAATTTCATCCATCTATGGTATGCCATGCCCATTAGGATGCAAGCAAAAAATATCTAAAGACCTACAAAAATTTGACTGTCGGGGCTAGAATGGCTTTCCTGATAATTTGCTACCATTTCACTTAAATTTCTCTCGGATAAGTACCTAATGGAGTATTTATGGAAATTCGAAAAGTCGGCGTAGTCGGTTTGGGAACGATGGGCTCTAACATCGCAATTGTTTGTGCTAGGGGTGTAAAGGATATCACAGTCTGTGAATTATCTGAGTCCATTCTCCAAAACGGTCTTAACCAGATAGACACATTTTTAAATTCCGGTGTCCAAAAAGGAAAAACAACCGTCGAAGATCGGGACGCCACTCTCGACCACCTGAAGGGAACAACATCGATTACCGACCTAGCCGACTGCGACATCGTTATCGAAGCCATCGATGAAAACATGGAAAAGAAGACCAACCTCTACCAGGTATTGGATGCTGTTTTAGATGAACAGGCCATCATTGCCAGCAACACCAGCACCCTTTCCATTACATCCATGGGAGCTGTCTCGGGCCGCGTGGACCGATTCATTGGAACGCATTTTTGCCTACCCGCCGCCCTGAACAAACTAGTAGAGGTGGCTCCCGGGAGTTTCACTAGCAGAGACACCCTCAATACCATACTGGCTTTTCTCAAGAATGTTGGACAAACTCCCGTTGGGGTAAAGGATACGCCGGGATTTATTCTCAACTATTTTCTCATCCCATTCCAAAACGATTGCATCCGAATGATAGAGGCTGGCTATGCTACTCCAGATGATCTCGATGCAGGCATCACTCTCGGGCTGGGATACAAAATGGCTCCAATGCGCCTATTGGACATCGAGGGCCTCGACATTCACCGAACTGTCTCTCTCTCCCTATTCGAACAACTTAAAGACTCAAGATACGCCCCGCCTCCGTTGGTGGATAAAATGATCTCCGCGGGTTATCTCGGCGCCAAAACGGGACGTGGGTTCTACAACTATGAGCATGCAGGCGTATTTGGTGTCGCTGAACCTAAAAAAGAAAACAAACCGACTCATGATTCCGCTGCTGGAAAACCTCTCTCTGACGCAATCCAGCAGGTCGGAGTTATCGGCTTGGGAACCATGGGAAGTGGAATCGCCCAGGTATGCCTCTCGGCAGGCCTGGAAGTCACCGGCATCGAAATGGACGCTGCAGCTCTTCGGGCCGGCCAAGACCGCATTGCCAAAAACCTCGAAGGCGCTGTGAAACGGGGAAAAATGGACGAAGCTGGGAAATGCGGAATCCTTAGCCGCCTCCGCTGCTCAACCAACTTAAAAGAACTTTCTGATTGTGATCTCATCATCGAAGTAATCGTAGAAGACCTCGCCATCAAGATCGACCTCTTTGAAAAAGTAGCTGGTATCGCCAAAGACAGCGCCATTATCGCCTCAAATACATCCTGCCTATCCGTTACCGCCATGGCGGCAAAGGCAAAGTATCCTGAGCGCGTACTCGGCCTCCATTTTTTTAATCCCCCCTACGCAATGAGGCTTGTTGAAGTAATTCAGGCGGTCCAGACCGCCCCCGAGATATTGGAATTCGGCATCGTCTTCTGCCAACGGATAGGGAAAACCCCCGTTCCGGTCAAAGATCGTCCTGGCTTCCTCGTTAACCGCCTCCTCGTTCCCTACCTTAACCATGCCGCTCAGGCGTACGACGATTTTCTCGCGGACAAGGAAACATTGGATAAAGTGATTCACTGTGGACTCGGCCACCCCATGGGACCGTTGACCCTGCTCGACCTCGTAGGCATAGACGTTCAAACTTTCGTCGCAGACGCAATCGCAAGAGAGCTCGGCGAAGCCCGCTTCTTCGCTCCCCCTATCCTCCGGAGGATGACATCGGCGAACTGGCTGGGGAGGAAGAGCGGGCGTGGATTCTACGGTTACGGGAAATCCTGATGCAATGCCAAAAACCCTATCTTCTCAACTTTGTCGGATGAATTAGACCAAGAACTACAGCTTAAAATAAATTATTGCGCCTATTAAATACAAAAATTAAAAATGGTCGAAGCTTCGAGTCAATATTGCTGGAAATCACACAGCAAATTTCCTTGCGTCATCAGCCTCTGCAAATGGAGATACACCACCTCCCCCACAATGGACAAATACAGGGATTATAAGTAAACGGCTCCCGTCTAGGAGGAGAAAAGAAGTATCCTTTTTGATTGTCAGAAAAAATTCAAATCTGCAATATTCCCCATTTCTCTTCTTAGAACGCTCACCACATATCGCAATAAAGGAAAAGTTGCGTAAAACTTTGTTACTTCATCAACCTTGGGTCTTTTTGTAATGAAAAACAAGAAGGCACAAACAGGCGCTTGTTCGCGGCAAGGATCCACCTTGCCTGTGATAGCCAATCAAGAATTACAGCAGACATCCATCCGACAACACAGGCCATACAAAAATCACTTAGGAGAAGGCTTCCATGATCCTCACCACAGAGGCGAAATAAGAAAGAGCATAGAAGGGGAAATGGTAAAAGGATCATGGAACATTTTTCAGGATTAGGCCATGATAAAATACTTCCTGATAAGCCCAATCGAAAGTTCAGAGGATCAAAGGCGGGTCAAGACCAAGTTCTTTGTTGGAACACTTTGCACTAAACTGATGGGCAGATTATACGGTTTGCTTAACCTCGACACTACCACTTGCCCAACAAGGAGTTCGGCATCAAGTATGTTAAGCACAGCACAATTATTAACACTTGAAAATCGACCTTTTAGCCCTTGAGAGATTTGAAATGGATGAGAAGAATTGTCATTTAAATTTTAGTTCCCTGACGAAGAATCTGCTTCCAAGAATTCCCTTTTCCCTCCTCTCCAAACTCGCTCAAGGTGGTGGTCCCTCCCTGCCCTCCGTCTGCTCTTGACTGCAGTCCTACCCCCCTTGCCCCACACTTAAATCAATGATAATCGATCCAGTTCCAAAATGTTTTTAAATCAAGTCCCGGCCACCGGGGGAGAGGGTATCCATGAAGGCGGCTATCTTTCACGAATACGGCGATCCAGAGGTCATTAAAATCGAAGAAATTTCCGAGCCCGAACCCGGGCCCGGCCAAGTCCTAGTCGAGATAAAGGCAGTGGGACTCAACCATCTCGATCTTTTCGTCCGCCAAGGACTTCCGGGCATTCGCTCTGTAATGCCTCACATCGGCGGTAGTGATTTCACGGGCATCGTCAAGGCGCTGGGGCCGGGTGCTTCGGGCTTTGATGTCGGACAACGGGTCATCGACTACCCTCTCGAAAGCTTCAGTGGGGTGCCCTACTATCTGTGTGAAGACCCACCTTCCGGCATCTTTGAGATCATTGGTGAGCAATCGAACGGAGGTTGCTGTGAGGTCATCGCCGTAAACGCGCCCAACCTTCAACTGCTACCTGAAAACCTTTCGTTCGAAGAGGGGGCTAGTTGTCCTATCGTCTTCATCACCGCATGGCGCATGCTCTACCAGCGGGCAAACCTACGCCCGGGTGAAACACTTTTAATCCAAGGGGCCGGGAGCGGGGTCGGCACAGCCGCCATCCAGATCGGAAAGCTCCTTGGAGCACGCGTTATCGCCTCAACCAGTACTCCTCAAAAAATCGAGGGTGCTCGCGCACTCGGTGCCGATGAGGTGATCAACTATCGTGAGGAATCCATTAGTGGGCGGATACGCGAGCTTACCGGAAAGGCAGGGGCCGACGTCGTTTTAGAGCACGTAGGCGACGCTACATGGGAGGAAAGCATCAAGAGCGCCGCCTACCACGGGCGTATCGTCACCTGCGGGGCGACCACGGGCTTTGAAGGCAAGACCCATCTTGCCATACTCTTCGCCAAACAACTTTCAATTCTGGGCTCCACCATGGGTAGCCTCGACTGCTTTAAAAGAGTGCTACGATTCCTGGAAGAAGGCAAACTTAAGCCCGTAATCGACCGAATAATGCCCCTTGAGGAATGCCGGAAGGCACACGAGATTCTTGAGGCCGGAGAGCAATTCGGTAAAATTGTGCTCAAAGTGGGGGACTAAAAGCGGAGGCTTCCTTCAATCACAGATGCGTTGTATTCTCCGGGAGGGAGTGCATCGGTGCCGGTGTGCCGCCTGGACTTCAAATCCAGTGGACGGGGCTAGACACTTCGTCGGTGGGTTCGACCCCCACGCATTCCCGCCATTTTTTTAAGCATTTGTGAGAGCTTTTTCGCTAGTGATTCTCCTCATTTCCAGCTACTTTTCATTTAACATGGTATCGTGAAATCCATCAAGCGCTTGCTCAAGTTCACTGCAATTCCATATTTCCAAAATCTTATTTAAGAGTAACCAGCCAATAGGATTTTGTGCAGAAATCTGAACATTTATTTTGTAGAAATCGGTCTAATTGGAAAATCATTTTATGTAAAAACTTTGCTAATCGCAGCACGCCGGTTTGAATTACAAAACGCTTCTCTATCCGATGTACTTGAAATCCCATACTGTTTAGAATTTTTTTCATTTCTTTAGGATTTACAAACGTCATATTCGGCCAATTAGTGAAAGTCGCTTTTGTACGTTGGTAATATTTCAAAGCTTTGCACATTCCAATATCATGGTTAATATCAAATATAAAAAACCCCCCTTTATTCAATGTTCGCCTGACTTCTCCGAGAAATAGGAATATCTCATCCCGTGAAAGAAGATGGAAAAGTCGTATGGTGACAAACCCACCTACAGACCCATCGGCGAGTGGAAGGGAAGTCGCCAAGGCATTAGCCGCCGGTGCAGATACTCGCTGAAGGGTCTTTTTCAACATGGGGAAAGAGGAATCCATCACGATAAGGTTATTCACTTCCTTAGAAAGTGACCTGCTGAACCTTCCAGTTCCCGACGGAAGTTCAATGACAATACTATCTCCTGAAGGCAAAAGAGAGGCAATTGCAGAGGACTCCACATCGTGAATATATTTACCTCCAGGTGTCTCTATGAAAATCGGCTCATATTTTTCAACATACTTTGGGTCTCGGTAAAATTCCTTAAAATCTTTTTTCATTTCTTGCCTACTATACGGGCATACCGGTAGATTTGGTTCCGGGTGAAGACCAAGATTGCGCCATAGAACAAGACCCCATAGGCGCATCCAAAAAATAGAAAAAGGAGCGGACGATGAATTAGAATGCCGATGGTTAGGATAATAATATAGCTTGCCGCTGGATAAGAGAAAGCCCTATAGAACCAGTGGCTGTGGTCATGTTCCTCGAGAAGCCGAATCCCTCCCGGTGCTTTTGTTTCAATTACGATGCCCGTTTCGTTAATGAGGAGCCTTACCACAACAGAAACAAATCCTACAGGCCATGCCCATTGGCTTCCGGTCTCCTGAAATGCAAAATAAGTGACCGCGAGGGTGGCTAAGGCGTAACCAATCCTCTCACATATATAGTTTAACCAATTCCCGGTAGGGGTAAACTGTTGCTTAATACGCGCCAACTCTCCATCTATGCATGAAAATAAAACGAACAGGTTAAGAAATATGATTCCCCATAATTTGTTATAGGGAAGTTTAGAGACTAGAAATGCCGCCGAAGAACCCGCAAAAATAGGTCCAAGGATGGAAACTACATTTGGCGTCAACGGAGTTCGGGAAAGTAACGAGGCTATGTTCCGAGCAACGTAGCGGTAGGGAATATTTGCATAGAGGTCGGTAAAATTATTCCGCTCCGTAAATCGCGCAGGAACTGAATTTGTTTGGAGCGGGCTATTCGAGGGTTTTGACATACTTTGCACTTTTCGGTTTGAAGGAAAATTACCACTTAGTAGAATTGTACGACGATACTATTCAATCTCCAAACTTTGTTCAATTCGCACTTTATCGTTTACTGCCGCTAACGGGTACAGATAGAACAAGACATATTTTGCAACACACTAGTTGCCCGCATTAATAGACAAAAAAAATCGGAGCCTTTGTAACCACATGATCTGATTGTTGAAATCGTCCAAGCGAGAAGACATCAGATGCTCGGAGGTGGTGGCAGTCAAAAAGAAACGGCTACGACCCTATTTTCAATAGACCCATCGTGATTGATTTTCAGTATGCTAGGAGAAATTCCGATACAGAATTTCTCCTCCTGCGGCAGATGAACGAGGACTTCGACACATCGACCCCATGAATACTTGCCTCAAAAACCGAAAGCCACCTGTACACACCAGGCATTTGCTAGTCCAAATGATTCTCCAACGAGTGTACCAGATCGAGGCGGACTACGAGAACTTAAACAATTCCGATCGTCTCCGAATCGACCGGCCCTTCGCCTTGCCATCGGAAAGCATTACAAAATGGGAGCAAGCCAGCCTGTGCTGTCCCGGGGGATAACGAAGTTTTGAAACCGAGGTCGGGCACAGAGCCCTCGATGCTGCACTTCGGCGCTCGACCAACACCATGCTGAAGAGGGAAATCAAGCAGTGGTTAATTTTCAATGTCGATTACACCAAAGACTTGGGCCGTAGTAGCTAAGAGAATTCCACCTACAATGGCCATTTCGGCATAAACTACACCCATCATTTTTTTTCCTTCACGAGCGGGGATGCCAGTCTGAAGCTAAGCTAGGACTTGGAAACAATTGTTCGGCTAACGGATCCCTTGGGTCCATTCATCCTATCGTGGAGAGGTTCCATTCCTGGTCCAAGTTTCTCTGGCTTCAAAGTGACGCCGCCTTTTTCAATCGGATACCTACGAATAATACTAAGAAAAGCGATCCACCTAATTTGTCCGCATTCGCGACAGCGGAAAAATCTACGAAGAGGTTTCACCTCTTATACACACCCTACCGGCCGAACGTACAGGAAAATGCGACAGGCCAATGTAGTCGATTTTTCCAATCAGGCTCACCTTAAGATGGATGCCTTATCCTAAATCCCGACTCACATGCCTCAGCAACTCTACGTTATAGGCAAGGGAGTGGGGCGCTCGGGCGATTGGTTGATTAGGCGGCTCATCAAGGTCGGCGCCAGGGGCTCCTATCACGCCAAGTGGCATTTTCACGTGGCATGCCATCCCGCTGGCGCACCTCTCCCAGATTGTGGTCGGCATTGGGTGACGCAAGCCACAAGCGATATTGAGCTAGGAGAGGTTTATCGCACCAAAAGAAGAAAGCTACTTATACACGGTATTGGGGAATGCAGGAACTGCCTCAGAGGAATTTTCCCGCATAACTTATGCCTTTCCCAGCGAGAAACGCCGCCCGCAGAAAGGTAAATTGGCCGGAATTAAAGAGGAAGGAACATTGCCACTCAATTCCGGTTAAAAATTATTCTTGATCATTTCCCCAAAAGAGATCTTAAGGACAAAATTATTCCGATAAACTCGTACCACTCCATTTCTCCGTCAACGAGTAGCACTTCTCATTTCTTCTTCCGATCGGTAAACTTCGTCCGAATTTTTTTTAACAGTGTTGTCTTTTGAGGAAAACCCAAAATCGAGAAAGAGGAAAAAATGAAATCGGATTCTAGGGATACGTACCTTCAGAGGGGGACTTGGTGGACGACCTGTCTCTTTACGAAAGACTTTACCGCGAGAGAACCCTGAGTGCAGTATGTCATTCGGCATAGTCCGATGAGCTCCTTCGTGGAATCGAATTAATTCCAAGTGAGGCAAGTCTAGCTATACAATCTCCTGACGGGAAGGGCCGCAGATCATTTTATAATTATCGTCTTTGGATGGGCGGCCTTTCTCTATTGCCTGACAAATTCAGGAAATTGCAGAATGAATTTAAAAAGAAAACTGGTGCTAGCCGTATGGGTTATTTTACCGGAGAATAGCTAATCATTCGACAATCGGCTCATCCGTATCGAAAATTTCTCCCCAGAGGCTGTACCAGCTTTACTGGAAAGCTGGATACTAGTCCTCAGGCCAAGAATTCAGTTTGTATTTCTTCTTTTGTAAATGGCATGAATTTGATGGGGGTAATGAAAACAATGCTATAATTCTAGAAGTTACTGAATAAGTCCCGAGGTGAGCTTTTTCGAACCGAATACTGCCCCGTAGTGGAAAATGACATGAATTTTTAGGGGGATATATCCTGTCGAAGACCTCCTAAAATAGTTTTTCGGTGGCTTATTCAATTCGTATGGAAATGATCCATGGAGCATGGGTTTTATTTTTCAATTATTTTTTTAAACAGAACCGCCTCGGGAAACTCTTCCGGGAAATGGTGAAAGGGTTTAATACTTTATGAATCAGCACATCCGCCTTAATTTGCGGGAGGCTGGATGCCCCTTTTGCAGAACCCATCCCAATAGGAACG
>Ga0315336_1005202_pt1 | contig 14460 bp, 7 predicted proteins | sample ASW5metaG_FD_204512 | JGI IMG/M metagenome (GOLD analysis project Ga0315336, IMG submission 204512) | Ammonia-oxidizing marine archaeal communities from Monterey Bay, California, United States - ASW #5 | ecosystem: Environmental > Aquatic > Marine > Intertidal zone | place: USA: California...
TGCACAGCGTCGTGGCGGTAAAGGTGTTAAAGGTGCCAAAACCGATGAGGACGATCCGGTCAAACACCTGTTCGTCACCAGTACGCATGATTATCTCCTGTTCTTCACCAACCACGGCAAAGTGCACTGGCAAAAGGTCTACAATTTGCCCCAGCTTTCCCGCGACGCCAAAGGCCGCGCGATTGTGAATCTGTTGAATCTGGCCGAAGGGGAAAAGATCGCTGACTGCCGGGCTATTCGCGATTTTGATGAGCCTGGTCACTATCTCATGATGGCAACCCGCAAAGGGCTCGTGAAAAAGACCGAATTGAAAGCTTATCGCCGCCCCCTGAAAAGCGGCATGATTGCCATCAAACTCAAGGATGGGGATGAACTGGTCGACGTCGTCGTCGCCGCTACGGGTCAGGAAGTAGTGCTGGCCACCGCCGGAGGTCTGGCAATCCGGTTTAAAGAATCGGATGCCCGGCCGATGGGGCGTAATACAAGCGGCGTTAAAGGAATCACGCTGGCGGGCGACGACCAGCTGGTGGGGATGGTGATCGCTGACCCCGAAGCGACCTTGCTCACTGCATGTGCCAATGGTTACGGCAAACGAACTCCGTTCGGCATGAACAACGGCGGGGCTAACGGCGACGACCAGGTAAATGGCGATGAAGGATCATCCGGATTTCGCTACCGGACACAAAACCGGGGTGGTAAGGGGGTGCGCGACATCAAGACAACCAACCGCAATGGGCCGGTCATTGGTATCGCCGGCGTGCATGACGATGACGAGTTAATCATGATGACCTCGCGCGGGAAAATCCAGCGCATCAAGGCGAGCGATATCGGCGCCATTGGCCGCAATACTCAGGGTGTGCGGATCATGAGTGTCGATCGTGGCGATACGCTGACGGCCATCGTCCGTGTACCGCGCGAAGAAAACGGCAACCCGTGATCAGAAGAAACAGCTGGGTAGAGCTCTCCAAGAGTAGAGGGCCAGGTCGCCAGGGCAGTATCACCAAACACCAAGGCTGCCCCGTTGTCGCATTCGTTGTAAAACTTTCCCTCACGTTAAGCCTCCGCGGGTAATTCGCCATGAAAATAGCGGTCATTGGTACAGGATATGTGGGCATCGTTACCGGAACTTGCTTTGCAGATAGTGGTAACGATGTCACCTGTATCGACGTTGATGAGCAAAAGATCACTGCACTGAACAACGGGGAGGTGCCGATTTACGAACCGGGACTTGCAGAAATGGTGCGGCGTAATGTCGAGGCCGATCGGCTTCACTTTACGACCGATACCCCGACCGCAATTCAACGAGCCGAGATTGTTTACCTCGCCGTTGGGACTCCGCAATCGGCCGACGGTTCGGCCAATCTCACGGCTCTTTGGACGGCGGTCGATACGATGGCTCCACACCTCGGCAATGATGTTGTCATCGTGACCAAGAGCACGGTCCCTGTTGGTACAAACGCGAAGATTTTTGATCGACTGAAAGAACGCACCGGTCGCGAATGTCGTGTGGCGAGCAACCCTGAATTCCTGAAGGAAGGTGTGGCGATTGACGACTTTATGAAACCGGACCGTGTCGTGGTTGGAGTTCGCTCGGAAGGAGATGCAAGAAAACTACACCAGCTGTACAAACCGTTTTTGAGAACGGAAAAACCATTCCTGGTAATGTCGCCCGAAAGCGCGGAGATGACCAAATATGTAGCCAATGCGTTACTGGCCACCAAGATCAGCTTTATCAACGAAATGGCGAATTTTTGCGAGCGGCTGGGAGGAGATATCAACGACGTGCGACGAGGGATTGGTCACGACAGCCGGATTGGCTTTGCGTTTCTCTTTCCTGGCGTTGGTTACGGCGGTAGTTGTTTTCCCAAGGATGTGCGGGCTTTGGCATCCATGGCAGAGGACCAGGGGTTCAAGCCGTTGATGCTGCGTGCGGTCGACGCGGTGAATGACGAACAGAAGCGAATCATGCCCGAAAAACTAGCAGCTTTTTTTGAGGGAGACCTCAGCGGCAAGGTGATCGCGGTGTGGGGGCTGGCATTCAAGCCGAGGACCGACGATATCCGCGAAGCACCGGCACTGGTACTGCTCGAATGGCTTTTGCAGAAAGCCGCGATCGTTCGTGTGCACGACCCAGAAGCGATGGCCAACGTGCGTGCCGAGTTCGGCGATCGACTGACCTATTGCACCAGGCAAACCGATGCCCTCGACGCCGCCGATGCACTGGTCATTATGACCGAGTGGGGTGATTATCAACGGCCTGACTTTGAAAAAATGTATACCCAGATGCGCAAACCCGTGATTTTCGATGGTCGCAATCTCTACGAACTCGAGCAGATGCGGGAACGGGGCTTCATTTACCACAGTGTTGGTCGACCGACGGTCGGCAAGGACTGAGCTGCCAGAGAATATCATCGAAGTGCTGAAAAACGCCCGTTTTCTTGACGTGGTTCTCCCCGTTACTTACGCTTAAAGAGGGAGGAACAACGGGACAGACAGGCTCTACGGGCGCTGAAACGGCAGTAGATGTGAAATGGAGGCGGCAAATGATCAGCCAGGTGCGACTTGGGAGTACCCAGTCAATCTTCGTTGCCCCGCTCGCGATTTTAGCTGTATGGGTGATCGTTGCTGGCCGTGCGAATGGGGTTCCCCTGGAGGGGTTTCTGCCGTTGGTCGGAATCGGGCTCACCGACGAATTTAAAACGTTCGACGAAGATCTCTACTTTTTTATGGCTGATTCCAGCCCGGGCCCAACCGGTGGCAATTTTTTGGGAGTCGGTGACTCAGCTCATTACGATGTGGCGCTCATCGATACCGGAGCTAATGGATCACTCATCACTGATGCTGCGTATGCTGCCTTCGACATTGTCAACGAGGGCTTTGCCGGCGGCATGACGGTTGAGCTTGGTGGAGCTACAGGTACGATTGATGCGTTGGTTAATGATCCGCTTGGCATCTACGCAACCGGGTTGGAAAATCGAACGGGGACATCACCTCTGACTTTGAACCCGTCCACCATGATTGGCCAGACCAGCGTATCGTTGTTGAGTTTGCCGCCCGATACCGACCTCCCGAACATCTTGGGCTTACCCTTCGCCAGTCAGTACGCGACCTCGATCCGAAATGACCGACCACAGTTTTTTGAACTGGCGGGAAAAACGGTGCGGACGCCGCAAATAGATTTTTTGCCATTGGGCAGCGGAAGTCAGGAGATTTTGCGGCGGGCACCCTTGATGCTGGTTCCAGGCGGTTCGTTCGCGAACTCACCAGCTTACATTTTTGACATCGCGGGTCTCCTTGAAAACCCCCCACGCCCTCTCCATGACAACCCGACCGCACACACCCTTCACAGCGATGGGGTGCTATCGGTTGGGGGCATGTTTGTTAGTGTTGATGTCGCCAACAACGGTGAAGAGTTGGACGACTCCAGCTTTTTCTTTGATACCGGAGCATCCGTCACCGTCATATCGGAGCTCAACGCCGTCCGCCTTGGCTTCGATCCTTTACTCGATGATCCGGAGTTTACGATTGCCATCGTGGGATCGGGTGGTACCACGTTCGATGTCCCCGGTTTCTTTGTTGATGAATTCACGATTGAGACGGTCGGCGGGACGTTCACAGTAGAGAATGTGCCTGTTGTGGCACTCAACGTTACGGATGCATCGAATCCCATTAACATTGTCGATGGGATTGTCGGGATGAATCTTTTCGCCGGGCGCAATCTCGTGATCGATCCAGAGCCTGCGCTCGGTAGTGGAGGCATCGGCCCCCAGTTGTATATCGGCGATCCCGTCACAAGCCCATTCAATTGGGCAACCACCTCCAGCAGTGCTGCCTGGAGTGGTGTGGCGAATTGGGACGTTGCGGTACTCCCGGATCAACTTGGTATCGTCAACCTCGACCATGTAACTGGCGATAGTCAAGAGGTGGTCCTTTCAGCGGATGCGACCGTTTGGGAATTGAATGTGGGGGGTGCCGGTAGTGGCACGATGACCCTGCTCATTGGCGAAGGTGATACCCTGACGACATTTTCAGGAGTGAACATTAAAATCGATGGAGAAATCAAGTTAGCAGGCGGCACGATTGATGCACAGTTCATCGACATGCGTGGGGGAAGACTTGGTGGCTCAGGTACGATTCTAACCGGCAGTGGTCCTATCGCAGGTCAGGTCGAGAATCACGATGGTCGGGTGGAACCGGGCGATGGGGTCGGAACGCTTAACATCGAAGGTCGCTATGCGAACACCGTTAACGGCGTCCTGGCCATCGAAATTGGCGGTACGACGCCCGGTACCGAGTTTGATCGGTTGATTATCGATGGTGACGTGGCGCTAGCTGGCACGCTCGAGGTCGTGTTTGTCGGTTTGGCAGGTGGAACTCCGTTTGCACCTGCTTCCAATGATTCCTTTGAGTTTCTCACGGCGACCGGGGTCAGAAACGGCACCTTCGATACGCTGCTATTACCGAGCGGTTTTTCGGGCAACATTGCATACACAGCCACGGGTGTCATTCTGACCGTCGTTGCGAATCTGGCAGGCGATTACAACCAGGATGGCACCGTCGATGCCAGTGACTACACCGTGTGGCGCGACACGCTAGGCTCGGCGATTAACCTTGCTGCCGATGGCAATGGAAATGGTACGGTCGACCAGGCCGACTACATCCTTTGGAAAAGCAACTTCGGCAACACCGCAAATGGTTCTGGCAACAATAACATGGTACCCGAACCGTCTGCACTGTTGTTGGTTGCTTGTACCGCCGTTGTCCTGGGATCGCTTCGAGGCAGACCTGCCAGCGGTCTGGAGTGCTGAACGGTACCGGTTGCCGCTTGCGGATTGTTCGGAGCGCATCAACTCTTGAAATCGCCGGTCTAATCGGTCCAGTACGTCGCTGCGGGACGTGGTTTCCTGCCGACCAGTCGACATGACCCTCATGTTTTCTGGCGAACTCATCAAAATCTACGCCGTACAGCATGGACTGCCCCATTGTCGCTGTGGAGCGTTTTCGGACTGGCTGCCAATCCAGCCGAGGCGGGGCAAGACGGCCCGGCCCGGTGGGAACGTGTCGGGCGCACCGATGTGCATCGCGGGGAGCGGCGGACAAGCTATCCGTCGATAACCAAGGTGGCTGACGGATCGCTGCTTGTGCTGTTTGCCAGCCAGAACGCCGAGCAGGAAAAGGCCGGGACCGGAGATCTGCTACTTGTGCGTTCCAGCGACGCCGGCAAGACGTGGCCGCAATCGCGCGTGGTCGTTCAAGGGAAGGGTTGCGAGCCGCGCGCGGCGGGCACGCTGACCACGTTAAAGGACGGGCGGATCATCGTACCGTTTGCAGAGTTTCGCGATGCGCAGGCCACGAGCACGGTTCGAATACTGACTTCCAACGACGATGGCAAGCACTGGCAGGTGAGCGACGCGACGGTTTCGATTCCGCTGGCGTGGTGGGCCCCGTGCGGAAAGGTCATCGAAACTGCGTCCGGTGCCTTGGTGATGCCGGTCTACGGGGCGTTGTCCGAGGCAGACCTGAAGGCGACGATTCACAGTTGCGGGCTATTGCGCTCCGGCGACGGCGGCAAGACGTGGGGTGACTTTATATGGCTGACCAAGGGCCGTGGGGCCGTGGGGCCGTGGTCGGCGCGGCTCCCACAACACGCTTCAGCTTCGAGGGACCGGTCCTCCAGCCGCTTGCGGACGGACGGTGGCTGGCCATGATCACCGCTCGGCGTTTGAACCGAGCCGGGGACGGCCCGACGAAGAGCAACGAAGGTCCCGGATCGCCCCTGGTGCTGTGCAGAGCATGGAGCAGCGACGAAGGCCGAACCTGGACCGCACCCGACCAACTCACGCCGGGCGGCTGGCCGGCGCTGGCCGTTGCCGGCAAGCAAACACTCTGCGTCAACACCCTGTGGGCCACGAACGGCAGCATGCGCCTGATGGCCAGCCGTGACGGGTTCAGCACATTCTTCCAGGAAGCGCCGATCTTCTCGAGCAACTGGCTTCGAGGCCAGTGGAACAGACCGCAAGAGGCGCCGCTCCCCCCCACGGTTCCTTTCTTGGCCGACCAATGGGCGTACGAGCACTACGGGTTTCCGTCGGTTCTGGCATTGGATGACGATCATTTGATCGTAGTATTTGGCCGAACGCAAAAGGGAATGAGGCCCTTCGATCCCGCTGAATGGACCAAATACCCCGAGGAGCAGGAGAAGATCACGGCGGTGTCTTTTCGTCGCGCGCCCATCGAGGGTAATTTGGCCGGCGCGACCGAGTCGCAAGCACAAAGCCCGCGCGGCCGCTGGGTTCTGGTGGATCGGATCGCGGCGGTGCCCGTGGGAGGAGACGGCGTGGGCGAGCTCGCCCAGTTGCCCGGCGGTGATCTCGTTGGGCCGATCCGTGGCCGGATCAGCCGCTCGTCCGACGGCGGACGCACATGGCGGGAGATCGCGGGTGTCAAGTTTCCCGGTCAACTCGCCGTGTTCAGCGTGTTGCGGAGTGGCCGATGGTTGGTCGCGAGCCATGAGCGGGACGAAACGATCGCCAAACCAGACGGCGCTGGAACGCAGAAAACGACTCAAATGGGGATGCGTGGTGGATATCCGATCTATAAGATACGAGGACACTTTATGGATCAGGTCGTTTTCGTCTCTTATAGTGATGACAACGGGAAAACGTGGCACAAGGGGAAACCCTTCAAAGGTCCGTTAAAGTGGGCCTTCACATCCACCGGGCATGTCATCGAGCGTCCCGACGGCGAGCTTTAGTTGCCTTTGTACGGGTGTGTCACGGACGAAGAGGTCGATTCGTATTCGAGTTCCAACTGCATTGTCCGCTCACGTGACGAGGGCAAGACCTGGGGCGATCCGTCGTTCATCTTCCGCACCAACCCCAAGGGCCCCGACGACTTCCAAGCGGAGCCTCGGTTCTCGGAGATGGACATCGTACAGTTGCCGAGCGGCTCACTACTGGCATTCTCCCGCTGTGAATCTTACGGCCAAGGTGGGGGCGGAACGGGTGCGACCGAGGCGGCCGTTAGCGTCGATAATGGCCGGTCGTGGCGCAAGACGGGCGCAAGTCTCTTGGGGGTCAGCCAGCAAACCGGGCTGGCCCTGCCCGACGGTGGTGTCGCCCTCGCCTATCGCAGCCATTCCTGGCAGCAGCCGGGCGTGGCCGTCAGCTACGACGAAGGGCGCAGCTTCAGCTACCTCCTTGGCGGACCGTACGATACGAGCTGCGCGTTCGTGACCGCCAAGGAGGAGTTTGTTTTTTTCACGGAAGGAAGCCGCCGCTCCGACGGGTCCGCGGGGGTGTATCGTTTTGTGCCTGATTCGGGAGAATGAGGCTACTTGTTTTTGAGTTGTCCCCTCCGGGCCCGGGCCTTGAAACACAAAGATTTTCAACATACCACTTGTATCGTTCAGCGGATAACAGCCTTGCAATGGTTCTGAAACCGTGAGAGGTTACAACCGACCTAACCCACCCTTAGCCATGGAGAAAGTTTCATGAAGTTCAAGTACTGTGTCCATGTCAAAGCTATTGCAGCCATTATGCTCCTAGGCTTATTGGCCGCTCCAACGGTGGCTGGCGATACATCGCTGCCCATTAAGGTGATCAACCCGAAGACTTTGAGCGTCAAAGAGATCCCCTGCGAGCGTATCAGCATCGGCGAGCCGGGTGACTACAAGGCCTGCGTAGCCAAGTTGCCCAGCGGCGAACTGCTGCTGACGATGTTTCATATGTACAAGAATGTGAAAGGCAAGAAGTATCTGGAGCCGAATCTCTTGTTCCGCTCCAACGACGGCGGCCGCACCTGGTCGGGGCCCGAGAAGCTCGACCTGTTGGGCCGCGAACCCTATCTGACGGTGATCAGCGATGGCACGATCTTCATCACCGGCCACTTTCTGCCGGGAGACGTGCGCAACAAGCACGGCTACGTCCACTGTTACGTGCATCGGTCGACCGACGGCGGCAAGACCTGGGAATCGCTCTGCATCGATTCGGACGCGCTGGGCCAGCCGGGAGTTCACAATAACTCGGCAATTGTATCAACACGCAATGTATTGGAGTTAGCCGACGGCACACTCTTGCTAGGCGTCGACTGCTCGCAAAGAGGACATTTCATGTGGCGCTCAACCGATCGCGGCAAGACCTGGGATCGCTCGCGGAAATGTGAGCCGGTCGGCTTCAAGAGCGGCTTCTTCGGCGGCGAAACTTGGCTATGGCAGACCCGCTCTGGCAAGATCATCGCCTTCGTCCGTGTGGATAGCGAGGATTATCCGATCGAGGAAAAACTAGAGGGCGGCACGGGCAGCGACCACGACAATCACGAAATGCTCTGGGAATCGACCGACGGAGGCCGCACCTTCGGGCGCGTCTGCCACTTCGGTGACTACGGCCAGATGTATCCCTCCCTGCTGCGCCTGCGGGACGGGCGGTTGCTCTATACATACACTCAAAGAGCGCTCCAGCCACCACCGGGCGTGCGCGCCCTGGTGGGCACCGAGCAGGAGGACGGTTTTACCTTTGAGTTCGATAGCGACTTGCTTCTGATCGACCATAAGACACCGGTCGGCAAACCGCAAGGCGGCTGCTTCGGCCCCACCGTTCAATTGGACGACGGTACCCTGGTCACGTCCTATACCTACCGAGGCGCAGACAACCAAACCTATGCAGAAGTCGCTCGCTGGCGGTTGGAATAGAATCGCACTGCCCGGGCGCGAACCTCATTTTCGGCCGCCCCTCGGCAAAATAGGGCAATGACGATGGACGGACGGAAACATCGTTTTGCGAATTTGACGCCAAACTTAGCGGCGATTACACTCAGAAAACAAAAATCCTCTGAAAGCCCTGGCACCAGGGGAACTGCACCCATCCAACCCAGATCAGAGGATTCGCTATGTATTGTCCACTGTTATTGGTTTTGGTCACATTGTCGCTGTGGTAGACCATAAAGTGTGTGTCGTGCGGAAAAAACACCACGTTCATGGACGGTGGCCGTAGCCGATTGCAATTCGGTCATTGATTCAGATGTGATTGACGTTGTCTCAACAACTAAAGTTTCACCAGGCAGATGTGCCTTGCTACTGGGCATGGGCCGATTTATGGCGGGGGACAAGGTTTTGCAGGAAAGGGCCTGCCAAGTGTCCGGCTCGATCATCGGGCGTGGACAACAGTCTCTAGAGCGAAGGGAGCAAGGGATTTTGAATTGGGTTCTGAGGTCTGTCCGGGGAGCCGTGGCGTGGCTTGTTGGTTCCTGGCTTGTTGGTTCCTGGCTCGTTGGCTCCTGGCTTGTTGGCTCCTGCGCATCCGCTGGCGGCGGTCCAGAAAACATCCTGATAGTTGTCAATGCTCAGAGCGAGGGTTCGAAGACCATTGCGAACCACTACATCCAGCTTCGGGGAGTGTCTGCCTCGCATGTTCTCTACATCAATTGGAAGGGAGGAATCGAAGTCTGCAAGGGCGAGAAGTTTCGCCAGCGTTTGCTTCAACCCATAATACAAGCCATTGACGAAAGAAAACTCGGGTTGCAAACCGACTATGTTGTCTATTCGAGCGATTTTCCATGGCGGATTGACCTACGTGAGGATTTCGCCGAAGCAGAAAAACCGGCGACGGTGCGGCCCATTGCTTCGCTTACGGGAGCAACCTACCTGTGGCCATACATCCAGCTCAAACATGACGGTTTTCTACTGCGCAACGCGAACTGGTATGTCCCGGGAAGCCAGGAAAAAAATCTTTCGCGTTGCCAGGAGTTGGGCAACTTTACAACACGTGCTTTTCGGGCCAATTACCACTGGACCCGTACTGGTGGCCATACGCAAGATGTCAAGCAGGGCCAGCGTTACTTTCTCTCTGTAATGCTCGGTGTAACCACTGGTCGGGGAAATACGGTCGACGAAGTGCTATCGTATCTTTATCGTTCCGTCAAAGCCGATGCCACCCACCCGGATGGAACATTCTATTTCATGCAACGGAAGGGTGTCCGCTCGTCGACGCGAGATGCCTGTTTCCCAGCCGCGGTGAAGCGACTTGCGGCATTAGGTGTTGGTGCCCAGTTGCTCCAGGGAGACATACCCAGGGGACGTCATGACATACTGGGAATCGTGTCGGGGACTGCCAACTTCGATCTGGACCGAGCCCACGATACTCTCCTGCCCGGTGCGATTTGCGACAACCTGACAAGCCTGGGGGGGGTGATGCTCTCTGATATTGGGCAGACTCCACTCACGAGTTTTTTGAGACATGGTGCCGCCGGAGCGTGTGGCACGGTGGCCGAGCCATACGCGATCCAAGCTAAGTTCCCGCTCGCGTCGCTGGATGAGCACTACGTTCGCGGCTCATCCCTTGCAGAGGCGTTCTACCAATCGATCCCTTCACCTTACCAATTGTTGATTGTGGGGGATCCGCTTTGCCAGCCCTGGGCAAGGCCACCGATCATCAAAGTCGATGGTTTGCAGGCGGGCGACACGGTTGAAGGAACAGTAACACTTGTACCGAAAGCGAGCTCATTATGGCAGGGGAAAATCCGCTTCTTTGAACTGCACATTGACGGTGTGATGTACACCCGGCTGGGACCAGGTAAAAAGATCGAGGTCGATACGACGAAACTGGTCGATGGACATCACGAGTTCCAGATCGTGGGGGTCGCGCCCGGGTCGATTGAGAGTCAAGGGCGTGTGAATCTACCCATTGAAGTCCGCAATCACGATGGGAAACTGGAGTTCTCCATATTCCCAGAATCGGTGGTCGCTGCTGCTGCGTCGCTCCGTCTTGTTGCGTTTCAGCCCGGCGCCGAGAACATCGAATTCATGCAAAACAATCGAGTCGTGGGCCGCATCGATGGCAATCAAGGCGAGATTGAGATTGCCGCCGCATTGTTGGGGCGGGGCCCAACCACGATCCAAGCCAAAAGCGGCGGCGAGAAGCCGGTAGTTTCCAGGCCGATCCCGATTCGAGTCGATTAAGGATGGGCTGATTGAGCCCAATCGCGACATGCTTCACCGGAGTCGGCTCAATGCTGCTCTGCCGCAGTGGGATGGTTGAATAGGGTTTAACGATTTTGCCGTGCCGCCGGCCTTTCAAAAGCACAGTTTCGTTGACAGACCGCCCTGGCAAGATACGATTAGGCAAGGCCCAGCGGCAGATGGACCCAAGGAATGGGCTTTTTTTGGGGGGATGAACCGTTTGGTCAATGTTAGTGGGGCACGATCCCGAATCGACCCCAACGCGTATAGTGGTAATGGTAAGTTGGCCCTTTGCACGAACCAAAGGTGACAGACTTTCGTACTGGCCAGAGGTGGAGGTTCTATAGGTGACGATCTCGCGACGAGAACGACATCTGTGGCTGGCCCCGACTTTTAACCGCAGGTGCTTTCTCTGCACCGGATTACTTCGATCTCTCACAATTTAGGTTGGGAACATGCAACGTTATCGAGTTAATTTTACCGTACTGTTTACCATTTTGGTTAGCTTGTTTGTCGGCTTGGGTGCGGTCTACGGATTGTGGCAGTTTCAGGTCAACCGCAACGCGGGTTCTCTGATCGAGCGCGCCGAAAAAGCAACGGCGGAGGAGGATTACCAGGTGGCGGGAGAATTGTATCAGCAATATCTTTCGATCAAGCCTGACGACGAGGCGATTATGGTCGCGCGGGCAAACGCGTGGCACCAATACATCAACAAGGAAGAGAACCCTCGCGCCGAAGAACTGTTGCACAGTTACAAGGTGATGGAAGACACGGTCAGGAAATTGCCGAAACAAGACGACTTGCGACGTCAAGTGGTCGAAATTTGCATGTCACGTAATTTTCGGCTGTACAGCGATGCGCTTAAGCATGTGCAGATTTTGCAGGACAACAATCCGGAAGACAAGGACCTCATGATTTTGCACGCTCGTTGCCTGACTCTCAGTGGCAACATCGAAGCAGAGTCTTACTCGAAGAAACTTATCGGTTTCGATCCGACCACAGAAACGTTTGATGAGACAAAAGCGAAAGCGCCGAATTCAGCCATTGTTTACCGCAATTTGGCGGATTTGCTCCGCGAGCAACGAGGACGACCGGGGTTGGCTGACCGCGTCATGGACCAGCTTGTCAATGCGAATCCCGATTCGTACGAAGCATATCTCAACCGGGGCCAGTATTACCAGAAAATTGACGACAAGGAGCGCGCCGAAAGCGACTTTCGGAAGGCTTACGAGTTGAACTCTGAAAATGAAGAGGTCCTGTTGGCTATGGGTTTGCTCTACAAGGACCAAGAGAATAACGAGGAAGCAAAGCGGGTGTTCACCGTGGCGAAGGAGAAGTATCCGGGGGATTCGCGATTCTACCAGCAATTGGCCGATATTTCGATGCGCAACTCCGAATATGATCAAGCGTTGGAGGAAGTGAATCGCGGAATCAAAGCCGTCAAAAAGGCAGAGAGCATGCTCTTGCTGGCTTATAAAGCGGACCTCCAGATTCGAAGTACCGATTTTAAGGGCGTACAGGAAACGATTACAGAAATGCGAGATAGCGGTTTCCGCCCAGAGTATGTCGATTGGATATCGGCACGTCTCCTGTTGAGTGAGTCAAAATGGTGGGAGGCGAGCAAGGCCCTCAAAAAGGTACGTCCCTTGATGAGTCAATTTGGTGGTGACATACCGAGTCAAATCGATCTCCAGTTGGGCCTCTGCCATGAGAAACTTGGACAACTGGAGCTTGCTCGAACCGCGTACGAGGAGGCATTACGTCGTAACTCAAAACTTGAGCCCGCCATGTTAGGAATGCAGCGGGTCATGTCCCGATTGCAGATTCCAGACAGCGCAGATGCGACACCTTCCTTTCAAACACTCATCCAAGAGATGCGCCAGTTGCCGGAAGAACAACGGGATTGGACCAAAATTGAGCAGGGGGTGGAGGAGTTGGCCGAAGCAAGGCAACTCTCCGAGAAAGACCGGCTGCTGCTGCATGCGGAGATAATGTTAATGTTGCAGAAGTATTCGGCAGCGAACGAGCTTGTGCAAAAGGCTTACGAATTAGCTCCGGATGATCTCCGTATTCGAAGGGTTGGTATGCAGGTGTTGAATCAAGATCCTGACATGGGTCCAGCTGAGGCGTTGAAGTTTCTCGAAGATCGCCTGATTTCCGAGTTCGGCGATAGCCCTGTGTTGCGCGTCGATAAAGCGAGTTTATTGATTGCGATCAACGATGTTGACCTACCTCAGCAACTGGCTGCCCTGACCGAGGGAATCGACGATTGGAGTACGAACGACAAGATCCAGCTTTGGAATGCCTTGGCGGGCAAGTATTACCAGATCGGGATGCGGGACGAGGCCTTGCGTGGCTGGACTAAGGTGACGGAACTGGCTCCCAACAATCTGCCTACGCGACTTATGTTATTCGGCGTGGCTCACGATGCGCGTGATGACGCTTCGATGCAAGCGGCTCAAAAAAGAATTCTGGAAGTGGTTGATCGAACAGATCCCACTTACTTGTACACCGAGGCGCGTCGGCGCTTGACATTGCTGCGACAGGGTGAATTAGCGATCGAAGATTTGCCGGCAATTATAGAACTTGTGTCCACCGCAACTGAGGGCCGTCCTGATTGGGACCGGCTGCATTTGCTTCGAGCCGAGATCGCCATGATTAACGGGGATGAGGACAGAGCGCTACAACACTACCAAAGAGCATCACAGTTGGGGCGTTCCCCTGTCAGTGCGATCATCCAACATATCCGCTTGTTGGTAAGCCGGGGACGGTTCGACGAGGCGAAAGTTGTTGTGGACCGGTTGCCGAAGGCTACCCGTCAACAAGCAATAGGACAGCTCTACGCAGAGATTCTGTTCAACAACGATGATGTCCCGGCCGCGATCACATCGGCGCAACTTGTTGTCGATCAGGCACCCGATAACGCGAGCAAACAACTTTGGTATGGTCAGCTCATGGCAAAGATCGCACAAGCCGAGTCACTCAACGCCGAGGAACAACAAGAAGCAGATGCGAAGGCGGGGGAGGCATTTCGCCGCTCTGTTGACCTCGATTCAAGTCTCCAGGAAGCATGGTTGGCGCTAATCAGCTATCACATGTACCACAAAGATCGCCCAAACGCTGAACAGGCTTTGCGCGAGGCGCAACTGGCACTTAGTAGTGAACGTTTGCCGTTGATGGTGGCCAAATGTCACGAGGTGATGGGGCGGGCCTTCGATGCCGAGAACCTCTATCGGTCGGCTAGTGAATCAAATCCCGACGACCTGTTTGCAACTCGGCAACTCGCCGTGTTCTACCTCACAGGCCTCAATGGATACAACCGTCCGCAGAGAATTGCGAGAGCAACACCGCTTGTGAACACCATACTCAAGTCCTACGCCGAAGGCAAAGTCTCAGGAGACAACACAAACGTGGTTTGGGCCCGCCGAACTGCGGCCCAGTTGCTGGCGAATACAGGGGATTATCAGAACCTGCTCAAAGCCGAAAATTGCTGGCTTCAAATTCGA
>Ga0315336_1005203_pt1 | contig 14453 bp, 13 predicted proteins | sample ASW5metaG_FD_204512 | JGI IMG/M metagenome (GOLD analysis project Ga0315336, IMG submission 204512) | Ammonia-oxidizing marine archaeal communities from Monterey Bay, California, United States - ASW #5 | ecosystem: Environmental > Aquatic > Marine > Intertidal zone | place: USA: California...
CCGCGAGGTCTGGCCGAGGCCGTAAAAAGGCTTTGCGAAGAGATTTTGGCGCTGTTGGGGGCCCTCCAAGCACCTGCGGGTCCCGGCAACGCGCCGATCGGACAACTCGACCCGCCGGGCCCGGCCCGATCCCGCCGCCCGAACTCATGCCTCCCGCTCTCAGAAGCGGCGGTTTAGACACGGGCGCTAGGCCGGATACAGCGCCCGCAGGTCCCTCGAGAACTACCGAAGGGGGCTCCAAACCGCCATCCGCGGTGATGGGAAATCGATAGACGGCGTTCAATTGCTGGTCCGCCACGAGCAGATGCAGTTGCCGGGTGTCGAGCGTGACCCCGCTGGGGCGTGGACATGTGGACGCCGCAACGCGAGTCTCGCCGCCCCGTGTGTATTGAACGACGGCGCCGGCCGCGCCCGATTCAGGAAGGTCCGCGATATAGATGCTGCCATCGATGGCGTAGACGAGATCGGACGGGGCGCCGACCCCGCTCGCCCCAATGTCACGCTCAACTCCATCCACATCAACTCAGGTGACGTGCCCCGTCGACCGGTAACTCGTCAGCAGGCGCCCCTGGTAGTCAATCGGCAAGCCAAATGCCCCGATTGCGTCCGAACGATCGATGCCCAGAGCGCCTTCGTTGGACTTTGTCTGGTGTCTCCCCATCACATAGCGATAGACAGCGTGGGACGCTGTATCGACAAACGACAGAGTGCCGATGCGGTTGCACAAGATTACGTTGAGCGAGCCCATCCCGCTCACCACGGAAAGGACCTCGGCCCGTGGATCAATGACTTCGCTCATCGCCGGGACGCGGGCTTCGATCATGTCGGCTGCCCCTTCCGGCGCGCGAAATAGGGGTGAGGCGGCGACTCGTACCCTACGGCAAGATCGGGTGTTTCCAGCCGAATTTGTCCCCGATAGCCCGACTCCAATAGATAGGCAAGTGCACCCGTCGCCAGTAGCGTACGCTCGATGGGCGCTTGGGGCTGCCCTGTATGGACCATGTGCATGATCGAGTGCACCAGCGGGCTCATGTTGTCCGCACTCTCGGCAGGCCGCTCGAAGGCTGCCGAGAGAACCTCGTCGCCATCGCCCATCCGCATCGCGATCAAGTAGTCAAAGTTGAAGCCCCCGCCCAAGCACATCAAGGTGGTGCGAAGGCCGTCGCGATACTCGATCAAGCAGGCAATGCAGCGGCGTCCGGCATCTTCAGGCTGACCGTCCAGGCCAGTGACCAGCCGTCTCGCCAGCGCCGCGTCCAGCAACGAACGGTCCCAGCGCCCCTCCAGCGCTGCCCGCCAAACCCCGATCCCACTAATGAGCTGCACGCTCTTGATCCCGGTCTCGCCGCCGGCGCGCTGTTCGGCGAAGGTCTGCGCGATCTCCATTAAATGAAGCAGCCAGCTTTCGCCGTACCATCCTCCGACGACAACCAGCATCTCGTCGATCTTGCGCCCTGTAGGCGCCTTCAACTACGGCTGACGAAACGTAACCGGCAACGAGGAGCCCGCCATCATCGGGAACCCGAGTTGCTTAGACCAATCGTACATCTCCCGCGCCTTCGTCCAGTCGTAGGACAGGTGTTTGTCGACATACACCGGGACGGAACGTCCGGACTTGCGGAAGACTTCCATCACCTCCGCCATCACCTCATAGCGCGGGTAGAGCTTCTGAAGCTTCTCGTTCTCGGGATAGTCGCCGTGCTCGATCACGATCAGTACGGCATCGACGGCGAGTTTGCCGCTCCCCAAGGTGATGGCGTCGGTGACGCTGCTGAATCTCGGGATGCCGTACGCCATCGAGACTCTTTAGCTTATGTCGGCCTGATGAATTTGGTCGATATAGAGTGAGGCAACCTCACATGGCGGATCATGGAAGTCCTGGCCGATCCAGTAGCCTTCCAGGCAACGCATGACGAAATTGTCAGCGTGCGAGCGGAAGTGGAAGGTGGAGCACACTGCGGCGATCTTCTTGCGGGGTAGCGACAGACCGGGCCTGCCGCCGTCGGACGCGCTCTGTGACGGAGCTAACGAATGCATCGAATTGACCATGCCAGGGACGCTGGGCGGGCCGTAGTATATCATCGGCGCGGTGTCCATTTACCAGCGTCGAGGAAATGGGGCTAGAATCGTAGTGTGCATGACCCCGACCCCAGCCTAATGTCTTCCGAGGAGTTGACGCAAGGCCAGAGCCGCGCCATGGCGGACGTTTGGAGCCGTACCCTTGCCAAGATACCGAGCACCTTCGGCAAGATTGTCTACCTGGCTTCGCTGCGTAACTAAAACACCGGAAAGTACCAGCACTTCGGCCTTTCGCAGATTTGCTCCGACGAGGATGCGGACATCGTCCTACGTGAGAGTCACGAAGAAGTATTCCGCGAGTGGCTCACGTTTTCTCTGGAGCCGCAGAAGATCGACCTGGAAGAGTACCTAAGCGGTCTCGACGATGATCGAGCCACGGTGCTCGATGCCTGGTCAACGCTCGCGCCCTACCGCAGGCTGATCCCGGTGCGGCCATCGAAGCCGAGCGCGAACTCTATATTTCGGACCTGGAGCTTATTCTAGAACTGCTGCAGAGCGGCTTTTACTCCGCGACTTGACCCGCGGCTGGTAGCTGGTCTCCAGTTGCCTGGCCATTCCCACGACCCGGCCGACAACGTCGGTGCCGGACCGAGAGTCCAAGACGATCGGTTCACAGGGCGAGCCGGGATGCGGCTGCAAGATCAAATGGCCGGCGCTTGCGTTGGCCCAGCAGCACGCATAGCCGTCTCTCAATTCAAAGAAGTAGATCGGGCGCTCGAACTCGTGAGTCCAACCCGCATTGAGAACCTCCCGTTGACTCTCATCAATCTGCGGTAGCGCTCCAGGGCGAAGCAGTGGAAACATGAAGTAGTCGTCGGCGCCGATGATGGCGTAGCGGTACTCTTCCAGGTCCAGATTATCGAGCAGGCTGACCGGTACCTTGCCCCATTGCTGAATCACTCGGCTCAGATCGGTCGTCTGCCGTAAGTCGACGCCAGGATCTAGCTTCAGAGGCAGAGTCACCGAGGCCCCTTGTCCTACGCTAAACTTGAGCAGGTGGGTTTCGGAGGGGTTGAGAAACGCGAAGTCGCGTGACGACTCATCCAGATCAACCCCATACCATGTCAGAACTTCGGTGAGGTCCAAGCGGTAGACGGCACAAAGGCTATAGAGCCGATGGATGCTAGGTACAACGCCCTTATTCTCGATGTCGGAGAGGCGGCTTAAACCAACCGCGAAGTCGAGATTCTTGTACCTCTGAGAAATTAAATGGGTGGCTTGCTCAACCTCTCGAAAGCGAAGGTCCAGTCTTTCTCTCGCCTTCTTCAGTTTGAGCCCGCCGTCCATTTCCCTCGCGCACCGATTATACATTGTTCCCGTGTCAATGAGAAACCGCTGGATCTCATTTCGTTCTGTATTCAGAACAAGCAATCTAAGGGTGTTCCATTAACCATGCATAAGTTGTTTGTCCTATGACTCGCGTCGTCGTTGGCATTAGCGGAGCCAGCGGATCGATCTATGGCGTCCGGTTGCTGGAAAAGCTTACCAATCTCCCCGCCGTTGAGACGCATGTCGTAATGTCCCGCCCGGGCGAGAAGACGCTCTTCCACGAAACGGGCCTCAATGCCAATGATGTCAAGAAGTTGGCTGGTCATTGGCACTCCATCGATGCCATCGGGGCGCAAATCGCCAGTGGCTCATATCCGATCGACGCCATGGTGATCGCACCGTGCTCGGTGCATACGATGTCGGCCATTGCCGCGGGGATCGCCTCGAACCTGCTTGTGCGCGCCGCGGACGTGACGCTGAAGGAGCGGCGACCGTTAATTCTCGCTGTCCGTGAGTCGCCGTTTCATCTCGGGCACCTACGGACAATGGTGTCGTTGAGCGAGATGGGAGCAATCATAGCGCCTCCGCTGCCCGCGTTCTATACCAAGCCTGAGACAGTCGACGACATCGTGAATCAAGGCGTCAACCGCCTGCTGGACCTGCTAGGTCTTCCGGCTGACGACGCCAAGCGCTGGGACGGCCTCTAGCCCCTTGAGTTGCCCGTTACAATAAAGGGGTCAAAGGACATCCCTTTGCCCCAACAGGTTGGGGGCGTAACGGATTCGACGGGATTGCATCCGTCGTGGAGAGGCATGCCGGGTTCCGAGCTCCCGTAAAACGATCGGAAAACAACAATTGCCGACAATACATCGTTTGCATACGCTGCTTAACTAGTAGCCGCTCTCGTTCCTAGGCCCGCATGGGGGCGTCGAGCGTCATCTTGCGGGATTGGCCCCAAGCTTCTGTCCGGAGTAGAAAGGCTGAAACACAATCGGGCTGGACCGATTCGGTAGTGTCTGCTCCGACGGATCGGTTGAGACTTTCGAGCGGACTAAGCATGTAGTCTCTTCACGGAGGACTCTTCCGGACGCGGGTTCGACTCCCGCCGCCTCCACCAACCTATCTTGTGTGTTTTCAGTTAGTTGACAGTGGTCGACTGGTCGTGTACCTCTCGTGTACCCTTCGTTTCAGGAAGACCGAGCGGATCTTCGCCCCAGCTTCGCCTTACGTCGGCTTCAAGTTGATCCTGCCGCGCCTTGACCCAAGGGGCGTAATGCCGCTCGGTGACCTTGACGCTCCGGTGTCCGAGTAGAATGGAAACTCTCTCCAGCGGAACGCCCGCTAGGAGCAACTCGGTCGCGAACGTGTCGCGGAATCGGTGCGCGTGTCCGTCGGGAACGTTCGCCAAACGGAACAGCCTACGGAGACTGCGTTGCCAGTCGCCGACTGCGCTCTTCGTCTTAGAGATGCCACTCCAGAAGAAGTACTCCTGATTGGTTCCTTCGACCTTCGCGAGGGCATCGACTACGAAGACCGGTAAGGGCAGGAAGACCGGCACTCCGGTCTTAGCGGTGAAAAGAAAGAGCCGGCCGTCTCGGTCGATGCGGTCACGCGCAAGTGTCACAGCATCCGAGATCCGCAAGCCCGAATGACGCAGCAAGAGAACGAGGGCTCTGAGTCGCCGCGCGTTCGCCTTTCCGGTCTGGCCGTAACCATCCGGGTAATCGTCGCAGGCTTTAATGATCGAGACCATCTGCGCCCGATCGAAGGGCATCGTGGGAGGGGGATCCGCCTTGACGTTCTTGAGCCGCAGCAGGGGGTTCTGGTCGATCCATCCAGCCTCATGACAGAAGCGGAAGAAGGCATGGAGCCTCTCGAATTTCTTCTTGCTTGAGATCGGCGAGTCTGTCCACGTTGCCCGAAAGCGACGTAGCGAACGGACATTGAAGTCGGTCAGGTAGATCAGACCCCGATCCATCGCGAACTCCCTTAGTCGACGGAACAGCAGTTCGTACTTCGAGATGGTCGCTTCTGTCAGGTTTCGAGCACGCGCATCCTCGATGAAGTCAAGACAGGCGCCTTGTAGTGTTATTGGTGGATCGGGATCTTCAGGCTGGCTACCCTCCGCTTCCCAATCGCGCACGAGCCCTTGTGCCTTCTCCCAGTTCCGCAGTCCCGTGGTCCGTCGGATCTTGCGCCCGCCGAAAACGGCCCAGATCCTAACTTAGAAAGTGGTACAACTTGTGGGGGCAGGTCACTTTGAGTAGCCACAAAATCATCTACAGTGCCCTTCAGGCCTAGCGGGCCCTCTGTCGTTCGACGGCGACCCCATCCGAGCTGAAATGCCTCCTGATGGATGGCGAGTCGGGCCTCGCAACATTCTCCGGTAACTTCAATGTTTTCAGCGCTGACCGAGTTTACGATAGGCGCAGGTCTCCAGCGCCGATTACCGGTGGGAACCCGATCCTTGCAGGGCCTAGGCGTCGGGTCTATGATGGTGTCTCCTCGCAGCGACTGAGGAGACGTACATCAGGAGGTTGAACGATTGTGAGCCCCGACGACGCCAAACTGTTCGCCGACAAGACGATTGAAACGTTCTATTTCTGGACCGGCGTGCTGATGTGGCTGATCCACGCTGGATTCATGGCCTACGAAGCTGGGATAACGAGACGCAAGAACGTCCTGATGACAATGATGAAGAACCTGCTCACCTGCGCCGTTGTAACACCGACCTTCTTCTTGTTCGGGTGGTGGATCTACTACGCGTTCCCACACGGATTGGTGCCGGTAGCGACGGAGGCGGCCAATGCAGCGCTTCCCTGGAGCGCCCATATGGGGCCGAACCTGCAGGACAACCTCACGGGCGTCTTCTGGTTCGCCTTCCTGTTGTTTTCGTTTACGACGGCGTCGATTATGTCAGGGGCTGTCATCGAACGCATTCATCTGGGTGCGTATCTGCTTCTGGCTGCTGTGCTCGGTTCCGTCGTCTGGATCTTGGCCGCCTCCTGGGGGTGGAGTGAATCGGGCTGGCTCTATACGAAGTTCGGCTTTCACGATTGGGGTGCCGGAGGCTGCGTGCACACTGTAGCGGCGTTCTTCACGCTAGGCGTCCTTCTCAATCTCGGGCCCCGTCTGGGCAAGTACGACGCCGCGGGAAAACCGCAGGTCATTCTTCCCCACAACTTACCTCTCACGATGTTGGGCTTGATGCTGATCTTCACCGGTTTCTACGCCTTCTATGCGGCCTGTGCCGTCCTGCAGCCCGGAGGGCCATGGCTGAGTATCTATCTCACGCCTATGACGCTCAGCTCCATTGCATTTACGGCAACGATGGGGTTCGCGGGTGGGGTGATGGGGGCATTTCTGGCATCGCGGGGGGAGCCCTATTGGACCATCAGCGGTGGGCTGGCCGGTATGATTGCCATTGCCTCGGGCATCGACGTCTACCACCCCGGACTCGGTTATCTGATCGGCTTTGCAGGCGGCATGATTGCAGTTTATTTGGGGAACTTCCTGGAGCGCCGGGGTATTGACGACGCGGCGGGGGCGTTTGCCGTTCATGGTGGCGGCGGAATGTGGTCCATGTTGGCGCTTGGCATTTTCGCCGGCGGGTACCCTCAACATGATCAGTTCACTTCTTTGAGCGCACAACTTCTGGGTATGGCTGTTATGGTGAGTCTCGGGTTTGTGCCGGGATATCTCTTGAGCTTCGTACTGAAGAAGAAGAACCTGCTGCGCGTCTCCAAGGAGGACGAGCTGCTGGGTCTCGATCTCGCGGAGCTCGGGATCCAGGGTGTCGTACCCGATGGGGCTGTCATTCACGCGAACAACTGAGCAGGTTTTCACGGCGATCTGCGCCACCAATCATTCACCCGGAGATCGTGACCAATGGATAGCAGCCCGATTCAATCCTGGGAACAATTCACCTCTGCCGGCACCGGAGCGATCTATACCTTCTTTGACAGTCCACTGGTGATCAAAGGCATTTGTTTGCTGGTGCTCGCGGCTGTCGTGTGGTTTATTGCGTCCTCCTATCGATTCGAAGGCCGGGGACGAGATCGAAGCGATTCCTGAAGGTCTGTCTGAACCCGTTGAACTACCGGTGCGGTTCCACCTCCGAAGACTTAGATGGTGGTGACAACTGGCCACCCCGTCGGTTCTGATCAGCGAGAACTACTGGCAGAGGCGGTTTGCCGGGGACCCGGCCATGCTGGGGACAACGATCCATCTCAACGGTCTCGCGGTCACGGTGATTGGAATTACGCCGCGCGATTTCGTCGGTACGACTATGAACGCGCCGGCTTTCTGGGTTCCACTCAGTATTGAGCCGCTGATCAATGCGGACGACCAATGGCTACAGGAGCGAGAAAACCAGCGCTATCGCATTTTCGGCCGCCTCGCACCCGGCATCAACATCGACCAGGCCCAGGCGGAGATGAGCCCTATAGCCGACCACCTCCGCACGTTGCACGATCCCGAATCTGACTGGGCTAAACGCGCTACTGTACTCGTCTGGCCGGGTTCCCCCTTTCCCCTTCCCTTGAAGAACTATGGACTGGACTTACTCGTCCTGCTCACCAACCGACCCGAAAGACCTTACACCACCAGATCCGCCCTCGTCGGCAAGGGTTTTTCACGGCTGGCTCCATCTGCTAGGCGGTCGTCGCCGGGTCGCCTTGGACACGCCACTCGTCGGTCTATTTCGCGTTCATGGCGGCGCGATCGACTTCTGCCCCTCTCAGGTAGACGGCGGCGATTCGCCGTGTGTTAGTGATGTCGTCCAGGGGGTTTGCCTCAAGGACCAGGAAGTCCGCACGCTTCCCGACTTCGACGGCGCCCGCATCGGTGAGGCGCAGCAGGTCGGCTGAATTGCGGGTGGCAGCCACGATGACCTGTGCCGGTGTCATGCCGGCGGCCACCATGTCCTCCATCTCGACGTGCGGGGCCCATGGCGTGTTGCCATCGGACCCCAGGGCAATGGTGACGCCCTCCGTGCTGAGCCTGGCCAGGTTGCGCGCCTGAATCGCAAAGGCCGCCTGCGCTTCCGGGTTGTCCGTGGCTGCCGCCTGCAGCGTCTCCATTTGGTCGGATGGAAGGGAGTCGCTCAACCAGCTGAGATCCGTCGCCACACCACGATTGGGCAGGTTCGGCACGACCACGAAGTCCGGGCGCTCCCTGAACAGCCCGATGATGGCATCGTCGACGTCCGTGTCTCGCACACCGTGAGCGAAGGCGTCGATCCCCGCGCGCAGAAGCCCTTTTGCGTCCTCTAGAGCGAAGATGTGGGCGGTCACGCGCAGGCCATGCTGGTGGGCTTCATCGATGATTGCGTCGTACAGCTCGGGTGACAGCTTGTCGTACTGACCGTTGCGATCATCCACCCAGATTTTGACAATATCCACGTTTCTGGCCGCCTGCTCCTCGATGGCCTGACGGGCCTCTTCTTCGGTCGTCACCCAGTACGGGGTTTCCGATCGTCCAGGTTCGGGCGAGGTAATACCGACTCCGGCCGTGCGAAAGCGCGCCGCTCCGAGAATCTCTTCTTCCCGAATCGACAGGTCGCCCGTATCTTGCCCGAGGCTCATCGCAGCGCCGATCCCGTAGTACGCCCTGCGCCGCAGGTCCTCGATTAGAGCGTCACGCTCCTGGCTGAGGTGGGTGTGCGTGTCGATGATGGCAGGCATGACCGTCATGCCCGCCAAGTCCACGTGAGCGGCGCCATCCGGCGTCTCTATCTCGTCCGTAGGTCCAACCTGGACGAACTGGCCGCCCTCGACGACAAACGTGGCGTTCTCGATGGGCGTGCTGCCATCGCCCACGATCAGCCGCGCGCCTTCGAAAACGACGGCATCGGTGGCCGGCTCAGGCGTCGGTGGGCCGCACGCGCAGATCGCGAGCAGGCCAAGCAACGGCAGATAGACCACGACGTCCACGCGACAGAATCTCGGCTTCACTCGGTACATCGCATCCTCCAGAATGTCGATCGAGTCCGCATAGGTGTGCGGAGACAGGAATTCAGACTATCATCTCCACAGATCTGCCACGGGTGGGATGCGCTGGGACCTGACGAAGGAAGCTCGGCGGCAAAGAATGAGAACTCAAACACCCTAATCAAACGAGGAGTGCTGTGATGACTCTGAGAAACCTGAGCCTGTTCGCAACGGTACTTACCCTCCCTGGAATAGTTCTCTGTCAGCGATCTGATGCACAAACGTTGGCCTATCGAGCGGTGAAGGAGTGGCCCTTGCCGGCTACGAGCGCCGTCGGTGCGCCGGGGTCCTGGAAGGCCTTCCCGATCGACCAAGCATACGTGACCGTGCGTCTTGAGCCCGGCTCCGGCAGCCAGCTGGAGTTTAAGATGACCCGCTACGCGCATCAGCCTACCCTCGCGCAACCCTGGGACCTCGGCTGGATGGTGAAACGCTGATCGTCCTGGCATTGAAAATGTTTGTGCCGGTTTTTCGTAGTTGGAGCCCAGAACTCCTGAATAGCATCTCGGATACAGCCCCACTTCGAAGGGGGGCGGCTGGCGACAGTGGTAAGAACAGTCCACTAGTCGATCAGTGCATTGAAAACCAATTTGAACGTGCCGTGGGTCTGCGCGCGGTGCTGCGCACGAAAGCCTATCATCACCACGCGGCCCTGCCCCTTCGCGGCCGCCAGCATCGCGGCTTTATTGGCGAGAGTCTCGTCGCCCAGTAGCCAGCCGCTTTCAAGAAGATCTCGTTCCACATAGCGCACGGGCGCTTCATAACTGGCATTGCGCAGCGACGGAACCACCTCAAACGCGGGATTCCCCGCCAGGTATACCACCAGACCCTCGTCAGGCATCCCAAAGGCCAGGGGATGGGTGTTGTCGAAGTTCACACGCAGCGTTGACCCGGGGCACCACAGCTCTGCGGCATTCTGGACCACGTTGCGCACGTCCAGCTCCAACTTCTCGATCGCGAAATTGCTTGCTTCCCCGAAAGTGAGCAGGGTTCCACCCCCTTCCACAAACTCGACCAGCGCCTTGACTCCTTCATCCCCCAGGCCGCTGCGGTACTCTGGCGGATAGGATTTCGCACGGTCGCAGCCGGCCCTACCTTGGTTGGATTCTGCTTCCCGCTCGCCGGTAATCGTTCTCGTAGAGTCGTTGGGCAGAATGATCACATCATAGTTTTCCCGCAGTCCGCCTTTCTTGATATCAGCGTCGAACAGCGACGTGTACGGGAACGCGAACCGCTCCAGCAGCCAGCGCGTCCAGCCCTCGTCCATGTTGCCGCCCAGGTATCTCTGATACATGCCGATGCGAAGCCGCTTGATCTCGTGCGTTGCGTCATTGATGTCTCCAGGAACTGTTGCGAAGTCGACACCCGTTTCTCGGGCTATTTCGGTGAGCGCCTCTGGCTCGCCTTCAAGCACGAAATCCCCGGGTCTCAAACCCTGTGCCGGCCGGTCTACGCGGCGCACCACAACACCTTTTTCCAACAACAGATTCAACGCCTTGAAACTGTCGTTAAGGCGTCCGTCGAACGAGCGTGTGCCCACGCCGGAAGCGACTGTATCTGTGACGGTGCCTATCGGCTGGATCTCGCTCTCGACTTTGCGAAGCTCGGTCTCGACTCGCTCGTCCAGCGCGTCGACCCGCACCCCCATGAACTCGAACATCGTGTCCGTCGCCATGTCATAAGGCCGCTTGGGAGAACCGTCCGGATTGCGTGTCCATTCGTTATCGGGATACCGCGTGCGCCCGAGCAAATAGCGAATCAGCCCCATCTTAGGCTGTGCCATCGAGACGACAAATGAACCTTCCGGGTAGCTCATCCCGTTGGCGGCTACAAACGCCGCCTGGCCCTGCATCACTTCGATGCCTTGCCCCAAAAGCTTGTTGACCAGCTTGAACGCCGTCAGCCGATCGTGTTGATTTGCAGGAATCCCGTAAGCGGCTGGCTTGCCGTTCGCGCCGCGCTCGGTCTGCCGCTTAGCCTTCAGGTAGGCATTGCGGAGAACCGTTTCGCGGTTGCGCGCCGCCAGATCGATTGCCGCCCACGCTGACACTTTCTGGCGCTCCACGATGTCGCGCAGCCGCCACCAGCCGCCCGGCCACGGATTGGGAAACGTCGTCTGCATCTCGTAGTTGGGCATCGCCAAACGTCCCCCGCGCAACTGCTCGGGATGGATGTAGAGCGGCGTCGCCAGACTGGCGTTGGCAGACTCGGTGAGCATGCCCGCGATATTGTGAAACGGCGTGATCCAGTGGAAACCGAAATGCCCCCAGCCCGAGTACACGGCGGCGTTGATGACCCCGGAAAGGCCGGCTTCCTCTTCCTTGTAGGCAATGTGCGCACCATACCAGCTCATCTCGCGCCACACTAAAGGGTCACCATAAGGGCGGACCGGCTCCGCATAAGGCGGGACGTAGATACGCGCTCCGTAGCTTCCCATATGGTGGTGGTCGATATATGCCTGTGGCTTCCACTCGCGAAACAGGATGTTTCCAACATACTGCGACTCCACAACATTAGCCTGGAAGGCGTCGCGATTGTTGTCGTGGCCGACGTACTTGTGATAGAGCCAGGGCAGATTCGAACCTTCGTACTCAGTGTCGAGCGTCTTGCGGTACCAGTCAGTAACCATGATCTGCCCGTCAGGATTAAACGAAGGCACGATCAGCGAAACTACGTTATCGAGCATACGCTTGGTCTCTTCGTCCCGGCGCGAGAGCAGATCGTAGGTCAGCTCTGGCGCCATCTGGCTGCCGCCAATCTCGGTGGCATGCATGCTCATCGTTTGACAGATCACCACCTTGCCCTCGGTGATCAGCGCTTCGACCTGGGCCTCGCTGAGCCCGCGTGGGTCGGCGAGTTGCGTGCTGATTTCCCGGAGGCGGTCGAGCTTGCCGATGTTTTCTGCCGAGGAAACGATTGCCAACAGGAACGGATGCCCCATTGTGGTGGGACCCATGTCGATGAGCTTCATTTGCCCGCCGCTTTGTTTTTCAAGAAGCTGGTAATACTCGACAATCTTGTCCCAGCGCGCCATCTTGCGGTCGCTGCCCAACTGGAACGCGAAAAACTTCTCCGGTGGGGTTATTTCCTGAGCCTGAGCCGGCGCACCCGACGCAGCGATCAGTATTCCGATCGCCAGCACGAATCCTGCCTGTCGCGCTGAGCTTAATTATTGTCTCATCACACCCTCCGCTCAGGCCTTCGGCCCGCACATCGTACACCTATCCTAACCTCCAAAAGACAACCATCGCGCCCCACGCCTACTGGGTTCATAGCCGGCGGGTTGGCTGGTCAGGAGTAGGTATCCGCCGACTCGGCATGAGTGGGGATCGACAATGAATTGAACAAAGGCGCAGGCCAGCGCGGCATCATACGCGTTCCCTCCGTCGGCCAGCACCTTGGCACCAGCTTCGACGGCCTCGAGCTGCGGGGCTACGATCATTCCAGTCATATTCGAAGTCCTTCGGGACTATGGTTGCAGACTGGGCAGGGCTAAATGAGGCGTACTGAGGCCCACATCACGTGATGGCCTTCCGAGGGCGCATAATAGACGCCATGAGAAACGCCCTCTTGTCGCTGCTCGCCCTAACCCTGTCGTCGTGCAGCTCGGTGACCTACGACCTGATCATTCAGGGTGGCCGCGTCATGGATCCCGAAACCGGGCTCGACGCCGTCCGCAACGTGGGTATTCAAGATGGCGAGATCGCTGTTATTACTGCGGACGCGATCTCCGGAAAGGAAACGCTGAGTGCCGGAGGCAGAGTCGTAGCTCCTGGGTTCATTGATCTTCACCAACACGGCGACAGCCCCGAAGTCTATCGCGCCAAGATTCACGACGGCGTGACGTCCGCGCTTGAACTGGAACTGGGCGTTGAGGATGTCGCCGCCTGGTACGCGGAGCGCGAGGGCAAAACGCCACTCAACTTCGGCGCGACCATCTCTCATCCCGATTCGCGGCGGCTTGCGATGGGAGGCAAGCTCTCAAAGTCCCGCCTATCGGGCGACTGGGCGGTTGAGCCCATGACCGCCGAACAGATTGAAGCGATGAAGCAGCGGCTTTCAGACGGTCTCGAGCAGGGCGCGGTCGGGATCGGCATGTTGATCGCCTACACGCCGGGAACGACGGCCGAGGAACTCGACGCGGTCTTCAGGGTCGCCAAAGCGCACAACGCCGCCGCCTACGTTCACATGCGTACGAACGATACAGACATCAGCAATCTGGAAGAAGTGCTCGCGCCCGCTCGACGCCATGGGACGCAACTCCACATCGTTCATCTCAATAGCAGCGGACGCGACCGTGCCCCTGACTACCTCGCCCGCATCCGGGCCGTCCAGGCCGAAGGCGTCGATATCACGACGGAAAGCTACCCCTACAATCGCGGTTCCACCTACATCGATTCGCACGCGTTCGACAACTGGCAGGAGATGTCCGATGAGGAGATCGGTGGGCACATCTGGGTCGAGACCGGAGAGAACCTTACCCGTGAAACCTTTGCGAAATACAAGCCCTCCGGCGGTTTGATCATCAGCCCGGCGAGCTACAGCGAGGAGTCAGTCGAGAACCTTGTCGCCGACCTAATGGTCATGGTTGCCAGCGACGGCATGTGGCTCACCAACGGCAAGGCGCACCCCAGGACCTGGGCCACTTATGCCCGCGTCCTCGGCCGCTACGTTCGGGAGCAAAACGCGCTGGGCCTCATGGAAGCCCTCCGAAAGATGACCGTTCTTCCCGCTGACAGGTTGTCCCAGCGGATTCCCAGCATGAAAAAGAAAGGTCGCATTCAGGTGGGCGCCGATGCAGATCTTGTCATGTTTGATCCGGAGACGATCATCGATCGGGCGACCTACCGGAACCCGGCGCAGTACTCAACCGGAATCGACCACGTTGTTGTGAATGGCACCGTTACGTTGAGAAAGGGCCAATTTGTCGATGGTGCTGCGGCTGGAAAGCCGATCCGTGCGAGTGCGGACTAACCTGAGACCAACCCAAGAGGATATCCGGATTTCCGTTGAAACGAGCGGCTCTCCGCAGGTTGTAGTTTACGCCGCCCGGGCCTGAGCCGGAGGCGGCGTGTTGAGCTTGGCGAGTTCCGCCAAGAGTTTCGGCAGCTGCTT
>Ga0315336_1005204_pt1 | contig 14445 bp, 14 predicted proteins | sample ASW5metaG_FD_204512 | JGI IMG/M metagenome (GOLD analysis project Ga0315336, IMG submission 204512) | Ammonia-oxidizing marine archaeal communities from Monterey Bay, California, United States - ASW #5 | ecosystem: Environmental > Aquatic > Marine > Intertidal zone | place: USA: California...
TGCCTGGCTGCATGATCCAGTGCAGTAACATCTATGTGGACAAAGAAGGCGAGGAGATTTGCTCGCCTTTGGAGTACGAAACTCTGGGCTTGATGGGCAGCAACTGCGGTTTAACCGACCCGGACGATGTGGCACGGCTTAATCACGTGGCTAACGATCTGGGTGTCGATACCATCGAGGTCGGCGCCATGCTGGGTGTGTTAATGGATGCTGGCGAGGGAGCCTTCGGCGATCACCAGTTCATGGCGGACGCCTTGGAAGATATTCGCGCCGGCAACGAACGTGGTCAGCTTTTGGCCCAGGGTACTGGGCGCGTCGGCGAGCACTATCAGGGCTCGCGCGTGCCTGTGATCAAAAATCAGGGCATCAGCGCCTATGACCCCCGGGTGATTGAAGTGACCGGCATCTCGATGATGGTCACCGCCCAAGGTGCCGACCACACGGCGGGCAACATTCCGGGCCACAGGTGCGACGGCAAATCAACAGAGGAGCTGACAGAAGCCAGCCTCGAGATCATGTCGGATTGTGCTGCCGCGGACAGCCTGGGGCTGTGCTTGTTTGGACGTTCGGTCACCAACCAGGAAGCCGAATTTATGGTCGGGGCCCTGAACGACGCCCACGGAACTAATCTTGAGCCCACGTTCTTCCGGGAACTGGGGCACGAAACTCTCCGCATTGAGTGGGAGTTCAACAAACAAGCCGGATTCACCGAAACAGACGACGAACTGCCAGACTTCTTTTACGACGAAGCACTGGAACCCAGCGGCAAGAAAGCCCGCCACCACACGACGGAAGTGAACAAGCACCTGCGTGGTTTGATGGCAGCCAGCTAGTTGCTCAATCGGGAGAGGCGTACTGACCCAGAAAGCACCTAAACTGCTGCCCACCACGCTGGTGGGCAGTTATCCTCAGCCGCCATGGCTGGTCGATAAGGAGCAACTGCTCGGTAACGCGCCCCCTCGTGTCCGCATGCGAGACGTGTGGCGGTTCAAGGGCGATGACCTGGAAGTAGCCCAGGACGACGCCGTGCGTTTGGCCGTGCGCGACATGGAAATGGCGGGAGTTGATATCCTGACCGATGGCGAGGTACGGCGGGAAAGTTATTTCAACCAGTTTGCAAACGCGCTCGAGGGGTTGGACCTCGACCATCCTGGCGAGGCGACCAATCGCATTGGTAAGACATCAACTGTCCCCCGGGTTACCGGGCCGATAAAACGCAAAGAATCCGTATTCGCGCGTGACGTCGCTTTTCTGCGCGCTGAAACCGACCGTCCGATCAAAGTTACCGTCCCCGGCCCCTTCACCATGACGCGGCTGGTACAGGACGATTATTACGGCGACGAAGATGCTCTGATCGAGGCCTACGCCGATGCGGTCAATACCGAACTGATCGATCTCAAGGCGGCAGGCGCCGACATTGTTCAGTTGGACGAGCCTTATTTGCAATCGAACGCCGATGAGGCTGCTAAGAACGGCATTTCCGCGATCAATAGGGCACTTCGCGACATCCCTGGGACCACTGCTGTTCACTTGTGCTTTGGCTATGCCTATGTGGTCAAAGACAAGCCATCAGGCTACTCGTTCCTGGGTGAATTAGAAGGCAGCATTGCTGATCAAATCTCGATCGAAGCAGCACAACCTGGACTGGATCCGAAGGTACTCACAGCCCTGCCCTCCAAAACTGTCATTTATGGCGTGCTCGATCTTGGTGACGAAACCGTCGAAACTGCAGACATGGTTGCCAATCGCATTCGCGCGGCGCTTGACCACATGCCGCCCGAGCGACTGGTACTCGCGCCCGATTGCGGCATGAAGTATCAGCCTCGCCAAATAGCGTTAGGCAAGCTTAAGGCATTGGCCGAAGGCGCGCAGATTGTCCGTAACGAACTAACCTAATCCAAACTCGGTTGCTATACGTCCCGCCAGGTGCTTTTTTCACCGGTCGAGCCTTTGGTCAGACCCGCGCGGCGCATCACCGGGCTGCCGGGGCGATTATCCCACATACGAGGGCCGAGTGCTGACGCGCCGCCATCCACCACCAATGTCTGACCCGTCACATATTCGGATTCGTCCGACGCCAAATACAGCGCCATATTGGCAATGTCATCACCCGCACCAATGCGTGGCCACGGGGTGATCTTATGAGCAAGTTCCTCGGTCTTCTTGGCATGACCTGAATGCATTAAGGGTGTGACGATTGCGCCGGGCGCGATGGTATTAACTCGAATGGAATAATGCGCCAGTTCGGTTGCCACTGAGCGCCCAAGGTTGATCACCGCGGCCTTGGCCGCAGAATAGGCATGGGGTCCACCGGCGCCTGAGAGGCCTGCTATTGAAGCCGTTGATATAATGCTGCCGCCCTCACCTTGATCGCGAAGCACGCGGCCCGCATGCTTCATGCCGAGGAACACACTGCGCACGAGAACCGCGAAGGAAAAATCCCACTCATCCACTTCGGTTTCGGTGATCGAGCCGATCGCTCCGCCAATGCCTGCATTGTTAAACATGCAATCCAGACGGCCAAAGCGTTCAACTGCCAGCGCAACCAATGCTTCGATATGCGCTTCGTCAGCGACATCACCCGCGAGGAAGGCTGCCTGGTCGGCCTGTCCCTTCTCCCCGATCAGATCCATGGTCGCCGCACCGGTTTCGGTATTCAGATCAGCCACCACCACTTTCGCGCCTTCGTCCAGAAACCGCAGCACAGTCGATTGTCCCATGCCGCTCGCCCCGCCGGTCACGATTGCAACCTTGCCCTCAAGCCGTCCGCTCATACGCTTATCCTCCCCAGGAATACTTCGCTAAATATCGGTTCGCCCGAGTGTACCGGGTCAGGCGCGGATGTGCTGATTTTTTAGACGATGTAACGATTTGCCAGTGCCAACCGTCTTACTTCCTAACAACACCTGAATTCCAAAGACGAAAGGCAGGCACCCCATGTGCTTCTTGATGAGTTTAATACTGGCATCAATCATTGCGGCCATCGGCTACCTCGTCTTGGTTTCGTCGGGCCAAACCGAGGGCCTGATTCGCACCGGCGGCATGATTTTCAGCGTATGGTTGTTTGTAATATCCGTAATGCCACTGATAGGTGGTGCCTATGTGACCCTCAGCGGCAAATGCCCCATGGGCCCGTTCTAAGGCTCCTTTAACCCGACTGTAACAAGTTTGGGATAGTGTAAAGATAGGTTTACACATTTCGCTTGCCGAATTCGATTCGGCGCGCCTGTGCAGATCAATACTCTTATATTTCAATTGCTTAGCTCGTTAACCTGAGCGGCATGAAACATGCATTTATTTGTGTCTCCCCAGGACACGAGGCAGTATTTATGAGTGTTATCAAAGCCTTCCCGATAAGTGATTGTATTGGTTCGATCAAACTCAATATTTGCAGTTTGGGCACTTTACGGAGCGCCTTGCTGGCCATCGTAGCCATGCTTTTTCTAGCTCCTCATGCGCAAGCAGACCGGGGCATGCAGGCTCTCAGAAAGGGCGATTACGAAACAGCGCTTCAAATCTGGATTCCGATTGCCGAGCAGGGATCAGCCCGGGCTCAATACAACATTTCTGTTCTATATGAGAAAGGTCTGGGCGTTCGGCGCGACGAAGCCCGGGCCATAGAGTGGCTTGAGCGCGCTGCGAAATCAGGCAGCCGCAGTGCCCGTGATCGCTTGTCCGATCGCGAAGCTCAAGAAAGACTGCGCGCGGCCAAAGAACGCGCGAGCCACGGTAATGCAGCTGCGATGATGGAAGTCGCCAACCTGTACAACGACGGAAAAACCCTTACCCGCAATATGGCGAAGGCCCACTTATGGTTCAGTAAGGCCAAAGCGGCAGGCCATCCGGTCGCGGCCAACGCCCTTATGCGGCTCGAAGATTCCATGACCCGCATGGAAATCGTAAAAGCTCGGAAAGCTGCTGCGGCATTAGATACAGATGCGGTCGAACAAGTGGCCTACCGCGCCCACGGCACGCCGGACTAATCCGGTTTCAATTATTCTGCAACGTTTCCTTTTGAGCCACGCATCATCCTGAGCGGCGTATATATAAGCACCGCGTCCCCGTGTTGATTCTTAACTTCATTACGGGTACGCACAAGGCCGTTGCTTCCTTTTGAGGTTGGGCGGCTTTCCACGACTTCGCATTCAACATGCAGCGTGTCGCCAACAAAAGTTGGCCCTTTCACATCCAAATCCATATGGAGAAAAGCCAGCCCCGTTCCTTCCATCGTCGACGCGAGGAGGCCTTCTGCAAATGTGTAGACCAGGGCACCGGGCACCACCCGGCCCTTGATGGCCGAACCCGTTTCACGTTCGGCTGCGTTGATAAACAGTTCCTCGGTTAGGCCAGAAAGACCTATAAAATTGACAAGATCAGTTTCCGTAACGGTGCGACCCTTGGTTCGGTAACGGCGCCCCACGACCAACTCGTCCCAACGAAATCCGGTTGTAATCTTTTCCATTCTCTTCTCCCCTTTATGCGGAATCCCGACAACGAGTGTCATAGCCGTTGCACCGCCCCCCCGCCAAGCGCTATTAACTTGGGCCCAAGGGCCGCAAAGGGGAGTTGCCGGTACTATGCAGGAATTTCAGTTCAACCCGGTTACATTTCCGCCGGAGGCCGAGGAAATGAGAGCAAACGTCCGCACGTTCCTGGCTGACGAGCTCAAGAACGGCGGTTTTGAGCCCCGCGCCAACTGTTGGGTTGCTGGCGACAGGGCTTTCAGCGAGCGTTGTGGAGCGGCCGGCTTCATCGGCATGACATGGCCCAAGGAATACGGGGGTCACGAACGCTCAGCTTTGGAGCGCTATGTGGTGATCGAGGAAATGCTCGCAGCTGGAGCACCGGTGGGCGCCCATTGGGTGGTCGACCGTCAGAGTGGGCCGCAACTCATCGCCAACAGCACCCATGAAATCTGTAAAAAAATTCTGCCCGAGGTAACTGCAGGCCGCAGTTATTTCGCTATTGGTATGAGCGAACCAGACGCCGGCTCGGATCTCGCGTCCGTGCGTACACGCGCGACCAAAGTGGATGGCGGTTGGCGGATCACCGGCACTAAGGTCTGGACCAGTTACGCCCATATGGCTGATTATTTGATCCTGCTCGCGCGCTCGGCCCCCTTGGAAGACGACCGGCATGCGGGTCTCACGCAGTTTATCATCGATATGTCGAAAGACGGAGTTTCGACCAGCCCGATTAAAAACCTGCACGGCGGCGGTGACTTCAACGAAGTGGTGTTCGACGACTATTTCCAACCTGACGGCTGGACCGTGGGGGGCGAAGGTAACGGCTGGAAAATGGTCACTGGCGAACTAGCCTACGAGCGCAGTGGACCGGAGCGTTTTCTCAGCACCTACATCCTACTACGCGAATTTGTACGGGCAGCTGGCAGCAATCCGGACGCTGCCTCATCACGGGCAATCGGACGCATGGTCTCACACATGGCCGCCTTGCGCCGCATGTCTACGTCAATCGCTGGCATGCTGGAAGATGGCCTTTCCCCCAATTTGGAAGCGGCTGTCGTCAAAGATCTCGGAAACAAACTTGAGAAAGAAATCCCCGAGATCGTACGGCTGCTGGCGCCCCGCGAAACTTCAATGGACAGCCAGGATAGTTACGAGAAAGCGCTGGCAATATCTATGCTGGAGGCGCCCTCATTTGCGTTACGCGGCGGAACTCGAGAGATTTTGCGCGGTATCATCGCGAAAGGATTGGGCCTCAGATGAGTACAACTGCTGAACAAAACGAGCTTCGCGAAATTCTTTTGTCAACAGCCACCAAACTTTTCGAAGATCTGGCAACGCACGAGGTGATCCAAGCCGCTGAAACCGGTACCTGGCCCGCAGACCTATGGAATGCCCTCGAAGAGACCGGTATTACGCTGGCGTTGGTACCAGAATCCCAAGGTGGCGCTGGCCTGCCGTTTGCCGACGCGATGGCGGTACTTAGATTGTCCGGGACCTATGCGGCACCTGTTCCCCTCGCCGAAACCTTGCTCGCCACAGCTGTTCTGTCTGACGCCGGCCTAACCGTGCCCGAAGGTCCTTTGTCGATCGCGCCGATCAATGAGACCGACAATCTTACTCTAATTGAAAATGAAAACGGCTGGAGCCTGTCTGGCACCGCCACGCGTATTCCCTGGGGCGGCACAGTGAAGCATTTGGCCGTAGTAGCAGATTCGGGCAATGAAAAGATGGTCGCTTGTGTACCGATGGCCAACATCGAGCCTACCACGGGTTCCAATCTGGCCGCAGAGCCCAGGGACACGATCACTTTCGACGGACACCAACTGTCTGCTGACATAGTGGCCCCTGCCGCTGCCGGCAGCGCAGGGGACAAAGTATACGAATTGGGCGCTTTAATGCGGTCAGTGCAATTGGCGGGTGCCTTGCGGCGTGTTCTGGAAGTCGCCGTTGAGTACGTAAATGATCGAAAGCAGTTCGGCCGCCCGCTCGGAAAATTTCAAGCAATCCAGCAACAACTCGCGTTGCTCGCCTGCGAAGTGGCAGCAGCAGGTGCCGCTGTAGACTTAGCCGTAGATGCGGCCCACACCCAGGACGCCCGCTTTCACATTGCTATTGCCAAGGCACGCGCGGGTGAAGCAGTCGGATATGTTGCCGAGACCGGGCATCAAGTTCATGGCGCCATTGGCTTTACTCAAGAATATAAGCTACACCACAGCACCAAGCGCTTATGGTCTTGGCGAGACGAATTCGGTGCCGAGACCTCTTGGCAGGACCAGATTGGCCGTTCAGTCGCGACCGGCGGCGCCGACGCCTTATGGCCACTGCTGACCGGCGGCTGATCCGGCTCTAAACGGCTAATTCTTTAACGATACGTTTCCTGTGAGGTCCTCGCCGTCGTTGACCGGTGTCACGCTGGTCGCGTGCGGGCCTTTGTCACCGTCGGCCTCAGAAAACCGAACATAAGTGCCGACATCGAGTTTGCTCCAGCCGCCGCGGGTGACGGAGTTTTTGTGAAAATAGATCTCGTCGCCGTCGGGCGTTTCGATAAATCCAAAACCATCGTCGCCAAATACCCTCACAACTTGGCCGTGACGCGGGGTCGGGTGAGCTTTGGCGCCGTGTTTCGCATGACGGCCAACCCAGTCCCGCAATTGTCTTTCGGCCGCATCGAATGCATCCCGGATCGCCACGTAAGCATCTTCATGAGCATGATCCAATTCGGGCTCACGGTTTACGACGATCTCTCCATCTGGAACCGACAAATCAACCCTGACATGGAATAGGGTCCCCTTGTGGTGCTGGCGGTGAGCTTCGGCTATTACAACGCGACAGGCGGTAATCCTTTCTAGAAATCGGCCCAGTTTCTGACCGCGTTCCCGAATGCGGGCTTCGACCGCATCAGAGGTTTCCATATCTTTGAAAGTGACCATTACCGGAATTTCAGGAGAACCATTGGCCATTGAACGCTCCTTTCCTGTTCACACGGGGAAAATACTGCAACTGGAAAAGGTTACGACTTATCAGCCTGCATAGCCATGAGCCGGATCAAAACCGATGTTTAGCCGCAAATAATTTGTGCATTTGATATGTGCCCTTCGGCACAGTGCCATTCGTGTTATAATGACACCATGGGGGAGTGGATCGCAACCAACGCAGACTTGTTATCGGGTCTCGCCGCGCTAACCGCGTTGGCGAGCTTTGTATTCGTGTCTTTGGCCAAAGCCAAAAATGGCTTTATGGATAACCTTTTTTCCAAAAATGGGAAATCTGAGACTGCCGCTCAGCCAATAACGGTCGATATTCCGCCCGATCCCAAGAAGGCCGAGGCGTCAATCGGTGTTATGCCCTTTGACAGCCTTTCAGCGGACGAAGAAGATGCCTATTTGGCGGACGGTATTGCGGGCGATGTACTCTCGGCATTGACCAGCGCCGGGCAGCTCGATGTCACCCCCAGAACAGATTCGTTCGCGCTTAAAGGTCAGAATCTAGAATTGTCGGAGATCGCTCAACGCCTTTCGGTCCGTTATGTGGTAACTGGCAGCGTCAGACGAGCCGGGAACAAACTGCGCGTCAGCGCCGAATTTGCCGATACGCGCGATGGCCGTCAAATGTGGGCCCATGCATACGACCGCGAATTGACCGACGTCTTCGAGGTTCAAGAAGACATTGCTCGCTCGATCGCGGGCGCCGTTGGCGGCGAAACGTTCCGCGCGGAAATTCTCGATTTCAACCCGACAACTGACAATGTGGACGCCTGGGGATTAACCCAGAAGGCTCGCCATGACTACATGATTGCGACCAAACCAAGTGAAATCAGAGCCGCAGATCAGCTCGTGACGAAGGCGATCGAGGCCGATCCTTGCTACGCACTTGCGCATGCAACCCATGCCATGTTGCTGATGAATCAAGTGTCAATCGCAGCCGCCGAAGACCGTGATCGGTGCCGGACCGAGGCACGTCTCGCTATTGAAACCGCACTCGATCTGGCGAGCAATCAGCCCGATGTTCTTATGTACGCGGGCGGCGTGTGGGTCGAACTGGGTGAGCGCGAAAAATCCATCAGCGTCCTCAGACGGGCGACACAAAATTCACCGTACAATCTGATGAATTGGGGAACCCTTGCCCGCTCGCTCGCTTTCGGCAATCCGGGCAACGTTGAAGAGGCATTATCAATCCTCGATCGGATCATCGCTCTTGCACCGGAGCACCCCTGCCGATGGACTTGGGATTTATTTAATGGCATTGCCTGCATGAATGAGGAGCGCTATGCCGATGCCAAAGTAAACTTAGAAAGCGCGCTTGAGGCTTCTCCCAATTTTGTCCGGGCGCGCCTGTTGCTGGCAAATGCCTTCGGTATGTTGGAGCAGCCAGAGAAAGCCAAGGCCGAAATTGACCGTGCAGCTATAATCAATGCGTCATTTGTGCCTGCCCGATACGCCGAATATGTGGATGCGATGACACGTAATCCAGAAGTTACGAACCGACTGGTAGGCGGGCTACGTGTAGCGGGTCTGTTGGAAGCATAACGCCGAACATTGCCCCGCACCCGATTATGTTTCGATATTAAGTTTCAAAAAGAACCCCACTGAAACCGCTTCAGTATATGCGGATGATCATATTTCTGTTAGACGACCTTATTGGCGCCCTTGTGTCGGATTTATGAAAGTTCAGCCCATGAAGAAATTTTTGCTTTCCGTTTTTGTTCTTCTGATCGCGACTGGCTGCACGGCAGCCAACCCCTTAAATGTGTTTGTCGAAGCCGCCGAAACAGCGGTCGAGGATCGAAGCGGCGCCGATATCAAATCCGATTTGCGTATAAAGACTTCTTTTTTAGGCGATGTCTTGGGTGAAATGCCCAAAGATGTAATCGCCATATCGGCTGACGTATACGAGCAAAACGTCCTGCTGACCGGCACCGTAGAAACTGCTGAACACAGGCAGGAAGCGGGGCGCCTTGTCAGTAATATCAAGGGGGTCAAATCGATCATCAACGAAATTCTGGTGATTCCCGAAGATGCCATAAAGGAAAAAGGGGCGGTTCGCAATTTTGTCGATGATTCAGTGATCGAGACCAAAATTCAGGGTCTTTTTTTGGAGCACTCCGGCATAAATGTAACCAACTTCCGCTACCGTGCTGTTGGCGGGCACGTTTATCTGTTCGGCCGGGCTCTTTCGCAAAGGGAATTGAGCGACGCACTTAAAGTGGTGCGCGGGATAAATAAAGTGACTGGCGTCACCAGCCACGTTTTCGTGCGGGCTTAAGTCCGGCTGGCTGACCGTCATGCGCGTCGACAGTGGGTCACTCCACCACGCTATTATTTCTGAATTTGTAGAGCGGGGCTTTGCTCCCACTCCCGCCGAATTGGGTGCACGGTTTCAAGCATCTTCGTCAGAGATTTCCGCCGCTCTCAAAGGATTGGCCGATGATCACGGCGTCGTCCTTCACCCAAATTCAGACCATATTTGGATCGCGCACCCCTTTTCCAATGCACCCACCGGATTCTTGGTGCGCGCGGGCGACCGGGAATGGTGGGGTAATTGCACTTGGTGTTCATTGGGGGCGGTTCAACTCGTCGGCGGTAACGTGGAAATCGTGACAGCGTTGGGCGGCTCCGGCGACCAAGTAACGTTAAGAATAAAAGACGGTGACCTGCTTGATACCGATTATGTCGTGCATTTCCCCATCAAGATGGCCAATGCCTGGGACAATGTCGTTTATACTTGTAGCATGATGCTGCTATTCGAGAACTCGGCTCAGGTTGATCTTTGGTGCCAAAAACACAGCAAGCCCAAAGGCGATGTGCGTTCCGTCGCGCAAATCTGGAGATTTGCCCAGGAGTGGTACGGCCGTCACCTAGACCTCGACTGGCGGAAATGGACCGCCGAGGAAGCTGCAGCAATGTTCAAGAAGCATGGCCTCGATGGCCCAGTCTGGGACATTCCAGAAGCGGAAGGGCGTTTTTAGGCGTCTGCGTTAGATCAGGGCTGGATAAATCCCAGGCGATCTAGGATATTCAGCACTCATTCATCTCATTTCTAGATGTGCCTCCGTTTCCTCTGCCAAGAGATCAATCCATGAAAACGTATCCGACGCGCCTGGCCGACCATATGTACGACGATATGTGGTTGCCCGACGAAACCATCGCTGTGCGCCAGAAGGTGCGGGAGTTTGCCGATCACGTACTTCGACCCCTGGCCCATGAGCTGAACAATGCGTCCGAAGATGTTGAGAAGTTTCCCTGGGCGTTGGTCAAGCAAATGGGCGAGGCTGGTCTGTTTCGCATCCCATATGCGGCCGAGTTTGGCGGTGATGGCCTTGAATACCCGACGCTCGCAACCATGGTCATGCTTGAGGAAATCGCCTACGTAAGCTCTGGCATTGCGGCGGCTCTGATCGACGTACAGCTCATATTATTTGGACATACGCTCAAGCACGCCCAGTCGCCGGTGCGGGAGAAGCTGTTTGATCAGCTGTGCAAAGGCGACATCGTGGGTGCTTTTGCAACCAGCGAACCCGCGGCCAGTACGGATCTCAGTGTCCGTGCCTTACAAACCGAGGCGGAGATTGCTCCCGGTGGCTATCGGTTAAACGGCCGTAAACGATGGATTACCAACTCGCCGGTCGCCCACCACATGTTCGTCTTGAGCAAACTGGACAACGCCATGACAATGTTGCTGGTCGACATGAGCGCGGACGGAGTGCGCGTGGGCGAGCCCGACAAGAAAATGGGTAACCACAGCCAACTGACCGCTGACGTTTACTTCGAAAACGTGTTTGTGCCGGACGAAAACTTGGTCGGCGACCCGGGCCGGGGTCTCGCGTCCGCGCTTAATTCACTCACTCTAGGGCGGGTCGGCATCGGCGCATGCGGGGTTGGAATGGCCCAAGCCGCCTTTGATTTCGCGACCAACTATATGCAACAGCGGGAAATTTTCGGCCAGACCATCTCGCAGTTTCAGTACTGGCAATTCAAGTTTGCTGATTACGCAACGCAGCTAGAAAATGCCCGCAATCTGTATGTGAAGGCGGCTCTCGTGGAAGACAAAGGCCGGCCCAATGTGCAAAGCATGTGCTCGATGGCCAAGCTGGTCGGCAGTTCGTTAGCTGGCGATATCGCGCGCGACGCCATTCAGGTGTGCGGTGGTTACGGGTTCGTGAAAGAACTCGCCGCCACGGGCGAGGAATACCCGCTCGAAGCTATTTATCGGGATTCAAAAATTGGCGAAATTTATGAAGGTGCCAACGAAATCCAGCGTCTTGTGATCGCGCGCGGCATATTCGGCCGGGGCAACGTCGGCAAGGTCTAGATTTCGGGTTCTGGATGGCGTCCAAAGGGGGGAGGCGAATGACGGATACCGATAATACGTTTGATTACATCGTGATTGGCGCCGGGTCGGCCGGGTGCGTGATCGCCAACCGGTTGTCTGCCAACCCCAACGTGCGCGTCTTATTGTTGGAGGCTGGCCATGAGGGCAAGGGCTTTTGGTATCGGGTGCCGATTGGTCTCGGCAAGTTGGTCGACAACCCCAAGGCCTGCTGGATGTACCAAAGCGAAGCCGAAGAGTCGTCGGGAAATCGGCGCATAAGCTGGCCGCGCGGCAAATCGTTGGGCGGATCGAGCGCCATCAACGGCATGCTGTATGTGCGCGGGCTGGCTTACGATTACGACCTATGGCGGCAGTTGGGTAATCGCGGTTGGAGTTACGAGGACGTCCTACCCTATTTTCGTAAGTCACAAACCCAGGTACGCGGCGAAGACGAATTCAATGGTGGCGATGGCCCGTTGACGGTGTCGGATGTCGCCGTTCGCGACCCACTGTCGGCTGCCATGATTGAAGCCGTTAAAAACAACGGTGTCCCGGCGAACAACGATTTCAACGGCGGCACCCAAGAGGGCGTTGGTTACTATCAGCAAACCACCAAAAATGGCCAGCGGGCCAGCACGGCGAAAGCCTTTCTGGATCCAATCAAGAACCGCAAAAACCTAACGATCGAGATCAACGCGCTCACCTCAAAGCTTTTGTTCGACGGCAAACGCGCGACCGGCGTCGCCTTTCGGCAAAGCGGGTCGGATTGCGTGGCCACGGCCCGTCGGGAAGTGATCGTCTGCGCGGGCGCGATCAACTCGCCGCAGATACTGCAGCTTTCCGGCATTGGACCCGGCGACCTGTTGCAATCGCATGGTATTGAGGTTTTGCACCATGCGCCCGCCGTCGGGCAAAACCTGCAAGATCACTATCAGGTTTCCATGATCAACGGGCTCAAGGACAAACTGGGCGCAAATTTGGCGCTGGGTCACCCGCCACGGATGGCGCTGACCGGGCTGAAATATTTACTTCGCCGGAAAGGCTGGATGACGTTTGCGGCCGCACAAGTGGGCGTGTTCACCAAAAGTCGGCCCGAGCTTGAGCTGCCTGATCTTCAATTTCATTACGTGCCCTACTCCACGAGCGGCATCGGTACCAAAGTCCACAGTGCGCCTGCTTTCACGTTGACGGTCTACCAGCAGCGGCCGGAAAGCCGTGGCTCGATTATGATCAAATCGCCCAACCCCACGGACACGCCGGTGATCAAGCCGAACTATCTCGGTACGCAATCGGATATCGATACCACGTTGGCCGGTTTTAAGATGGGACGCCAGTTCTGTGGAACTCAACCCATTGCCAACCTGATCACCAAGGAATGGGCGCCCGGCAAAAAGGCCGTGACCGACGACGAGATTGTGAATTACATGCGCGCGTACGGCAGCACAGCCTATCACCCCACGTCCACGTGCATGATGGGTACGGGCGACAACGCGGTTGTCGATGACGAGCTTCGGGTTAAAGGCATCTCCTGCCTGCGGGTCGCGGACGCATCGATCATGCCCAATATGGTTTCGGGCAACACCAACGCGGCATCGATTATGATCGGCGAAAAAGCGGCCGACCTGATTTTAGCCGCCGCTCGCCAACCCGCTTAAGCTTCTGGAAATCCAACAAAACTCACGAAATTGTCGTTTGTTTCACGCACAGACTTAACGTCGTTGGCCGAGAAATCCTCATCCGGATAGCCCATGGCTATGCATGTCATGATGTTCTGGCTGTCCGGGATGCCGGCGATTTCGCGTACAACATCCGACTGCATGACACCTTGGCCGTTGATCACTGTACCCAAGCCCCGCTCACAGGCAGCCAGACAGATGCCGTAACACACGGCGCCCAAATCAAACTGGCTGACCGCCGCAGGCTCCATAACTTTCTCGTAAGTGAGCACGATCGACACGGGCGCGTCGAATTGGCGAAAGCCGCGCATCACCCAATCCTTGCGCCGTTCTTTGTCATCCCAGGCGATGCCCATGGCGTCGAACAGTTGAACGGCAATTTCCTTCTGCCGATCTCGGTAGACGCCCTTGTAGCCATCGGTAAAGGCGAAATCCCGCTTGACCGGCGCGCCCGACATCATTTTTTCCGTGTTGCCTTCACGGATGCGATCCAACGGCTCTCCGGTGACCACATGCAAATACCAGGGTTGGGTGTTCATGGACGAGGGAGCGCCTTTAGCAACGTCGATAATCTCTTCGATAATTTCGCGCGGCACAGGATCGGTCTTATAGCCGCGCACACTTTTGCGCGTACGCACCAGGGTCTCAAACTCCATAACAGGCTCCCAATTTCTCTACTGGTTTTGTGGATATTTATTGGAACGATAAAAGCGGGGATGAGGGGAAAGAGTCAAGCGCCCACTGAGGGACCAGTCTTACGGGTATTAGCTGACTGTCGCCGCCACATCGGCCATTGCCGCCTCAATCCGCTCCAATACTTCTGCAAGATGCTCCGGCGTTATCACGGTTGATAGCGCGATCATTCCGCGGGGCGCCACAAACAAGCCGTGGTTCATGGCGGCTAAGTGAAAGAGGCCGATCAGTTCACTATCCTCGCGCACCACGGACGATTGCGGAGCGCGTTGGCTGAAATAGATGTTGAGGCACGATCTGTG
>Ga0315336_1005205_pt1 | contig 14444 bp, 11 predicted proteins | sample ASW5metaG_FD_204512 | JGI IMG/M metagenome (GOLD analysis project Ga0315336, IMG submission 204512) | Ammonia-oxidizing marine archaeal communities from Monterey Bay, California, United States - ASW #5 | ecosystem: Environmental > Aquatic > Marine > Intertidal zone | place: USA: California...
AATCTCCATGGCCCGGCCCCCCAAGACATAAGATGGCCGGACCACCAGCGGATAGCCGATCTCTTCGGCCCGCGCTAGCGCCTGATTCTCAGCTGTTGCTGTCCGGTTAGCCGGCTGCAACAGTCCCAGCCGGGAAATCAGTTGCTGGAAATGCTCGCGGTCCTCAGCCTGATGGATCGACTCAGGTGAAGTGCCGAAAATCGGTACACCGGCCTCGGCAAGGCCGCGCGCCAATTTCAGCGGGGTCTGTCCGCCATACTGGACGATCAGTCCTGTGGGATTTTCCACCCAGCAGATCTCCAGCACATCCTCAAGCGTCAATGGCTCGAAATACAGTCGATCGGAAGTGTCGTAGTCGGTTGAAACCGTCTCGGGATTACAGTTGACCATAATGGTCTGGTAACCGTCCTCGCGCAGCGCCATCGCCGCGTGAACACAGCAGTAATCAAACTCGATTCCCTGGCCGATCCGGTTTGGCCCTCCGCCGAGCACCATGACCTTTGCCCTGCTCTCAGGGGCGGATTCACACTCATGCTCATAAGTCGAATAAAGGTATGCCGTCGGGGTGGCAAACTCCCCCGCACAGGAATCCACCCGCTTGTATACAGGCCGTACCCCGAGTTCGTGACGGTGAGCGCGAACTTCAGACTCACTCACGTTCATCAGGCTGGCGATGCGGGCATCAGAGAAGCCATCACGCTTGAAACGGCGAAGGTCGGCAGCATTGACCCGTGACAACACCATTTCGCGGATCCCACTCTCGGCCTCCACCAGTTCCGCAATCTGTGCAAGGAACCACAGATCAATTCCCGTAAGCGACTGCACCTCCTCCAATGTGAGTCCCTCGCGGAACGCATCGGCGATATACCAGGCGCGACGGGCCCCCGGAACACGCAATGCTCTGGCAAGATCATGACTGTCAGAGTCCGGATCCCAGATCGGCTCGAGGCCGAGGCTGCCGATCTCGAGACTGCGAAGGGCTTTGTGGAACGATTCCTTGAACGTCCGTCCAATCGCCATCGCCTCCCCGACTGATTTCATCTGCGTTGTCAGAGTGGGATCGGCCTGGGGAAATTTTTCGAAGTCAAAGCGGGGGATCTTGGTGACGATGTAGTCGATGGTGGGCTCAAAAGAAGCGGGTGTTGTGCCGCCCGTAATGTCATTATCGAGTTCGTCCAGGGTATATCCCACAGCGAGTTTTGCCGCCACCTTGGCAATGGGAAACCCGGTCGCCTTGGATGCCAGCGCGGAAGAGCGAGATACCCGAGGATTCATCTCAATGACGACCATGCGGCCAGTGGCAGGGTCAATCGCGAACTGCACGTTCGAGCCGCCCGTATCAACACCGATCTCACGCAGCACGGCGATGCTCGCGTTGCGCATGATCTGGTATTCCTTGTCGGTGAGTGTCAGCGCTGGCGCGACGGTAATCGAATCGCCAGTGTGCACCCCCATCGCGTCGAAATTTTCAATCGAGCAGACGATGATGCAGTTATCCCGGTGGTCCCGGACGACCTCCATCTCGAATTCTTTCCAGCCAAGAATGCACTCTTCGATCAGCAGTTCGCTGGTCGGTGAGGCATCCAGCCCGCGCCGACAGATCGCTTCATATTCTTCGGTGTTATAGGCGATCCCGCCACCGCTTCCGCCAAGTGTGAAGGAGGGGCGGATAATGGCCGGAAAGCCGATCTGTTCCAGCACCGCGGCGGCGCCTTCCATCGAATGGGCAAGATCTCCCGTGACCACCTCGAGGCCGATGGACTGCATCGCATCGCGAAATCGCTCGCGGTCCTCGGCTTTGTCGATCGCATTTTGCGTTGCGCCAATCATCTCAACGCCGAACTTTTCCAATACACCGTGGCGCACCAGGTCCAGGGAGCAGTTCAAGCCGGTCTGGCCGCCCATAGTGGGCAGCAGCGCATCCGGACGCTCTTGTTCGATAATCAGTGCAACCACCTCCCAAGTAATCGGTTCGATATAGGTTGCATCCGCAAACTCAGGATCGGTCATGATGGTGGCCGGATTGGAATTCACCAGAATGACCCGGTAGCCCTCCTCGCGCAGCGCCTTGCAAGCCTGAACCCCGGAATAATCAAACTCGCAGGCCTGTCCGATCACGATCGGACCGGCGCCGATTACTAGAACAGAAGCGATATCAGTTCGTTTCGGCATGACCGGTGTCTGTTGTTTTTGCCATCAGGTCAATGAACTGATCAAAGAGGCTGACAATATCCTGAGGGCCGGGGCTTGCCTCCGGATGCCCCTGAAAAGAAAACGCTGGCGCATCACGCAGCGCGATCCCCTGAATCGACTGATCAAACAATGACCGGTGGGTTACCGCAAGCCCTTCTGGCAGTGAATCGGGGTCGACCGCAAAGCCGTGATTCTGGCTGGTGATCATGACCCGGGCTGTGGCAAGATCCACAACCGGGTGGTTGGCACCGTGATGTCCGAATTTCATCTTCAGCGTTTTTGCGCCGGCCGCAAGCCCCAGCAATTGATGGCCAAGACAGATACCAAATACCGGCACCTGGCTTTTCAGGATTTCCCGAATGGCCTCGATAGCATAGGTACAGGGCTCGGGATCGCCCGGACCGTTGGATAGAAATACCCCATCGGGCTTGCGCGCCAGAACGGCTTTGGCGCTCGTCTGCGCCGGGACCACCTCGACGGCACAGCCACGATCCACCAGAAGCCGCAGAATATTGCGTTTAATCCCGAAATCGTAAGCAACGACCCGCCAGTTCTGCTCGCCGGGGGCCTGAAAACCCCTTTCCAGCTGCCAGGTTCCTTCTTCCCAGAGATAGGGCTTTTCGGTCGTCACGGTCCTGGCAAGATCCATCCCCTTGAGCCCGGCAAAAGCCCGGGCCTGTGTTACCGCCCGATCTGTATCGATACTGCCTGCCTGAACACAACCGTTTTGAGCACCTTTCTCTCGAAGCACCCGGGTCAGCTGGCGGGTATCGATATCGCTAATACCAACCACGTTCTGTCGCAAGAGATATTCGCCTAAGGTTTCCTGAGAACGGAAGTTGCTGAGAAGATTCGGGTAATCACGCACAACAAGGCCGCAGGCGTAAGCGTCTTGCCCTTCGATATCCTCGTCATTGGCGCCGACATTACCGATATGCGGGCACGTTAAGGTCACGATCTGGCGTGCGTATGACGGATCCGACACAATTTCCTGATAGCCCGTCATCGCCGTGTTGAAGACAACCTCACCCACCGTTTCGCCGATGGCGCCGATTGCACGGCCATGAAAAACCGTCCCATCCTCAAGGGCCAGAATCGCAGGGGTCAAAAGATCATGCCTGTGTTCGGACACAAAAAAAAGGAGAGACCTGCTGGGTCTCTCCTTTTTTCTGGATAAGATGCTCACTCATTCCGGGGTGAACAGTCTATCTTCTTGGGGCTCAAACATCAATCGCTTGCGTCGTCCTTCAGGCTTTAAGACCGAGCACATCCTGCATGTCGAAAAGGCCCGACGGTTTGTCCATCAGCCACTGTGCGCAGCGTAGTGCACCGTTGGCATATATCTCCCGGCCAGCGGCCTTGTGGGTGATTTCGACCCGTTCCTTGGCCCCGGCAAACCACACGCTGTGCTCACCAATCACATCTGCTGCGCGGATTGTGGAAAACCCGATTTCCCGGTCGGCCCGCGGGCCCGTATGGCCTTGGCGGGCAAATACCCCATGCTCTTCGAGTGTTCTTCCGAGCGTCCTGGCCAGGACCTCTCCCATCTTGAGGGCAGTCCCGGAGGGTGCGTCGACCTTGTGGCGGTGATGGGCTTCAATCACTTCGATATCAACATCATCGCCAAAAGCACCCGCGGCAAGTTCCAGCAGTTTCAGGCAGATATTCACTCCCACACTCATATTGGGCGCCCAGACGACCGCGGTGTTTTCAGAGAGTTCGGTCATACGCTGCTTCTGGCTTTCGTCGAAGCCTGTCGTGCCAACCACAGCCCGCAACCCGTGGTCGGCACAGAACGCAAGGTTCGAAAGAGAGGCCTTCGGAGACGTGAAGTCGATCAAGACGTCAAACGGCGCACCATCAATGCAGTCTGATATGACAGGACCGTTTCCAGTGCTACCCGCGAGTGCGCCCGCGGCCTGGCCAATGGATTCGTGCCCGCTCTGCTCAAAAGCATGGGTCAGGGTGAATGATTCATGAATCTGGCAGGCCGATACCAGGGTCTGCCCCATTCGTCCGGCAGCGCCGGCCACGGCAACCCGGATCATGGCGTCTTCATCGTAAGGGATGGGTGCATCTTGATTACCCCAGGAGTTCTCTCACACCATCACGTTCCTCGCGAAGCTCGGCTTCCGTCGCCTGCATGCGCGCCTCGCTGAAACTGTTAATGGCAAGATCCCTGACGATGTTGTAGTGCCCGCCCGAACACGTCACCGGGAACGAATAAATCAGCCCTGCCTCGATACCGTAATCCCCTGCCGAGGGGATCGCCATACTGACCCAGTCATTTTCTGGCGTACCTTGGACCCAGGTGCACATATGATCAATCGCGGCGCCGGCTGCCGAGGCAGCACTTGAGGCGCCCCGCGCCTTGATGATGGCAGCACCGCGCTGCTGCACCGTTGGAATAAAGTCATCGGTCATCCACGCCTCATCGACCAGATCCACCGCACTCTTGCCAGCGATCATTGCATGATGGATATCGGGATACTGGGTAGCTGAGTGGTTTCCCCAGATGGTGACCTTGGAAATATCGGTGGTAGCCGCGCCGGTTTTCTCAGCAAGCTGACTGATGGCACGATTGTGATCGAGACGGGTCATCGCCGTGAACTGTCCAGCGTCAATGTCAGGGGCATTGGCCGATGCGATCAGTGCATTGGTGTTGGCTGGATTCCCGACCACCAGGACGCGCACGTCACGGCTCGCGCCTTCATTCAGCGCCTTACCCTGGACCGAAAATATCCGAGCGTTCTCGGTCAGCAAATCCTTGCGCTCCATACCCGGGCCGCGCGGGCGCGCGCCCACCAGCATGGCAAAGTCTGCGTCGGAAAAAGCGGTTGCTGGGTCATCGGAGGTCACAACGCCATGAAGCAAGGGGAAGGCACAGTCATCCAGTTCCATGACGACACCCTGAAGCGCATCCATGGCTGGCGGAATCTCGAGTAACTGCAGAATCACTGGCTGCTCGCTTCCCAGCATGTCGCCCGCCGCAATCCTGAACAGCATAGCGTAACTGATCTGTCCGGCGGCACCAGTCACCGCAACACGAACTGGCTTGTTCATCAACAACTCTCCTTTCTTACAATCAAAATATCAGATCAACCAAAAAGAAAATCCCTGACACCGTCGGCCGCAGTTCCGAATATCACAGACCTGCGCTAACACACGCCAGTTCGCAACCGAGCATTTTCTGCCCGATCGGCTGCGTCTTTAAGGAGTCTATAACAGGCCCTTGGAAAATACGGCTTCAATGACACATGATGACAGGGCACACGGCGTGGTTGAAAATCTCACTGGTCGCTCCGCCAAACACCAACTGGCGCAGCCGGCTGCGGGTGAATGCGCCCTTGATAATGAGATCTGCACCGAACGCCTCGGCTTCGGAAACAATCACCTGCCCTACCGTAGTTCCGCCACTCTCGGCTTTTTTGGCCTGCGCATCAAATCCGCTGGCACGAAGGTGCGCGGTAATGAGGTCGACCTCCGGCCCTGAAACCATGCCGCCATCCACAGACAACACCTGGACCACCTCGGATCTCGCAAGCAGGGGTCTCGCGGCGCTGAGTGCCCGTGCTGTTTCAGTGCTGCCGTTCCAGGCGACTAGAATCCGCTTGCCAATCGTCTGCGGAATATCATCGCTGACCAGCAGCAGGGGACGACCACTTTCAAACAACAATGCCTCGGCGGTGCTCTTCCAGTCCACGTTTCCGCTGGAGAGATCCCGATGCAGCACGCTGATACCAAAAGCCCGGGCATATTCGCCAAGACCTTCGGGTCCGGTTCCCATCATCTCGGTCCAGCCCGCCCGCAAACCTTCGCTTTCAAGAGAGCTCAGGGGAATTCCACGCTCGGCGATCAGGGTTTCGAACGCTTCACGGGCGAGTGCCGCCTGCTGTCTTCCCTCTTCTTCAAACGCGGCAAGGTAGTCTCCGGGCAAAGTAATGCCTTCGCCCGCAATAATCGGCAGCACCTGCCGACTATAGGCTCCCTCAATATAGGCGCCTTCAGCCTCCGCGATGCGTTTTGCCGCGTCAATGGCGGCAGTATTAGGCTGGGTGTTGTTAAACGGAACCAGTATCGTGCGTAAACCGGACATGGATAAACCTCCGTCATTGCAGAAGTGACTTAGGCTATTTTATCAAGGGCTCGATGTATCTGCCGGGGACGCCAACGCAAGCAGGGATTCGCCGATAAAAGCACGGCGCCAGCCACTGAGTATTCGAAGATCACGCTCACCGGCCGCCAGCGCGCGGATCTCGTCTCTGGGTGCGACGGCTGACGTTGGAATGCCCTCGTACTCGCACAACTCGCCGAGACGCTTCCACATGGCGTTGCCCAAGGCTCGCAGGCCAGGATCGGGCTTACCCGGTTTGGAGACCGGCGTGAAATCAGGCCCAGGAGACTCGCCCGCACGGATAATCTCCAGCAGTTCTTTGCCCCGGTGCTTCAGCGTGGCCTTTTCCAGGCCCGGCACCCTGGCCAACTCCTGAAGATTCTTGGGGCACGATCGCGCGAGCTCAACGACGACATCCGTCGAGAGCATCCATTCGCGGGGACGATCCTTTCGGCGGGCAAGGTCTTCCCGCCATTTCGTCAGGGCCGCAGCCACACTCTGAGACTGACGGCCCATACCCGCGCATACCCTCAGCACCCGGTTGATTGGGGCAGCCTCTGCCTGTTGCAGTGCTTCATTGGATACCAGGGCCGCACAGTCATCCGTCAGCCAGGATAACCGCCCCCGCTGTCGAAGCGCAGCATGCAAGGTCTCGTACAGGATACCGAGGTAATGGACGTCATCCAGCGCGTACTGGATTTCTTCGCTACTGAGAGGACGTCGGCACCATGGCGTTCTCGTAAACGCTTTTGGCAGCGAGACATCGCATATCTCCTTGACCAGCGGGGCATAGCCAACCTGCTCACCATATCCGCAAAGTGCACCGGCCATCTGGGTATCGAAGAAGTTGGCGGGTAGCACAGACAAGTCGTGGTGCAGCACCTCCAGATCCTGGCGGGCTGCATGAAAAATCTTCGTTGGTTGGGACTGTGTGATCAACTCCCGGATGCCGTCCCAGTCAAGGTCGGCCAATGGATCGATACACACCGCCTGATCAGGCGTTGCCATCTGAAGCAGGCACAACCTGGGGAAAAAGGTTCGCACCCGCTCAAATTCCGTATCAACACCAAGCCATGGCGCCGATTCAGCATGCTCAATCCAGGCATCGAGATCAGCCTGACCGTCTATCCAGAGTGGGTGACGGTCCGCATCTGAGGTCACTGTCAAGGGTATTTCCAGTTGTTTTGAACACGAGAAAACTGCGTCCTGATGATATCATCGTGGCTTAGTCATCAGCGACTGGCGCCCATGGTCAGATACCTACAGTTGTTCATCAATCTTTGCCTGTTCCGACACCAGGCTCAGGATATACCGCGCTCGGAAACACTGCTGTTCGCAACCGCAGCCCTCGCTGTAATCACCAGCGCAATCAATGCGGTGCCCAATGCCGGACTGATTCGCGGACTATCCATGTCGGTCGGTCAGGTGCTGCTGTTCGCGATCCTGATCAGTCTGCTGTTGCGTTTCCGGGGTCTCTCTGAGCGCTCTACCCAGACGCTGACTGCCATGTTCGGAGCAACGACACTTCTGCAGTTGCTGGCACTGCCGTTTTTTGGATGGCATGAGGGCCTGCTCCCGGGCGGGGCCGAGCCCGTCATGGTGCTGACCACCCCATTGCTCATCGCGGCTGGTATTGCCATCTGGTCACTTGCCGTGATGGCCTCAATTCTCCGTCAGGCAATCGAAAGCGGACTGGGGCTAGCCCTGTTGATCATCGTCGCCTGCCAGTCAGTCATCATGGCCGCTATTATGACTTTCAGCGGCAGCCCTTCTGGTTGAAAACATCGGTCCACATCGCAGGTATCGGCGGAACGTTCATGGCCGGACTTGCGTTGGTCGCCCGCGAGGCGGGCTTTGAGGTCAGTGGCTGCGACCAGGCGGTTTATCCTCCCATGAGCAACCTGCTGCGCGCTGAGGGCATTGCGGTACAGGACGGTTACCATCCGGACTCACTGACAGTCTCCCCTAGCCTGTGCGTTATCGGTAACGCCCTGTCCCGCGGCAATCCCCTGATCGAGCACATCCTGACTCAGCGCTGGCCGTATACCTCCGGGCCGCAGTGGCTACGTGAGAAGATTATTCCCCACAAGCGGATGCTCGCAGTCGCTGGTACCCATGGCAAAACAACCGCCAGTAGTATTGCCGCCTTTATTCTCGATCAGTGTGGGCACCAGCCGGGGTTCTTGATCGGAGGCGTACCGGGAAATTTCAGCGTGTCGGCAAGACTCGGTCAGGGCGAGTGGTTTGTGATTGAGGCAGACGAATACGATACGGCGTTTTTTGACAAACGCCCGAAATTCCTTCATTACCGTCCGGATGTCCTGGTTCTTGGAAACCTCGAGTTTGATCACGCTGATATTTTCGACAATCTGGGTGATATCGAACAGCAGTTTGAATTTCTGCTGCGCAGCGTACCTTCCGACGGTGTGATACTAGTGAATGCAGATCACGCCGGCCTGAGCGACCTGGTGGCACGCGGGTGCTGGTCCCAGATCGTCACCTACAGTTGCGCAAATGCGAACGCATCCTGGCGCGCAGTCACGCTGCAGGCGGACTACCGGCGCTTTGACGTCTTTTTCGAAGATCGCTATGTAGCAACCGTCGATTGGTCGCTGATCGGCCAACATAATATGGCGAACGCGCTTGGCGCCATCGCTGCCTGCCAGGCCGCCGGCGCTGAGCCTGCCGCTGCCTGTGCGTCGCTGGCTGCGTTCCAGCCACCGAAACGGCGTCTGGAACGCATCAACCCTTCGTCACCGATTGCGCTCTTTGATGACTTTGCACACCACCCTACCGCCGTACGGGAAACCCTGCGCTCGCTTCAAGCACCGGAGACCAAGGGAAGCCTGATTGCGATTCTCGAGCCCCGCTCCAACACCATGAAACGGGGTGTTCATCGTGCGGATCTCGCGCAAGCACTCTCGATTGCCGACACCGCGATTATCCGTCGACGGAACGACCTCGACTGGGATCCAGAGGAACTGACACAATCTACAGACGGGGCTAAAATTACCGTCTGCGATTCGATCGCAGAGATTGTTGACACGGTCTGCGACATGGCAAAGCCCGGCGACCGCATCGTGATGATGAGCAACGGCAGTTTTGACGGACTTGGCGATCTGCTTGATGCACGCCTAGACCGACACAAGCATCTTTCCAGAGGAAACTTTGATGAATAAGGTCCTAAGCACACTGAGCCTCTTTTTGTTTCTGAGCCTACCCAGCGCAGCCCAGGAATATCAGCAGGACGTCAACTTCTTTGAGCTTCAGATGGCGCAGCCCGTGCACACGGGCGATAAGATCGAAGTGCTCGAGCTCTTCTGGTACCGCTGTCCACACTGCTACGCCCTGGAGCCTTATCTCAACAAGTGGTTCAAGAACAAGCCCGATTTTGTGGAATTCGTCCGGCTTCCTGCGGTTCTGAACCCGTCGTGGGCTTTCGATGCACGGGTTTATTACACCTTCGTAGCCCTAGGCCTGGTAGACCGGTTGCACGAGCCTTACTTTGAGGCAATCCATGATGAGCGTAAACGATTCCGATCGGTAGAACAGGTCGCTGATTGGGTAGCAGAGCAGGGCCTGGATCCGCAGCCCATCCTGGATACCTTTAATTCCTTCGGCGTCGATTCCATGGTGGCACACGCTGCTGACATGTCGGGACGATACGAAACCGATGGTGTGCCAACGATCATTATTGACGGAAAATACCGGACCAAGGTGTCCTGGGCGGGTGGACATAACGAGCTTATCGACCTGATGAACTATCTTGCCCTGCGCGCACAGACCGAGCGCACCAACTAGGTTCCGACGCCTACCGGCACGCCGTGGCCCGAGATCCCAGCGAATACCAGATTTTCTATCACGTCGGTCTGGGTAAGGCGGCTTCGACCTACTTGCAGAACCGGGTTTTCCCGGTTCTGCAGGATATCCGCTATGTACCCCGTGACCGTTACCGCGGTTACAAGGCGCTGATCGAACGGACCCGCGACGAGCGTTATTTGATATCGCGCGAGGCGGCTTACCGGCTGGACCAACGCCTTGATGAATTTGCAGGATTTAAGGCAAATGCCCGGATCATCCTTGTGCTTCGCCGGCATGATCGCTGGATCGCCTCCCACTACCGGCGATACCTCAAAAACGGAGGCAGTGCGAAATTCGAGCGTTATGTTGACCTGGACAGCTGTGAACCGCTCGTCTGGGGCGAGCAAAAAATGCGTTTTATGCCGATGATAGAAGCCGTCGAAAAGCGTTTTGGCTCAGCGCCCCTGGTACTCTTCCACGAGGACCTGCAAACCGACCCGTTTTATCTGATCGACCAGCTCTGTGCATTTACCGGAGCCCGATACCAGCGTGACCAGATTGATCTGTCGGTTGTTCACAGTTCATGGAGCGACCACCAACTCAAAGTAGCGCGGCAGGTGGGAAAGCATCTTTTTTCCGAGATACCCAAACCACCACGGCATCCTGGGGTTCACCGGGTGCAACGACGTCTGAGACTGTGGGCCTGCTATGGCATCCTGGGCACAGCGAAACTGGTCCCCAAACAATTCCTTGATCCCAGTCCACTGATCGATCCGGGCAGCCTTGATCGCATCCGCAACCACTTCTCGGAGGACTGGCGTGCCTGTCGCGACTACGCGCAACACCATAATCCCGCGCCAGCCTCCCCTTGGTGAGCCCGGCGGACTACGGAGTAGCCTGAAGGTGCGGGCGCTGCCCCACTGTCAGTGAAATTTCGCGATGCTCTCGGCTTCCAGATCAGCCATCGTTCGTGAAATTCCCTCACGAAGGATGCTGACCATTTCGTCGATCTGCTCACAAGTGATACACAGCGGCGGGGACATCACGCACATGTTGATCAGCGGCCGAACCAGCAGACCCAGTGCCTGGCAGTGCTTGTCAATCCGACTGCCGACCTCGTAGTCTAATTCCAGAGGTTGTCGGCTTTCCTGGCTGGCAACGCACTCAACACAACCCATCAACCCCATGCCACGGATATCGCCCACGATGGGAAGATCCGACAAGGTCTGCAACTGAGTCTGGAGATAGAGACCCACTTCCCGTGCATTCTCAAGCAACCCCTGCGATTCAAAGACTTCCATATTGGCGACTCCTGCTGCGCAAGCAACCGGATGACCCGAGTAGGTAAAGCCATTAGAAAACACGGAGCCGCGTTCACTGTCGCCGCTGACCGCCTGGATCAGCCTGTCAGAGATGATGACCGCAGCCAAGGGGATATACCCCGATGTCAAACCCTTAGCAGAAACGATAATATCCGGAGTGATATCGAAAACGGGCTCCGACGCATACCAGTGGCCAAGCCGGCCAAATCCAGTAACCACTTCATCCGATATGTAGATCACGTCATGGCGGCGGCAGATCTCGAGACACGCGGCATGGTAGCCCGGCGGTGGAACAATGACACCCCCGGAGGCCAGAATAGGCTCTGCAATGAAGGCGCCGACCTTATCCGGGCCGACCTCCTGGATCTTGTCCTCCAGTTCTTTGAGCAAAAACTGCTTAAACGCATCCACGTTCATCCCCTCGGGCCGACGGTAGGGATTGGGGGATGAAACAAAATGCACCGTATCGAGCCTTGTATCGAGCCAACTCTTGTCTCGAGTTTTTCCTGACACGGCAGCGGCGAGATAAGTGCTGCCATGGTAGGCGTCATGGCGGGAGATAATGTGCTTCTTTTCCGGCCTGTCCAGCACATTGTTATAGAACATCATAAAGCGCAGCGCCGAATCTACCGCGGTTGACCCGCCCGTTGCGTAAAACACGTGATCAAGATCTCCAGGCGCGACCGCGGCAAGGCGATCAGCCAGGCGGGCTGCAGGTTCGGTGGGATGACTCCATGGACTGGTGTAAGAAAGCTGCGCGGCCTGCTGATGAATGGCATCGACAATCTTTTGCTGGCCGTGGCCGGCATTGACGCACCACATACCGCCGGGGCCATCCAGCAGGCGGTTTCCTTTTGCATCAAAAACATACGCCCCTTCACCGACACCCAGAACCGTACGGCTTGTGTTGGGCTTGTCAAACGACTCCCACGGGTGAACGACGTGAGTATCCATGCGCCGGACCACCGAGAGGTCGATGGGACTGCTCGCTGATGTCATCTTCATTCTCCTTTATTCTCAAATGAACTATTGTGGAATTTTTTGAGGTACCAGGGGTTCCCGAATCTAGGCACACGGCCGAGCCTGAAGTTTTCGGTTCGCATCAGCCAGCGCTCCGGGTGCCGGCGGGCGGGTTTTACTCATGACCGGAATCTTCTGCTTGAGACGACGGTGAAACTGCAGCACACCCGCTTCGATATCGGCAAGATTATCGAGCGGGAAAACACTCGTCCCTGCCGCCTCCTGAAGCCACTGCACCAGTGCGTTATCCTCCCGACTGGTGAGGGTGTCGATACGGCTGCTGAGATACTGTGCCGCCCGAATCTGCCGGGACGCATCGGGCAGGCCGTATTCCCGAGATACCACCTGGGTCACATTGGGACTGCGTGGCAAGGACATGTAGTAGCCGGCTTTCTCGGGGTAAAAATAGAGAACGGCGTTGGGAAAAATGCCGAAGTACAGCCACAGACGGCGCGACTCAGAGGGCAGATGTTCCGCGTCGGGCAACAGCGACTTGTACCGCGCGACGCTCCATGAATTCGCTGGGTGATCGTCAACCACTCCTGTCGATACAGAAATCTCCCCGATGAGATCGTCGCGATAAGTCCGTCCATACAGTTCCTGAAGTGCCGGATGTGCGCTGGGTACGTGATACCCCTCGTTGTCCACGTCATGAAAAAACTTCCAGTTGTAGGAAACCTCACTGACACTGGCTTCACCGAGCGAGGTCATGTCAGCCAAGCGATAGTTGCCGACACGCTCTGCGATCACCTCCAGCTGTTTCGCCACCGGCTCCCCACCCGCCTCGAAACGAATGAACACCAGGCCCTGCCAAACCTCGAGTTCAAGGGGAATCAAGCCCTGCTGATGGATATCAAGACCTTCGAATGTCGGTAGACGGGGGACACTCTTTAGCCGTCCATCAAGACGATAGGTCCAGCCATGAAAGGGGCAACGCATCACGTGTCCGCAGTTGCCCTGTGACTTGGGCACCACACGGGAACCGCGGTGACGGCAGACGTTGTGAAAAGCATGCAGCTGATGTTTCTCATCACGCACTACCAAAACGCGTTCCGGACCCAGTTCGAGTGTGAGATAGTCTCCCGGGACAGGCACGTCAGCGATATGCCCTGCCAGTATCCATTCGCGCCGAAAGAGCTCCGCCATCTCCAGGTCGTACAACTCGGCGCTGGTATAAGTCCAGGCCGACAGCATCCCCTCGCTGATGTCGTTCGAGATCGACGTTGGCTTCCTGTATGGTGTACCAATAGATGTATCAAGACCCTCCGGCAACACACTCGCAAGGTAGTCGAGACAGATCTTTCGTGCATGGTCGAGATCAAGCGTATCGGGCTCCATCACCGACTGCTCCCAGATACTGTCGATCAGTGCATCCAAGGCGCGTGCCAGCGGAATCGCATGACTTCCTTGTGATGCTGATGCACCGGCCTCACTGAACAAATCAGTAAACAACCCTTCAATGCGCTGGCGTATGGCGAGTTCCCGAACCCTTACCGCCCCGGAGTAGTCAGCCCGGGCCTGGCTCTCTCCCATAAAGGCGTACCACACCGCAGCACGGGCCGGGGTACAAAGCTCGGGATCCAACATGGCATCTACAAGCGCCTTTAGCGTCTCTACCGGGTCAGGCGAGCTCTCGAAAGCTTTGTCCACCGCGGCCTCGTACTCCTGAGAAACCGTCTGAAGCGTTTCCAGGAGCAGTTGCTCTTTGGTCTTGAAGTAAAAATTGACAATGCTGGTTGATAGGCCAGCCTGGTGAGCGACCTTGGCGAGCGTCAGCCGAGAGAGGCCATCACGGTAGATGACCTCAATGGTGGATTCAATCAACTGGACTCGCCGGTCGACGTTGAGTCGATTCACTCCGGCAGGGGAGACTGCACTCATAGTTTCCGGTATTGGTTTTAACCGCGTTAACTGATTGTACGAGTATACAATCGTCTGTACGTCTGTACAGCCGGATCAAATTCAGGCTTTCATGATTGATCTTTCAGCAGCAG
>Ga0315336_1005206_pt1 | contig 14442 bp, 15 predicted proteins | sample ASW5metaG_FD_204512 | JGI IMG/M metagenome (GOLD analysis project Ga0315336, IMG submission 204512) | Ammonia-oxidizing marine archaeal communities from Monterey Bay, California, United States - ASW #5 | ecosystem: Environmental > Aquatic > Marine > Intertidal zone | place: USA: California...
TGATTATCTGCCAGATGTGCCGTATCTATTGATCCGTCTACATAATGGTCTGAGTCAATCGTATTTGCTGGTAAAACAGGTATCTGACTAAATGTAACAACGCCATCAGATGCAATGGCTATAGAATCTGTATCGGATGTGTGCCCAATATTTGTTCCATTAATAATAATACTGTCTACTGTAAGTGTTGTTAGAGTTCCTAAGCTAGTAACATTAGCCTGTGCTGCTGTCGATAATGTACCTACAAAAGCAGTAGATGTAATTGATGTTGCACCTGTAACGACTCCTGCGTCTACACTAATTGTACCATCCAGTAAAATTGCTGATCCTGAAGCTGGTTCAATATTAATAGCTGCTCCAGAATCTAGAGTTAAGACTCCTGCTGAATCAATATCTACTGTACCGTCTGCTGTAATTTGAATATTAGCTGCGGCGGCTGCATCATCAGTAGTAACAATACTTAATGTTCCATTTGTTCCTGCTGTCAGTACAGCCGTATCACTACTAGAGCCTGTCATTGTTATGACTTTGCCGTTTATAGCGACATCATCAACTGTTAAAGCTGTAAGAGTTCCAAGGCTTGTAATATTTGTTTGTGCCGCTGTCGTAACAGTTGCAGCAGTTCCGCTAACATTTCCTGTAACATCTCCTGTTAATGGTCCTGCAAAGGCATCTGAAGTTACTGTACCATCGAAATATGCGTCTTTAAATTCTGTTGAGCTTGTACCTAAATCTATATCATTATCTGTTGAAGGAACAATCGCTCCATCCGTAAACGTAACTTGATCTGCGTTTGCTGCTTTAACTGTAATAACATTAGAACCACTAAAGGTTATAGCAGTATCTGTATCTCCATCACCTGTAATAGAATCTAATTGTATATCTCCAGCATTTGTAATTGCTGAATCACTAAAATCAAGAGTTCCTGTAACATCGAAGTTACCGCCTATTGAAGCGTTTCCTGTAACTGTAAGATTATCATTAACAGTTGTTTCGGATGTTGTATGACCTATTGATACTGGCACACCTGAAGTTGCAGTCGCTATAGTGATACCATTAGATGTATTAGAATTATCTATATTAAATGAAGTAGTGGCATCCAGTGAAATAGTTGTACCATCTACTGCAAGTGTTCCGTCTATGTCTGTATTGTCTAAGTTGGCAGTTCCATCAACATCTATATCTCCTGCAAGATCAATTCCAGCGGCTCCTGCTAGGACTAAATCATCAGTAGATGTATCCCATAACATATAGGCACTTGCTGTATCTCCAAAAAACTTGACATCATATCCTGTATCATCTACGCCTACAGTTATAGTATTGTCTACTTGAATAGCACCATCAAGATTAGTAGTACTTGAAACTGTTAGTGCATCCGTTGTAACTGTACCATCAAAGTAGGCATCTTTAAATTCAAGTGAACTTGTTCCTAAGTCTATATCATTATCTTTAACTGGTGAAATAACACCATCAGATATTCTTATTTGTTCAACAGCAGATGAAGATACTTGGACAAAGATTCCCCAACGATTATTAGTACTATCAGCAACAATCTTATTAAGGAAATCTTGATCTCCAATTGTATGGATATTTCCTCCTTCTGCTGCTGTACCATCGTGTTGATGTCCTGTTGTGCTGGTTGATGCGTATGAAAAAGCAGTAACAAGTTGGTTATATTCATCATTAAATAATGCCGCTGTTATTACATCACCATCTATAAAAGTGCTTTGTCTCGTATAAGTTGTTCCCATTATAATCTTCCTGAAGGTCTATAATTAATATAAAGTCCATTAATAATATAAGGTGGTTTAGTATCATCACTATATATTTTAAAAAAGTTACTATATCCACTTCCTACTAAACTTAGTCTAACAAGTGGCTGTTCTCCTGACCCGAATTTATGTTTATTAAATATTGCTGTTCCTAAAAAAGCAGGGGCTGGTATTGTATCTAATGTAACATCTGCTGGTTGTGTTAGCTCAATTGATCCATAGTCAAATCTAACTCTTAAAAAAGGTTCGACTGTTCCTTCTGGTGTAATTGATATTTTAATATGATCCAAGGTTTTTAAAGTTCCCAAGTCTCCATAATCAAAATCTGGAGATTGATATTCAGCTACAATATTAGTTTCAGTTCCTTCTGGATTGTATGAATCTCCTGTATCATGGTTATAAACATATCCACTCCTATCACCATGATAAAACTTTTCAATTCCTGCATAATTAAATCCTGATGTAACAGCAGGAGCAATAATACCTACTGTTTCAGACCATTCAAATCCATTTTGTCTGAGTGTTCCTATAATACCATATGAATTACTTACTAGTCCTGATGAAGTACTATAGTACATTCTATACTGTGATTTAGATCGTATTACTACACTACTGAAATCATATGTATTAGAAGCTGCAACTATATCGTTTACAATAGGCTGAATAGTTTTACTAATCGTTCCTAATTCAATATCTCCAATTCGTGCAGTACCGGCAATTGTTCTAAATCCATCAGGAGCTAAGAAGATTAGATCTCCTGCCATCTCTTGAATAGTATTCCCGTCCACACAACCAACATTTTTAGTTACTGGAGTTACTGCAATACTATCTTCATCATTTATATTTTGTAACTTATAAATTGAGTTTCTACAAAATATAAATAATTCTCCACGGAAAGTCTTTAAACCGACTACTTGATCATCCAGTACAATTGAACCAGCACTGTCAACTGTAAAATCATTAATATCATCTGTACCACTATAATATATAGTATTCAAAGCAGTAGCTGCACCAGCAACTACTAAATGATGATCATGTATAATACAGAATTTAGGATAATGAGTTCCACTTACAGTTATTAGTTCTCCAAAATAAGTCCTGCCACTTAATGCTCCAGTACCTGTCATTTTGAATAAGTATGGTTTTGTACCAGAACTTTCATCTGTGATTACAAGCTCACCATAAATAGTATTACCTTTATAGGTTGCAAAATGTGCTGTACTTTGTGATGTTCTTGCGGAAGCACTACGACCTGTAAAGGTGCTATAATCATCTCCACCACCAGCTACACTGGCTTTATTAATCTGTAACCAACTATCTCCATCTAGGCTAAAATAAATATTAGTTCCAGCACAAGCTACAACACCATCAGCATAAACATGAAGTCCTATAATATCATTTGAACTATTAGGTCTTGTACCATCTCCGAATTGTGTATATCCGTTAATACGCCGATAGCCACCTTCAATAGCTGGCTCAAAGTTTTTAAGCTTTGTAGCCATCCCCGGAGTTTTAAGAAGTTCAATAGAATTAGTAGATTTATTTAGCCCTCCACCCAACGGGACAGCAAAAGGTTGACTAGCTCCCATTAGAAGTAAGTCCTGTCATCTGTCATTACTGTAGGTTGAGGATTAATTAAATTAGACTTCATATGCTTCATACCTTTTTTATAGTCATCCAATGCAAAAGCTGCTTGTTGTAAGTTATCTTTGAACTGATGAACATAATATCTCGTTTTAGCTGTAATAATTGGAGCATACTGGTCAGGCAAAACAATAGCATCGCCATGTGCAGAAAGGGCTGTAGGAATGGTATAAGCATAAAAGTGGATATTATATACCTTATCAGGTATTGGGCTAAGTCCGAATTTACGATGATCGGGGCTACGAATGACATAGCGAGGCTCCCCATATACTTGTGTGTCTGCGTCATCTGCATTTTCTGAATCCCTTAAATACCTACGCCAGTCCGTAAGAGTTATAAATTTTAAACCTTTAGAAACATAAGGAGCCGACTCACCACTTACACTAATAGTAGTAATATAGAAATCATCCCAATCTATAGAAGAATAATCCGTAGTAATACCAGAGCTACCTGTTTTTAAAAGATACCATCTGGTTCCTGCTACTGAAGCTACTGTAACATTTCCATAAAATGGATCTGTACCTCCACTAGCAGCAGAGGCAAAGAAAGGCAATTGCGGTTCTTCATTCGCAATATCATTTAAGGATCTGTTAATAGCTTCCTGTACAAAAGCTTGAATTCCAATTGCACCAGAAAAAGTAGATGAAGTCAATTGAACTTCATTGAGTTCTCGTAAGACTTCATTAGTTAATGTAAGATATGTCGTTGCCATTAGTCTGAATCTTTATTATCAGTCTTAATATCCTGCTTTTCATCAGCATCACGATTCTGATTGTTCTCAGAATTTTCGTAATAGCCTTCCATATCTGTAATGTCATTATATTGAACAACCTTACCATATTTTAATTCAGGCATTTTTTTCTCCTTTATTTATTTAAATCCCTTACTAAACGAAATACCATAACTCTTTTGCTTTGGAGTAGCACTAGCACCAAAAGTTAGATTATTCTTAGTTTTAGAAACACCAATCGTTGTAGCTTGCTTTCTTCCTCCAGAAGCACTTAAAGTAACTCCTTTGCTCATAGGTTTAGTAACTGTAGTTCTTGTTTGTTTACCTTGACGAGATACATCTATAGATCCAAAATCAGCATTATAATTAATTCCATAATGACCTGTTTTCCCTCTTATGCTTAACTTAGCCATTCTTATCTCCTATCTTCTTACCGAATATACGGTCATAATTTTTATCAAAGTTCTCTTTACTTTTTCCAGCGTAAACCCTACCTAATAGCCCCAAGACTCTGGTACTCTTTTTCCCAGAGCCATTCATAATGATAGGATGTTTATCACTACCCAACTGAGGCATTTTAACTGGCCTGAGTCGTTGTAATTCCGTCCTGAACTTTGCATTGTCCGTCTAAGTACCAGTTAGTACCGTCAGACCATACATGAACATAATCGCCATGAACAGCTTTACTAGCTACTAATGAAATAGTATCAGCATCTGTAACTGTAGCAACAGCCCCTGCCGCATCTTCTGGTGACGAAACATTACCTACGATAATATTTGCGCTAGAAGCAGTTACAATAGTATGACTACCAGTAGGTTCAGTAGCACCTACATAGAACCAATACTCAAGTCCTGCCGCTGGACTTGGTAGCGTTTGTATCCTAGCAGTTGCTGTATTCATAACAAAACGAGTACCAGATTCAGCAGCCGTAATTGTATTAGCGGCTGTAATTGCTTCTGTATCTGAAGGTTTCTGAACTTTTGTAGCAAGCTCACGAACATCTGATGTTCTTGCTGAGTTGCGTCCAGTATCTCTAATATTTACAATTCCCATAATTTTTTCTCCAAAATAATAAAAAAGGAAAAGGGAGCCTTTGCAGACTCCCTAATCCACTTAGGTTAGTCGATACCGTAGAACGCTGAAACCAATGCGTTGTCACGAAGTACTTTGGCCCCATAAACATGGAGTCCTCGTACAATGTCACCAAACGAATCGGGATCACGCAGAACTTCAGTACTAGTAATCGTCTGGGCCGTTGCCGTAGACGAAATATGACCAGCAATACATTTGCCAGCAGCATTAGATGTGCTTGCAATGTTATTTGACTTGTACATATTAAATCCACGAATCTTACCAGAAGACACTAAACCATTCCTGATAGAACCTTGACCAGCATTGTAATCTACAGATAGCAGTTTCGATGCTGTGCCAGCAAGAACCTCATAGAATTCAGGTGCTGCTAAAAACCAGCGTCCTTCTTCTGGAACACTCTGGTCGTCTAAAAGACGGGCCATATGTCCAAGAACATCTATAGGATCATGTTCTGACGAACCGAAACCGATATCAAGATTACCTGTGCCATCAAATGTACCAGCAGCAAGATCAGTCGCACTATCCGAACCTAAAATATGGTTTGGACTAGACGAGGCTACTCCTGCAAATAGAACAGCGATAACGCCCTCATCAAAAGCATCTTTAAGCGCATAGGCCGCTGAAGAAGATGCAGCTTCACGCCAGTTCACATGGGACATTGAAGATTCAATATCATCCACTTTGAACTTAAAGGCGTTAGCTGTATCGACAATCAGAGTTATCTCTGCGTCTGTTAGCTTTGTTTGAGTTACGTCTGCGCCACGCTCGTACTGGTATACGGTAATGGTTGGCTCTTTAACAATTTTTACTGAATCTCCGAAAGCAGAAATCTCACCAGCATAGTCGGTGTTAGTAATCGCTTGAGCTACCGAAGCCTTTCTAAAGAAGTTAAGAACCTTTTTAGAGTAGACTGCCGGAAGGAAAAACGAATTAGCTTGTGTGCTTACGGAGTTAGCAAAGTTGGCATCAGTATCTGTGCTAGGCTCAAAATACTGATCAGATTGATTATATGCCATTTTTAAATCCTCCGAATCAAGTTAAAATTATTTTACTACTCTGCCCTCACTTATAGCTTGATTAATTGCATCTTCATGCTGATCAAACTGGTCTAAAGACATTGCAGTAATTTCCCTTTCCGTCCAGATCTTATCCTGCCTTGGTTCAACGGTTGTTGTTTTTGTTGATACCATATCGGCAGCAGATTTTCTGGACTGTTTAGAATTTGACTTTCTTTTCGTTGGAGAAGAACTCATACCTATATCTTTCTTAAATAAATCTAAAGCTCGACTAGCAAGATCAGCATCACCAGTATTATTATATATCCATTTCTGGAGAGATTCTGGCTGTGCTTTTGCCCAAGAATGAAAATCATCACTATTTCTGATATCATCAAAATCAGGATGATTATCTCTTAACCTTTTTTCAGCATCTTTTCGTACTAGTTTTGTTTCTCGCTCTTGTAGGGTTGAAAGACGTTCTTCTAGAACTTTTGCCTTTTCCTCACTTTGCATATGAGCAACAGTTTCTACTACTTCAAAGACATCAGGATATTGTTTCTTAAATACTGCAAGTTCTTGTGGAGTTTTAGGAGCTTTATAGTCTGGTCTACTTTGAGTAGCTTCATCTATTAGCTCTTGTTCTCTGGACTTGAATTCATTTAACTTTCTATCATAATGTGACTTTAAATCGTCATAACGCTTTTTATAGTCAGGTCGCTTATAAGGTTGATCCTTTTTAGCTTGCTTTCTTTTTGACGTTTCTTCTTCTTCAGACTCTTCAATTTTAGTTGCAGGGTCTTCAAAATAAGCATTATCTGCTGATATAAAGGTAGTTTCCTTGTTATCGTGCCAAGATTTTTTTTGATTATATAAGTTTGCTTTTTCCTCTCTTTCAGTGTTTTCAGTCATTTTCTATTCTCCTACTCAGGGCTTTCTTAACAAAGGTGGCTGCTTAAAGGCCAATTTAAGCAGGGCTTGTCTTGTAAAGGTAGCCTTTCGGGTTTTTAAAATTGATAAAGTGCCTATGGTAGTCCTTTGGACTAGTTTAGGGTGGCTTTATCGCGTTGTTTGCAATCGTGGATTAACTCCTAACATTCCTCTCCGAATTTCCTGATCAACAGGTGGACCTGTTTGACCTGTTTTTTCTTTAAGATCTTCTCGGATTAATCCTCCTTCTTGCGCTGCTTGCCTCTGATCTGCTCTAAGTTCTGCATCTGACATCATACCCTGAAGATTATCAGGACCAATTTCATCAGCAGCTTTCGCAGTCATAACAAACTCTCCATCCGATAACCTTGCTGGTATCGAATCAGAGACTTCAGAACCCGGACCCTCAACGGGACCAGATCCTGCAAATTCTGAAGCTGTATCTAAAACTTTATCAAATATTACACTAAGTTTTTCATCAGCTTCTAATGTATCCATTAAATATGTTTCTTCTCCTTCATCAAGAGACTGTGAAACTACAAAATCCAAATAATTATCTTCCATCTCTTCATCTGGAACCATAGGCTCTTCAGAAGGTGGCATAGTTTCATCAGGAAGAGTATCAATCTCTTCAGGAAGTGGAGAAGTTTCTACAGGAAGTGGAGCAGTTTCTTGAGGAAGAGGAACTTCATCAGGAGATAATAAACCTCCTTCTTGAAAACTACCTCTATCTAAGGAATATTCAGTCTCTAAATCTTTCATATCTTGACCAGTAAATGGATCTTTTTTTGATATATTATCTTTAAAAACTTTATCATATAAAGAAGTAATCTTATCTAATAAATTAAGTTTTTTATCTTCTTTAATTGATTTATCTTTTTCCGCTGCTTCAATTTTTCCTTTTATAATTTCTCTTTGAAAAGCAGCCTCTTCTTGATCATCTATGGCTCCTCCAATTTTTCCTTCTGTAAGCTCTGATTGAAAAGCAGCCTCTTCTTGATCAGCTAAAGCTGCTTGAATTTTTCCTTCTGTAAGATCAACTTCATCACCTTCCTGATATCGTTGTCTATCAGAATCTAATAAACCTCCTCCATACTTTTTTTCTCTTTCTTTTATAGTTATGGGAGACACAGCTACAAGTACTCCAGTATGTTCTTTTTTGTCTTTATCCATTTTCATTAGTTTTCTCTTTTTTAAAGTCTTTTAAAATAGAATCTGATATTATTATATTCTTATAATAATTTATATAATCTTTCCAGTTAAAGTAATCTTTACGTTCCTTACACCAAAAGCGTCCTTGATATTTTAATCCATTATACTTCATCCTTTCTAGACAGGGCTTCCTTCACCTGTCCCTCCAGTTGCTCTAGGCGTACCAGAGAATTCAGCCTCCCCTGCAACCGGAACATTTCCGATTCCGATGTTGCCACCCCCAGTGCCTGTAACTCCAAGTTCTTGAGGTTGTGTAGGTGTTCCTTGAGGGCCAGCCATAGCTCCTTGTGGTGGACCAAGGGGGCCAGCCGTTTCGCCAGTTGTTTGTCCAGCATTTTGCATTCCTATAATTTGTGCCATAATTGCAGCTTCTTCAGGATCATTTAAAACTTCATCAGGATCAAGATCTAGACTATAAGCAAGTTCACTAATTAGTTTAGACATCTTAACAAAAGGTGCAACCGCAGGATTTTGTACTGTTTGTAAGAACATTGTTAATCTTTGGCTTCTTACCTCTTTTTGCATTAAACTATTTGTGCCTGTAGCTTTAACTTCTAAATCACCTATTACATCTAAATCACCTTCAAAAAACTGCATATTCCATTGGAAATATGATTCTCCAAGAGGTCGTAATAAAAAGTCATCAAGATTTTTGACAACTGTTTTTATATTCAAACTAGCTGCACCAAGTAACATTGACATACCTGATGCAGTTCGTGTCATACTTTGTACTCCTGTCTGTCCATGACTATAACTAGGAATACCTGTTTGTTCATCTGCAAGCTGCCTGAACCTGTCAAACATCATCATGTTTTCAGGTGCAGTATTCGGAAACTTTAATCCATGAATAGACTGTCCGGGTTGTCCAGCTTGTCTCCTGAATATTTTGCCCGGATATATTTCCATTGATTGTCCACCAACTAAAGCAGATTCATCAATATCAAAAACTAACGAACCAGCTAAAGCCAGATTATCAATAGCCATTCGTGCATGACCATTCATAATCTGTTGGGAATCATCCATATTTTCAGCAACTCCTATCCCAAAGAAGTTGTAAGGATTTTTTTCATAAGGGAAAGAATGATAAGGTATACGATAAGGAGTAAACGGATTGATAACAGCCCGTAAGAGCATATTGCCACATATCCATGCATTTATCTGTACTTCATCTAGATCATCTATATCTTCTGGTAATTCAATACCAACTTCTCTGGCATATTCAGCATCCATGATGCCCCAATATTCTAATACTTCAAAATTAGAACTATGAGCATCTTCGGATTGTAAACTATTATCTTTTAACTGACCTTCAAATCCTTTTTCAATATAATTCGGGCCTTCTTTAAGACAATCCCTTATTACATCTTTATTAAAATAAGGCATATTTTTAAGTTGTCTAAGCTGGCTACGATTCATTTTATGCCTATGAATAATATATTCACATTCATCTATATTCGTAGCTTGAGGATCTGGATAAAAATCCCAACAACTAACAAATTCTATTCTTGGTACTCGTACATCTAAAGATGAATATTCTCTATTACCTTCTTCATTTTTATCCCACTTATTTAATCTTTTATTAAAATTAAACGGACCTTTAATAATTCCAGTACCTAATAAAGCAGCTTCTAAAAGAGAATTTCTTATTTCAGAAGAACCTTTAGATTCTTCTATCTGATCATGTATCAGTTTTTCCATTCGTCTAGCTGCTTTTTGTGCAGGAGACATTTCTAAAACCTGTGGATTAGGACTTAAACCTTCTTTAAGTAATCCTGCTTCTTCTGCTTGATCTTCTAAAGTATCTTCAATTTCACCAAGACCTAATGTTGAACCTACTGTTAATACAGATCTTCCATCACCTTCATAACCTACATCATATGGATTAACGACTTCATCTTCTAGCCTGTTTCCAATATTATCAGGAGTTTCAAGATCAGGATTTGGATTTTGAGTATCCAGATGTGCATCTTCCCTTTCACCTTCTGGTATTTTTGTTTCAGATATACCAATAGGAAATTTACCAGTTCCAAAAATAACATCCACTAATTGACCAAAAGCAGCCAATACTTTAGTTTTAGTTATCTTTACAAATATTCTGGATTTTTCAGAATCCCTAAACCGTATAGATCGTTTATAAAGACCTCTGTAATTGGAATAAGAAGATAACCATCTCTTTTCATCAGATGATCGTCCATCTTCTGCTATTGCAAATCTTGAAGTAATAATACCAACCAGATTTGTTTTCTGGTTAGCTTCTAAAGATAAAGTTTTTCCAACTTCACCCTCTACATCTTCATAAATGTTATTTGCATTTAAAAATGTGTTATCTTGTTCTTCCATACTATTTCAATTCAGAAATATTTTTATGACGAACTACACCACCTTTAGAAAATTTAAGGGCAGCTTCTGGAATTAAATTCCCATCTTTATCAACCATTTTTTCTATGCCAGAAGAGCGTTTTCTATTATCTAATCGAGTCCGTAGACCTTCCCTAGTTCTTTGTGTTTTGGCTCTTGCTCTAGCAGCTTGATCTGCTGCCTTAGATGGAGTCTTTCCTAGCTCTATAGTGGCTCGTCTAGCTTTCTGATCTGCTACCTCATTAAATTTTTTTATTTGTTCTTGAGCTTTTTTAATAGCAGCTTTTCCATATTTCTTAGCAGCTTGTCTTGCGCCTGATGATAAAATAAGTCTTGCTGCTACTCCTAATGCTGGTAATGCCATTTTTATCTCCTAAATTAAATTAATATTTAATTAATACTCTACGCCAAGTATTAACTCTAAATCGCCAACTGATAACTCAGGAGTTACATCTGTACCAGTAACAAAAGCAAAAGTATATACACTTGTACTACCAGCCGCTGCTTGTAGTAAAACAGGAAACCTTGATTTCCATTGGTCAGTGGTTGAATAAGTTTCACTTTGTCTGTCAAAATTATGAACCCTACCATTACCATAATTATAGTTATCTGCTGAACTGTCAAGCGTTAGCCTTCCTAAAACTTTTGCAGTAGCCCAATCAGAATCAGATACATCTCGTGCAGCATTTACAGTTCCTACTGATTGATTAACGGTACAGAAAAATAATTCAATGTCAAAAAGTGAATTAGATTTAGATGAGATCATAGCAGAAACCAGTTTAGAACACTCTCCTTTTCTTCCAACCGCAAGAGGTACTTCTGTTGTATCAAACAATATATCATTGTTCCCGTATTGAACTCCTGTAACGGTAGGAGTTACCCTGATAACGCGCCTAGCGTTTTGATTCATAGTCATTACTTCTCCTTAATTAATATCCAAACTCACTATCTGCTGGTTCATATATTGCTCTTTTTAAATCTCGTATTCTATCGAATGGATTTACCATTCTTGGTCTACTCATTATCAAATAACGTAAAGCATCATAAGCATGGTCAGAAGCATGAGTGTCCACATCTTCTGGATTTGTTTTAGATAAGGGAATACTTTGAAGTTCCCGTATCAAATTTGGACACGTATTAAAAATTTGTAAATTAGGTCTACCACTATCTCTTATTTTAAGACATTGATGTACCTGAATTTTACCTTGTATCCTGTTCCTATCAGCCCTACGTAATTTATGACCAGCCTTTAATAAAGACTCGCCAACTGTCGGACCAGTTGTACCCGTTTTTGCCCATGCTGAAGTATCTAATACACCAGATACAGAAAACGGATCTTCAACTTCCCTAATAGATATTATACGGGCTAATTCCTCTCCTGTCAAGCCTTTTTGATATAATTCTCGATAAATAATTAAAGTTCCATCATTAACATCTAAAGTTCCCCATAAACAGCAGCTTTCTGAAGCATATCCATAGTCAACTCCTTTAACTCTTTCCCATCCTATTGGAATCTCAAAAGGAGTAATAACATGAACATCATAATCAAATTCCGTAAAAGCTGCTCCTTCTGCAACATCCCAGTTACCTTCCAGTAATTGCCTACGTTGTGTAGGAGGCAAAGACTTCAACATAACTTCATATGCACCATCTTTTGCCAGATAAGGATTATCAGCTAATTTAGCAGGAATAAATTTACGGGTTAATCCATCTTTACCTAAAAAACTGGTATTTATTTCAATAGGATCTATATATCTTTTCTTTACCCAATGTGCACCAACACCTCCGGGGTTTGCAGTACAACGTAAATAAGTCTTTATTTCAGAATCAGTTGTTCGTAACCTTGAAGCCAGATAATTCCAAGAAAACTCTGTAGGAAGATGAGTTATTTCATCAAACCCAATCCAAGAATAGGATTGGCCTTGGTAACGGTAAACATCTGCATCTCTTTCAAGGAACCCGAATTCTATCTTGGCTCCACTAGGAAAATTCCATACCTTTTCAACTTCCCTGAATTTAGAGCCTTGAAAGGCTTGTGGATAAAGTTCTCTGGATTTATCAATCAACTCCCTTAGTTCTGGCATAGACCTTCTTAAAATCAAAGCACGATGCGCCTTACGATGACAATACCGTAAAGGATCAACCAGCATTGCAAAACTCTTACCTCCCCCTGCTGCACCTCCGTAAAGTACATCCTTTTCTGATGCAGCCAAGAAGTCTGTCTGTGGTCCTTCATTCGGGTGGAACAGAACTTTAGCATCTTTAAGACTTTCCTGAACAGAAGGGGTTGTTAACTGAAGATCTGTATCTGTAACTATTTTTCCTTCTTTTGAATCTGAAGTAACCTTAGTTAATAATTCTTCTTCTTGTTTAATCTTCCTTGCTTTATTTTCTATAGCTTTTTTATCTTTTTTAATCTTGGCTTTCTTCTTTCTAAGCTCCAGTTTTCTTCTATGTTCTGCTGAATAGGTATAAGATGAACTAGATCCTTTAGGTCTGCCCTTCTTTTTAATTGGTATTTCTTTACTATTACAAATAAAAGAACCATCTTCATTCTTCTTAAACTGGTCAGGAAATATTTCCCATAAAGGCTTATCTATATATTTTTTAAGTGCAACATGGCTAATTTTACGTCCACTCTCCTGCTCAATTAACAGCGAAGCATCCCTGAGAGATACTTTCTTATTGATAATTCTAAGGAGATATTTATGTAAAACAGCTAATTCATCTTGTATAGGAGCTAACCAGCCTTCTATTTCACAGGTTTTATAGCCGAAAGGGATTGTTGAACTCTTCTTTTTTATGTAATTTGAAGGAATATCAGGTTTATTCATGGACAGAAACTTCAGTATATTCGCCTTCTTCTACGTCCAGATCAATTGTTCTCTTCTCTGGAAGTATAAAAATACTATTAGTAACATTATGATTAACATCCAATCGTTCTTTTTTAGCAATACCTACCCTATCCAGAATCGTCTGTGCGGCCTGTAACTTGATATTAGCTTGTGGGACTGCTTTTGAGTTCTTCATCATCTCTATGAGCTTAAAAGCAGCAGAAGGTGCTTCCCTTGCAAGTACGTCCGAGGCTAAATCCACTATTTCATTTTTAAGACTTTGTATTACTTGGTAGTGATTGCCTGAGTATCCTGCAAGTTCCGCAGATAGCTTTAAATCTCCCTGAGTTTCTAAAAGATTATCAAGGAAACTTTGCTGTTTTTCGGTTAAAACTCGTGTTGTAGGTAAATTTGTCATAGGTTTATTATAAGGTCTGTAGAGAATTTGTCAAGAGGACTTGACAAAAGTTAATTTCGACTCTATACTAGAGTTAACCCGCCAAGGGTGAATAGTAAAGGGAACCTTTATAGATCTATTTAGACCCGATCAACCCTCAGAGTTGTTTTTTTATTTGTTTTAGAAGCCCGACCAAAGGTGTTATTTCTGCTTAACATTGAAAAGTTCTGTAAAATGTAGGAGATTGTGCATATATGGGGGGGATGGGGCATGGGCATCCTACCCACGCGCCCGAATATTTCCCGGCACTAATTCCAACACTATCAATAACTTAGCAGACTTTATGGACTCCGATATATACCCTTGCCTATGTATGAGGCTGCATAGTTGCGCAAAATCCCCATGTAGTTACCGACTCATTGTGTGGCGTTGTAGAGTCATATCTTCTAGACCCTATGCTCCAGCCTATAAAATTCT
>Ga0315336_1005207_pt1 | contig 14440 bp, 9 predicted proteins | sample ASW5metaG_FD_204512 | JGI IMG/M metagenome (GOLD analysis project Ga0315336, IMG submission 204512) | Ammonia-oxidizing marine archaeal communities from Monterey Bay, California, United States - ASW #5 | ecosystem: Environmental > Aquatic > Marine > Intertidal zone | place: USA: California...
AAGCCGCACGATCCGGCTCGGACCACCGTTGTAAGCCGCAAACGTGAACAGCAGCCTGTTCACAACGTTCATCGACTCGTCTTTGAAGTAGCGGTCTTGGATGTGACGCAGATACTTCACCCCGGCGTGCAGGTTCTGGTCCAGGTTCTCGATATCCGGAATCGAAATTGGCGGCGCGGCAGCCGTCGACGGCATCAACTGCATGACGCCGACCGCCCCGGCACGGCTGTGCAAGTTCTGTTCGAGGCGCGACTCCTGGTACGCTTGCGCCATCACGAGGAGCCAGTCGAAATCGTACTGCCCGGCGTACTTCTGGAAGAGCTTAGACACGGCCCGGAACTTCTTCATTTCAGCTTCGGCGCCCGAGTTCCGCACCCACTTCGTGTTCTTCAAGTAACGCTTGAGCAGGATGTTGCCCATCAGTGTTCCGGCACGGCGAGTCTTGACCACCTCATCGACGGCCTCCTTGAGTTGGGGGCTGTTTTTGCGAAACGCCCAGGCGATCTCTCCGCTGGTGCGCGCTTCGAGGTCGGAATGCACGACAATGTCGTCAAAGATCTGCTCCCAGAACTCGGCCTTGTGCGAGTCCACAATGGTCGCTGGTATCAGGCCGGCGTTCACCATCTCCAGCAAGTCCTCGTCTTCGAGGATTTCGTCTGCCGACTCGACGTTCAAGGTTGGCGCCCTAGCGGCACGGCGTGACTCGTTCAACCGCTGCAGGCTTTCGAAATAACTGCTGGATCTCCTGACGTGGATCTCGTGTTCTGCGAGGTCATCCCACGACGCAATGTCCGGCGCACCGGGCCCGGTTACAAGCACCTCGGAAACGCCCGTCAAGAGAGGGCTCGAAAAGTCGACAAGGCTACGGCGCTCCGGGGTGATCGTGAGATTCGCCGCAGCAATGTCGCCGCGCCCCTCAATCAAAGCAGGGATCAGTTCGTCTCGCTTGACCGGAAGAAAGACAATGTGAATCTGCCGAATCCCGGTTTGCAGCTGTTCGTTTAGGACCTTCTCGAACTCCTTGAGGCTTTCGTAGGAGAGCCCCCTTTGCTGCGCTCCATCCAAGAAATACAGCATCTTGCTGTAGACGACCAACGCGCGAACGTACCGCCGCTCCGCCATCTCTTCGAGGTCGCCGGTAAACTTCGCGGCGATCGGTTCCAGCCCAGGAGGGAGATCCTGATTAGGCCCATCCGGTTCGCCAACGGCAAGCTCGGCAGGGGCGTCCGTGGGTTCCGGTGAAGCGTCGGCGGATTCCGGGGGGCTTTCCGGTGACGCTTGCTGCTGCGGGGCGCCGGTACCGCAACCGCCGATCGCGGCAATTAACCCAGCAAGAAAGATGAAAACCAGCCATTTCTGGCCAGATCGACCCTGCTTCATCGTTCGAGTCTACCAGAACGTCTCGACCGCATTCGGTGTCTGCGCGGACTAGAGCGCCGGGCTCAAAGTGACGCCGGAGAAGTAGTGAACAGATCAACGACTCCGTTACCTGCGACCCCTGGCAGATGCTGCCAAGGTTGCGATTGGGCCCGATGCCCGCGCGGGCGGCAGACCTGCGTGCCGGATAGAGACAAAGAGGACTTGATTTTGTTGAATGCGTTCGAGAACCCAGATAGCCGTCGGAGGCTGTGGCGCTGGTCCTGATGGCCGTTGGGAGCGGCTGCGACCAGGCGACGAATCAAGCAGGCTCCAGCTTGAGTGCCAGCAACATCAACTGCATGAGGTTGAAGGCCGCGCAGGCACTCAAACGACTACAATAGATCGAGACCATCAGTCGCCCACGGAACTGAGCGGCCACCGGAGGGTCTGGTACCATGTGTGTTCGCGCTGCTGAGCCGCTCACTCATGCGGCGTGGGACGTCCGGTCCGCCGGTGAGGACGAGTTGGGTGGGTGTCTGCGACACACCGTCTTTCTTTCTTTTTGTGTTGCAGATGTAAGATCCGTCAATAGTCCGTTGTGGAGCGGCTCGGTTCTGATCGGATCATCCTTGCCCCGTCCGTTTCCGGTATGCCGATTGTTCTTGAGGTAGTTGAGCTGACGCATCCAGACAGGATCGTCGGGCCGCATCATGCCGGCCCAGTTCTTGATCGCCATCGTGCATCGTGGCGGGTCCCTCGTTGACAAAGAAGACGATAGACACGTTCGCGCCCATGGAGACTCTTTGAAGAGTTTCCTGCATTCGGTCGATCGCAGCCAGGCGACGACGCAAGTCCCCAATGGCGGAGACCGAGAAACGAACGCTCGAAGGAGGAATAGCCGATGAGAAACACGCTGCTCTTACTGTTGATCTGCATGACGCTCGCGCCCGGGTGCGCCACCGAGCCACAGCCCGCCCCGGCAAGACCCAACATCCTGCTGATCGTCGGCGACGACATTGGCTTCGGCGATCTCGGAATCAGTGGCTCGGTGACCCGGACCCCCAACCTCGACGGTCTGGCGAAGCGAGGCGCGTTCTTCACCAATTTCCATGTGTCGCCGGTCTGCTCGGTGACGCGCTCCATGCTGCTGACCGGAAACGATCCGATCGAGGTCGGGCTGGCCGCCTTCGACTACACTATCTATCCGCCCTCCGAGGGTAAGCCGGGCTACGAAGCGCATCTCACGCGAAACACGGCGACGGTCGCCGAGATCCTCCAGGACGCCGGCTATCGCACGTACACGGTGGGCAAATGGCATCTGGGTGGATCTGGCCACGGAGGCGAGGGCCCGCACGAGTGGGGCTTCGATCGCAGCTACGGTCTCTACACCGGCGCCGCGAACCACTGGAACCAGGGCGCCTTTCACTTCGATGCCAACGATCCCGAAATCAAGGCGATCCTTCAGCGAGGAGAAATCCCGCAGGAGCCGTACTACGAAAACGGCGAGAGCGTAACGCGCCCGGGCGGCGTCTTCTCAGACGAGCTCTGGACCTCCAAACTGCTGGAGCACATGGAGGAGGGTCGCGAGAGCGGCAAGCCCTTCTTTGCCTACGTGGCCTACACTACAGCACACGCACCGATCCAGGCCCCTGCCGCCCTGATCGACAAGTACTACGATCACTACCTCGAACTTGGCTTCGAGGGCCTTCATCGCGCCCGTTTCGAGTCACAGAAAAAGCTGGGACTCATCCCGCAGGACGCGCCCCAGCCAGCACGTGAATCGAATCCGCTGTTGCGCGCCTGGTCCGAGCTGGACGACGAAGAGAAGCGCCGCGGGGCGCGGTTGATGGCGACCTACTCGGCCATGATGGAGTCGCAGGACCACCACATCGGGCTGCTCCTCGACTACCTAGAGGAGACCGGGGCACTCGACGACACGCTCATCATCTACACGACGGACAACGGGCCCGAAGGCACGGGTCCTCGCGGCGAGCTCAGCAGCCCCGCCTTCTTCCGGTGGGTGCGCTCCGCATACAGTCAGGAGTTCGACGACATCGGCGAAGGAAACACCTTCGACTTCATCGGTACTGATTGGGCTGGAGCCGCCAACGGCAGCTTGCAGTGGTGGAAGTGGTTCATCGGCGAGGGCGGCATCCGGGTGCCGCTGCTTGTGGTGCCGCCGAAGAACACGGCATTCAGCCGGTCGGGAGAGATGACCAACGAGTATGCGTACGTAAAGGAGCTGCCAATGACCATCCTCGACTATGCCGGTGTCGATCACCCGCAGACCGAGTTCAAGGGTCGCAAGCTCACCCCGCCGTCCGGCGTCTCGCTGCGCCCCTTCCTCGCGGGCGACGAGTCACGCCCACGGACGGAAGAGGAGTGGGTCGCCTTCGAGCTGTTCGGCAATACCTACGTCGTGGCCGGGGACTACAAGGCCATCCGTATGCGTACCGGCATGTATGGCGATGGCGAGTGGCACCTCTATGACATCAAGAAGGACCCGGGCGAGACTCGTCCCCTCGAGGCCGAGCAGCCGGAGCGGCTTCAAGAGATGATCGCCATTTTCGAGCGCTATGCAGAAGAAAAGGGGCTTGTGCCGGTGGCCGACGACTGGAGCCCGTGGAAGAGCTTGTGATGGGCGAGACCGAGCAGTGGGAGCGATCAACAGGCGTCTGACGCAGCATAATCCTCAGCAGAAACTACATGATGATGAATGAGAGCATGAAGACCCGCGCCTTTCTGATCTTCTGTGCCGTAGGATTGGTGCCGATCGCGCTAGGCTATGGAGCCAAGCCATCGGTCTCCTTGGACGCCCTCTTCGGCATCACCGTCGATACGACCAACCTCACTCACATCATGCGTGCGGTGATGGGACTCTACTTAGGAATGGTCGTTTTTTGGTTGTGCGGTGCATTCAGGAGGTCCATGGCCGGTCCGGCGCTTGTAGCTTGCGCAGTGTTCATGCTCGGACTTGCCGCCGGACGCATATTGAGTTTCATCTTGGACGGCCTGCCGCACTGGCTGCTTGTCGTTTATGCGGTCCTAGAGATGGTGCTCGGTCTGATCGCGATCACACTTTACAGGGGGCAAAATTCAAAAGAACACCCTGCGTCCCAAGGATAAACAGGTTCACGGCCTTGGGGAGATCCGGGGGAGATCCACGATCGGGTGGCGGCGAGATTGGTCCGAGCGGTTCGCCGTGGTCGCGTAGGAGGCCCTTCGCGCTTCGCAGCGGGAGATGTGGGGCCGGCTCGCAATGGATCTCCACGGCTCGAGAATTAGCGCTGGCCAACGCTGCCCAAGTCGAGCCAGCCGTTTCATCCCATCTAATCCCATCCGTCCCCGATCACCCGTGCCGCTTCAGTCAGGCAGCCCGAACGCAAAGAAACCGACATTACCCGCGATCGCGACGTACTGCTTACCGCCGACGACGTAGCTCATGGGCGACGCCCCCCAGGATTGGTTCAGATCAACGCTCCAAAGCTTCTTGCCGGTGGCCGCGTCCAGCGCCATAAAGCCGCCGCCATCCTCGCCGGAGAAGACGAGGCTGCCGGCAGTCGTCAGGGTCCCCGAGGCGTTGCGGCTCCTGCCGCGTAAACGGTAGTCCCACACTTTTTCGCCGGTCTCGATGTTGAAGGCCCGCAGGAACCGCAAGCGCTCGCCGGCGCCGCGTGCCGTGCCGCCGAAGAACCGTCGCCCGAGCTCGAACTCCTGGTCCATCGCCTTGTAGTTGGCACAGGTTTCGCTGATCATTGCGTAGAAAAGCTTCGTGTGCGGATTGTAGGCGCTGGACTGCCAATTGGAACCTCCGCCCGCCCCTGGGCACACGATCGAGCCCTCCGGCGTCGCCTCCTGTCCCTCGGCAAAGATCGGGCGTCCGCTCTCGTCTAAACCTTCATTCCAATCGACCCTCTCGAAGGTCTTCTTGGCGAGCAGCACCTTGCCGTCGGTGCGGTCCAGCACGTAGAACATGCCGTTGCGGCTTGACTGCAGCATCAGCTTGCGAGGCCGGCCCTGGAATTCCGCGTCCACGAGGACGGTCGGCTGTTGGGCGTCCCAGTCGTGGGTGTCGTGCGGCGTGAACTGGTAGTACCAGACCATCTCCCCGGTCTTGGGCCGCAGCGCCAGTACGCTGTTGGTATACAAGTTGTCGCCCAGCCGTTCGGCGCCGTTGTAGTCGGGGCAGGGATTGCCGACGGTCCAGTAGAGCAGGTCAAGTTCGGCGTCGTAGGCGCCGGTGAGCCAGGTGGCGCCGCAGCCGTGTTCGAGCGCGCTGCCGATCCAGGTGGAGGCCTCGGGGTCGTCGCGGGTGGGGATGGTCCAGAAGCGCCAGGCTCGCTCGCCGGTTTTGGCGTCGTAGGCGTCGAGGAATCCGCGGACGCCTTCCTCGCCTCCGGCGATTCCCGAGATCACCAAGTCGCCGACGACCAGCGGGGCGGCTGTGGCAGCATACTGTTGCCGGTAGTCGGCCATCTCTGTGTCCCAGAGTTTCTCGCCGGTCCAACGGTTGAGAGCAAGCAGATGGGCGTGGTCGGTGACCATGTAGACCTGCTCGTCGTCGAGCGCGACGCCGCGGTTCGCGCTGCCGCCGGCCTCGCTGATGAGGCCCTCAGTACGGGCCTGGCCGTAGTGCCAGAGCCGCCGGCCCGTGGAGGCGTCCAGGGCCCAGGCTTCGTTCCATCCGGTGACGTACATGACGCCGTCGACGACCACCGGGGTCGCCTCCAGGCGAGGCACGTTGGGTACCGGGAACATCCAACGCAGCGTCAGGGCGCCGACGTTGTCGCGATTGATTTGGTCGGCGTCGAGATAACGGTTCGCTGAATCGTTGTGATAGCTGGGCCAGTCCTTCTTGGGCAGGATCGGCGCCTTGGAGAGGGTCTCGCCGTCGCCTTCGCGAAGCAAACGATGGACCTTGCCGTCGGCGGTACGCAGGTGAAGATCGAAGCTGGATTCCCCCAGGATCAGCCCCTCGAGCTGGCCGCCGTCGCTGAGACGGGCCGTGCCTGTACGCGGCCCGCGGCGTCTTCGGCGGGTCGGCTCGGGCGACTTCATCGTCCGCAGAAAGGCGATTAGTGTTTGAAGCTCCGCGTCGGGCATGGCCTGAGGCGGCATGCCGCGCTCGGTGCCGTTGCGAATGATCGAGACGAGGCGCTCGTCAGAGACTGTCGCCATGGGAGCGAGGATGCCGGGTCCGCGTTCCGTACCGCTGCCGTCGCCGGCGTGACAAACCGAGCAGCGGGTAGCGAACGCCATTGCTCCGGAAACGGGTTCGGAAGACTGCGCGGAACTCGCGGCTGCCGACAAGGCAAGAAACAGCGTCGCGCGACCCAGTATCGTAGCTTCACTCATTCTTTCTCAGGTTACGTGATCTTCGAGGCAATCAAGGATTCACGTGGGCGCGCCCAGGGAAGATCTCTGGCCCATTCCGCCACAAAAACATCAGCAGAGCTACTCGGCGCCGCGAGATCGACCAGCGGGAGCAGTATGATCAGGAACGGGAATCGAGGAGTTGAGTTGAAGCGCGCTGATCGACGGGGCCTAATAGAACGCTGATCGGCGCCAGGTCGAAAAGGGGAATCCGCTATGAAGAAACTGTGTTTGTTCCGGCCAGTCGGCGTCGTAGTGACGGTCGTTGCCGCTGTCCTGTTGTTAAGTGTGCCTGTGGGCGCTCTGGAACGGCCCGAGATGGAGTTCAAGATCTTCCAGTTCCCGGCCGACGCGATCCCGCGTATCGACGCCGACTCGTCCGACTGGGATATCGTTCCGGCGTCCTATGCCATCGGGGCTGACCAACTGCGAGACGCGGTAATCAACAAAGGCGCGAAGGCCGACCCCTCCAACCTCGATGTGACCGTGAAGGTTGGTTGGGTGAAAGGCATCAACCAGCTCTATTTCCTCTATGAGGCCTACGACGACTACTGGGACTTCGCCCAAGGGGGACGCCACAACGACATCTTCGAGGTCGTCGTCGACGGCGACCTATCGGGCGGGCCGTTCATCAAGAACAGCCATCCGAACAAGGACCTCGATCCGATGGAGGCCCACTTTCTGTTCCACGGCGTTCATGCGCAGAACTACCACATCATGACGCCGCATGAAGGGCAAGACTGGGCGTTCGTTTGGGGCAGCCAGCCGTGGATCAAAGACTTGCCTTGGGGCAACGCGGCTTACTCCTACGATTTCAAACCCGGTGAGAGCGGAAAGCTCACGCTCGAGTTTTGGATCACTCCGTTCGACTATGCCCCGCCTGATCCTGCTCGCGCCGTCGTTTCGCAGCTCAAGGAGAGCGAGATTATCGGCATGTCCTGGGCGATCCTCGACTATGACGACGTCGACAAGAAGGACTACACAGGATTCTGGAGCCTTTCTCACACGCAGCTCATGGTGGGCCACGCCGACTATATAGCGGCTTTCCGTCTGGCGCCGCTCGAAGAGCGCTTCCGTGAAGCTCTAGAACCGGCCTGGAGCTTCCAAGTGCTAGATATGGACCGCCGGTTGGTGGCGTTCCAGGACATGTCGTACGGCGACATCCGGTCGTGGCAGTGGGATTTCGGCGACGGCACGACGTCCAGCGATCAACATCCGCTGCACGCCTACGAGAAGGCCGGAGAGTACGTGGTCGTACTGGTGGTCGAGGGTCCGGCTGGCCGGGCACGCCATTCTTCCCAGCGTGCAGTTGCGGTTAAGTGACCAGCAGCTGCCCAGGGCTCCGTTTGTCCTTCACCGCCCCGCTAGGCGTAGCGGCGTCCGTCATCGGCGGCGGCAGCAAGAAGCTGATCTCAACTGCGCGGACTATGACCTGCGGGTACGTCTGTTTTCGCAGGTAGGCCGACACGAAAAGCAAACTCGCCCAGAAAATCGTAGATGCCGCCGCTGGACGTCAGTAGGTACGAAAGTCCATTCTTCGTCGGGTTCCAGCTCTCCGGGCCAATGGCTGAATAATTCGCCACCGGCGCTGCCAAGCGTAGCTCTGAAGGTTGACCAGGCGGCGACGACAACATGTCAACTGGGCCACTCTCATATCACCTGGGTTCATTCAGGAAGTCGATTACGAGTTGCGCGATTTCTTTCGGCGCATCTTCGGGGCTGTAGTGACCCGCACCCGTCAGTCGATGAACCAGGCCGTTCGGAAAGAGTTGCGTGAAGAGCGGCAGGAAATACTCTGCGTTCAGAGTACGATCCTGCTCTCCCCAAATGGCAAGCGCGGGCTTTTCTGGGATCGCCGCTATTGCGGTCGGGTCTGGGTTCTCGAACTGGTGCACACGGGTGGCAAAGCCCTTGGCCCAGCCGATGCCGCCCGCTGCATGTGCGGGTGTCGGAAACGGAGCACCGTACGCCCTAATCCACGTGTCGGTCACAATCTCATTGCGCACGAAACCGTTCAGTTTCAACGTAGAAAGGATGTTGTAATCGAGGTGGCCTAGGACTTCTTCAAGGATGCCTCTCTCTTCCGCCTGCAAGATCCATTTGAACCAGGGCGAATCGCTGACGTTTGCGGTCAAGCGCTCAGCCAGGTCTGGTTGGCCGAACGGTGTAGGGCCGTTTATCGATACGATCCGCTTAATCCGTTCGGGATGACGCGCGGCCAAGCCCATGCCGGTTGGTCCCCCGAAATCATGCATGACGACCGTGATGTCCCACAAGTCCAGGGCCAGCACCAACGCCTCCAGGTTGTCGATATGATCTTGAAGCCAATAGCTCCTGTCTTGAGGGGTTTCGCTCTTGCCGAAACCCATGTGGTCAGGCGCAATCACTCGTGCATGCTTTGACCAAACGGGTATCTGGCGCCGGAACAGGTAGCCCCAAGTGGGCTCACCATGGAGAAGTAGAAGCGTATCAGATCCTTCACCTTCGTCGATGTAGTGCATCCTGAATCCGGGTGCATCGGTATAGTTCGCTTCGAAGGGCCAAGTGCCGTCAAACGTCTCGTCGGCGGCGACAGCCGGTGTTCGATCCACTAGTGTGATGTGGGTTTCTGTTTGCATGGGCTGTTTTCGTCCCTCTGGCTTAGCGGCTTAGTTGGTTCAACGGAACTCCTATTCCTCGCTGGCCGAGACCCATGAGCCGGGGCCGAAGCGCCTTCACAATCGAGAGCGATATCTCCTCCTGCATCTCGAACACGTCTGTCAGCTTGCGGTCGTACTGCTCCGACCACACGTGATATCCGCTCGGCGCGTGAATGAGCTGTGCCGTCACTCTCAGGCGGTCACTCGCCTTCCTTACCGACCCCTCGATCACCATGCCTACGGTTAGCTCTTGACCAATCTTCCGAATGTCGCGACGCACACCCTTAAACGAGAACACGGATGTTCGCGAAACGACGCTGAGCTCGTCCTGGTGCGTGAGCGCATTGATGAGTTCTTCGGTCATTCCGTCGCAGAAGTGCTCCTGCTCGTTGTCGGAACTGAGGTTCTCGAAGGGCAACACAGCAATCGATTTATCATCTGCCGTGACACCTTTCGGAGTCCGTGCAACCGAGGCATCTACAGGGAAAGGCGGAGCGGCCGGCTCGCCCTTTGCCGCGGATCGAGGCGAGACTGTCGCCTTCGCCACCGGCGCAATGAACCGATAGCCTCTGCCGCGAAGGGTCTCGACGAACCGTGGATTCTCCGCCGAGTCGCATAGGGACTCGCGCAGCTTCCCAGCGGCTGTATTGAGGCTCCCTTCGAAATCGACAAAGGTGTCGGCCGGCCATAGCCGCTGTCTAAGTTCTTCGCGGGTGATCAATTCACCCGGCTGCTCCAACAGTGCGTCAAGCATCTGGAACGGTTTGTCTTGTAGGCGGATCTTGACGCCCCCCTTGCGGAGTTCACCCGCCCACAGGTCCACTTCGAACACGCCGAATCGCGCCACTGTCCGTATCGCTCTCGAAGGGCGGCGGATGGGGAGTGTTGACGCCGGCGGTGGGACGCCGGACACCGCCGCATGAGCTTCGGACCCACGGGGCGGCAGAGGCGTGCCTTCGGTTTGCCCTGAGATGAGCGACCTGATCCCTTGCTCCTGGTTATTGGCCATGTCTGCTCGCAGTTGCATCGTTTCGCTCCTCAGACCGAAGTTTTAAGACTGGTTACATCAATGAGTGAACGCTCGGTGTTGGGTTGAAAGGCGACGAGTCGAGAAACTCCCACTCGAGATCAAGTCCAGCGCTTGTCTCCAGCCAGTGTTCAACTGTGAACTCCCAGAAGCGCCGGGTGCCGCCGGTCTCCCCGGCCACGTCCGGCTGATCCCAAAGAAGCTTGGCTTGGCCCGTTAGCTGAAGAGTTAGGCCGTGATTGAACTCGGGGAAGAGCAGGCCGGCCGCAGGATTGGCCGAGAAATTTCCCAGCGTATTGAACATGCTGTTACCGGCGTAGTCAGGGATCCTTAGCCTCTTGGAATCGAGAACGTGGACAAAGCCCGGCTGCCCTCCGCGGTAGGATGCATCGACGCCGCGCTCCGGGTGAGCGCTGGCGACAAAGAGCGTATCCGCGGCGGCGATGACCTGGAGTTGCTCGGCGGCAAGCTCGGCCCCTACGCGAATCTCTTGAATTGACGCCGAGGAGCGTTTCGGGCCAGGCGTCACGCCCGGATTTCGGATCAAGGACTCCACGGGGCAGCTTTATCTGCTGAAGTTCGACCCGCTCAAGAACCCCGAGATGTCGACGGGGGCGGATGTGATCGGCGCGAAGTTCTTTCACGCGCTTGGCTACGCTCAATCTCGGCGTCAGGTACGACTTCAACCGACCAGTGTACGAGGCCCAAGACCGCTTCTCGATACCTGATCTAGACAATCCGGACGGCGGCTACATCCGCGTCGGCACTCAAGGGATCCCTCGAGGCCGTTACTTCGCCGACAAGAATAACGTCGCGCCCCGTCTCGGCGTTGCCTGGATGCCATTTGGTTCATCCCGTAGCGTAGTAAGGGCCGGCTACGGACTCTATCTCGACTCGGGGATTCTCAACGCCAATATCCTGTCCCATTTCAATCCTCCTTTCTTCTCGTTGGACCTTGTACTTGGCCCGCCGTCTCTGACCGACGCCTTTTCAGGCGCCAACTTGCCGATCAGCTTTGCTGCCGGGGTTGCCGAAGACTACCGCGACGGTTACTTCCATCAGTTCAGCGCGGGAGTGCAGCACGAGCTCACGCCGAATCTGTTGGTCGATGTAGCCTACGTCGGGTCGAGAGGCCGCAACCTCCAACTTGCCGTGGATCCCAACCAAGGCCCGCCCGGAGGGCCTCCGACTCGCAACCCGGCCTTCGGTCCGGCGCTAATCATCACTTCCGCCGGAGAGTCATCGTACGACTCACTACAGATTCGCGTCGAGCGGCGATTTCGCGGGGGATTCTCGTTTCTGAGCGCCTATACGGGGTCGCGCAGCCGGGACAACGGCTCGTCGTGGATGGCTCTCTCGACCGCCTTGCCCGGGCTTCCTCAAAACAGCTTCGATCTCGACTCTGAACGCGGCCCAAGCGAGTTCGACAGCCCGCACCGTTGGGTACTCAGCTATATCTGGGAGTTGCCGTTCGGAAGGGGCAGGCCGTTTCTCAAGAACGGCGGGGCGGCCGCCGCGATTCTAGGGAATTGGGAGCTGGCCGGAATCGCGGCTTTCCACAGCGGGCGGCCTTTCACTGCCTACTACGGCGCCTCCGCGAACTTCTCTGGGACCAGCAACGGCGCGAATGGCGGGTCGGGCTTTGATCGGCCTAACCAGACGGGCAACCCTGTCTTGCGTGATCCCGATCCCAGTTTGTGGTTTGATCGAGCGGCCTTCACCCCACCCGACAACACCTTCGGCGCGGTTGGGCGCAACACGCTGCGCGGCGCCCCAACCCAGAACTTCGACGTCGCGCTCTACAAGAACCTCAGACTAGGGGAAGCAATAACTCTTCAGCTGCGTGTCGAATTCTTCAACGCCTTCAACACGCCTCACTTCTTCCTTCCGGTCAATGACCTCACTAGCGGGAACGCGGGGCGAGTCTTAGGAGCGAGCGACTCGCGGCAGATCCAATTCGGACTGAAACTCAACTATTGACATATTTCGGCGTCGCGATCGCCGTCCCCGATCGTGATGTTCTTCGCATCGTACCGGGCGGTCCTACTTCTCGCGGCCAAGCTCAAGCCGCCGCGGCGAGGAGCACATGCCACGTAGCAGAAGAATTGATCGACATGGCCGTCAAGTCAGTACCGGCGGAAGCCCTAACAACCGACAAGTCCGCATCGAGGAAGCAACCCCCAGGGCACAGTAGACCGGCTGGTTGGGCGAAGTAGTCCGTCTACCTCTATTGTGAGGTCGCTTTCAGATCCCTCGACGTGGCTAGCGCGATGACTCTGCCTTCATTCCCAACAGCGTTGTAGAAGTGATAGACCACATCGTCGTACACGACGACCCATGGCTTGTGGGCATACTGCTGGTCCCACGGCTCGGAGGGTTCAATCAGGTGTGGACCAGTCCACTTCGTCCAGTGGACAAGATCGTATGAGCATGCAAACGTCTCAAAAGCATTCGGCTGCCAGAAGGCCCCGAAGTAGAACATCACCCATACGCGGCCGATCTTGGTTATTTGGGCGTCCCCGGATATGCCGGACCCATTGTCGATCACCGGTTCTGACCCATGCCGCAGCCACGTCGTCATATCCTTCGACACCGCCATACCGATACGCTCGTACTCCCCTTTGGCGTTGTAGAACATCACGTACGGGTAGCCGAGCGTCTCGGAAGCGTCTCGCATGATGTGACTCTTGTACAGCGTCACATCCTCAAACTCACGGACGTCAGGCTGCTTCGGCGTCAGGACCGGGTTCTGAGCAAAACGGGCCCAGGGTTTGGCGACGTTGGGTTCGTCGGCAGTGGCAAGGCCGATACTGAGCATTCCTTCTTCGTAGCCTGTCGAGTTGCCGCCGAGGTACGACATCCAATACTTGCCGTCATGCTGGTTCAGTTCGTAGGACCCCTGCCACTCGTGGTCCTGCAGCGCAATGTAACCGGCTGCTTGGTTGGCGTCCCAGGTATCCTCTTGGAAAGCTAGTAGCTTCCCGAGCTTGTTCCAGTGCAGAAGGTCTATGCTTTCGGCCAGCGCAGTTTCGTAGCCGCGGCCATCAAAGATGATGTACACCATGTACCACTTGTCGCCGTGACGGAAGACGCTAGGGCTATCGACCATGTTGCCCTGCTCGCCCTTGAGAACCACGCCGTACTTAGACGGGGTCTTGACCTTCGCATAGATCTCGTCCATGACCTGGTCTGAAACGATCTCACCGCCTTCAGGCGCCGGCACTGGGCCTCGAACTCTCGGCTCTGGCGCCATGGAGCATGCGGTACAAAGCACTAGCAAAGTGCAAGCAACCAATCTGTGAACTAGTTGGTTCATTCTGTTCCTTTTATTCTCCATTGCAGACGCCATCTAGTCCAGGAAAAGCGCCTGGAGAAGCGGCGGGAGGTGAACGCTCCTCTCCCGACACCAGTTCGTGGGACATGTGACAGATCTGGCGGCACGAATGGCCGCAGCGGACATCGATCCGCGTCTGAGCTTACGCCCCTCGCGGTAGACCGGCTTGCTGGTCACCGAGGAGAACACCGACAAGCTGCCCAAGGGAGCCGTGGAGGAGGGAAGCGCGGAGCCGCACGAGACGGCAGAAAAGTTGTCGGACGGCTCGGCGAGAGGCCAAGTCGCCCGGCGGCCCTCGACCGCGCCCTGAACCTACGAACGGGAGTCTATGTGGACATCCGTGTGGACACGGTCCAATTTGGCCCGACCGAAGAGGGCGTAACTCGATGAAAAGTTGGTCGGGGCGGAGGGATTCGAACCCCCGGCTTCCTGCTCCCAAAGCAGGGAAGGGCTTTCCATGGCTTCCACGCAGTCTATTGTTGCCTACAACTTACGCGGTTTCGGGGCTTCTGTTTTCGCTCGAAGTGCAAGTCCCAAAGGTTCAATAGGATGTAGTTTTGGTACGCTTTTGGTACGGTAGTCGCCTGTCTCTCGGGTCAAGGCGGCGTAGACTGGTGGTCCCCGGAGAGCTGCTGCTTTCAACGTATTTCCAGACATCCTTGGACTCGAAGTTGCAACCCTCCGGTTAACAGCCGGATGAGCGAGGCC